>Ga0209717_1004418_pt1 | contig 11604 bp, 8 predicted proteins | sample AD_UKC048_MetaG_FD_184418 | JGI IMG/M metagenome (GOLD analysis project Ga0209717, IMG submission 184418) | Active sludge microbial communities of municipal wastewater-treating anaerobic digesters from USA - AD_UKC048_MetaG (SPAdes) (version 2) | ecosystem: Engineered > Bioreactor > Anaerobic >... | reverse complement strand
TTTCATTGAAGCAAGCCGTTCAACGAGGTCTTTTATCCTTGTCGGAGCTTCATAAAAAATGACAGGAAGTCCAAATGAGAGAAATTTTTCAAGTTCTTTTATCCTTTCTGCTCCTTTTGACGGAAGAAAGCCGGCAAAAACAAATGAATCGCTCATTGATCCGCTGCATGAGAAAGCGACGGCGGCGGCACTTGGACCCGGAACCGGAACAACTTTTATGTTCTCATTCAATGCGGCATTTACAAGATATTTGCCGGGATCACTTACTGCCGGAGTTCCCGCATCGCTTACGAGCCCGATGTTTTTTCCCGTTTTCATTTCATCAATGTGTTTGAGGAGAAATTTTTTCTCTGTGAATTTGTGATAAGAATAAACCTTTGAATTTATTCCAAGTTTCTGTAAAAGACCCAAAGTTACGCGGGAATCTTCGGCAAGAATGTAATCGCAGGTTGAAAGAATATTCACCGCTCTTTGAGTGATGTCACCCATGTTCCCGATCGGTGTTGCGATGACAAAAAGATTTCCGCTCATGATTCCTCCGAAACAACCAGCAGAAAACAAGTATAATCAAAAACTTTTAAATGAATAGAAAATGGATTTTACGGATGAGGATTAATTGTTATAATGGTTTATTTCTCTTCTACGATACTCAGGAATGCGTCGGTTCCACCCTGGTTGAAATTACCGTCAAAGGCACTGTAGGTGTAACCGGCGACAAATATCTTGCCGTCGGGACCAACCTCAACGGAATTGCCGTAATCGTCCAACTCTGAGCCCCATTGCTCGGCCCACAATCGGACACCTGAATTATTCATCTTTATTAAAAACACATCGCCTCCACCCAAAGCAGGCAATGCGCCATCCAGTGAACCCAAGGTGTACCCCGTCACGAATATATCGCCGTTCATGTTGAGAGCGAGCGAGAGGACATCGGTCTGCTTCTCCGAACCCCAGAGTTCTGTCCAGACATTCTCACCATCGGACGACCACTTGGCTGCAAAAGCCTGTCGCACTCCTTTGAAAAAGCCGTCAACAGTGTAATCCCCAGTGCTTCCCGCCAAATACACAAAACCATCAGAACCGATTTTTATTGTCCTGCCGGCATCCATATTTTCGGTGCCCCACTGTGCGGTCCACTCCTTAACGCCGTTGGAAGTAAATTTTGTAAGAAAGCCATCCGTACATGGTATATTTCGAGATGCCAAACCTCCATGTCTCACCTCAATAATCTCCACACAACCATCTCCTTTATTAGTATTGCCGTCGATGCCACCCAAGACTTCACCGGTCACAAAGATATTGCCAGTCGGATCAACCGCCACGCCATAGGCAACGGACGAGGATGGATAGCTTCCCCATTCTTCAGTCCATAACATAATGCCTGCTGCAGTCATTTTAGTAAGAAATACATGACCTCTTTCCTGTTTCAATGATCCGTCCATAAATCCGGCAACATAGACATTTCCATCAGCATCGACAGCGACTGCATACCCGGCGTCATCATAGCCTTTACCCCACTGGCGAATCCATTGTTCCGTACCGACAGCATTCCGTTTCATCAGGTAGATATCGGCGCCACCGGCATTGCTTACTCCTTCGAGTAAGCCGTAGGTATATCCAGTCGTATAGACATTTCCATATTTATCAACCGTCACAGCAGAAACTTCTTCGTGCTCAACAGTTCCCGCCTGTTTTATCCAATAAAGCACCCCCTCATCATTCGATTTGGCAAGAAAAAGATCTGTTTTCCCCTCTGGCTGGTTCCCGGCAAATGCTCCATCTGTGCGTCCTGCCATAAAAAGAGTGCCGTCAGGAGACACTGCAAGCGCCTTCAATCGATCCTCGGCCTTGTTCCCGCTCAAAAGAGTTTTCCATTCTGTCGCACCAGTATTGTCCCAGAGACCGATAAACATATCGTGGTTTGACCCTGCGGTATTTATTTCGTAGCCAGTCAGCGCTATTGTGCCATCAACTGATATGGTCAGGTCTTTTGGAAAGGATGTGCCCATATTGCTTGTCCATAACTCATTACCATCGATATCATATTTGTACAGCATCGCACCATTCGCTACAATCATGCTCGAACCATCCGAATCCAATCCGCCGAAAACATCGTCACCGGGAAGTCCGCTTTGTCGTGTCCATATGATATTTCCAGTTGAATCGAGACGGGACAGAAAAACATCAGAACAGTAGTTATATCCGCAATCGCCCCCTTCGTTTGTAGTGCCGTCAAAAGCTCCTCCGGTTGTTCCCGCAACAAAGATGTTGCCGTCTTGAGTGATAAAAAGCCCTCGCGCCGTATCGTCGGAATTATTTAATCCCCACTGCACGGTACTAAGCCTGACCCCTTCGGAAGTGAAGCGGGAAAGAAAAATGTCTTTACAGGATGAGCAGGCAACCTGTCCTGATCCGAAGGGTAATTCGAAGCAACTGCACTTTCCGCCGGCGTTGGTGTTGCCGTCAAGTTCTCCACTCGTGTTGCCGGCAACAAGGATGTCGCCATCCGGTGCGAGTGCAACTGCATAGCTTCTGTTGTTTCCGTTTTCTCCCCACTGCACAGTCCATATTTCATTGCCGTCGTTATCCCATTTTGCAAGCAGCATATCATTGCCGGCATCCCCAGTGAGGATAAGATTTCCATTTTTATCCAGCGTAATATCAAGCACGAAATCCGAATAGTCGGTGCCCCACTGTTTTGTCCACAACTCGATTCCGTCACTGGTCCACTTACTTACAAAAAGGTCTTTATACCCTCCTGCAAAACTAAATCCATCCCCTAATGACCCACCAGTAACGCCAGCAACAAAAATATCGCCCTGCATATCCACCGCGATTGCTGTCGGCCAGTCATCTTCGATAGTGCCCCACTGCCTGCTCCAAACAAGGGTGCCGTCGGGTGCCATTTTCAGAAGGATGTTATCGGTCTCTCCCGTATTCTGATGACAATTGAACGATGCGTCGGTGCTGCCGGCAATGTATACTGAGCCTGAGGAATCGAATGCGACCGCATTGCCTGATTCAAAACCCTTTGAAGATTCCGCTCCCCACTGACGGGTAAGGCGTATCGTATAGTCGGTCTCGACTGGCTCCGGTTCCGATATTGAGCCACATCCTCCGTGTTCCGACATGAAATCCTCATCCGGAAATGTAATCTCTTTTTCTGAAATATCCTCATCCGGAATAAGGATCTCGTCACTTTCTGTGCGTGTATCAATCAGCAAAAGATCATCATCATCGGCATGTTCTGAAATATCATCATGGACCTCTATCATCGCTGCCTTGCCGCAGGCCGTGACCATAACAATGAGTGTCACGCCGGCAAAAAGCGACCGTAAAAAATGTCTCATACCCCCCCATGTGAATATTCATGAAAGTATAACAAAAGGGAATCAATCTGTCAAAAGAGAAAAAGTGGTTCGGATTCTAATATCCGTCAGCATCAAAAGCACCTTCAATGTAATCGATCTCAAATACTCCGGCATCGTTCTTTATAAGTCCTGCAACATCAAATCTAATGTTATATGACTGAAGGCAGATCCGCTTTTTCTGAATGTAGTAAAGTGCTGTTTTTATTATATGTCCGATCTTCATTTTGTTGATGGTTTCAAGAGGTGTACCGCCGTCCCAGAATATTCTGTCCCAGCTTCTCACTTCGACGAATGCGATTGTGTCATTGATCTGTGCGACAATATCGATCTCGCCGCCCCGCATGAAAAAATTGCGGTCGAGAATTTTGTAACCCTTTCTCTCAAGCCAGTTTGAAGTAAATAGTTCGGCTTCAGCGCCGTACTGCCTTGTATTCATTTGTATTTTTCCGTAAATCTTGCAGTATCTCTTTTTATGTCTCTTTCTTTAAGATCACTTTTTCTGTCAAAAGATGTTTTTCCCCTTGCAAGTCCGATCGTCATTTTTGCTTTCCCGTCTTTGAGATATATGTCAACAGGAACGACAGTAAAACCCCGTTCTCTCACTTTTGCATCCCATTTTCTTATCTCCCGTTTGTTCAGAAGCAGTTTTCTTTTTCTGTCTTCAGCATGATTCCAGATGTTCCCGGAAGTATAAGGAGCGATGTAAAAACCGATAAGCCACATCTCGTCATTAACTATGTCAACAAAACTGTCCCGGAACGAAACATTGCCGTCACGGATCGATTTTATCTCTGTTCCCTGAAGAACGATGCCTGCCTCAAGCTTGTCAATGATCTCGTAAGCTCTTGAAATCTTTTTATTTTTTGAAACTATTTTTATCTCGCCCATCAATTTCTCCTCAAAATCGCAAAAAAAGTATATTCAAAAATTATGAAATGAATAGAAAAACCCACTATCCTTGACATATTAAAATAATTGGATTAAATACACCCCTTGGATTGTTTATTACTGGTTGACAGTTTTTGTTTTTTTTAGCTAAATATTTCAGGAGGTTGAATTATGAAAAAGATGATGATCGTTTTAATTGCTGTTTTAGTTGCTTTTGTATCTTGCCAGCCGGCAGGAAAATCAAGTACAAATCTTTTCCCTCAGGATGACGGAAAGGTCATTGCTGAATTTGACGGTATAAAGATAACAGACAAATATCTCAAGACATACATTGACGAAATGAATCCTTATCTGAAAAGCCGTTACAATTCACCCGAAAAAAAGGAAGAGCTCATAACAAAGATTATCGAAGGAGAGATCATTGCAAGAAAAGCGATCAACGAAGGCGCCTTGAAAGATCCATCACTTCTTTCAAAAGTCAAGTCAACTGTTGCCAGACATTACAGCGGCACAAAAATGAAAGAGGAAATTGAAAAAATGCTTGAGGTTTCCGAAGACGACATGAAAAAACATTTCGAAGAGAACAAAGCAAGCTTTAATCAGCCCGAAAAGATCAAAGCAAGCCATATTCTTATAAAAGTTGATGAAAAGAAAACAAAAGAAGAAGCAAAGAAAATTGCTGATAAAGTTCTTAAAGAGGCGAAAGCGGGACTTAAAGATCCTAAAAGTTTTACAGAACTTGTAAAAAAATACAGTGACGACGAAGGTTCAAAAAGAAGAGGCGGAGACCTTGGATATTTTGAAAGGACCGAGGAAGGGGGAAAAATGGTGAAACCTTTCAGCGACGGTGCTTTCGCACTTAAAGAAGTTGGTGATATAAGCGATCTCGTCGAGTCTGAATTCGGTTTTCATATAATCAAGCTCACAGGAAAGAAGGAAAAGGTTGAAAAGAGCTTTGAAGATGTCAAAAAGAACATTGAGAATACACTCAAAACAGAAAAGAGAAAAACAAGTTTTGAAGATATGATCGCAAAGATCAAGACAGACATGGGCTATAAATTCAATAAGGAAGCTGCCGCGGCTCTGGATCTTGAAGTTCCTGCGGATGTTCAGCAGAGTTCAGATAAGTTTGACCAGAGACAGGCACCCAAACAGCAGATCGACCCCAAAAAGATAGAACAGCTTCAGAAAATGATAAAAAAATCTCCGGAAGCAAAGAATGAAGCAGCTCCTGAAAGTGTCAAAAAACAGTAATTCCAGATGAATTTTAAATTTTTCATCCTTTTATTTCTTTTAATTATTCCATTTGGTTTTTCGGCTTCTGAACAGGTGCTCAACCGGATGGTGCTGAAGGTCAACGGAAAGGCGATCACACTGTTCGACCTTAAAAAAGCTATGAATCCTGATAACCCAGACACAGTGACATATCAGGCAGTTGTTGACAGAAAAACACAGCTTATTGAAAGAGTTACCAATGATGAGCTTGTGAGGCAGGAGCTTGAGTTGCTGAAAATGGATATCAGTAACGAAGAGATAGAAAGGGCCGCTGAAAATGTTGCAACGCAGAACAACATAACCATTGGTCAGCTTAAAGAGGAGATAAAGAGTCAGGGACTTAGCTGGGATGTATATAAAAACACCATTTTAAGAAAACAGCTTGAACTGCTCAATCTTAAACGGCATATTACTGTTACAACCGTGGATATTGATGAATCGATATTGAAATCGATGTATGACAACCAGTTCAAAAAAGAGAATTACTACACCGCTTCCCATATAATTCTTCTTTCAGCGAAAGATTCCTCGGATGACTCTTCTGTATTCAAAAATATTACAGACATTCATCAGAAAATCATTTCAGCCAGTGTCTCTTTTGAAGATGCCGCAATAAAACATTCTCAGGACGGCTCAGCTTCTTCGGGCGGTGTTCTGGGCACATTTGCCGCAAGTCAGATGGTTCCTGAATTTTCTGAAAAACTCGTAATGATGAAAGAAGGGGAGATCAGCAAACCTTTCAAAACCCGTTTCGGCTGGCACATAATCAAGCTTTCAAAAGTTGAGAAAAAAGATCCTCCGCCCTATAATGAGATGCGAGGCCGCCTTTTAAATGTTTATTATCAGCAGAATATGGAAAAAGCTTTCCAGAACTGGCTTGGTAAAAAGAAGGAAGAAAGCAGGATTGAAATTCTTTTCTGACAATATTTCAAAGCAATATCAAAATCTTACTCCGCTCATTATTTATTTTTCAGCACTGCTTCTTAAGCTTGTTCTATATAATTTCATTCCTCTTTCGTATGACGAGGTCGCTTATTCTGTCACCGCACTGAACATTGTTCAAAACAGCAGTTGGCTGAATATTTACAACTCACCCGATCTGTTCTTTTTTCCTCCTCTTTTTAACTGGTTAAGCGCATTTTTTGTTTTTATCGGGTTTGAACAGATACTGGCTGTGAGAACTGTTTCCATGCTGCTGTCATCAGGTATTCCGGTCATTATCTATCTGATGATGAAAGAGAACGGTTTTTCAAATCTGAGATCCATTTTTGCGTCATTTTTATGGACAGTTCTTCCCGGTTCGATTTATTACAGTGTGGCCGGGCAGGTTGAAACGGCATTTCTTTTTTTCATTTTATTAAGTGCATATTTCATTCAGCCCCACAAAAGAAATGCAAAAAACATAATAATTTCAGCACTTTGTTTTTCTGCCGCAGTATGGATAAAAGAGACGGCTCTTGGATTTTCACTTGTTTTTGCAGTTATTTTTCTGCTTGATAAAGAAATAAGAAAATTAATGATCTGGGGATTTTCCGCTTTTACATTCTGTCTCCCTCTTTTCATTCAATCGTTCATTCCGAATGAATATGATCTGTTCTTTGAGCTGAATAACGATCTCATAAACTGGGGAATGATCTCTTTTGTCAAACCATTTGAAAACATTGCGGTTCTTGCCGGTCTTTTTTCTTCAGACAAGTTGTTGATGACGATTTTTGCTGTTCTGGTAATTGCTTTTATTTTGATAAGTTCAGTAATTGCATACAAGAAAAGTTCCAGCTCTTTTATTGTCAGATTTTCAATTATTTCCAACCTTGTTTTTATTCCTTTTTTTATAATTTTCCCAAAAAAATTCGAGTATTATCTTCTGCCGGTGCTTCTTTTCTCAATAATTCTTTTTGTAATATCGCTCAAGGAAAAAAAAGAGATTTTCATACTGATAGCGCTGGTTGCTGTTTTTGGAAGTTACAACGGTTTGAAATGGAGATCATTCATCAGAAATTATTATGATGAAACCTTGAACTTCATTACACTTGTTGCAAATGAAAAACCGGGAGCAACAATCGGCACTCCCACTCCCCACATGGCAGTTTATATAAAAGAAAAACACAAACTGGATGTCAAAATTATCCCCCTTGATTTTTTCAGCGGATACGACCCTGGAAACTGCCGGAAAAAAGAAGACAGATGCATCCTTCAAAACGACTATTTTCTATCCGATGACGAATTCTTTGCAGTCCTTTTCTGCAACAAATGGCCTGTCGAAAGAGAAAAATGTAATATTGAACAGATGAAAAAAGTAGTTGAAAAGATTGAGAAAAAGAAAAAGGGACAGATATTCACCCTTTACGAAGTCAAAGAATAAAATTCAGATTACTTCAAAAGCACTTTTACCGGTTCCATGCCTGCGGGAGTGCCCTGTTCAATTGCGGTAAGGACTGCTCCGCCGCCTGTGAAGAAGTAGTATTTTTTGTTGTCAAGCGCTTTCATGTAAACTCCGGGAAGGAGTTTTTTGAGTTCTTCAAGTGTGTCGCCGCCGCCGAAAAGTTTCATTGCATCTTTATTTGAATCAATGAGCTTATCCATTGCGATGGTCCCTTCGGTGAAGTGCGGTGTGAATCCCATGACGGCATTTACAAAAATAGTTTTTGCGTTCATGAAAACATCGGTAACACTTGATTCTGCAAATGATTTTTTGTCGGCATCGAGAACGAAATTAAGTGCGGTTCCCGGTTTGAGCGTCCTTATGTCGTGAGTTCTGTACTGTCCTTCAACTTTTCCATCCATCGTGTCAGATTCAACAATGAAGGGAAGTTCGACGATCCTGCCGGGGAATTTTGCGGAAAACTCGACGAATTTCTTTGCTGATTCGAGGTCATCTTCACCCACACCTTTTATCGTTATGCCGTATTTTGCACAGAGATAAGCGTTGTAGATAACTCCGCCGAGAACCAGATGATCTGATTTTTCAAGAAGAGCGGAAAGCGGCTCTATTTTCGTGTCAAACTTCGAGCCGGCGACAACTGAAACAAGCGGTCTTGCCGGTTCATATATCTTTTTAAGGTTCTCTATCTCTTTTTCCATGAGAAGTCCTGCATAACCCGGAATGTTCTTTGTCACATGAACGGTTGAAGCATGTGGCTGCCACGATCCGAAAGCATCGTTGACATAGATATCGGCAAGTCCTGCAAGTTCACGCGCAAACTTTTCACTTTTATCGCCTTTTGCCTCTTCCCCTGCAAACCAACGGGTATTTGGAAGATAAAGCATATCGGTTTTTCCACTTTTAAGATCTTTTATCATTTCTTCCATTTTGTTGCCGATCTCAGTGATCCCTGAAGTTCCGTCAGGAGCCAGATCGGGAATTTTTATTGAAATGCCGAGTTTCTGCTGAAGGTAGTCAACAACCGGATCAATCGCTGAATCACTGCCGGTCTTAATTTCGCCTGTTTTTTTATCTTTCGGTCTTCCCACATGGGTCATCAGGATGATCTTTCCCCCTTTTGAGGTGATGTAGAAAATTGTCGGAATAGTTGCATCAATTCTGTAGGGATCGTTTATTTTTCCTTTTTTGACGACATTGTGGTCTGCACGCATAAGAACGACTTTTCCATTGAGATCAACTTCTTTAATTGAGCGCAAATTCAAAGAATCCATTGTGTATCCTCCATATCTTAATTAAACGGCTAAGAACGGAAAGAGAATACATCATAATTAGAACGGGGTCAAAAAAAACCACTTGCACTTTGCAGTTTATTCAGTTAAAAAGAGCATGATTTAAAGAGGAATGGATATGATAAAACTTTTCAGACGGCTTTTTTACGAAATAAAAAGATTGATCACCAAAAAATCGTTCATAGCTGAAATTGACATCACGGACAGATGCAATCTAAGGTGTTCCCACTGTTATCACTTTGCTGAAAAAGGAGGAGATGTTAGAAAAGAGCTTCCTCTTGAATTGTGGAAAGAACGATTCGGCGAACTTTACTCAAAAGGGATCAGGATGGTGATGCTGATGGGTGGAGAGCCGATGTTAAGATCAGATGTTGTGATGCTTGCCAATCAAATGTTCCCGTTTGTGGAAATGATTTCTAACGGCACGATTCCCCTTCCTGATAAATTGAGTTACAGACACCGGATTTTTGTTTCAATTGATGGAAAAAAAGAGACAAATGACTTAGTCAGAGGAGCCGGTGTTTTTGACAAAGTGCTTGAAAACATTAAAGAAGATAAGAGAGTTGTGTTGAACATGACTCTCATGGAATCAAACTATCAGGAACTTGAATATGTCTGCGAACTTGCTTTAAAACTTAAAACGAGCGGCGTAGTTTGCAACATTTTTACAGCAGTTAAAGGGGTCAATGAAAGCATCGGAAAAGAGACCAGAAAAAAGATCATAAATGAACTTTTCAAAGTGAAGAAAAAGTATCCTTCGACCCTTCTTTTCACAAATTCCGCAATAAAATGGTTTGAAACAGCCGACCATCAAGATTTGTGCTACTGGAGAGACGGAGTGATGCATTTTGACACAGATTTCAAAGAACGGGCATGTTTTGCCGATGCCGACTGTTCAAACTGCGGCTGTTTTGCCGGAGCAATGGGAAGTCCGCTCGGATCTTTCAGACAGTTTTCTGAATTGGTTGAGCTTGCAGTAAGGAAGAAGTGTCCATAATCAGCTCTTTCCTTGTTTTCAATTTCATCTCTCACGATACGCTCACCGATCTGCCAATATGTCTGAACCTTAATGTTGTCAACAGCTTTATAAGCTCTTGTCTGACCTTTGCTTATTTATATCGTCACTTGATTAATTTTGGTTTTTGAGATAATCTGACCCGTTAATTATTTGAATTTTTAGGGTTTTATGAAGGTTGCAATTCTTGTTTTCACACTTTTTCTGATTTCGTGTAATTCAAACAGTCTGAAAACGGATGCAGATAACGCTGTGCCTGACAAAGATTCTGCGATAGTTCCTGATCCCGATCTTTTCGATGACTTGTCCGACGATTTATCCGACGAAGCTGATGAGGAGTCGGAAGCCTTTGCGGAGTCAGATGAAAGCCCGGATGTTGATATGTATTGTCCTCTTCCAATGGATGCGAAATATCCTTATTTTAGAGAAGACGGCACAATTCACTTCTGTCGTCCATGTGATACTCCTGATGAATATGATCCGCAGTGTGTAAAATCACTATGGAAAGATCTTAATAAAGAAGTCTATGATAAATATAAAAACGGGGAGTTTGAAGACAATGAATACATTGCTGAATGTTATCCATGGCCGTGTGAATGGAATGTAACACCCAGACAAGGAGATCAGATTTATGCCGGGGATGTGATGAAATGTGATCTTATAATAAATCCATGGAACTGGACAACTTCTCATACTGGCTCAAGAAGGGAAAGCAACATGGACGGGGGGAAGATAGTATTCCGCACAAGCAATTACAGGATAAGTGACCAGAAAATAAAATCTGATCCCGGCTATGGCGGTCAGCGAGCGGCAATGTATAATATAGAAACAGGAAAATATGAAATAATCTCCGGCAGTCCCGGTATTCCTGCATATATGAACGGGTTTGCTATAATCAGTGTTTATTCTTACATTAAAAGAGCTGATTCTACATATGATCTTCAGGAATGGCCGGTTTCTGTTGTTCCGTATAAAGGAAGTTATAAATATAATGTGATATATCACCATGAAAACAATCATGCGGGACTGGATGTTTTTCCATATTTTACTGACAAGTGGACAATTATGGTTGTAAATCATTATGACCATGAAACAGACCCTGTGGGGGCAGGTAACCGTTCATTAATGTATGCAAAGACAGGAGAATGGAAATGGACGACACTTGCATACGGAAATCCTGACGGCAAGGCGGAGGAGCTTTCAATCGCCGGGGATAAAGCGATGTTTTACCATTACGGCACGGATGCATCATGGCTCTGTGATCTTTCCAAAAGTCCGAAGAAAATTACGGATTGTAAAAGAATCGGTAAGGAAAATGAAGTTGCAGGATTTCCAAAATTTGATAGGGACAATCCCAATCGGATTGCTTACAGGCCGATAGCG
>Ga0209717_1004417_pt1 | contig 11607 bp, 17 predicted proteins | sample AD_UKC048_MetaG_FD_184418 | JGI IMG/M metagenome (GOLD analysis project Ga0209717, IMG submission 184418) | Active sludge microbial communities of municipal wastewater-treating anaerobic digesters from USA - AD_UKC048_MetaG (SPAdes) (version 2) | ecosystem: Engineered > Bioreactor > Anaerobic >... | reverse complement strand
TAAAAAAAATAAAATATATAATTTAATATATAGAATATTAAAAAATGTTGTAAAAAAAAATGAAATACTTAAATAATTTTAATGAATCAAAAAAACCTTTAAAATTAATTTATAAAGGTTCTCATATGGAGAATGATCACTATATAAAAGAAGTATATTGTGCTGAAACAATTGAAGGTGATATTATTAAAGGTAGAAAATATCGGTTATACGCTGAATTTGAAACTGGTAATATGCTATCTGGTAAATGCTATGTAGTTTTTACTGAAAATAAAGTATTTAAAGGGTTTGATTCTGATTATTTTTTAGAAGAATATCAATGGGATGCTACACAAAAATATAACATGTAATTTATATAAATACGAATAACTTATGAAATATATTAAATTATACGAAGAAAAAATTGCAATATTTGAAAATAACTTTGAAGTTGAATTTAAGAAATCACTTAAAAAATATATTGTATGGTATGTACCTGATTTAGAAGTACCTGCTAACATTTTAATTATTGAAATATTTGATGTTTATGATAGTGGAAATGTGGAACTTCAATTATTATATGAATATAAAAAAAATGATGATAAAATTAAAAAACTTAATTTTGAAAAGATATTAACATCTGAGCCTATAATATTTACTGAAAAGGAAAGGATACTTTATCAATCTGATAATTTAGAAAATTGTATTGAATATGTAAATAATTATGGTCATGCTATTCATTTTTCAAAAACATATAACTTATGAAATATTTAAAAACATACGAAAATTTTAAACCAATTAAAAATAATTTAGAAAAACCTTTTAAAATTAAAAAAAATATCGATAAGAGTATCAGGTATTTACAAAAAGGAATTAAGAGTCTTAGAAAGAGATTAGATAACGATGATAATATTAATAATCCAGCAAAAATTCAAAAGGATAAAAGATCCAAAATGAATAAAGATAAAAATGATAAAATTCAGCAATTAAAAGATTTAACATTTAAACAGATAAAACAAAACACCTATATAAGAAATAATCCTGTTAATGAGAATATTAAAAATTCTAAAAATTTAATAGAAGTTTTAGAATCTGAAGATTTTAAACCCGAAGATATTTTAAATTACATGGGAATTAAAAATTTTAAAGTAGAACAAAGTTATAATTATCAAACTCATAAATATGAACCAGATTATGATATAAATAATATTTCTTTTTATATGAGAACTGGAGATTTAGAAGATATAATGAATTTAGAAAGAGGTACTATAAATTATATATTTGCTTGGGAATCACCATATTCAAATCAAGAATATTACATAGATGATGATGAATTGAATTATTTAATTAATTATTTATCAGATGAAGTAATAAAAAATATTGAAAAATTAGCAGAAATTTTTGATTATAATATAGATTCAAATAAAGAGGGAGAATTATATGACTTTTTTAATTATTTAGGATTAAAAAATGAACTTAGGGATTTTAAATATGAAATTCAATCGGCTAATGAGATCGCAATTCGAAACGTTGCAAAAGATATAATAAAAAAATTACCTTTTAAATTAGAACAAAAAAATTCAGAAGGTTATGATTTATTAATTTCAATTAATTATGATACTATCATAAAATATATGAAAGAATATAATATACAGGTTGAAACTATTAAAGATTTTTTAAAAAATGTTGATAATGAATTTTCATATGATATAGAATATGATGAAGTAAAAAATGAATATTTAGATTATAATGATGTAATAAGAGAAGTTGATAATGTGGTAGATAAATATCTAAACTCACCAGATGATATTTTTATTAAATTAATTGAAATTGATAATTTAGAGTTATTTAAGAAAAAAGTAGATCTTGCTAACTTCGAGTGGGTGTATGATGTTAATATAAATTATAATAGAGAAAGATGTAATTTATTTCAACTTGCTAAAAAGTATAATAAAAAAATATTAGATTGGTTAAATTCAGAGGAATTTGAGAAAATCATAGAAAATAGGTCACAAGAAGAATTAGATGCTTATAGAGAATTTAAATATAAAGAAGATATTGAAAGTTATAATTTATAAAAAAAGAGAATCTTATTTGATTCTCTTTTTTTATCAGGTTAAGTTTCCATCGTAAACCTATTTATTAGTTGTAAACCTATCAGGTATATTATACAAATATAGGTTTATTATGATGTCATTGATATCGCATTTTAAATTTTTATTGTTGAAATAGATTCTCTTTTACTTCGTTATTTACATAATATGATGTAGCTTTTGACATATTTGCATATGCCACAGTTATTCCATCGTTAGTAGCATCATAATTAAAAGCATTACTTGTATTCATGCCCATTATTTCAGCTTGAAAACAAGCGTCCTGATTAGCGCCTAAATAAATAAACTCTGTATTGAAATCTTCACGCATTTCAGTTACCATTCTTTTTATTAAGTCTCTATGATAATATTTAGAACTATTCTCTTCACCGTCAGTGATAATAACAAAAAGAGTTTTATCAGCTCTATCATTTTTTGGTATAGTTGCTAAATCATCTAAATAAAGATCAATAAGAGAACCGAGACTGTCATATAACGCAGTGCCACCTCTTGCATAATATGTTTCTTCAGTAAGTTTTTTAACTTCTTGAATATTTACATTTCTATAAGGTACAAAAAATTCAGTATCAAAAAATGCTAATGTAAAATTAATATCATTACCACTTTGCTTTTGTTCTTTTAAGAATTTATTAAATCCTTCTCTGGCTTTATCTATAATATTACTCATGGAGCCAGACATATCCAAAATACAATTAATATCTACTTTTTTCATGATATTAATTTAATTTTTGTCCACATTTTGGACAGAATTGCCAGCTTTGTTTTCTCAAACGATAGCCACAGCCTGTACAATATTCACGAACTTCATTAATATTACGATTCATTGTCGAGTATGGTAATATTTGATAATCCATTGAATAAAAAGGTTTTGATGCAAATTGTGTATTAATTTGTCTTAAATTTTGATTTGAGTAATCACCTTTTTCAACTCTACCTGTTTCTAAAGGATTAAATGTTTTAGTTGGACTAAAAGATAATGAACTAGTGTATGTAAAATTATCAAAACTCTCATACACAGTGCTAGTAGTATCATTAGTAGTATTATTAAAATACACTCCAGCAGTAGCAGTACCAGTTATACCTCGAGTACCTATTACGCCTTGAGGTCCTGTTGTACCTTGAACACCTTTAGTATTCTTAAAACTTTTTTTAATTTTAGGAGGAAAATTATAATTAATATTTATAGTATCATTATTATGACGGCTATAATATTCTTTATAAAAATTGAAACTAATAAATCCGTTTTTTTCAATGGCTTTAACAGCTTCAGCATCACTACCATTTACAGTATAAGTTTCAAAAATCATTTTACGTTGCTCATCTAAAAATCGGTCTAATATTATATCTTGACCTGGATTAAGAACTAAGTAGCCATCACCTTTTTTTATACCATTAAAGATAATTTCTACGCCTAACTTTTCTTGTAGCGGATTGAAGAAACGAAGTTCAAAATTATCACCATTATTTAAATAAACAATGTTTCCTTGATAAACTTTTAACTCATTTCGATTGTTTGTAATTAAGACCGAAGGAAATCGGTCTAACATTCTGTAGTGTGTCATTTTTATTTTTTATTTTTTATTTTTGGCTTGCTAATTTATTTATTGCTTTTTAAACAATTCCAAAGCTCTTTTAAACTCTAAACTAACAAAACCCAAAATGAACCTGATATGCGATATCATACATATATATTAAAATTGTTTGCCCATGTTTCTTATTTTTAAAATTATTTTTATCTTTGTAACAAAATTACACGAACTTCTTCCTCTGTTATATTTTTTAAATCTTTCATATTACAAATATAAGAAAAATATTTCTAATTATAAAAATAAATATATAACATAAAATAAAAAAATAGTATGAAAATAAAAAAATTTAATGAAAGCTGGAATAAGCCTACTGATAAATTTTTAAAAGGAACTATAAATTTTGAAGTAGATACTGGTAGTATCGAAAACACGGATGCATATCAAAGAGAAATGGACAGCACAGGTGACATATCTGCCGCTAGACAATATGGTATAGAGGAGTGGATTTATACACATGGTGTTGATATGAAATTTAAATTATATGATGGTTTAGGTAATATAATAGAAAACGAAAAGGAATTTGATGAAAAAATAGAAAACGCTGAGAAATTTAATTTATGAAAAATTTAAAATTATACGAAGAATATAATATTTATAAATGGAAAAATATTAAGAAAATAAAAGATAAGATATATATTAATATTTATCAATTAGCAGATGAGATGGAAAGAACTATAATAAATAACAGAGATTCAGAACTTGTAGTAGAAATGGAAAAAGAATATTGTAAATTGCTCGGAAAATTATTAAAAGGTAAGGTGGTTACATTCATACCTGATGATAGTTATGGTACTTATTATAATAAACATGAAACAACTGGAATTTGTAGAAGTATTTCTTTTTTTTCAAACCCATATGATTCTGAATATCTAGGAAATGAAGAGAATCAATATTATTTTAGTGTTGATTCAATGAGTATTTATTTAGAAGATGATGACGAGTCTTATACTATTTCTAATGATGAAGAATTAATTATTATACATTCAGATATTGATCCTAATTTTTATAGAGATACAAGAAATTTCAATCTATGAAGTACTTAAAAGCATACGAACAAAAACAAGGGATAACATTTAAAAAGTTGTTAAAGGCTCATTCACATGATGTTAATACTACTATAATACACTGTTCATTATGTAATTTAATAGATTTGAATGGTATTGAAAAATTTAAAAATTTAAAAGAATTATTTTGTGAAAATAATCAATTAACCGAATTGCCAGACTTAAGTCAATTAAAAAAATTACAATATTTATATTGTCAAAATAATCAACTAACTAAATTACCTGATTTAAGTGAGTTAGAAAACTTAATAGCATTATGGTGCTTTAATAATAAATTAACTGAATTACCTGATTTAAGTCAATTAAAAAATTTGACACATTTATTTTGTGAAAATAATCAATTAACCGAATTGCCAGACTTAAGTAATTTAAATTTAACTACTTTACGTTGTTATAATAATAATTTACCGTTTGATTGTACCAACGATAATTTAAAAAAATATTTAGAGTGGCACAAAAAAACTTATCCTTGGATCTGGGATGCAAAAACATATAATTTGTAAAAACAAATAAATTATGAAATATATTAAAAAATACGAGCAGCAACTACTTTTTAAAGAATTACCAGATTATATAGAATTAAATCAAGCTGTAGGTTCAAATAGTAATATATGCACTTTTAAAATTATGTCTATTTTTGATTATCTAAAACTAGATTTAACTTTTTTGGATGAAGAAAAAATGAAAATGAGCAATATTTATGATGTAGATGTTGTAGATTTTTTAGATGAAATTTTATTAAATAAATATATTTTATTTAATAGAAAAGATAAAACTCTTAATGATCCAATAACTACTGGTATTGTTGAAAGTGTAATTGGATTTTTTGGATATAATTATGATGTGTTTTTAGAAATAAAATTAAAAAATATAAAAGAAGAACTTCTAATAGGTATTGAAACAATTATAAGATTAAAAAATTATGATGCTTATAATAAGCCATTACATAAAAAAGTTAAAATTCAAAAAGATGCAGAAATTTATAATTTATGATATAAAAAATAATTATTTTTTTAAATGATAGCCAATTACAATGAATATATTAATATGATATCAAGTTTTAGTTCATATTCAAATGATAAATGGGATGACCATAAAGGTTCTTATGTTTTATTAAGTTGTTCAGGTTTCATATATTCTGAATTTATAGAAAATAACATTGGAGTTATAACAAAAGTTTATTATCCTGGCGCATGGTTTAATGTTAAATATGAAAATGTACCCAAAAATTTAGAAATATATTTAAATCGAGAATTTAATACTGCTGATATTAAATATATATCTAAAAATAAAGAAGATTTAAAAGCAATATTAGTAGGAAAAAAATATAATTTATGACTTGGATGATTCTGAAAAATATATTCTCTTGATAGTACTATTATTTATTGAAAAATATCCTAATGCACCTTTATTTACTTTACAAATAATAAACAGATCAGATTTACCAATATTATGTTTAAATTAATAAACAAATTTTAAATTAATTTATATAAAGAACATAAATTAAATAATTTTAAAATGGACTTATCTACTTCATTATTAATCAAGCATATTAAACTTGCAAATTCAATCTATCAAGAAAATGAAATATTAAATTGTCTTAAAGAAGAAAATAGTGAAGAAGGTAAATTACTAAATGCATGCTTAAATGCCATTAAAGAATCTATTGAAATTAAAAATAAATAAAAATGAGTGATATAATTGAATGGTCAGGATATAAATGGTTAACCCGCCAAAGATGGGGTTCTGTACATGATGATGCCGATAAAAGAGTAGATTGCTGGTATGACCCAGATTCAGTAAGAGTTCTTACTAATGATCAATTAGAATTATCAATACATTATAATCCAAAAAAATTCGATATCAATGGCCAGACTATAACCGCACATTATGGAGTAGGTTTAATAACTTGTGAAACTGATTTTGAATATGGTAAATTTGAAGTAGAATGTAAAATGCCTAAAGGTAAAGGATTATGGCCTGCTTTTTGGATGTATAATCCTACGGCTGGTGAAATGGCAAAACCAGAAATAGATATTTTTGAAGGATATTCTGATAAAAAAGGAAATTATAGAGAATGCTGTTCTTTTTTAAGACCATATAATGTTGAATCTTGTTTACATTTAGAAAGTGGATTACCAAAAACACCAGCTCAAAAACCTTGGATATGGGATTTTAATTCAAATCCATCTGATGGCTTTCATAAATACACTTTAAATTGGACAACTGAGTTCATTGAATTTAAAATAGATAATAAAACTGTACGATATATTGACGATCAAGATATTGTAAATTATTGTTCTAATCGAAAATTAATACTTCTTTTGAATACACACATAGATGGGAATTTCGCAAACACTTTTGAAATTGACGAAAAAAATCCATTTCTCATTAATTATTTTTCTTATGACCCTTTATGATGAACCCTTTCAAAATACGCGATAAGGTTATATTAGTAGACGCGGGGGGATGTCATACTTTAGAATTATTCATTAGCTATGAAGTAATTAAAATAGAAGGTGATAAAATCGCATTAAAAGGAACCGAAGATGAGAATGGAGTCTATCATTTTTGGAATTCAAAAAGATTTATTAAAGATATTAAGTTTTTAAGAAGAAAAAAATTACAAAAATTATTAAATGAGACCAATTAACGAGTTAATTTTAGGTGATACTTTGGAAGTCTTAAAAAATATAGATTCAGAATATTTTGATCTTGGTATAACTTCTCCACCTTATAATAAAAAGAATGTTCAAGGTAAGATAATTAAAAAAGTAGAATATGATTTATACGATGATAATTTACCAGAAGAACTATATCAACAAAATCAAATTGATGTTTTAAATGAAATTTTTAGAGTTACCAAACCAGATGGTTCATTTTTTTATAATCATAAATGCAGGTGGTTTGACGGTGAGATGATACATCCAATAACTTGGTTATCTAAAACTAATTGGAAGATTAAGCAAGAAATTATTTGGAATAGAAAAATAACAGGAAATTTACGTGGTTGGAGATTTTGGCAAACAGATGAAAGAATTTATTGGCTATATAAACCTGGTAAAAGCAAAATAGGTAAAGAATTATTACCTAAGCATGCTAATGCAACTGGTATTTGGAACATTATGCCTGAAAATAAAAATTCACATCCTGCACCTTTTCCGTTGGAAATTCCAATAAGAATTATATATTCTATTTTTGATGAAGAAAAAGATAAAATTGTCTTGGATCCTTATTGCGGATCAGGCACTTCAATTATAGCCGCAAGCCTATTTCAATGTCGATGGGTTGGTATTGATATATCTGAAACCTATATTGATATGGCTAAAGAAAGATTAAAAAGTTTAGATGATTATTCAGATATTTATAATAGAGAAATTGCAAGACATTATGTTCATGGAATTACCTATAAGGAACGAAAAAGAAGAAACGAAGAAAAATTAAAAAAAAATCATAATTAATTTTTAAAATTTTCGAATGATTTTAAATTTTTATATCTTTTTGATTTACCTTTGTTTGGATGATTTTTAAATAATTCGTCTATAATACCTTTTCTTAATGCAGTATTTGCGGCACTTGGTGATCCTTTCCAAAACTCACCCTTAGTTTCATATTTATCTGCTTCTCCTTGCAATTTTTCCTTTGACCATTTTTTTGTCCAAGTTGTTATTAATCCTTTGTTTGGATGATTTTTAAATAATTCTTTTAAAAAACCAAGTCTACGAGCCGCTGAATATGCCGCCTTGCTACTATTGGAAAAATCATTTAATGTTTTATATTTATCTGCTTCTTTTTGTAATCTTTCTTTAGTCCAAAATCCTGTTTTTCTTTTATTTTCATCATATCCTTGGTTTGGAAATTCATTAAAAAGTTTATTTAATATTTTTTTTGATACGGCTGCGGTATAAGCACCTTTACTATTAATTTGAAATTCTCGTCTTGATTTATATTTACTTACTTCTTTTTGTAATCTTTCTTCTGTCCAATATCCAAATATCATTTGCTTATCTGTATAACCTAAATTAGTATGATTTTTAAATAAATCATTCACTATTCCTTTCTTTAATGCTGTCATATATGCGCCACCATTTTTTTTTTGAAATTCACTTCTAGTTTTATATTTATCTACTTCTTCTTGTAATGATTTTTTTGTCCATTTTCTTGACGCAGAACCTAATGCACCTGGTTTAGCAATGTTAAACATTACCCATCCATTATTTTCATAAAATTTTTTCCAATAATTTTCTTGTCGTTTGGCCTCTAATGATGTCAAATTTTCTTCTAAAACTTTATAATTTGGATATGGTATATCATTTTCCTTACAAAATAATCCTAATTTTTCTTTCTCATCAAATAAGTGATCTCTATCCCTTCTTATTATATTATTTGTTAATCCTACATAAGCACTATTAAATTCTTCTAATTCATAAACATATATAACATAACTATTTTCTTTCCATTCTTCTTTATCGGAATATCCTTTATTTATATGATTTTTAAATAAACTATCAAGTAGATTCTTTTTAAATGCTGCACTATATGCTGCACGATTGCTATCTCTAAATTCTTTTCTTGATATATATTTATCAGCTTCCTCTTGTAATTTTTCCTCAGTCCAATAACCAGATATCACTTGTCTATCTGAATAACCAAAATTTATATGATAATTAAATAATTTATCCATTAATCCTTTATCTAAAGCTATCTTGGCAGCTCCACTATTCTTTTCCCAAAATTCTCCTCTAGTTTTATATTTATTTGCTTCTTCTTGTAATTTTTCTTCTGTCCAATAATTTTTTGGTTTTTTATTTTCATCATATCCTAAATTTGGATGATTTTTAAATAAATCATCCAATAAAAAAAGTTTAATGAAACTTTGTATATTAGATCAACTATAACTCAAGAAAGAAAAAAAAGAAAATTAAAATATGATTAAATACTTATTTACTTCTGAAAGTGTGTCCGAAGGACACCCAGATAAAATTGCAGATCAAATATCTGATGCATTATTAGATGAATTTTTAAAATATGATCCTGAATCAAAAGTTGCATGTGAAACAATGGTTACCACAGGCTTAGTAATTTGTGGAGGAGAAGTTAGAACAAACGGTTATGTAGATATTCAAAAAATAGCACGTAGTACTATAGCAAATATTGGATATACAAATGCCAATTATAAATTTGATAGTGAATCTTGTGGTGTAATATCTACAATTCACGAGCAATCTAATGATATTTATCAAGGTGTTAATAGAAATATTCCAGAGTCTCAAGGCGCAGGTGACCAAGGTATTATGTTTGGTTATGCTAGTAAAGAAACAGAAAATTATATGCCATTGACTATTGATTTATCTCATTTATTATTGCAAGAATTATCTAAGATAAGGCGAGAAGGTATTGAAATGACATATTTAAGGCCGGATAGTAAATCTCAAGTAACCATAGAATATGAAAATGATAAGCCAATAAAAATTGAAACTATTGTTATTTCGACACAACATGATGATACAGTAAATGTAGATGAAATAAAAAGTGATATTACACACATTCTTATACCAAGGGTAATAAAATTACTACCATTTGATTTATTAAAATTATTCAATTCAAATTTTAATTTATTAGTTAATCCAACTGGAAAATTTGTTATTGGTGGACCTCATGGTGATACTGGTTTAACTGGGCGTAAAATAATTGTTGATACATATGGTGGTAAATGTGCACATGGCGGTGGCGCTTTTTCAGGAAAAGATTCTAGTAAAGTTGATAGATCAGCAGCTTATGCAACTAGACATATTGCAAAAAATTTAGTAGCGTCAGGTATAGCAGATGAAGTTTTAATACAAGTGGCGTATGCTATCGGAGTTGCTGAGCCAGTGGGATTTTTTGTTAATACATTTGGAACAGGAAAATATCCTGATGATATTATCGCAGAAAAATTGAGTAAAATTTTTGATATGCGACCATATTTTATTATACAAAGACTTGGATTAAAAAATCCAATATTTACACCTACTGCTTCATATGGTCATTTTGGTCGAAATAGTTATATTCAGGAAGTGGAAGTTTACTATGAAGATGATAAGACTTATAAAAAAACCAACGAAAATGGCATAGAAAAAATATATAAGAGTATTGAATTTTTTACATGGGAAAAATTAGATTATGTAGAAAAAATTAAAAATGAATTTTTAGAAAAAACTTAAATGAAAATACTTTTTTTAGATCATGACGGAGTGCTTTGTTTATCTTCTGAATGGGGAGGTAGATTTAATAATGAAGAAGGATTAGATTCTATATTTGATCAATTCAATAAAGAAGCAATTGAAGTTTTAAATGAAATTATTAAAAAAACAGATTGCGAAATTGTAATAACTTCAGATTGGAAGCTTTATGCAAAATTAGATCAAATGAAAGAATTATATAAAAATAGAGGTGTTTTAAAATCTCCAATAGATTATACACCAGATCCTGAATATACAGAAGATTTTAAATGGTATAGACAATATCAATATGAGCAACTTAGATGTTTAGAAGTTAAAACTTGGCTAAAAAAACATCCTGAAGTTATAAATTGGGTTGCTGTTGATGATATGAACTTATCAAGTAATTATTTTTTTGATTATGATGGACATAGAAAATATTGGGGATTAGATAATTTTGTATGTACACCAATTTCAAATGAAGGTATAAAGCAAAAAGGCGTAAAAGAAAAAATTATAGATATTTTAAATATAAGTTAAATAATGACAAAATGGGAGAGTTTAATTAATTATATAAATTCTAAAAATTATAACGATATTATTACCCGAAAAGATTTAGTTAGATATTTAGAATCTAACTTCAATGAACAATATGTATTAT
>Ga0209717_1004408_pt1 | contig 11627 bp, 6 predicted proteins | sample AD_UKC048_MetaG_FD_184418 | JGI IMG/M metagenome (GOLD analysis project Ga0209717, IMG submission 184418) | Active sludge microbial communities of municipal wastewater-treating anaerobic digesters from USA - AD_UKC048_MetaG (SPAdes) (version 2) | ecosystem: Engineered > Bioreactor > Anaerobic >... | reverse complement strand
ATTACAGAATTAGCCAATACAATAACTACTACAAAACAAGACCTTTGGCAGCAATGTTTCAAAAAATGGTTAGTGGCAATGGTAGGTTGTGTTCTCGATGAAAAGGTAATTAATCACACAGTTATTGTCTTCAGTGGTAAACAAGGATTAGGAAAAACAACTTGGGTAGAGAAACTCGTTCCCAAACAATTGAAAGAGTATTTATTTTCTGGAACCATAAACCCAAACAATAAAGATACTTTAGTACAACTGGCTGAATGTATGTTGATCAATTTAGATGAATTAGAAAACCTTAATCGTTCAGAAATCGGCAGCTTAAAAGAAATCATTACAAAAACTCAAATCAGAATGAGAAAAGCCTACGGACACAACAACGAAACAATGCCCAGAAGGGCATCATTTGCCGGAAGTGTCAATACAGCACAGTTCTTAAACGATAGTACAGGAAGCAGAAGGTTTCTTTGTTTTGAGTTGGAAGGCATCAAATACCAGCACGATGTAGATATTAATATGGCTTTTTCACAAGCGTTGTTTCTTTTCAAAAGTGGTTTTAGGTTTTGGTTTGACCAGGAGGAAATCAAGAACATAACAGCCAATAACGAACAATACCAACTACACAGCCCAGAAGAAGAACTATTATTAACTTGGTTTGAACCTTGTCTAAAAGAAGAAGCAACGCTTTTTTTAAATGCTTCTCAAATAGCTGCTAAAATAGCCGATAGAACAAAATTAAACTTGAATGATGGCACAATAAATAAATTGGGGAAAGCATTAAAAAAACACAATTTTACTAGATTAATGAGGCAAGGAAAACCAGTTTATGCAGTTAAAGAATTTACATACGAAGAAGTAGATGCAAAAAACAAAGAAGTCGAAGAATAAAAAACAACCAAAAAGTGGAACTCAAAAATTCCACTTTTTTATTTTCTTATTAAAAAGAGCTTGTCATCCTGAGCTTGTCGAAGGACACTAAAAAGCACCTATTTTCTTTTATTTTAGGGTGTAAGGTGGTGTAACCACTTTTCAACAGAAATAGTTGCAATTTTTTTTCAAAAAATAAATCGAGTAACATAAGAACTAATAAATGCAAATTAATAAACCACAAAACCCAGTTTGCACCCAATACTCCCAATAAATCCGTTTTATTTCAAACCTAAAAAATAAAAAATCTTTTGCGCAGTTTTACGTTACACCCTACACCCTAAATTATTTTGCATTATTTTTCACTATTTTCCTACGTTTACGGTTTTCCTCATTTTTCTTTTGTTTGCTTTTTCATATATTTACAACTTTACATTTTTCAAGTTAATTATTAGCACACAAAATATACTTTGATGGATAAACTAATTCAAAATTTCTCTATAAAATCAGTTGCTGATTTTTTTAAAAATAAAATTTCCTCTTTTTCTCCAAATAGCGAGAACCTAGACTACATACTAAAAGATGCAGATTTTGCCCATTTCTCTGACCTACAAAAAATAGGAGAAGTAGAATTTAATAATTCCGATGAGTTAATTGTTTTTACTTGCAAATTTCAAGGGGTATTATCTGAACGTTCTTCTAAAAAACGACAGTTTGAAATTGCTAAAAAAGTCCTGAAAGAAGATTTTAAAGACGGTGCTATTTTCATTTTCTATGATGATAACGATTGTTTCCGTTTTTCATTCATTCGTAAAAACTATGGTAATAAAGACCAAAAGTTTACCAATTGGAAACGTTATACTTATTTTGTTGACCCAGCAAGAACTAACAAAACATTCAAAAACAGAATTAACGGATGTAATTTCAGCTCGTTAGAAGACATTCAAGAAGCGTTTAGTGTTGAAAAATTAAATAAGAAATTCTACGAAGAGATTGCAACCGCTTTTTATAGTCTTATCGGTGGTAAAGTAAGCATCAATAAAAAAGAAGTTTCTTTTGATGCAAAATTACAGCTTCCATCTACACCAGTTGAAAACAGAAAAGTATATCAAGAATTCGCCGTTAGACTGATTGGTAGAACTATTTTTTGTTGGTTTCTGAAAAACAAGAAATCAGATAGTGGTGTTCCGTTAATTCCCGAAGAATGGCTTTCGTCAAATATGGTGGCAAGTGTCAATAACGACCAACACAATTACTATCATTCCATTCTAGAAAAATTATTCTTTTTAGTATTAAACAAAAAGCACGAAGACAGAAAACCTTATGTGTTGCCAAACAATCACGAGTTTGTACCGTTCTTAAACGGTGGGCTTTTTGAAGCTCAAGACGACGATTTTTTCCCAAAGGACAGCAAAGGAATTCATAGTCAAAATTTTGCACTGAACATACCTAACCAATGGTTTAGAGATTTCTTTGAAACACTAGAACAATACAATTTTACCATTGATGAAAATAGCATTAACGATTTTGAGGTAAGTATTGACCCGGAAATGTTAGGAACTATTTTCGAAAATCTATTGGCAGAGATTGACCCAGATACTGAGAAAAGTGCTCGTAAATCTACAGGAAGTTTCTACACACCTCGTGAGATTGTCGATTATATGGTGGAGCAATCATTATTGCAATACATTAAAACAAAAACCAATATCGAAGACGAAGAGCAATTAGAAATATTGTTAAAAGACGATGCAGAAAATCCTTTTAACAACAAACAAACTGTTGCCATATTGGAAGCTTTAAGCGAAGTAAAAATTTTAGATCCTGCTTGCGGTTCAGGAGCTTTCCCAATGGGAGTTTTACACAAAATTATTGGATTGCTTAAAAAGTTAGATAAAAATGCCGTTTGGTGGAAAGAAAAACAATTAGATAAGATTGACAATGCTTTAGTCCGTAAAGCAATGGAAGAAAAATTATCTAATGCTAATAGCGATTATATTCGTAAACTGGGTGTCATTCAACATTCTATTTATGGAGTAGATATTCAGCCCATTGCTGCTGAAATCTCTAAATTGCGAAGTTTCCTTTCCTTAATTATTGATGAAAACATTAATGATAAGGCTGAAAACAGAGGTATTGAACCATTACCTAATTTGGAGTTTAAGTTTGTTACGGCTAACACGCTAATTGGTTTGGAAGCAGAAAAACAACAAACTTCTTTTGATTTTGGTGAGACTGAAGAATTACAAGGGCAATTGCAAAAAATACGAAATGCTTATTTGCAGGCGACACCAATAGACAAACAAAAATTAAAAACAGATTTCGAAAAACTACAAACACTGATATATAAAAATGAAATTAAAGCTGGAGGCCAAAACAAACGAGCACAGCAATTAGCGGCTTGGAAACCTTTTAGCAATGAAAGCTCCACTTGGTTTGATCCTGATTGGATGTTTGGTGTAGAAAAATTTGATATAGTTATAGGTAATCCACCTTATGTATACACAAGAGATGTCAATTTTGGATTAGATTTTAAAAAATATGTTAATGACAATTACTTTTTAAAATTATCTTCACCTAAAGATAAAATAAAATCTAAAGCAACTCAGTCGGGAAAAATAAATTTATTTGCTTTATTTATTTTGAATGGTAAGAATATGATAACGACAAATGGTAGTTTGAATTTTATTATCCCAAATAATTTATTGAGAGGAACTGTATTTGATACTATTAGATATGACATTCTAAAAAACAACAATATTTATTCCATAGTTGATCTTGGTGCGGGTGTTTTTGATAAAGTTACTGCTTCAACAATTTTATTTCAAATTGGAAATAATACAGAAAATTTTGAAACCAAAATAGTTACTGATGTTAAATCATTATCCGATAAAATTTATAATTTCAAAAATATTAATCGTGATGATTTTTTAAAAAATACAAGTTATACTTTTAATATAATGCTTGATGAGAAGCAACTTTCTTTAAGTAATAGAATTAAAGAAAATAAAATTGATTTTGGTAATTATTGTATTGATATTATAGAAGGTATTGTGGCACACAAACATTTGATTTTTCCTCAAAAAAGCAATAATACTTTTGAACTTTTAGAAGGAAAGGATATTAAAAGATTTAAAATTAATGATGCAAGTAATCATATTGTTTGGAATTTGAATGAAATCCACAGAAAACGACCTGATTATTTATGGGAAGAACCTAAGAAAATTGTAATGCAAAGAATAAGTGGAGGCACTATGCCTCTAGTAGCAGCAATTGATAAGAAAAAAAGAAAATCCTTTGCTTCAACAAATAATATAATCTTAAAAAATAATTATAAAGATTGTTATGAGTTTTTTACTGGTTTACTTAATTCAAAATTGATTAATTGGTTTTACGCTAACAACTTTTCAAATAATTCAAGTTTAACCGTTAATATTTCTAAAACTTTCTTAGAAACTCTTCCGATTTCATTTCCTAAAAAACATCAAATACCTTTATTTGATAAAGTTATACTTGATTTAGAAGGGACTTTTGGTACAGATTTATTTGATGATTTAAATAATAAATTAAATGTGATGGTTTACAAGCTCTATGAGCTTACTTATGAGGAAGTTTTGGTTGTTGAGCCAGAGTTTAGTTTGAGTAAACAAGAATACGAAGCTTTTACAGTATAATTATGAAACAATATATCATAATAATAGATAACGAAAAAAACAGCAATCCGCTACAAAATCCTGAATATGGTTTTCTAGACGATATGGCTTTAGATTATTTTGAAACAATGTCAATAATTGAAGAAAAATTAAAAAACTACTTTCAAAACACTTGTATTAAGTTAGCAATAAATTCTTTTTTAATCAACACCACATTAGAACCAACCAAGATTATTAGTTTAATTTCAGTCAATAAAATAGACGTTCAATGTTATATTACACAAGTAGAAGATTTTAATTTTGCTACTACAAGAACAAAGGAACTCGAAATTGATTATCTAAAATCAAAGTTAAAAAGTTAAAAATGGAAACTAATAAACAATTGGATTTATTTGATAATGAAGAATGGTCATTTCTTCATTCGGTATATGGTACCTTTCCAAATAATGAATTTTCAGAACTCGAATATAAATCGGCACAAGGAGGTTTCCCTTCTGATTTTTGGAAAACCTATTCTTCTTTTGCTAATAGCAATGGTGGTTTAATTGTTTTTGGAGTTTCCGAAACAAAAGGAATGCTTAAAATTGATGGGCTTGATGCAGAAAAAGTTAACAGTCTCAAAAAAGTGTTTTGGATAAAATCAACAATCCCGATACTATCAATTGCAACCTACTAACAGATGACGATGTTAAATCGGTTAATATTAAAGGGAAAACAGTACTTATTTTTAAAATTCCTAATGCCAACAGAACCCAAAAACCTGTTCATTTAACCCGTAATCCTTTTGAAAACACCTACAAACGAAATCACGAGGGAGATTATAAATGCACCAAAGAAGAAGTTAGGCGAATGCTTGCCGATGCAGATACTACGATGCAACACGACAGCCGAATTTTAGAAGGTTTTACCATCGATGATATTGATTTGAACAGTTTAAAAAAATACCGCCAACTTTTTGCTGCTGCAAAGCCTTCTCATCCTTGGTTAGTATTAGAAGACATTGAACTGTTAGAAAAACTAGGAGGATATAGAAAAGACCGTGTAACTAAAAAACAAGGATTTACGGTAGCGGGTTTATTAATGTTTGGCAAATCCGAAAGCATTACAGACCAAGAATGTGTGCCCAATTTTTTTCCGGATTTTAGAGAAATACTTTCAAGCGATCCAGATATTCGTTGGACGGATAGAGTGATACCTGACGGAACTTGGGAAGCTAATTTATTTCAATTTTATTTAAAAATTGGACCGCGCCTTTCTTCTAGTTTACCCAAACCGTTTCAACTAAAAGATGGCGTTAGACAAGATGAAACACCGGCTCATATTGCTTTGCGTGAGGCATTTGTAAACACCTTAATTCATACTGACTATACAGCACCTGGTAACATTGTCATCGAACACAAGACAAATAGTTTTATGTTTTCTAATCCAGGAACATTATTGGTTACGTTGCATCAATACTATCAGGGCGGTATAAGTGAATGCAGAAACCCAAGTCTTCAAAAAATGTTTTTAATGATGGGTAGTGCTGAAAAAGCTGGTAGTGGAGTTAATAAAATTATGGCAGGTTGGGATTATGCACATTGGAGAATTCCATATTTACAAGTAAGTCAACAGCCTGATAGATTAACTCTCGAACTTCCAATGTTCAGTATCATTCCGGAAGACACACTTGATGTACTTAGAGATTTATTCGGTTCTGATGTAGATGCTTTGGGCAAAGACGAATTAACTATTTTGGCAACCTGTCATATTGAAGGCGAAGTTTCAAATAGTAGGTTGCAGTATATGATAGACCAACATAAAACAGAGATTACTAGAATACTTCAAGAGTTGTGTAAACAAGGCTATTTAATATCCGAAAATAAAGGAAGATGGACAACTTACCACCTAAATTCGGAAGGTTCTGAATACTTTGAGAATAGAAAAAGTTCTTTGGTGGACACCTCAAGTAACTTGGTGGACACCTCTAAAAACTTAGTGGACACCTCGAGCAACTTAGTGGACACCTCGGTGAATAAGGTGGACAGTTCCAAAAATATAGTGGACACTCTTCAAAGTGGATATAAAGAACGGTTAAAGAAAACGGATTTACACTTACAAATAATGGAAGTATGTAAGGACGAATTTAAATCAATTGATGTGATCTCAAAGACAATAAATAAAGATGTTAAGTATCTAAAAAACAAAATAATACCCGAGCTTGTTAAAAGTGGTAAATTAGAAAGACTATATCCAAATATAAACCATCCAAACCAAGCATATAAATCAAACTTATAATATAATTCACTCTAATTAGTGAAACAATAACACCAATTTATATTGAGTAAAAGTTGCGATATAATCAATATAATGCTCAATAAGATGCTCAATATAAATTAAAATAAGAGTTCAACTAAATCAAAACGATGGCAAACAATTTCATAACAAATAATAAAACCAATAAATCGCTTAAAGGCAGGTTAAATACATTAATCGGAATTAGTGATGAACTTAAATTTCTAGTAGGTTTCTTTTATTTTTCAGGTTGGCAAGAACTCTTTGAAAATCTTAAAAAGAACGATAAACTAACACTAAAATTATTGGTTGGACTACAAGTAGATCAAATTCTAAATAAAATTGTAGAACACGGCAGTCAGGAAGAAGAGCAATCACAAGACGACCAATTCAATCAGTTTATGACTTCAATGGGTAATGCCATTAACAATGAAGAAATGGACACAGAAGCATTTTACAACCAAGTAGAGTTCTTTCTGCAAATGCTAAACGAGAAACGATTAATCATTCGCAAAACCGAAAATTCAAACCACGCTAAGTTATACCTATTCCGATTAAACGAAGAACAGGCAGAAATACAAGCAATGACAGGGCAATTTATTACAGGTAGTAGTAATTTAACACGTGCTGGATTATCAGGTCAAGAAGAGTTTAATGTGGAGATAAAAGATTATGGTTTTACCGAAGCAGAAACATATTTTGATGAACTTTGGGAACGAGCTATTCCTATTTCAGAAATCGAAAACAGAAAAGAGTTTCTTATTCAATTCATTCAGCACAAATCGCAAGCAGCTTCAGTAACTCCTTTCGAAGCTTATGTCTTAATTCTAAAAACCTATTTAGACCTACAACAACAAAAACAAATAAAACCCGAAGTAGAAAATCTACTAGAGGAAATCGGATATAAAAAATACAGTTATCAAACCGATGCAGTAAACCAAGCATTATCAATAATAGAGGAATACAACGGAGTTATTATTGCCGATGTAGTTGGTTTAGGTAAATCGGTAATTGCTTCATTAATCGCTAAAAATTTAGGTAAAAGAGGAATGGTTATTTGTCCTCCGGGGTTAATAGGGGATAAAACATACAGTTCGGGTTGGTGGGGATATATAAACGATTTTAAGTTATACGATTGGGAAGTAGAAAGTCGTGGAAAATTAGAAGATTTAGCAGATACTATTCAAACCAAAGGAATTGAAGTGGTGATTGTCGATGAAGCACATTATTTCAGAAACCAAGACACTGCCGATTACGAAGCATTATTAACTATTTGTAGAGACAGAACCGTTATTTTATTAACGGCTACGCCTTTTAATAATTCTCCAGCGGACATATTTTCATTATTGAAATTATTTATTGTTCCTGGTAAATCTGGAATTACTATTGATGACAATTTAGAAGGATTATTTCGTGGATTTAATTACAAATACAAAAGACTTTCTGACATCATTAAAAATTGGAATTCAAATAAACCACAAAAGAGACAAAAGGCGGAAGCACTTTATGTGACAATGCTAAACAAGGAATTACCAGTTGATATTAATATCGTTCGACACGAAACCAAAGTGTTAGCCAATCAAATCAAAAATATTATTTCATCTGTAGTAATCCGTAGAAACCGATTAGATTTAAAAGAAGATTACATTTATAAAGCAGAAGTGGGAGATTTATCAAAAGTAAAAGACCCAGTAGAATTATTTTATCATTTAACACACGAACAAAACACTTTTTACGACAGAATTCTAAACGAATATTTTGAAGAAAACGGAAGGTTCAAAGGAGCAATTTATCAGCCGTTCAGTTATGAAAAAATAGTTGATGAAGAAAAATTAGACGAACAAGGAAACAGACAATTCCAACAGCAACAGAACTTATTTGATTTTATGAGACGTTTATTAGTAAAACGTTTCGAAAGCTCTTTTGGGGCTTTCAGCCAATCCATTGATAGATTTTTACAAGTTCATATAGTAGTCAGAGATTTCATTGAAAAATCAAACGGTAAATACATATTAGACAGAGGATTGATAGATAAAATAAAAATGTATGATGAAGATGATATTGATAGGGTTTTAAGCGAATATTCAAAAGACTTATTAAATAAAAAAGTGCCTAAAAACAATACGGTTTATGATGTAAATGATTTTCAAAGAAAAACAGATTTTTTGGCAGATATAGAAAGCGATATAGTAGTGTTTCAAGAAATACAAAATCAATTAAAGGAATTGAAAATTGTAGATAATGATCCCAAAAGAGAACGTATAGCCGATGAAATAAAAGCTATTCTAGCAGCTGATAAAAACAGAAAAGTGATACTGTTTTCAGAATATGTGGATACAATAAAACATTTGGAACCCTATTTCCGTGATAAATTCGGAATTCGATTAATCGTTTGTGATGGTAAGGTTTCAAAAGAATTAGCTAAAAATCTAAATACAGATTACAATGCACAATACAAAGGAACTCAAACCAATCACTTTGATGTTCTACTAACGAGTGATAAGCTTTCTGAGGGTTTCAATTTAAACAGAGCAGGTGTTATTGTCAATTATGATATTCCTTGGAACCCAACAAGAGTTATTCAAAGAGTAGGTCGTATAAATCGTATTGGAGCAAAGGTATTTGATGAATTATACATTTATAACTTCTTCCCATCAGAGATAGGAGCCGACATTGTAAAATCAAGAGAAATTGCTGCTCAAAAAATGTTCTTAATTCATAGTTCGTTAGGAGAAGATGCTAAAATGTTTGATGAAGAAGAAGAGCCAACAGCATCAGGTCTTTACAACAAACTAAATCAAAATCCAGATGAAGGTGGTGAAGTTAATACTTCAACACACATCAGAAATACGTTCAAAGACATCGAAGAGAAATATCCAGAGGTTATTAAAAAGATTAGCAATTTACCAACAAGAGTAAAAACTGCTAAAGCATTTGATAAATACCAACTCAATGTATTGCGAAAAAAAGGATTAAGTCTATTTGCTCAAATTATAGAAAAAGAAGAAGAAGTTCATACTAACATCAAAGAAGTAACTTTTGAAGAGTTATTGGTAAATACACAATGCGAATTTGAAGAAAACAAATTACCACTTTCAAAAGACTTCTGGAATAATTATGAAAATATAAAAACTTTTAAACCTAATTACAAAACTGGAAGAAGTGATATTGCACTTGAAGCAAAAGCATTAGAAAACCTAAAAGTATATTTAAAAGTGCTTGCGGGAAATGAAGAAAGTTTAGCCAACTTCGTAAAAATGCTCATAAAAGATTTAAAAAAATACCATACACTATCAGTAAGAACACTAGGACGATTAGGAAGAAAAACAATCGATATTAAGTCTAGCGAAAAAGAAATCAAAGCATTGACTAATGAGATTAATTGGGTTAGAAACCATTTTGGCGACGACTATTTAGATAGAATTCTAAAACGAGTAGACAATCAAAAAAATGAGGTGATTATTGCAGTGGAAAATGATAAAATTAGTTAATCAATTTTGAAAAAAGTTAAAAAGATAGTCACCAAAGAAGAAATATTAAATCAGTTAAAAATTGATTTAATATCGACTTTTTTTCATTTTACCAATGAAGACATTTTAAAATATAAAGAAGTATTAAATTTTGACGATTATACTTTGATGAAAAATAAAAATATTAATTGGAATATTGAGCTAATTAAGGCTTCTAAAGACAAGCTTGTTATTGGGGAGTTGTGGAAACTGAAAAATATAGAAATTGACATTTCATTTTTTGATGAGTTTGATGACATAATTAACTATTCAAGTATTCAACTGTCACGCAATATTTTATGGGATAAACAGATTGTAGATAAATATGGTGAAAAGTTTGATTGGAATAAATATTTAATAAATAGAGATAATCTTTGCAACATTGAAAACATCAGAAGATTTAAAGATAAATTTGATTGGTCTTATGTTTCTCAAATGTTGAAATTCCCGATAGACGAAAGTTTCATAGATGAATTTAAAGAATACATTGATTGGAAAAAATTTTCATTAAATGAAAATCTTCCAATTTCATTGGAATTTTTAGAAAAACACAAAGACAATCTTGATTTCGAAAACTTATCACGAAATCCAAAATGTATAGACATAATATTAAAATATCCTAAATCAAAAAGATGGAATTGGAGTAATGTCATTATCAATTCTGGTCTTAATTATAATGATGAAAATTTTAAATTAGTGTTTGACTATTACAGCAAAACTTTTCCTTGGAAAACTGCTTTCAATCCAACCTATTATAAGATTACAATGCATAATTTTTTAAAAAGACTATTTCACTTTCCATTTACTGAAAAGGAATATTTTCTAAATGAAAAATTTATTGAATATATTCCTTGGGATGCTTTTTCAAAGTCTAATGCAACCATAAATAGTGAATTTTTTGATAAGTATAAAAGTAAAATTGACTTGAAAGAAAATGAATTTTTAAGATACAATGGTCATTTAATTAAGAGAGATTTTATTGCTAACAATATTGAATTATTTAATCTGAAAAGTTATGGTTTTTATAATCTTGATATAGATAACTCAATTATTGAAAATAATAAAAATGAAATAACTTGGCTTTGGGTAGCTTCTTGTAAGAAACTAGATTGGTCTTGGGACTTTATTTCAGATAATTATGAAAATTTAAACTTTTATAGATTAGCTGAAAACGAAGTTGTTTATAATCAATTAATTAGAAATAAATTATCAGATGATGAAATATATTATTTCTTAGAAAATGTTAATAAAAAAGATTAAAATGATAAATTAAATTATCTCATTCAGCTGCACAAAATCCTCGTTTAGTCCAAGTATTCCTAAACTCGCATCT
>Ga0209717_1004403_pt1 | contig 11631 bp, 9 predicted proteins | sample AD_UKC048_MetaG_FD_184418 | JGI IMG/M metagenome (GOLD analysis project Ga0209717, IMG submission 184418) | Active sludge microbial communities of municipal wastewater-treating anaerobic digesters from USA - AD_UKC048_MetaG (SPAdes) (version 2) | ecosystem: Engineered > Bioreactor > Anaerobic >... | reverse complement strand
GCATGTGTGTCAATGAGATCCGCCCGCCCGCCGGCGAGGGGCGGTTCCGAACCGCGATGACGACCGCATGGATGCAGGCGGCGCGGATCCAGGGATGGCTCGGAAGGACCCGGTCGGGAACGGCGGTCGAGAACGCCCCGCATCGGAGTCGGCATCAACCGCGATGCTTTTCAACTGGCCCTTCAAGCGGGATGACGACAGGGCTGCCCGTTCTTCCGCTGATGGGAGAATCTCCCGGCCCGTAAATGCCGTTCGTCCTGAGCCCGTCGAAGGCTCGCCACAGCTGGGCTTTGACAGGCCTGTCCTGAGCCTCGTCGAAGGTTCAGCCGGAACGGTGTTCAAACGATTTGCGGGCCGTATGTCGTATCAATAGCCCCGAGTGTCCGGATTGTCACCTCGACTGCGTCTATTGCAGCGTGGACGTGGCAGGCCTTGGGGCTGAACGGTCGAACACCCGGCAGAACAGGCTCCCATGCTCACCACATGTTCTGACAAGTCGGTCAAGCTTGCGCGTGGAACCTGTTGACGAGGAAAGGGCTTACTCCTTATGCTCCGACCGGTTCAGGCATTGGCAAGACCATTTTGCAATGCGTAATGGGGAAGGGGACCCACCCTGCCCGGACAATCCTGGAGAAACACTCATGAATGCAAAGATGAAAACATTGTCGATGGCGGTCGTTGGTCTCGTGGGTTTCGCCGCTGCTGGCGCCGCCATGGCACAGTGCCCGGCCAGCCTTTCGCCGCCGTGGAGCCTGGTTTCCACGCTGCAAGGTACTGCATCCAGCGTTACGGGCGGGTATGACACCACGACCTGCCGCCTTCAAACTGCGCTGAATCAAAATGGTTCTACGGGTGCGAAGGCATTCGTCCTCGACCAGACTCCGGCGAATGAAACCCGCTATCGCGCGCAGTTCGTTGTCGACGTATCGGGCCTTTCTCTGACTCAGGCAAACCGGAACGTGATTGGCTTCTCGGTGCTGGGTGCTACCGCGCCTGCTGGCGGTACTAGCCGCATGGTTTTTGCGACGTTGACGGGTAATGGTTCTGCTTCAATTCTTCGCTTGTCTGCCGGCGACACCAATCAGGGAAGTCAGTACCAGCAAATCGATGTGCCGCTTCCCAACCAAGCTGGTGCAAATCGCGTCGAGATCGATCTTACGGTCGGATCGCCGGGTTCGCTGCGTTATTGGGTCAGTAACGTCTCGGCTTCGACCGTAGATGGCACCCCGACCGGCACTCTTTCCGGCTTGGCAAATGCGGGTTGGACTGGCGTCGATCAGGCTACGTTGGGTCTCGTGAATGCGAACACCTTCTATCGCCAGAACTTTACCAATACGAGTTTTGTCTACTTCGATCAGTTCGACTCGCGTCGCCAGACGTTCATCGGCCACTAATAATCAATTACTTGTCAGGCTTTAACTTTTTGGAGTGACACAATGAAGAATCTATTGGCGTGTTCGATCATTGCGGCGGGTTGTTTCGCTGCCGGATCTGTTTCTGCTCAGACTTGTACCGCGAGTGCTGGCGCAATAGCACTTACCGGTGCAAACAGCCTGACGACACCAATCACGAATTTCGATACCTGCAGTGTGACCAATCAGCTCGGCGCAATGTGCAGCTCGGCGACAACCAGCGCGGCTACCGATGCGATCTGGTCGGTCACCCTCGGTCCAGGCGCGATTGGTGGAGCAACAGCCGCTGAGCAGAATTTCGTGATTTCGACGTCTGCTGCTACGTACGACATGTATGCAGCGCTGTTGCAAGGTGCCTGCGCTGATTCGGCGCCTTGCCCTGTCGAAGCAGACAGCAACGGAGCTGGTGGGTCGGAAACGATTTCTGTTCAAGGCCGTCCAGCAGGTCAGTATTTCCTCGCTGTTACGTCGTTTACGGCTGGACAGTGCGGACCGGTCACGATTGCCGTCCCGCGTCTCCCGGTATCTCTTCAGAATTTCTCTGTCGAATAAGCACTGCGTCTGATTTGAGGAAATCGAGCCCACGTGCTGGTCACGTGGGCTTTTTCATATGCGAAATATCAAATACGCTTTTATTCTGGGCTTGCTTTCGTTCGCCAGCACGGTGGTCGGTGCCGAATCGATATTGCCCGCCCCCCCTTCCGGCACATTTGAATTCACGGGCGTCGAGTTCGGCCAGACCAACCCGTACGCAAGGATTCATGTGGATGTTGTTGGCATAAATCGTAGCTCTGATCCGATCCAGGTCGATCGTGTCTTGCCGCGTGAGCCTGATGGTGTTGCCGTCAAGTTCAAGGCGGTCACCGTGAACGTCGGTGGAAAATTCAACGTCTCCGTGGAGGCGACGCTCGATTCCGAGACCGGTCGTATTGCCCGCTATTTCGACGTGTATGCAAAAGGCAAGAAAGAACCCATCGACGGCTTCGTCATTCGAGGGTACGCGGATTGGTTGGTGCTCCCATCCGTCGCGGACATTGATTTCGGAATCTTCGAGCCGAATACCAGGGCCGAGAAAGTCATCGACGTGGAGACGAGACCCGGAGTTCAAGTAAGACTCGTTGGTGTGGACAAGCCTAGCGCCTATGTTGATGCGCAGGTAACCGCAGATGGGATGGCGCTCAGGCTGACCAGCCGGAGCGATGCGCCATGGTCCAGCTTTGATGAGAAGCTCCTTGTCACGACAGACAATGCCCTGCAGCCGAAAGTCGCATTTCATCTGCGAGGTCAATCCCGCGGGTTTGTGGTACCCGCATCCGATCCCCTTGATTTCGGTCTCTTGCGGGAGGGGCAGTCCGCGGAACTTACTGATGTCCTTACCGATGTGACCGGCAAGCCGCTGAATGTCGGGAAAATTGTCGCCAAGAGCCGTGCGTCGGTTATAACCGAGGTTACGGATTGCGCGGTACCGTCATCCTCGTGCAAGAACCTCAAAGTCAGATATCCGCCGATGAATATGCGCGGAGTGACGGGCGGGACACTTGAGGTGGAATTGCCGGACTACGACCGGACGTTGTTCATACGTTTTGGAGCGATCGGGATCGGCAAGGATACGCAGATTCGCGACCTGGCCGAGGACATGAAGGCGCGTGAGGTCCAACCCGAATCGATTTCCTCGGTGCTGCAGACCTCGGTTGCTCATCCGAAAGCCAAGGCACAACCGACGCAGATGAAGACGCCGGAAGGTGCCGGACCATTGCTCAAATGGCAGGTTGCCAACGAGTACGATATCTATGGTTACGAAATCTACCGTTCAGATTCCGAGAATGGAAATTTCCATCGTATCAGCGACAAGATAATCGAGCGGCTTGAAGGCGATCCGGAAGTGGGATCGAGCTATCAGTGGCGTGACAATACTGCTGCAGCTGGCAAGACTTATTGGTACTACATCAACATCGTATTCAATAAAGGAAAGAAGCAGAAATTCACCAGCCCGCAGAAGGTCGTTGCGAAGTGATGCAGCGGGAAACGGACGGACGCGATTGCCGTCCGTAATACTGCGTGGAAATGCGACCCGTGGGTTGGTGCATTGACCGGAGACCCTGGCGATGATCCTGACCAGCGCAGTACATTGACCTGCTCAATGCAATTTCTCTAGGAAGAGCCTAGATTCGGTGTCGTCCTGACTGACACGAAGCACTTCACCGGATTGGAACCAGTCGCTGAGCACGATGCGATGAGCCGGCTTTCCGTCGATATCGAGGGCATGAATGGCGGGCCGGTGGGTATGCCCATGGATGAGACGACGCACTCCCGCCCTGTTCAGCGCATTGACCACGGCATCGGCGTTGACGTCCATGATCGCCGCATTCTGCTCGGCTGCGGTATGTCGCTGGCTCTCCTTTCGAGCCTGTTCCGCGAAAGCCTGCCGTTCGGCGCGGGTGCGAGCCAGGAATGGACGCTGCCAGCCGGGTGAGCGCGACTGCGTGCGGAACGCCTGGTATGCAGTGTCATCTACGCACAGGCTGTCGCCGTGCATGAGCAGGGTAGGAACCCCGTAGAGGTCAACGACTGACGGATCGGGCAGCAGGGTCATCCCGGCTGCTTTCGCAAAGCGCTCGCCGAGCAGGAAATCGCGGTTGCCGTGCATGTAGAAGCAGGGTCGCCGTGCTTCGCGCATCGGCTTCATTGCTGCGATGAAGCGTTGTCCTGTTTCGTCCTCCGAATCATCTCCGATCCAGGCTTCGAACAGGTCTCCGAGGATATACAGTGCGTCGGCGTAGATCGCTTCGTTGGCAATGAAGCGCTCGAGAATCTCGATGATGTCGGGTCGGACGAGGTCGAGATGCAGGTCCGAAATGAAGAGTGTCGTCATCGAAGCGGACCGGCAGCAGTGTCGCGTGGTCGTCTCATGTGCGGATCTGCAGGAGCATTGGCGGCGTCTCGCATGAACATTGGCATCGCCGCTTGGAGAAAGGTGTCAGGGTGGAAAGCCCCTCATCCCCCTGCGGGACCTTCTCCCGCGTGGCGGGAGAAGGAACAGTCGACTTGGGGTGAATACCCCATTCCTTGCGGGACCTTCTCCCGCGTAGCGGGAGAAGGAATAACCGACTCGGGGCGAATACCGCTCCTCTCTCTGCGTCGGCTTCCCCCGTGCGACTGGAGAAGGAAAAGCAGAGATTGCAGATCACAGATCAGGGCAGGATTTCGACCTTTTCGATAACGACATCGGTGGTTGGCACGTCGCTGCGGAACGGACCTTTGGGGCCGGTCGGCACAACCTTGATCGCATCGACGACGTCCATGCCCTCGACGACCTTGCCGAACACGGCATAGCCCCAGGTTTCGGCACGTTCGTCACTGACGAAATCGAGGTTGCGGTTGTCGACCAGGTTGATGAAGAACTGCGCGGTCGCCGAGTTCGGATCCGGTGTGCGCGCCATCGCGATCGTGCCGCGCAGATTCGACAGGCCATTCTTCGCTTCGTTCTGAATCGACGGCTTGGTCGGCTTCTGGTGCAGATCAGGAGTGAATCCGCCGCCCTGGATCATGAAGTTGTTGATGACGCGATGGAAGATCGTGCCGTTGTAGAAGCCTTCCTTCGCGTATTGCAGGAAATTCTCGACGCTTTTCGGCGCCTTTTCCGCATTCAGCTCGACCGTGATATCACCGAGGCTGGTCTTGATCAGGGCTTTGGGGTTGACCGCCGCGACAGCGGGTGCCGCCGCTTCGGGTTTGCCGGCAGGCTCTCTCGCAGCGGGCTTGGTCTGGGCGAATCCAGTGAGCGGCAGCAGCACGGTGAGCGCAAATGGCAGGACAGCCAGGACGATCTTGTTTCGGAAAAGATGCGGCATGAGAACGGATCCTCGGGACGGGAAAGTCCGCTCATCATAAGCTCTCGTCGCGGCTGGGAGAACCGCTTGGAAATGAACGATTGATGACGCCCTTCGGCAGGAGTTTCTTCTTCGAAGGGCTCAGGGCGAGCGGCATATACGGGCTGGATCAATCGCGGGAGAAGGCTCCGGTCATCGGCTTTTCAGGCGGCTGCGCTTCGATTGACCGCCTTGCCGACCACAAGCTTGATACCCAGTTGCTTGAGGTGGTCACGCTCCTGCTCAAGATCGATGCGCGTCAGCGGATGGTTCTCGAGCCAGCCTGACGGTAGTTCCAGGATCATCTGTGATTCGTTGGTGGACAGGCGAATCGGTGGAAGTTGCTCGTCGCTGCGGGCTCGATGCAACAGGGTTGCCAGACGGAGCAGGGCGGTAAGTCGTTGGGTCACCGGCTGCATGCGTGGTGGCAGATTGCGCAGTGTGTCGGCATCTGGCCGGCGACGATGGGAGCGCAGGATGCAAGCGAACTGTGCCTGCTCCTGGCGGCTGAATCCGGCGAGGTCGGAATTGGCCATGATGTACGCGCCGTGCACGTGATGCTGGCTGTGCGCGATCGCCAGACCGATCTCGTGCACCTGTGCGCACCAATGAAGCATCTCCTGGGCCTGTGCGTCCAGCGACCAGCCCGAGGCAGCCTGTTCGAACAACTGCCCGGCGGTGTCACTGACCCGGTTCGCCTGGGCCGGATCAATGCCATAACGCTCGGCCAGCGCACCGATGCTGGTGCCGCGCGAATCGGTGTGCAGCGCGCGTCCCAGCATGTCGTACAGCAGACCTTCGCGCATGGCCGTCTCGCAGACATTCATCCGGGCGAGATCAAACGTGGTGAAGATCGCATCGAGAATGGCCACGCCGCCCGCAATGACGCCGACGCGGTCACTGGACAGTCCTGGCAGGCTCAACTGCTCGGTACTCCCCGCACGCAACAGCGCTTCGCGAAGCGTCGCCAGCGATTCGGCGGTGATGCCTTGATCGCTCCAGCCGCTGGCCTGCACGATGCCGCCGATCGCCTTCATCGTTCCGGACGAGCCGATGGCCTCGCTCCAGCCGCGTTCACGGTAGTGCGCCCCGAACTGCTGCAGTTCGACAGCGATCTCGGATTGTGCCTGTTTCCAGCGGCGCGACGTGATCTTTCCATCCTCGAAGAAGCGCAGCGTGCTCGCGATGCAGCCGACCTGCAGGCTCTCGCGTTCGAGCGCCTCGTACCCACGCCCGATGATGAATTCCGTGCTTCCCCCGCCGATATCCACGACCAGGCGCTTCTCGTCGGTCAGCGGCAGGCCGTGCGCTACGCCCAGATAGATCAGGCGCGCTTCCTCGCGTCCCGAGACGACTTCGATCGGGTGGCCCAACGCGGTTTCTGCGGGCAGGAGAAAGGCTTGTGGAGTACTCAGCTGGCGAACCGTGTTGGTCGCAACGGCACGAACGCGGCTGGCCTCGAATCCGGCGAGACGCTGTCCGAATCGCGACAGGCATGCGAATGCCGCCTCGCGCTTGTCGCGTGCCAGGGTTCCATCCTTGCGCAGGCCGGCGGCGAGGCGGATGCTTTCGCGCAGGCGGTCGATGACGCGCAGTTCACCATGCGTGTAACGCGCAACGACGAGATGAAAGCTGTTCGAGCCGATATCGGCAGCGGCAATCAGGTCGCCGTCCTGGATCTCGTCTGGGAAGCCGGATTTCTTCACGAGCAGAGTTTTTTCAGCAGGGCCAGTTGCGCGGAGTAGGGCTTTTCATCGCCGGGTGTCACGCGCGTATAGCTCCCATCCGATTCGAGCAGCCATGCCTGTGTGTTGTCGGCCAGATAGTTCTGCAGCGATTCCTTGAACACGCGGGTTGCCAGTCTCGGATCACGTATCGGAAAACAGGTCTCGACACGACGCAACAGGTTGCGATCCAGCCAGTCGGCGCTCGAGCAGTAGATTTCCGGCGCATCCTCGTTCTGGAACCAATATACGCGACTGTGTTCGAGAAACCGCCCCACGATCGAACGTACGCGAATGTTCTCCGAAACGCCGGGAATGCCGGGTCGCAAGGTGCAGGCGCCACGCACGATCAGGTCGATGCTTACGCCGGCGCACGATGCCGCATACAGCGTCTTGATCACGGCCGGTTCGTTCAATGCATTGATCTTGGCAATGATCCGGGCTGGCTTGCCCGCCCTGGCATGCGCGGTTTCACGCTTGATCTTGTCCATCAGGGCGCCGTGCAACGTGAACGGCGAATGCAGCAGGTGCTTGAGCTTGATGATCGGTCCAAGCCCGGACAACTGCAGAAAGAGGAGATGGGCGTCCTCGCCGATTTCCCGGTCGGCCGTCATCAGGCCGAAGTCCGTGTAGATCCGCGAAGTGATCTGGTGATAGTTGCCGGTCGACAGGTGGACGTAGCGACGCAGCCCACCCGACTCCCGACGCACGATCAGCATCATCTTCGCATGGGTCTTGTAGCCGACCACGCCGTATACAACCTGGACTCCGGCTTCCTGCAGCCGGTTGGCAAGGCGCAGATTGGCTTCCTCGTCGAAGCGTGCGCGAAGTTCGACGACGACGGTGACATCCTTGCCGGCGCGCGCAGCCTCGACCAGATGATCGACCAACTGCGAATCGTTGCCGGCGCGATACAGGGTCTGCTTGATGGCCAGTACATCGGGATCGACGCTGGCCTGGCGCACGAGTTCGCTGACCGTGCTGAATGATTCGAATGGATGGTGCAGCAGGATGTCGCGTTCGCGGATGGCCGTGAACAGGCTGTCGCCCTGGACGACTGTTGCATTGGTTCGTTGCACGAAGGCCGGGAACTTGAGGTCGGGACGATCGACCTGGTCGTAGATCGCGACGCTGCGACTGACATTGACCGGCCCGTCGCAAAGGTAGACATCCTGATCGGAGAGTTCGAAGTTCTGTTCGAGCAGGCTCGTGATCGCACGCGGACAGTTCGAGCCCACCTCCAGACGTACCGCCTTGGCGTAGCCGCGTCCGCGCAATTCATCGCGCAGTGCCAGTGCCAGGTTCTCGACTTCTTCTTCGTCGACGACGAGTTCGCTGTTGCGCGTGACACGGAACTGGTACGAACCCTTGACCTGCATGCCGGGGAACAGCTCATCCATGAACTCGTGGAGCAGATCGGAGAGGAAGACGAATGCCGTGCCGCCGTCGGCAATTTCGTCAGGCAATCGGATGATGCGCGGCAACGAACGCGGCGCGCGCAGCAGGGCCATGTGTCCTTCACGTCCGAATGCATCCTTCCCGGCGAGCACGACGGCCAAGGTCAGGCTCTTGTTGAGAATGCGCGGAAACGGGTGCGCAGGATCGAGTCCCAGAGGGGACAACACCGGCAGCGTCTCGTTGCGGAAATAGCCTTGCAGCCAGCGCTTCTGCTTGACGGTCCAGGCGCTACGGGTCAGGAATCGAATGCCTTCGCGCGCGAGTTCCGGCAACAACGCGTTGTTCCAGCAGGCGTACTGGCGTTCGACGAGGGCGAGCGTGCGTTCGCGGATCTTGCTGAGAACATCACTGATCGACATTGCGTCCGCGCGTGGCTGGCTATCGCCAAAGGCGTGGTGATGCTTGAGCACGGCAACGCGCACTTCGAAGAACTCGTCCAGATTCGTGCATGAAATGCACATGTAGCGAACGCGTTCGAGCAGCGGATTGCGTTTGTCCTCGGCCTGCGCCATGACACGGAAATTGAATTCGATCTGGGCGAGTTCCCGATTGAGATACAGCGCCGGATCACTGAAATCCGGTCCGCTTGTTTCGTCGGTGCCGGACATTTCCGGCACTTCGGCGCCAGGTCCCGTGCTCGTTCCGGAGGCAAGGGGATCAACCAGCGGCACACTCATTTCAGGATTCCTCCGCCGGAAACTCCGGCGACAATAGATGCTCGGCTCCGAATACGCACGAGAATGTGCTGCCGACGCCGACTTCACTCTTGATTTCAAGATGTGCATCGTGCAACTGCAGCACGTGTTTGACAATCGAAAGGCCGAGGCCGGTGCCACCGGTCTCGCGCGAACGGCTCGTCGACACGCGATAGAAGCGCTCGGTCAGGCGTGGCAGGTGTTGGGGTGAAATCCCGTGTCCGGTATCGGTCACGCTGAGCCTTGCGCCGAGTTCGCTGCTCGACCAGACAATGTGGATGCGACCGCCAACCGGCGTGTAGCGCACGGCATTGCTGACCAGATTCGAAAAAGCACTGTAGAGGTCGCGTGACGATCCTTGCAGGTCGTGGATGCCTTCGATACTCGACGAGATCGTGTGGCGCCCGCGGCTGAGGCCCTCGGCGTCCCGATGCAGGGTGGTGACCAGCGGGCGGATCGCAACCCTGGATTTTGGCAATTCGTCTTCGGCATCAAGCCGCGACAGGGTCAGCAGATCTTCGACGATCTGGGTCATGCGTCGCGACTGGCTGCGCAGCTCGCGAATGATCGACTCGAACTCGGGGATCTGCTCCGGCTCGATCAGGTCGAGGTAGCCGTGGACGACGGTCAGTGGCGTACGCAATTCATGCGAGACATTGGCCACAAAGTCACGGCGCATCTTTTCGAGGCGCAGGATCTGGCTGACATCGCGCACGAGCAGCAGCGCGTGCCCGTCCGCGTAGGGAATCAGGCGCAGGCTCAAGTGCTGCTCCGGATCGCCCGGCGCGGTCACGTCGGTCAGCGTGTCGATGCCGCCTGTTGCCATCCACGCGCCAAGGCCAGGAATCGATACGGCTTCGTCGAGGCGTGCGTCGAGGTCGCGCGGGTAGTCAAGCCCGAGCATGCTGCCTGCCGCCGTGTTGAACCAGCGGATGCGCTGTTCATCGCCTATGGCGACGAGGGCATCCGGCAAGGCACCCGCGGCATCGCGAAATGCGCGAAGCAGTCCGAACAACTGGGCGCGGCGGCGAGTGGTCTGCTTCTTCACACGTTTGACGAGAATCGATATCCCGCACCGCGCACGGTCTGGACGAAGTCATCCATCGCATGCGGTGCCAGGGTCATGCGCAGGCGGCGGATGTGCACATCGACCGTGCGTTCCTCGACGTAGACTCCTCCGCCCCAGACGTGATCGAGCAGTTGGCTGCGCGAATAGACGCGTTCGGGGTGGGTCATGAAGAAATGCAGGAGACGGTATTCGGTCGGCCCGATCGGTACGATCTGGTCTCCGGCGAAGACCCGATGGGCAGAACTGTCCATGCGCAGGCCGGCAATCTCGATTACCCCTTCGGTATCTTCTCCATGCGTGCGGCGCATGACGGCGCGGATCCGCGCGACGAGCTCACGGGCTGAAAACGGCTTGACCACATAGTCGTCAACACCGGCTTCGAGTCCGTTGACGCGATCGGTTTCCTCGCCGCGCGCGGTCAACATGATGATCGGCACATCGCGGGTCAGATCTTCGCGACGCAAGCGGCGTGCGAGTTCGATTCCGGTCATGCCCGGGAGCATCCAGTCGAGCAGGATCAGGTCCGGAATCTGGTCACCGATCGCGGTTTGCGCACTGCGCGCGTCGGCCGCGTGGATCGCTTCCATCCCGGCCTTGCGCAAGGCGAAAGCCACCATGTCGCGGATGGACGGTTCGTCTTCTACGATCAGAACACGCTTTTGCACGAGGTCCCTGGGGTTTGGAGGCCGCGATGGACTCCTTGTGACAGCTTTATTGCAACCGAGGAATGTTACGTCGCGATGACATGTCCGGGCAGTTCTGGTTAGGGCAACGCAGTGAAGTGGAGAGGCCGCCCTTGTCGGCGGTATCGTCCTCGCGTCGTTCGCGTTTGCGCAGATCAAGCACGATCGGGGTCATTGCGGTGATCCGCGCATCGACCCGCGCACGTTGGTAGTAGGTCAGGTCCTGTTTGCCCGACAGTGTCTTGAGCTGATTGAGGGCGTCCTCGGTGCGACCATTGAGGAAAGCCCATTCCGCGTAGGCTTCGGCTGCGCGCACCTTGTCTCCACCGAGCTCGTTGGCGCGCGCGAAGCTGCGTTGCAGATCGGGATCTTCGCTATAGCGGGCGAGCAGCGGACGCAGGAGGTCCTGGGCGCGACGTGCCGAGTTCGCATCGTCCCGTGAAAGCAGCGCTTCGGTGAACGCCAGCGCGATCGCGCGGTTGCCTGGATAGTTGGTGCTCAACTGCTCGTAGTGCCTGAAGGCGGAATCCTTCCTGCCGGCCTGGTCTTCGGCATCGGCAAGGCCCAGGCCGAATACGGGACTGCCCGGATACTCGCTGACCAGGGCATTGAACTCCTCGACGGCGTTGGCCGGCTGCCGCGCACGTACCAGTGCGAGCGCGTGACCATAACGGTTAGCGAGCGAGTTGCGCTCCGGGTTGCGCTTAAGTTCATCCGTGTA
>Ga0209717_1004394_pt1 | contig 11639 bp, 10 predicted proteins | sample AD_UKC048_MetaG_FD_184418 | JGI IMG/M metagenome (GOLD analysis project Ga0209717, IMG submission 184418) | Active sludge microbial communities of municipal wastewater-treating anaerobic digesters from USA - AD_UKC048_MetaG (SPAdes) (version 2) | ecosystem: Engineered > Bioreactor > Anaerobic >... | reverse complement strand
GGGAGCTGAGTCATGTACCTGTGGTGCGCCTGGCTTGATGGCTTCGGCGGGATTGGTTACGGCGGGCAACACCTCGTATTCAATTTCAATGAGGTCGGCAGCATCGCGGGCCGTAGCGTCGTCTTCAGCAATGACTACAGCAATGCCGTCACCAACGTGTTTCACCCGATCGGCCACCAATAGAGGGTGGGGCGGTTCTTTCATGGTGGTACCGTCCTTGAAGTTGACTTGCCAGCCTGCAGGAACGCCATTGATGCCGGCGGCGGCAATGTCTTTGCCCGTAAATATCGCCACTACCCCTGGATGTGCCAGAGCGGTATCGATGTCGATACTCAGGATTTTGGCGTGTGCATAAGGGCTGCGCACAATGTGGGCATGGGTCATGCCAACGAGTTTGATGTCGTCGGTATATTTGCCTTTGCCCGTGGTAAAGCGCTTGTCTTCAACGCGCTTTACGGATTGACCGATGTATGTCATAGTACTGCTGCGTTGGTTTCTTGTAATTTTTTAGCGGCCCACTGGATGGATCGAACGATGTTGTGGTAACCCGTACAACGACAGAAGTTGCCTTCCAGCGCATGACGGATTTCCGTTTCGGATGGGTTCGGATTGTTTTGCAACAGATCGGCGGCAGACATGATCATGCCCGGTGTGCAAAAACCACACTGCAAGCCGTGCTCCTGGCGGAATCCCTCCTGAATGGGATGCAGGGTGCCATTTTTGGCCAGGCCTTCTACGGTGGTTACCTGGGCGCCATCCACTTGTACGGCCAGGGTGGTGCAGGATTTGACCGCGTTGCCATCAATGAGCACCGTGCAGGCGCCACAACTACTGGTATCACACCCCACGTGTGCACCAGTGAGGCTGAGGGCCTCGCGGAGGTAATACACCAACAACTGCCGAGGTTCGACCTGGCTGGTGTATTTTTTTCCGTTAATGGTTACTGAAATCTTTACTGACATAGGTTATGGTAATTTGTGTCTTGCGAAATTTTCCACTGCATATATGTAGATGGAAAATACAATTATTCTTCCTTTAATAAAGGAGATACGGAAATTAAATTTTGTTGGATCGCCAAATCAAGCAAATTTTTTTGGCAAAAGCAAGAAAAAGGGGGAATTGGAGATTTATTTAGAATGGGTCTAGGTTACAAATGCTACGGCTGGGTTAATTGCTGGGTTGTGGCGTGGAATTGGGGAGGAGAGGATTAGCTCTACTCCGACAAAATGTCAATCCTCAGGGGCATCAAGTACCTCCCAATACCCGCCTTTATCGGGTCCAATTCGCTCTATTATCTTATTCTCTTTCAGGTTAACGATTTGTTTTTCAATGGTACGAGTAGACAAATTTAGCATTTCAGCAAGCTCAGGAATGGTAATGGATCGGTTCGCAAGCATCAGCTCAACGATTTTCACCGAACTTTTCACCGAACTTTTCACCGAACTTTTCACCGAACTTTTTTGGAATTCCACCCTGAAACCAGAAGGATCATAAGAAAAAATGGGAGCTGGTAGCCCGGCATTTTGACATTCCCGGAGGATTTTTAGCGTGCCGCGCCCCCAGGCTTCGATCAAACCCGCTCTAAAAAATGCGGTGGCAATGTTCAGCCTTGAAGCTGTCCAGTATTCTCTTACAGAATGGTAAATAATTAGGTTTGATGCACTACAGAGGCCTTCGTTTTAACTTAAAACGGAACTTATTGGGAACTTTTAGCGCAGTTAAAATTGTTACCAGGTTTACAACCATTTAACAAAATAAAAACTGAATATGGCAATTTTAACTCCTCCCAAATTTATTCGAACTGTCTTCATTGATGAACTACAAGACATAGTTAATCGCCACCCTTATCACGCTTTCATGATCATGAGCACGGGCATTGAATTTTTAGGAAAATGCCTTAAAACAGATCGACCCAATTGGCATAATACGGGCAAATCCACTGAAACTTTTGAAAAGGCGATCCAAGAAATCCCATCTCTTCAAAAATATGAGCCGTTATTGGAAGAGTTTAATCTGTATGGAGGATTGCGTTGTGGCCTATTGCACAGCGCCCAGCCTGACTCAGGAATCACCTTGTCTTCTAAAAACGAGAGAGGACATCTTGAGAGACATATTTTTTTAGGGCGGGATTGTATCAACTTAAGGTGTGAAGATTTTTATGCGGATTTCAAGGAAGCCTGTGAATGGGTGATTGCTTCGATCTCACCGGAAGAGTCGGAAGACAAGATGAATAAGCCATTTTTGGTTGTTCCAGGTAATGGTTCAAGTTCAAGCAATCCAATAATTGGCTTCGCTAACTCAAGTGCATCTGCCTACGGTGTGGATGGAGCTTCTTGGTTGTAGGTTTCTTGGAGGTTGTCCCATTTACGCGATTAACCAGCACACCAAAAGCAAAAAAGCCTTCCCCGCAGCGCGAAGAAAGCTTTTTTTTGTAGACCTATAAGGATTCGAACCTTAACAGGCTGAACCAAAATCAGATGTGCTACCGTTACACCATAGGTCTAAAACCAGTCTCAGAAAGCATTTTTTCCAAGAGTGACGCAAAAGTAAGGTCTCGTGGCATTATACGCAAGAGCTGAGGGCTTTTTTTTCAAATAAATTTCTCAGCCTACTTGCTTTCGGCCAACTGGATCTTTTTGAGGTTTTCCTTTTCCAGTTCGGTCAGGAATGGAGTGACGTCCGCATACTGGCCTTTGTACCAGTCTTGTTTGGCAAAATGGGCCTGCATTGCACCGCCGGATTTGAAGATAAAACCATAGCGGGCGTAGATTTCATTGCGCATCAACTGCAGGTCGGCTTTGGCCATTTTGCTGAGTTCAACAGCATTGAGTGGGCGCAGTGAGGCTTGGGGGAATTGGCCATCAAAAAAGAGTTCCGCTTTGCCTGCCACAAAGCCGACCTCGTATTCGCCCTTTGCGGTCACGCCACTCCAGGGTTTGTATACCTTCAGACATTGGGTGGTTTCGCCGCCGTTGGTGTACAGTACAAATTCGCCATTGGTTTTGTCGGAAAAAAACCGGTTGCCTTCGATGCGTACGTTGCTCAGGGTTTCAAAACGTTTGAGCCAGTTGACACCGTCTGCTGACCATTCCCCCCAGGAGATTTGGGCGTAACACTTATCGGGACCGACCAGAATAACCAGATTGGATTCTACTTCCGAATCACCAAAGTGGTACGCAAACTGGTAACCCGTTTTGTCCTTTACGGTCCAGGGTTTGAGTTTGCTGCCATCGATGTCGTCGAAACCCATTTTTTGGCTGAAAGCCCATAGCGGAAAAAAAATCAGGGCCGTTAGGATGAGTGTATTGTTCATGCTGAAGTTCTGTTGTCTTTACTCCCAGCTTTTGACCACCATCAAACGATTGATCGCCCAGCTGATGAAAAATCCGATGATGAATGAAGAAACGAAGGGAATCCAGTAATAAATGCGAAAATACTCCAGCAAAAGCTGTATTGGGAAGTAAAAAAATGGATTACCCGTCGTTCTCGACCAAGCAAGGGAAAGAATGGATTGCCCATCTTCACGCAAAAAAAATGTGGTGACGATCAACACTGCGCTAGTCAACAAAGAAATTCCCCAAACTTCGCTGACCCACTCGCGCATCAAGGCGACGATGACCACTACAATCCCGATGGTCAGCGGCGCGGTGAGCAAAATCATTTTCCAGATGAGCACGATCCCCTCTGCGTCCAGGCTAAAATCGCCTTGTAGCACCGTAGACAAAATGCCGGGTAAAGAGAACGAAGTGAGGGTGGTGATCACAAAAACGGTGATCCCTCCGGCAGTGCTGATGTCTTTCAAAGCCTGCTTGAGGGTGTGCTTTTTTTCATCCGGTTTGGCTGCAGGGTTGGTGGTTTTTTGGCTTGCGTCCATCTTTTTTTTAGTAAATATAGGCTTTTGCAACTATTGTGGTTAACCTGAATGCGAGGGGACTCACATAATTTTTTGTACAAACCGTGTCGCTTTTATGCCGTCCTGTCCCGAATGAAATGAAAGGACCAGTACACCATGTTCAAAAACAGCCCCATAATAATCGTCATGCCCCAAGTGCGCGGGTGATCAAGCGGATTGACCAGGCGGTCGCTGATGTCATACAAGATGCCAAAGGGTTCACGGAGTATGTCCCAGCTGTTCCAGCGCAGGTAACGCCCCAGATAGATGCCAAAACTGCCTAAAAACAAAAGTAATACCGAAACCAGGGGGATGATCCGGGGTGGTAAAAAATTGCGCAACACCTGCTCGATGTCCCACAAGCTCAGGAGGCCAAACAACAAACCCGTCCAGGCGAACGACAAAATCAAGGCCAAATCAAACCAGACCGGCATGGAAAACTGATGGCGCAAGTGAAACAGATCGGTAAGGATGTAGGGGGCGTTGGGAAAAAACAACAACCAGGTACACAGCAATAATGTCACCGCAATTTTACTCTGCTGAAGTTTGGGGTAAATGATCAACAAACTGCTGAAAAACCAGGGTAAAAACGCCAGAAACAAATTAACATTTAAAAAGATAAACACCAGGGTATCGGAATAAATCAAGCGAAACAGCGATAGTGCGAAGCAATAACAACTCAGCAAAAAAAGAAAGAGGGTTTCGTAGTACCGCTGGTGTGTTTTGAGCCGCTGGATCATGGAATATTTTTTAAATTCTTGTAAAACAATCATTTCTGTACAAGTTCAGCGCCCGGCTCTCTCGCTCGGAGCCTTCGGCTCTGTCGCCGGAGTTTCAATGGGAACGCGGATGACGCGGATTAAGCGGATTTACGCGGATCTTAATTTACGAACAAATAAATCCGCTTAATCCGCGTCATCCGCGCTCCCATTGTTGTCGCTTTTTGTGAATAGGCATATCAATATTTTTGAACCATCACGCCCAGGCCCGGCGCAAAAAGCGCAGCCAGTTGCCATGCATGATGCCCTTGATGTCTTCATCTGAATACCCGTGATGCTGGAGAATCGGCACCAATTTGTGCAAATCAGCGATGGTATCCAGGTCATGAGGGCACTGCTCTTTGCCAAAAGCCCCGTCCAGGTCTGAACCTATCCCCACATGATGGGCATTGCCCGCCAACTGGCAGATGTGGTCAATGTGCCGCACCACTTTGTCCAGGTTGCAGTCCATCCCCAGCGGCGTAGATACCTGCCGAATCCAATTGGAGACGATCATCCAGGAGTCAAAAGCCGCACCAATCACGGCGCCTCGTTCAATCAAAACTTTCAGTTGTTCATCGGAAAACTGGCGGTTGTGGTTCACAATGGCCCGGCAGTTGTTGTGGCTGGCCCATACTAGCCCCGAGAAATGATCCATGGCTTGCCAAAATGCATCATCACAAAGGTGCGTAGCGTCCAGGATGATGTTGAGCGACTCCATTTTTTTCAAGAGGTCGATGCCCATTTGCCCCATTTTTCCGGTCGAGTCCGTACCGTTGGCATACCGTCCGGGGCCGTAATGAGCTGGGCCGATGGCCCGCAAGCCGTAAGCGTGAGCCATTTCAAGGTGTTCCAAGCTGACCAGTGAATCGGCCCCTTCCAAACTCAGGATAAAACCTACGGGTTTTTGCGCAGTGGCCTGTCCATCATTCCAGCTGCTCAAGTGTTGCTCCAAACCAGCTAGATCCCGAATTTGCACCATTTCCCCGGCAGCGACCATGGCTTGGTACCAGGCCAGTTGCGCTTGGGTATGTGCCCAGGCTTGTTCGGGTGAATGCCAGCCAGGGAGCGGATTGTCGGGGGCTACAAAGCGGGCGATTTGGGTGGCGACCACCAGGCCGACATTGCCTTTGCGCAATTCGGGCAGGCTGACGGTCCCCTGGGCGCGGTCAGGCTTGTCGGTCAGGCCCATTTCACGGGCTTTGATTTCGGCGATAGAGCGGCGCAGATCGCGGTTCCACTCCATGGCGTTCATGCTGAGGTCAAGGTGGGCGTCGATGATGAAGGAGGGTTCGGGGGTTTGGGGGTTCGAGGGTTCGGGGGTTCGGGAGTTCGAAGGTTCGAGGATTTGAAGGTTGTTGGGTTCCATGGTTTTAAGTTTTAGGTTTTAGGTTTTAAGTTTATCGATAACCTCAAGGGCTACCGACAACTTTTCAACTATGAACATTTCAACTTTTCAACTTATTTCAAAGATTCCTTCGATTTCTACGGCCACATTTCCCGGCAAAGAACCCATGCCAACGGCACTTCGGACACCTTTACCATTTTCATCGCCCCACAGGTCGACAAATAAAGTACTACAGCCGTTGATGACCACAGGATGCTGGGTATAATTGGGGGTACTATTGACCATACCGAGCAGTTTGACTACTCTGGTGATGCGATCGAGATCCCCCAGGTGTTTTTTTAGCGAAGCGAGCATGGCCAGCCCACATTGGCGGGCAGCAATTTGGCCTTCGGTTTCATCCAGGTCCTGACCCAGTTTTCCGGAGATAAAACTGCCATCGGTTTGTACCGAAACGTGGCCCGATACATACACGAGGTTGCCCACGGTAAGGCAACTTTTATAAATTCCTTTTGAGCCCGGGAGGGTAGGCAGGGTTAGTCCCATTGCTTCCAGTTTTTTTTCGATCTGCGTGCTTTCCATAATCATTTTGTTTTAAATTCAAGCCTTGTTGAAATCCTGCTCAAGATAGGAATACGTACAAAAGAGGCTACATATTTCGAGGTTTTTCTTGGTTCAAACGTGAAAAAACACCCTTTGGGCAATATCGAAAAAAGCAGCCTCGTTTAGTAGATATTTGTAATCAAAACTTCCTATCCATGAACACCAAATCATTAGTATTATCATTATCAGCACTATGTGCATTCACGTTCCTCTCATGCGAGAAAAATGAGACCGATGCAACCAAGGGCACTGCCCGCATTGAAGTAACCGATGCACCCTTTGACGACGCCAATATCAAGGGCGCATTTGTGACCATCGCCGACGTGAAACTAGATGGACAATCACTCGAAGGGTTTAACAAAACCACCATTGATCTGGCTGCCTTCCAAAAGGGAAACACCAAATTGTTGGGTATTTCCGAGCTGGATGCCAAAACCTACAGCAGCGTCACCTTGGTGTTGGATTATGAAAAAGACCAGAATGGAAACGCCCCTGGCTGTTACGTTCTAGAGGTCAACGATACCAAACACAAACTACTTTCAGCGGACACTGAGCTTACATTAAACCACAACTACGCCATTGAAGCAGGGCAAGAGATGGCACTCGTTGTAGATTTTGATCTGCGCAAATCCATCAAACGGGAGCAAAATGCTACTGACCAATATGATTTTGTGTCGGAGGCTGAATTGGAAAGCGCCATTCGGGTAGTTGCCAAAAACAAAGCCAGCGTCATCAAAGGGAATTGCCAGGATTTGATTTCCAACAGTGACAAACTGGTGGTGTATGCCTACAAAAAAGGGCAATTCAACCTCAATACCGAAACCGATGGCCAAGGGGCAAGTGACATCGAATTCAGCAAAGCAGTAACCAGTGCCACAGTGGCCGCAAATGGAGACTACGAGCTGCATTTCCTTGATCAAGGGGAGTATGAACTGCATTTTGCCGCTTATGACAAAAACGACAGCACGGGCAAAATGGAACTCAAAGGCACCCTGGTGGTCAGTTCTACCAACAGCGTCAACCTGGGCGCCATCGCCCTCAATGCCTCTACTACTTTGACGGTGGGTGTGCTTGTGGTGGCATTGCTTTCACTCTAAATTAGCATTAAAACAAGATTGAAAAGGAGTGAAGGTTATTCTTTAGACTTGGTGTAACGAGAATCTAAGGAGTGGCCTTCCTCTTTTATATTTTATACTTCGCTGTCATTTTACAAATCCAATTCAACTTCATACACTTCCAGGTCACTTTTGTCAAAGCGAAAGCCCCGTTTTTCGAATAACTTGATCATTGGGGCGTTTTGCGACAACACTGAGGCGACAATTTTACTGATTTTGCGGTCGCGCGCGATATCGAGGATGTAATCGGTCATGATGTTGCCCAAACCCCGTCCTTGAAAATGGTCGGCAATGAGGATCGAATATTCCGCCGTTTCCCGCCAGGCATCTTCGATGATGCGTACAGAGCCTAGCAGCTCCCGACTTGCGCCCCGGCTGATTTCAGCCACTATGGCCATTTCCCGGTCGTAGTCGATGTGGGTAAACCGGATCATCCAGGCGTGGGTGATTTTGGGGATGTACCCAAAAAAGCGCATGTACAAGGAATCGTTGGATACCCCCTGCAGCATCCGTGCCAGTGCTGGTTCATCTTCCGGGCGAATGGGGCGCAAGGTTACCACTTCCCCACTTTTCAGGGTTACGATTTTGGTATATTTTTTTCCTGGATAAGGAGAAATGACCAGGTGGCGATACTCGGGACCACTTTGCTCCAGCTGGTTTTCTTCCAATACGACCGTTGCATCTACCACAACGCCCCCCTTGGCATCGGCCAACAAGGGGTTCATTTCAATCTCTTTGATTTCGGGGAAATCCATTACCAGATAAGAAAACTTACAAAGCAGGTAATCCAGTTCAGCCAGGTTACTGCCGGGCAAACCCCGATAGCCTCGCAACAAGGGGTACATCCGTGTTCCTTCAATCAGTCGCTGAGCCAGGGCCATGTTGAGCGGCGGTAGCCCCATCTGGGTATCTTTAAATACCTCCACGGCTATTCCACCCCGTCCAAATACAATCACCGGTCCAAAAACCGGATCTTTTTTGGCACCAATGATGATTTCAAACGGGCGGTAGATCATTTTTTCCACAATCACTCCTGCGGCCTTAGCTCCGGGTTTTAGCGTTTCCAGTTTGTGCAGGGTATTGCGAAAAGCCAAACGCAGGGCATTTTCGTCTTGTAAGTGCAGCGATACCCCTCCTACATCGGTTTTATGGCCAATGTCGGGCGATACCAATTTCAGGGCCAGGGGGTACCCCAATTGTTTGCCTGCTTCGGCGGCCTCATCCACCGTTTGGCACAACACCCCCCGATTGACCGGAATCTGATACGCGGCCAGCAGGGCTTTGGCCTCGTGATCGAGCAACACCTGGCGTTTTTGTACCCGGGTATTTTGGATGATGGCGCGAGCTTTGGCTACGTCGGGCTCAAAATCTTTAGGAATGGCGGGAGGCGTTTCATAGAGCAGTTCCAGATCCCGCACGTAACGGTGAATGCGAATAAAAGCATCCACGGCACTTTCGGGAAAGCGGTAATTGGGAATCCGCGCAGCCTCCAGGATTTTGCGGGCCGCTTTTACTTCACCTTCGCCCATCCAGGCGGTAAACAGGGGTTTGTTATTGTTGCGGGCTGCTTTGACCAGGGCCTCGGCTACCGCAATGGCCTGCTCGGCAGAATGGGGCGAAAGAATGGCCAATACGCCATCCGCGCCCTCGTCGCGCAGGCAGGTTTGAACGGCCAGTGCGTATTGCTCGGGATTGAATTGGTCGGGAAGGTCAACTGGGTTGGCGTTGAATTGGCTCGTCTTCAAAATACCCGTGAGTGCCTGAATGCTGCGATCCGAAAGTTTGGCCAGTTGTCCCTGGTGCTGAATGAGGTGGTCGGTCGCCAGAACCCCTGGGCCGCCACCATTGGTGACGATGGCCAGGTGATTGCCCCGCGGGCGAGGTTGCATGGCCAGTGCCTGTGCCAGATTGAACAATTGGGCAACAGTATTGACCCGAATTACGCCCGCCCGCCGAAATGCGGCATCAAAAGCCGCGTCATTACCCGTCAAAGTTGCCGTATGTGAAAAAGCCGCTTTGACGCCCTCTTCACTGCGCCCCGCTTTGAGCACAATGATGGGTTTGTAGCGGGCAAAAGCACGGGCAGCACTCATAAAACGGCGGGCATTATTGAGGCTTTCCATGTAAATCAGGATACATGAAGTTTGGGAGTCAGAGCCGAAATAGTCGATCAAGTCTGCAAAATCAATATTGGTCATCGCCCCCGGGCCTACGACGTAGCTAAATCCTACCCGTTGTTCGACCGACCAATCCAGAATTGAACTCAATAAAGCACCACTTTGTGAAATGAGGGCCAGATTGCCCGGCAGGGGCATTTTGGTAGAAAAACTGGCATTCAGTCTTTGATGGGGTGCAATGAAGCCCATGCTGTTGGGGCCAAGCATCCGAATTTGGTGATGCCGGCAGATTTGTTGGGCTTTTTGGCGGTATTCGTGTAAAACTTCCTCTGAAAAAAACTGATCAGAAGCGACCAAAGCCACACTGCCTACTCCAGCTTTACCACATTCATTAAGGTGCGCTTCCCACTGATCTGGAGGCGTACTGATCATCGCCAAATCGACCCTGGTGGGCAAATCAACAATGGCGGTAAATGAAGCAGAACCTCCTGGTGCTTGTCCACTCGGTGCAACCGTATATATTTGTCCACGAAACCCGGCCTGGGCCAGGTTATGTACCAGTCGATATCCGGGTGTATCCACCCCTACAAAGTCGCCAATCAAGGCCAGGGATTGAGGCTTGAAAATTTTATCGAGTTTTTGCTTCATGTCCCAGTGTGATTGTGATCAACTGAGTACGTCAACCATTTCGACCAAAGCACCGTCCATTTGTTGGTGCTCTTTGATGCACTGGTGAAAAGGTGTGTAAACAATTTGATTGTTGACAATGCCGATCATGACGTTGGATTTCCCGGCAATCAAAGCTTGAGTAGCGGCTACACCCATCCGGCTGGCGCGTACCCGTTCCATACAGGTAGGACGACCACCGCGCTGGATGTGCCCCAAAATGGACACTTTGATTTCATAATGGCTCAATCTGGCCTTGACCATTTCAGCAATTTTGTGCGCACCCCCGGCCTCGTCGCCCTCGGCTACCACAACAATGCTGGAATTTTTTTTGTTTTCCCAGCCCCATTCCAATTTTTTGATCAGGCCTTCAATATCGGTATGGGTTTCGGGAACCAAGATCGCTTCTGCGCCGGTGGCGATGCCTGCAGCCATGGCAATAAATCCGGCATCACGGCCCATCACTTCAATAAAAAACAAACGATCGTGGGCATTGGCTGTATCCCGTATTTTATCAATGGCTTCCATGGCCGTATTGATGGCGGTATCATAACCAATGGTGTAATCTGTGCCCAAAAGATCGTTGTCGATGGTACCTGGGCAGCCGACGAATTTGATTTCGGGATGTTCTTGCATGAAAATGTTGGCTCCCGTGAAGGTACCATCCCCACCAATGGCGACTATTCCATCGATGCCAAATTTGGCCAGGTTTTCATAGGCTTGTTGCCGTCCTTCCAGGGTATGAAATTCGGCACAACGTGCAGAACGCAAGATGGTTCCCCCTTGTTGGATGATGTTGCTCACCGAATGGTGATCCATATCGTAGATGTCGCCATCAATAAAACCTTGATAGCCACGACGGATACCGGCCACCGCAAGCCCTTCGTGTAATGCAGTACGTACCACTGCCCGGATGCAGGCATTCATGCCCGGAGAGTCTCCGCCAGAGGTGAATACACCAATCTTTTTCATTCTTATATAGGTTGTCGGCAATTTTAGGGATGAAATCGCTATTTGTTACACAAACCGGCGGCGCACCAGTTTGATGAAAGACTGGGCAATTTCACTGCGTTCCTCCTGACTCCAATTGTATTGTGCAGCAATACCCATGAGGTAACTTTTGGCACTCTCGAGGCTTGGAAA
>Ga0209717_1004393_pt1 | contig 11640 bp, 6 predicted proteins | sample AD_UKC048_MetaG_FD_184418 | JGI IMG/M metagenome (GOLD analysis project Ga0209717, IMG submission 184418) | Active sludge microbial communities of municipal wastewater-treating anaerobic digesters from USA - AD_UKC048_MetaG (SPAdes) (version 2) | ecosystem: Engineered > Bioreactor > Anaerobic >... | reverse complement strand
TCTTCAATAGGCATTTGAAACACATAATTTACGCCTTCCGGCTTTTGTGTAGTGTCAAGCATCTTTTTAAGAAACGATAAATAGCCGTTGATTTTTTTACTGTTTTGTATAAATCCGGCTAATAGTCGCGGATTACGATTGATTTCCGAAATGATGAAAAACGGAATATCGGGGTTAGCACGCAAAAACTCATTATACGTATCCACCAAATCGGCAATCCGCTCTGAAAAAGTCTGATTTTGCTTTTCCAGTACTTGCTCAAAATGTGGCAACAACCCGTCAAATATCTGGTTAACAATGCTGTAAAACAGATTATCCTTTGTACGAAAATAGTAATTAAGGGCAGTACGGCTTATACCGGCTGTATCGGCTATTTCCTGCATCTTGGCTTTCTCAAATCCTTTTTTAAGAAAAACACGCTTTGCAGAGCTGATAATTTTATCTTCCAGCACTAATTCTTCATTCATTGTAATAGATTTTATTAGTTTTGACTTTAGCGTTTGACATCGGCGTCAAAGATAAGAATATTATTTCAAATACAAAAATTTAATTGTAAGAAAAAATGCACCAAGTATAATTTTCATTGACGAATTAGATGCTTTAGTTCCAAACCGCGACAATTCGAGTGTCAACCATATGAACACTAGTGCCGTGAACGAATTTTTAGCACAAATGAATAACAGTGGAGATGACGGAGTATTTATAATTCTTGCGACAAAGATGATGACAATGACGGTAACGCTTCAAAGATTACAGCAACAAATGTAATCAATGGCTCTACTAATATCAAAACAGTAAAAGCTCTTGCTTATTGGGAAAGTGGCGAAAATGATTATGGTAACGACGCAATTACACAAGCACCATTCACAAACAACGGATTTACATTGGAACTTCCTGCAACTGTTGGAGCCAAATACTTGGAAACGATTGATGCGTATGATCTGGATGGAGTTGCCGTAAGCGATAAAAATTTCAAATCGTGTTTTCTTGATGACCTTAGAGGTTACAACGAAGATGATGATGAAATTGGCTATTTTTATTTGAAAGAAGAAATTGGCGATAATAATTATTATACTTCTTGGTTTTATTCAGATAGAGATGTAACCCTAAAAGGAGAATACAAAGAGATTAACGAGGAGTATGACGAAGAATACATAGATAATTATGATTTAACACTTAAAAAAGGTTGGAATGTTGTATATGATAGTTATACAGGCGATAGTTATTCTCTTACAAGTCAAAAACCTTCGGGCGTAAACTACACTTGGAATTTTTATGATGATTCTAGTTTTCGTTCAGCAAGTATAGCAACCAAATCTGTTGAAAACACAAAGTCTGCCTTCTCAAAATTGAAAGAAAGCCGAAAAAAGCGATAAGAAAAACTGCCTACAACACGCAGTTTGCCATAATGCGGGGTGCGAACATTCGTATTCCCCGCACTACGGCAAGCTGCAAAACGTTATAACTCTTCAAAAGCGACCAATTATGGTCGCTTTTTTTGTACTAATTAAATTTTTTGGAAAACATGTTAACTTTTATGTGTTTTTGTTTTTTGTTAGAAAAACCGCAAAAAATTAAAAAAACTTTTTTTGTAAAAACTTGTTAATTAAAAAATAATGTGTACATTCGTTGCGCCCAACAGTATAAAAACGCAATTCTTAAATGCTTTTTATAAATGTAATTAAATGATTTATTTATAAACAATTATAATTTAACAATAGGTTCATTTACGAATGTTTTAAATGGGTAGTTACGTAAATAAAACGTTAGCAGCAAATTAAGATAGACACCGTGAAAAAGAAAATTTGGACATTAATATTTAGTAGTTTTATACTGTTTACTATTAGTTGTAACAACAATAGCAGTCAAAGTAATAGTGATTCTGATGAAGTTTCTTCAGAAAGCGAAGACAGTGAATCAGATGATGGAGGATATGTAGACGGGACATATTGTGCAGAAGTCGAATACTATAATCCTTCGACAGGAACAAGAAACACATATGACTTAGACGTTGAAGTTGAAGGAGGTGAATTAACTGAAATTCATTGGCCAAACGGTGGATGGTTAGATAATTCACATTTTTATCCTGAAGACATTACAGATGGAGAATGTGAGTTTACCTCGGATAAAGGTTATCGCTATACTGTAACATTAGGAGAACTTGGAGGATGTGGTTATACAGATGAATACAAAATTAGACGAGACGTAAATGAAGAGGTGGAAGCAACGACTTGTCCAAAATGTGGTGACGAAAAAGAGTCGTATGACGACTATTGCTATTCTTGTAAAAGAAAAATAGAAGACGAAAAAGACAATACTTGTTCTCGTTGTGGCAGTTATGAATATGGTGTTTATGGTGGACTTTGTTCAAGCTGCAAAAGAGATGATGAAGAGAAGGACGAAAACGAATAATAATCTGCTGCTAACACGGGTTTTGCGTCAGGCGGGGTGACGTGCAAACTTGGAGCTTTGTGCTTCTATTCAAGTTCGGTGCTGGTTGACAGTTTTGTGCTCCGAAACCCGCCCGAACGCAAAGCCCGCAACCGTTATAACTCTTACAAAGCGACCAGTAATGGTCGCTTTTTTTGTTCTGATAAGTTTTTTTGGAAAACATGTTATCTTTTATGTGTTTTTGTTTTTTGTTAGAAAAACCGCAAAAAATTAAAAAAACTTTTTTGTAAAAACTTGTTAATTACAAAATAAAACTTTACATTCGTTGCGCCCAATAGTTTAAAAACGCAATTCTTAAATGTTTTTTATAAATGTAATTAAATGATTTATTTATAAACAATTATAATTTAACAATAGGTTCATTTACGAATATTTTAAATGGGTAGTTACGTAAATAATACGTTAGCTGTGATTTTAAGAAGACCGTGAACCAGACAAATAACATATTCAGACAAATACTTAGGTGGACATTTTTTATTCCACTTGCTACGACTATTTATATTGTTTCAAAACTCTGTCTGTCTTGGACATTTTATTTCATAAGTAGCAATATGGTGGAAGACATTAATTCCGTGGACGACTATGGCGGACACTACTTTTTAGGACCTTTGTTTGTTTTTTTAAGAGAAGCATTTGCAGTTGGATTTGGTGTTTACTCAGGTGTTTATCTCGCACCAAAGCACAAGAAAACTGTATTTACTTTCTTTATTTTCCTTTGGGTTTTATTCCTGTTACTCATTTCATTTGCTATCGGACTGACATTTTTCCGAATGGAATGGACAACTGTAAAACTTCTCCGTAATTTCACCTTCACGAACAACTACAATTCCCACACTGCAAACACTTGTAGCATGCTGATTGGCGGTTTCGAAATCTATGGCGGCGAAGGAGTTCATAAACGCAAAGTTAATGGAAAATTATACATTGACTTTGATAGTAGTGAAAAAAATAATTCCTCACACCACTTCCCTTTCTAAAAGTCTCTCCTTCAGCCCGGTTTGGAGGGGCTTTTCTATCTCTGCATTCTTTATCATAAAATGCAAGCGGTTAAAGATATTTGCTTCGCTCATGCCGCTATCGAAATCAAGGAAAAGCAGATTAAGATTCGGATAAATTTCACGGGTGCGTTTTTCTATCCCTTTAGAAATGACATGATTGGCTATACATCCGAATGGTTGGAGGCTGACCACGTTATTCACACCGTTGTGTGCGAATTCGCCAAATTCTGCCGCAATCCCCCATCCTTCGCCAAACTGCGAATTCAGATTGATGATTTTGGATGCCGCCGCTGCATCCTCATACACATTGCTTACAGGGATATAAAACGGATAATGCCTGATACCTGCTTCCATTTTCCGGATAATTTTGTAGGCGTATTTTTCTATCCAATCCGTGATAAATTTCGGCGTGGAACGTTCCGTTATATTTCCTTCAATTCGAGCTTCTTTGCTGGCAAAGGCATTTAAGAAAAACTTGGAAATCGGCGGTAAAACAGGTTCTACGCCCTGTGAGATAAGCCAGTTTACTACGTTTTTATGTCCGAAATTATTGTATTTCACATAAATTTCACCCACAATCCCGATGCGTGGAATATCATGCCGGTTATTTATTTTCAGAAATTCATCGGCAGCTTCCTTTATCAGCTTGTAAAAACGCTTATCATCATTGGCACGCATGACTTCAATACCCAGTTCAATGTATTTATCTCTCACCCGTTTAGCAGCGCCTTCTTCCTTTTCTCTCGGCGCAGTGGAGTAGTAAAACTGCGAAATGCAATCGGCGTAAACAATGCACGTAAGCAGTGATTTAATCATTCCCCGCCATTTCATTTTCATGCCGGGCTGGTAGTTCAGGTTCCCGTTGCTTGTACTGACCGTAATGACCGGAATATCGCCGTAACCTGCCGCAATCATAGCTTTTTTTATCAAAGCCACGTAGTTTGTAGCACGGCACTGACCACCCGTTTGCGAAATGCCCACAGCTATTTCATCCCGGTGGTATCTCCCGCTTTTAAGCGCTTTCACAATGTCGCCGACTATCAAGGTAGCCGGATAGCAAATTTCATTATTGGAATATTTCAAACCAAACTCCACTGACTGCATATCGCTTGGCGGCAGGTTCTCGTATTTGTAGCCCAGCGCTTCAAACGCTGCCGGAATAAACGGCGAATACAAATCGCCAAACCACGGCCCGATAATGGTTCTGCGCCTGTCTTCATCCATAAATGGCGGAGTGTGAACAGCAATTTCTTTTTTGTAATACCCGTCGTCATTCTTAAATTTCAAACTCTCAATCAGCGAGCGGATACGCAAACGGGTAGAACCAAGGTTGTTAATATCGTCCACTTTGATGATGGTAGCGTTTTTTCCGGCACGGTGCATGATATCATTCACTTCATCCAGAATAAACGCATCGGGCCCGCAGCCAAACGAAGTAATCTGCACGTAATTAACATTGCCCGGCGCATCATTTGCCGCCCAAAGCGCCGATTTGAAAATCCGGTTGGTGTACGCCCATTGCATCACACTTTGCACATCGTTTGCGGGCATATAAAGCTCACGCACAATGTCTTCGCTGATTACATCGGCACCAAAATCAGTAACCATATCAGCTATTTTATGCTGAATAAGCGGGTCTATGTGGTATGGACGTCCGGCAAGCAAAATCACCAGACGTTCCTCTTCAACGGCTTTTGCCAAAATTTCTTTGGAGCGGTTGTTCAGCGATTTTTCATAATCCAATTGCGCCTGCAGTGCATTGTCAAAAGCCCGATTGATAATTTTTTTGTCAATTTTCGGGAGAAGTTTCTGAATATATTCTTTGCAAGCTTTTTTCATCAATTTTTTATCGGCAAATGTAAAAGTAGGCGCATCCAGCGGAATGCCGAAGTTTTTCTCCAGGTTCATCGCACTATTTATCACATCCGAATATGCCGACACAATCGGGCAATTGTAGCTGTTGACCGTATCTTTGTCTTCCTTGTTTTCATACACCACAAAGGGCATGAAAATTCTATCCACTTTTTTGTCTATCAGGTTGAGAATATGCCCGTGAACAAGTTTTGCCGGGAAACAAATATTATCCGCCATCACCGTACCAATACCGGTTTCGTATTGTTTCATCGTGGACGTGTCGGAAAGCTCCAGTTTAATTCCACAGGCAGAAAACAAGGCGTGCCAGAACGGATAATTTTCATACGTTCCCAAAGCCCGGGGAATACCCAATGTGATTTTTGGATTTTCCACAGTCTCTCTGTCAAACAACAAAGCATATTTCTCTGCATGCTGATTGGCGCCTTTTACTTGCTTTTCCCCTGAATTGGAAAATATTTTCTCGCATTTGTTTCCCGAATAAAACGTATTTCGGTTTACAAATTTGAAACAGGTTACCGTGCAATTATTTTCACACCCTTTGCAAACTGTTTTTCTTTCCGTATAAGGCTGTGGCTCTGACACTTGAGACAGCGTTCGAGGCATGGTTTTGCCCGTTTCAAAACTCCGTTTAGCATACAGCGCCGCACCGTAAGCTCCCATCAATTCCGGGAAATCGGTTATCATCACTTCCCTGTCAAGTTCTATCTCCAAAGCCCTTATCACAGGCAGATTCCGGAAAGTGCCGCCTTGCACCATTACGTGTTCGCCAAGTTCTTTTGTGTCTTTCAGTTTCAACACTTTATTCAGGCAATTTTTTATGACCGAATAGCCCAATCCTGCCGAAATATCTGCCGGAGATGCTCCTTCACGCTGTGCCTGTTTCACTTTTGAATTCATAAAAACGGTACATCGTGTTCCCAAGTCGCATGGATTTTTGGATTGCAGGGCAATTGTCGAAAAATCGGACACATCAAAATTAAGCGATTTGGCAAATGTTTCGATAAAGGAGCCGCAGCCCGATGAGCATGCCTCGTTGATTTCAAGCCGTTTTATAATTCCATTTTCAATAAAAACGGCTTTCATATCTTGCCCGCCGATGTCCAGAATAAAGGAAACATCCTTATTAAAATGGTAAGCTCCAAGATAATGGGCAATGGTCTCCACTATTCCCACATCAAGTTGAAACGCTTTTTTAATCAAATCCTCGCCATATCCGGTAACACTGCTGCCCAGCACTTTCATCTCCAAACCTGCATCCTGCGTCTGTTTCAGCAGTTTTTGCAATCCGGTTTCCACGGCACGCAGAGAAAGTCCGTTGTTTTTGGCGTAATGCCTGAAAAACACGTTTCCATTCTCGTCCGTTGCAATGATTTTTGTAGTGGTGGAGCCGCTGTCAATACCGATGTAGCAGTTTGGATTTCTGATTTCGCTGATAGCGATAGCCGGTATTTTGTATTTTTCTTTCGATTTTTCCCAGATTTCTCTTTCGTCCGCATCTTTGAAAAGCGGTTTCAACGGATTAGGAGCAAATTTAAACGTTCGCTTTACCGGCTTTTGAAAAAGAGTATCGTATTCAGAAATCAAGCGGGTTTCTATTTGTTCATCAGCCAAAATTGCCGCACCCCAAGCTGGAATTACTTCTGAATTTTCCGACAAAATAATATCCTCCTCTTTTAAGCGATTAGCCTGTACAAATGCTTTGCGAAGCGCCGGGACAAAAGTGAATGGTCCACCGCAAAGAAATACTTTAGGTATAAGCTCATATCCTCTTGTCAGAGAAGTGATTACCTGCATGCTCACGGCATGAAAAACGGAAGCGGCAATGTCTTCTTTACACACATTTCGAGCCAATAAATTCTGCACGTCGGTTTTGGAGAAAACACCACAACGGGATGCTATCGGGTGAATGGTCGTGGAGTTTTCAGCCAGGCGGTTAAACTCGTCCATCTCCACATTGAGCAGCGTTGTCATCTGGTCGATAAACGAACCCGTACCGCCTGCGCAACTTCCGTTCATCCGCATATCCGGCGATTTTCCTTTGGAGAAAAAAATCATCTTGCTATCCTCACCGCCAATATCCACGAAGGCGTTTATTTCCGGAAAGTGTGCCGTGATTACCTCGCATGATGCCACTACTTCTTGCACAAACTGTACCCCGCTCCGTTCGGAAATTCCCATTCCGGCAGAACCAGTAATGCAAAGCTTTGCCGGCTGGTCGCCTATTATCCCGATTAATTCCTGCAATATTTCATGGAGAGTCCCGGCAATATTTGCGTAATGGCGGCGGTATTTTTTGTAAATAACATGATGATTACTGTCGGTTACCACCACCTTTAACGTAGTAGAACCGGCATCAAGACCAATATTTAGTAGAGAATTCATATTTTAAGTTAGAAATAAGTAGATGAAAATAAATGTTATAGTTGTTAATTTCAACATTAAACCCCTATCCGCCGAACCCTCCCGAAAGTTATCGGGACAGGTAATGCTGATTTAACTTCCGCATAAGTCTTCCATCTTTTCAGTTTGCATCAACAATTAATTTTTTCAGCATAAACTTCACATTGTCAGCATGATGGTCGTAGTATTCGGCAATACGTTCTCCATCGTTACTATATAACTCTTTTACCATCGGCGAAATAACATACGGCATAAAAATCAGTCCGTAAAAGAGTGTAATCAACTCTTCAATAGGCATTTGAAACACATAATTTACGCCTTCCGGCTTTTGTGTAGTGTCAAGCATCTTTTTAAGAAACGATAAATAGCCGTTGATTTTTTTACTGTTTTGTATAAATCCGGCTAATAGTCGCGGATTACGATTGATTTCCGAAATGATGAAAAACGGAATATCGGGGTTAGCACGCAAAAACTCATTATACGTATCCACCAAATCGGCAATCCGCTCTGAAAAAGTCTGATTTTGCTTTTCCAGTACTTGCTCAAAATGTGGCAACAACCCGTCAAATATCTGGTTAACAATGCTGTAAAACAGATTATCCTTTGTACGAAAATAGTAATTAAGGGCAGTACGGCTTATACCGGCTGTATCGGCTATTTCCTGCATCTTGGCTTTCTCAAATCCTTTTTTAAGAAAAACACGCTTTGCAGAGCTGATAATTTTATCTTCCAGCACTAATTCTTCATTCATTGTAATAGATTTTATTAGTTTTGACTTTAGCGTTTGACATCGGCGTCAAAGATAAGAATATTATTTCAAATACAAAAATTTAATTGTAAGAAAAAATGCACCAAGTATAATTTTCATTGACGAATTAGATGCTTTAGTTCCAAACCGCGACAATTCGAGTGTCAACCATATGAACACTAGTGCCGTGAACGAATTTTTAGCACAAATGAATAACAGTGGAGATGACGGAGTATTTATAATTCTTGCGACAAAGATGATGACAATGACGGTAACGCTTCAAAGATTACAGCAACAAATGTAATCAATGGCTCTACTAATATCAAAACAGTAAAAGCTCTTGCTTATTGGGAAAGTGGCGAAAATGATTATGGTAACGACGCAATTACACAAGCACCATTCACAAACAACGGATTTACATTGGAACTTCCTGCAACTGTTGGAGCCAAATACTTGGAAACGATTGATGCGTATGATCTGGATGGAGTTGCCGTAAGCGATAAAAATTTCAAATCGTGTTTTCTTGATGACCTTAGAGGTTACAACGAAGATGATGATGAAATTGGCTATTTTTATTTGAAAGAAGAAATTGGCGATAATAATTATTATACTTCTTGGTTTTATTCAGATAGAGATGTAACCCTAAAAGGAGAATACAAAGAGATTAACGAGGAGTATGACGAAGAATACATAGATAATTATGATTTAACACTTAAAAAAGGTTGGAATGTTGTATATGATAGTTATACAGGCGATAGTTATTCTCTTACAAGTCAAAAACCTTCGGGCGTAAACTACACTTGGAATTTTTATGATGATTCTAGTTTTCGTTCAGCAAGTATAGCAACCAAATCTGTTGAAAACACAAAGTCTGCCTTCTCAAAATTGAAAGAAAGCCGAAAAAAGCGATAAGAAAAACTGCCTACAACACGCAGTTTGCCATAATGCGGGGTGCGAACATTCGTATTCCCCGCACTACGGCAAGCTGCAAAACGTTATAACTCTTCAAAAGCGACCAATTATGGTCGCTTTTTTTGTACTAATTAAATTTTTTGGAAAACATGTTAACTTTTATGTGTTTTTGTTTTTTGTTAGAAAAACCGCAAAAAATTAAAAAAACTTTTTTTGTAAAAACTTGTTAATTAAAAAATAATGTGTACATTCGTTGCGCCCAACAGTATAAAAACGCAATTCTTAAATGCTTTTTATAAATGTAATTAAATGATTTATTTATAAACAATTATAATTTAACAATAGGTTCATTTACGAATGTTTTAAATGGGTAGTTACGTAAATAAAACGTTAGCAGCAAATTAAGATAGACACCGTGAAAAAGAAAATTTGGACATTAATATTTAGTAGTTTTATACTGTTTACTATTAGTTGTAACAACAATAGCAGTCAAAGTAATAGTGATTCTGATGAAGTTTCTTCAGAAAGCGAAGACAGTGAATCAGATGATGGAGGATATGTAGACGGGACATATTGTGCAGAAGTCGAATACTATAATCCTTCGACAGGAACAAGAAACACATATGACTTAGACGTTGAAGTTGAAGGAGGTGAATTAACTGAAATTCATTGGCCAAACGGTGGATGGTTAGATAATTCACATTTTTATCCTGAAGACATTACAGATGGAGAATGTGAGTTTACCTCGGATAAAGGTTATCGCTATACTGTAACATTAGGAGAACTTGGAGGATGTGGTTATACAGATGAATACAAAATTAGACGAGACGTAAATGAAGAGGTGGAAGCAACGACTTGTCCAAAATGTGGTGACGAAAAAGAGTCGTATGACGACTATTGCTATTCTTGTAAAAGAAAAATAGAAGACGAAAAAGACAATACTTGTTCTCGTTGTGGCAGTTATGAATATGGTGTTTATGGTGGACTTTGTTCAAGCTGCAAAAGAGATGATGAAGAGAAGGACGAAAACGAATAATAATCTGCTGCTAACACGGGTTTTGCGTCAGGCGGGGTGACGTGCAAACTTGGAGCTTTGTGCTTCTATTCAAGTTCGGTGCTGGTTGACAGTTTTGTGCTCCGAAACCCGCCCGAACGCAAAGCCCGCAACCGTTATGCCCAATTATAAAAATAGAGCACAATGTTATATCATATCAAATTGATGGAAAGAATCGATAGCGGTGAATGTAAAATTAACATTACAGAAGAAGAACTGCTTTCTCGATATGTAGAGCCATTTATTTATGGTGAGACCATTGTAATCAATGGAACGACATTAGAGCCAAAAAACATTTGGAGAGTAATGATTACACAATCTGAAAACTCTATTGACCCAATAATACAACAAATTGAACAAGAAGACCTAATGGACAGAAGTCCATATAAAATGCTAAGACCTTCTGCAAAATGGAGAGCCATTGATAACTTTGAAGATGTCACAGACAAATATATCACTGTAGCACCTGGGGGAAAAAAGAGAAAGCCAATTGAAAATAAAAAACAAGAGAAGAGCAATAACAGAAAGGTTTTTGTAGTGCACGGACACGATACAGAACTGAAGACAGATGTAGAACGATTTCTTCACAGCATTAATCTTGAACCTATTGTCTTGCATAGGCAACTTGATGAAGGTCTAACCGTAATTGAAAAATTCGAAAAACATTCAGACGTTGTTTACGCACTTATTCTTCTTACACCTGATGACATTGGCTTTCCTGTTTCAGAGATTCAAAAGCCAGAAGAAGAAAGGCAAATTGAATATAGAGCAAGGCAAAACGTGATTTTTGAGTTTGGTTATTTTATCGGAAAATTAAGTAGAAAGAATGTTTGCTGTATATATAAAGCAGGAGTAGAAGTGCCTTCAGACTTAAATGGCTTGATATACAAACAAGTAAATAAATCAATTGATGAAGTTGGTCTTTTTGTAATGAAGGAATTAAAAAATGCTGGACTTGATGTGAAATTTGAATAACTGGGCATAACAAGCAGTTACTTTCACTGGGGCAGATGATACAGATGCAGATTTTTATTACATTTAACTTAGTTTTTAACGGCGGATAACGCCGCTGACGGTTAACTCCCCAGCGCAAGCAACTGCTGACCGTTATGCACCATATTATTTTAACGAAACGAGAAACAATGAAAAAACTATTCTTTTTATTCTTTATCCTTTATTCAAGCATAGTGAATGCCCAAGGA
>Ga0209717_1004389_pt1 | contig 11646 bp, 10 predicted proteins | sample AD_UKC048_MetaG_FD_184418 | JGI IMG/M metagenome (GOLD analysis project Ga0209717, IMG submission 184418) | Active sludge microbial communities of municipal wastewater-treating anaerobic digesters from USA - AD_UKC048_MetaG (SPAdes) (version 2) | ecosystem: Engineered > Bioreactor > Anaerobic >... | reverse complement strand
AGTTGCCGCGACATGGCCACCGCCATTTTGAATGATGCCCACGCGCCTGCCCTGCTACCCTTGCCGATCTTGCAAGCGGCCTGAAAGCGCGCCATCGTGAATGGGCGTTTCCCATTCCAACATCTTTATACTAGTTGCCATTACAGTGGCCGCATATTCTCGGGAGCAATGCCATGAAAGGCGACAGCAAAGTCATCGAACATCTGAACAAAGCGCTTTACAACGAACTGATCGCGATCAACCAGTATTTTCTGCATGCAAAAATGCTGAAGAACTGGGGCTTCAAGGAACTCGGTGAACACGAGCACCATGAATCGATCGACGAAATGAAACATGCTGATCGCTTGATCGAACGCATCCTGTTTCTGGACGGCCTGCCGAACCTGCAATCGCTCGGAAAACTTTTCATCGGCGAAACACCAAAAGAAATTTTCGAATGCGATTTGAAACTCGAGCTGATTGCGATTCCCGACTTGAAAGCGGCAGTCGCCTACTCTGAAACTGTTGCCGATTATGTTTCGCGCGATTTATTTGCTTCCATTTTGAGTTCGGAAGAAGAACATGTGGATTGGCTGGAAACCCAGCTCGGCTTGATGGAACGACTGGGCGAGCAAAATTATCTGCAGGCCCAATTGAAAAGTTAAGCACTCATACTCGACACCATAAAAAACCGGCAGTTGCCGGTTTTTTATTGGCTGCGCATTTGCAATGCATTACTGCAGCATTGCCTGCAAGGCATTCTGCGCTTTTTTGTATTCCGCTTCGAGCATCACGACCGCAACGGTGGGTCGATTGAGTGCATTGCCGCGGGCGCCGATTTCAATTCGCTTTGCAATCGCGGACAAGGCAAGCGCACCAAGATTGGCGCTGGAGGATTTCAACGTATGTGCCGGTGCAATCATGCCGTGAATATTATTGTCGGCGGCCGCTTGTTCGAGTTGCTGGATTTGTTTGGGTGCATCTTCCAGAAATAATTTGATCAGGCCAAGATAATCATTGCCCATCACGGCTTCGAGTTCTTCTAGTACTTCCGGCGCCAACACTGGCAAGCTCTGGGCAGGTGATTCAATGGCGACCGGTGCAACGGCTGGCCTTGTACTGGCCGGTGTTGCGGCATTGCCCGCTACATTGGCCGGCGTGACAGGACGCGGCGGCAGAACGCGCGGTGGCGGCATCTGTTGCGATGGCACTGCAGGTGCGGTGACAGGTCGTGGTGGTGGCGTTACCGGCGGCGCCATTGCAGGAGCTGGCGTTACTCTCGGAGCAGGAACCGTTGCAGCGACTGGCTGCACGGCAGGAACGACAGCAGGGCGAGGCGGTGGCGGCGTTTGTACCGGCGTAGCTTGTTGTGCGGGCACTGCAGCTCGTGGTGCAGAAGCCACATCGCCAACGATAGCGCTCTGTTCCTGCTTCACTTTTAACCAGCGCGCGAGACTCGATTCAAGCAGGCGGCGATCCACCGGTTTGGTGATGTAATCATCCATTCCGGCATCGAGACATTTCTGGCGGTCGCCCGCCATCGCATTGGCCGTCATTGCAATGATCGGCAAACGTGGCAAGCCGGCATTGAGTTCATGCTGTCGCCATTCGCGTGTTGCGGTGTAGCCATCCTTGACCGGCATCTGGCAATCCATCAACACCAGATCAAGATGCCCCGACATCATTCGTTCCAGGGCTTTTTCACCGTTGTCGGCCGTTTCACAATTCAAGCCGAGCAAACCGATCAATCGCTGCGCCACCATCAAGTTGACCGGGTTGTCTTCGACCAGAAGCAGATGGCCGCGCAATTTTTTGATTGGCTGTGCAGCAGCGGCCGAAGAACCCGTTGCCGGCATCTGCGAAAGCGATTGTGCAGCAGTTGATGCGGCATTGTAGGACTCTTCGATGGTCTCGACTTTTTCGCCTGGCACCGACAAAAAATTACTGATGGCGGTACGCATTTCATTTGCCTGCATGACACGCGGCAAACTCAGCATCAAGGGGCCATCATTGAGCTCGTCCGGCAATGGTTCGTTGCCAAGCAGATACACGACACGCAAACTTTCGAGATCCGGCGCGCGTCGCAGGTTGCGATGCAAGGCAATCGCCGTACTGCGCACGCTGTTCATGTCGACCAGCAATAAATCGAAAGTCCAGGTATTGCCGCGCGTCAATGCCGTGCGTAATTTCGACAGGGCATCCTGTGTGGTGTCGGCCTCGGTTATCTGGCAACCCCAGTTCGACGTTGCCTGCTGGATGCGTTGACGAAATACGCCATCATTGCTCAGCAGCAGTACACGCGAGCCGTTCAAATCGAGTTTTTGCGCGCGCATGTCGCCAGGCGCTTTCAGCAAAGGCAGCTCAACCCAGAAAGTGGAACCGCGACCAGGCTCGGATTCGACTCCGATCGTGCCGCCCATCAAATCGACAATGCGTTTGCAAATCACCAGTCCAAGTCCGGTCCCGCCGTACAAGCGGGTGGTCGAAGCATCTGCCTGACTGAAGGGCCGGAATAATTGCTGCACGCCCTGCGGGCTGATGCCAATGCCGGTGTCGCGAACTTCAATCCGCAACTCGTGCTGCGTGCGCGTTTCGCCTTTGCGGGCAATATGTAGAGTTACGGAGCCGCGCTCGGTAAATTTAAGTGCATTGCTGACAAGGTTGGTGAGTACCTGCCGTAATCGAACGGGGTCACCGCGAACCGGCAGTCGCACATTGCTGTCGAGCTGCAGGTTCAATCGCAAGCCTTTGCTCTCGGCAGGCTTGTCCATCAGCATGATGATGGAGTCGCACACTTCGCGCAGGTTGAAGCTGGTGGTCTCCAACTGAAGCTTGTTGGCTTCGAGTTTCGAGTAATCGAGAATGTCGTCGACGATGCGCAGCATCTGGCGTGCCGATGTATAGGCGGTACGCAAAATATCGTGATGATCCGGCGCCAATTTTACCGACATCATGATGTCGAGCATCGGAATAATGCCGTTCAACGGCGTGCGGATTTCATGACTCATGGTCGCAAGAAATTCGCCCTTTGCCATCATGGCGGATTCGGCCGCCTGTTTCGCGATGGTCAATTCTTTTTCCAGCTCACGATGCACGGCGAGCTCTTCATTGAGTGCATTCACTTCGCGTTTTTGTTCATGCGTTTGTTCGGAAGCTGCCGTCAAGGCTTCATTCCGTTTTGCGAAGGCATACCAAAGCCCGGCAATACCGGCGACCGCCAGCAACGCGGCAATCAAGGCTACGCTTTGCCAAACCTGCTGGTTGCTCCAGTGGGCAAAGGCGGAAGCAATGGCGGCACCGGCGGCACCTGAAATGGCAATCCATCGAACGACGAGTGCGTCGCCTGACTTAAACTTCTGTCCCATTTAAAGCACCGCCTGTTGGAAATCAAAATCAAGACCACTATCGGCTTCCTGCACCAGATTGCCCTGAATGAAATCAATCCCGCTCATCCACAAGGTGGCCGCCGCCTGCGGATCTTCAACACCAGTGCCAATAACTTCAAGACCGCGACGATGCGCGCGGTCAATCAATGTTTTCAGTTCGTCGCGTGTGCTTTGGGTCTGAATGCCGGTGGAGTACTTGCGCGCGAGCTTCACAAAACCCAAAGGCAATTGCTCCAGCAGGCGTTCGGTTTCCGAATTCAACTCGAACTGACTGAGACAGAACTGTACGCCGAGCGATACCAGGCTGTCGCAAAATTGCCGGACGGTGGCCACATGGATCGAGGCATCTTCCATCCTGAGTTCAACCACCAGACAGGCACCGGGAACATCATTGTCCTGCAGTTCGGATTTCAGCCACTCCGCCTGCGTACTGTCTGCGAGGGTGAGCGGTGACTGCGTGACGAACAGGCGCATCGGCCTCTGCTCGGCCCGGCGATCACGAATAAGCGCAAGCGCCTGGATCAATACCCAGCGATCAATATCGACGATCAGGTCGTTGCGTTCGGCCATCGGAATGACTTCCGCCGCCGGCAACAACTGGCCACTGGTATCGCGCAAACGCAACAGGGTTTGATATTGCGAATCATCGCTACCGGCCACGGCAACCACCGGCTGGTAAAGCAATTCCAGCGAATGTTGTTCGATGGCTTCGCGTACCTGTTTCAGCAAGGCCGCTTCACGGGATGCGTCTTCCGCTTTTGGCGGTTCGTACTGGCACACACCGTTATCGCTGCCGCGTGCATCGCGTGTCACTTTCTCGATGGCATTCAACATCGCGCCGCTATCATGGAACGGATGCCGGAATGCACATACGCCGGCCGACGCCCGCAATTTCAATGGTTGCGACTGCACATGGAATTCTTCCTGCACAAGGCTGTTGCGACATTGCTGAGCGAGTGCCACAAGACTCGCCTCATCAGGTTGCGAGGCATAGACGAGATAACTCCCATCGCCGAAACGGCCAATGGGGCAGTCCACGGCATCTTTCGACAGCACCCGCACGACTTCTTGTTGCAATTGCTCGAAAGCGGCAATGCCGAAACGTTCACGCAGACTCGAAAGCCCTTCCATTTCGAGCAGGAAAACACCGCCTTTTTTATTGGTGCCCTGCTGCAAGTGATGATTAATCAACGCGAGCAATGCCAAGCGATCATATAACCCGGTCTGGACATCCTTGACGCTGCGTTTTTGCTGTCGGTTTTCCATCGCACGATGTCTTCGCACGCGGTTCTGCACTGCTGAAATAAGATGCCGTGGCCGGATGGGCTTGCTGAGAAAATCATCGCCGCCGGCATCGATGGCATCAAACTGCCTGTCCTCGTCGCTTTCGCCCGACAGGAACACGATGGGCGTGTGCATGAAGGCTTCCTGCTCGCGAATCAGGCTGGTCAATTCGATGCCGTTGGCGCCGGGCATATTCAAATCCATCAGCAACAGGTCGGGCTGGAATTGCTCAAGTGCCGGCATGACCTCAAGGGCGTCCAGCACGACCAGTGTTTCCATGCCGGTATTTCGCAAAATACCTTCGGCGAACAGGGCCTGCGAGCGATCGTCTTCCACGATCAAAATGCGGTAAGGACTTTCTGCACCTGGATCAAGCAAGCTGTGCAGGCGCTTGATGACTTCCTCGACGCTTTTTGCACCGACGATCAAGGCATCCACGCCCGCACGGCGCGCCGACAAACGTTGAGCAATGTCATCGGCCTCGGCAAGCGCAACGAGTTTCAGTTTGCGACTCTGTTTTTGCCGCAATGCCTGAATACTTTGTCCCAGTGTTTCGAGTTGCGGTCCAAACTCGGCATCAACGATGGCCAAATCGGCCGGCAATGCACTCAGCAATTCCTTGAGCTCGTCGATGTCTTCTACCAGTTCAAGATCAAGCCCCTGTTTCTCGAAACGCTGGTCGAGCGCCATCGACAAAGTGCCATACGCGGTCAAATGATAAATCCGGAAATCGGAAGTCACCGGCAGCTGCAGATTTTCCAGTGTGTTATTTGCACTGATTTCATGCGGCCTGGTTTCCGGTGGTTTGATGACCGGCAACGGCGTGACATTTGACTTGATGACGGGCTTGGCTATCTGAGGCAGTTGCGACGAGGTATCGGGCACCGTAATGGTGACGGCTTCGAATTTCGCCGATGACATCGGTTCCGGTGGTTCGATGAAATCGTTTTCAGAAAAAATGTCCCGATGGATGGTGTCGCCGTGGTGTTTTGTTCTATCCGACCACGGATCGCTTGCTTCGGTAGCAACCGGTTTTGCGGCAGGCGAGTTTTTGATGGTATCGATCAAGGCTTGCACGGCAACGATCGGGGGAGCATCGCCACCCCAGCGCCGCCAATAGGCCATAGGGGGGATTTCGGCACGCGCGGTGTTGTCGCCAATTCGTTCACGACCGGCAAACATGTCTTGCACATCGTCAGGCATGGTCGGCAATGCGATCTGCAAGGCATCCATCAGATTACGCAAGCGTTCGCCAACGGTCGGGTCGGGTAATTCCTGCTGTTCGATGGTGATGTCGAGCAAGCCCGCCATCGTCTGCAATGAGTCTGCCGGCTCGATTAAATTCTGTTCTGCACAGGCATGTGCGAGCGCATGTGCGTCGTCCTGCAATAATGCCAAACCGTTGATGTCCCAACCGTCCTGCAAAAAACGCTGCAAACGCCGACCCATCACTTCCACGCGCTTTGGAATAATGCGCAGCAGTGCGGAGTTTGGTTCGGCGAGTACTGGTGTTTCCTGCTGGTTCATTACCGCCCCCTGTGAACAGGGATTATGCCCCGCTTTTGCGTGCGCTGTCACAGTGCGCTGCGCCTTAAAGCAATCGCGCGTGTTACAAGTTATAAAACTTGATGGAACTATTGTGAAACGGCAGCACGCACGCCACTTATTTTTCTAAGGATGAATCGGACAAGCCAGGCGACGATAAGTGCCATCACCGACAACACGCCGAGAACAAGGCCCAAGGTCAGCAAAGGATGGGCGAATACGAGAGCCACTCCACCGGTAACGACCGCGTCTTCGGTCAATGATGCACCGATATTGGTGACCGGTTCGGGCGATGCATTGATCGCCACGCGGGTAGACGCTTTCACGCCATGAGTTAGCAAGGCCATCGCGCCACCGGCAATCAAGGCATTGGTAGCGAGCTGACCATCGCCCGACAAGGTGGCAGCTGCCAGGAATGCTCCGACGGGCACCCGCAACAAGGTCTGCAACAGATCCCATCCGGAATCAACGCCCGGTATTTTATCGGCGAAAAATTCAACAATGGTCAATGCCCCGGCCGTGCCCAGAACCCATGGGGACATCGTGACTTGCAGGGCTGCCGGCAATTCTACCCAGCCGCTCAAACCGGCAAGACCGACCCCGAGTACCGTCAGATAGGCTCGAACACCGGAAAGGCAGGCAAGCGCCAGACCCAGAGCATATAAATGAGCTTCGGACATGCTGACAAACTCCGTTCAATACCTGACTTGGCTGGATTATAGCCACAAGAAAACTGCATGCGTGCTGAGCATTTGCCGGCTGCGCGGTCTTTTTCTTTATAGAAAGGTTGCTGAACGGTATCCTATCGGAATGAGTACGCCCAACCCCAGTCCGCAGCGCTTCATGATCGTGCCGAAAAAGACGGCTTGGCGCGGCTGGCTGATTGTCATTGCCGTTGTCTGGCTGCTGAGTCTGCTGGGCACCTGGTATCTCGCAAGTTCGCAAGCGGCGCCGGGCCTGGCGAGTGCCGACCGCACGCTCGGCAATCAAAGCCGGCAACTGGAAGAAAACGAGGCCCTGCTCAAACAGGTGCAACAACAGTTGGCGACCTTGAGGCGCTCCGAACAGATCAGCCGGAATGCCAACACTGAACTGCAATCAACGCTGTCGGACCGGGATGAAGAAATCGAAGGCCTTCGGGCCGACGTCGCATTTTACGAACGCCTGGTCGGCGCTACCGCGCAAAGGCGCGGACTGAATGTGCATGACATCCAGTTTGAGCCGGAAGTTGGCGGCACTTGGCATTTCAAGGCAACCGTTACCCAGAACCTGAACCGCGGCGCGATCAGCCAGGGCAATATGAAATTTTCAGTCGAAGGCATCAGCCTGGGCCGCCTGAAAACCGTGCCCTGGGAAAATCTGGTGCAAAGGTCTGACATGGGCGGCAAGCCCTATTCATTCCGCTATTTTCAAGAGCTGGATGGCAGCGTGTTGTTGCCGTCCGGATTCACGCCACAACGCGTCAAAGTCAGCCTGCGGGGCAATAACGGTCAGGTTGACCAGGTGTTTCCATGGAACGCAAAAAAAGTTCAGGAGAATAAGTGAATGTTAGGCATGGATAAAAAAAGTTCGCGCAACGGTACCAATACGGTCGAGACCCTGATCGGACCCCGTGTGGTGATTCGCGGAGATCTGCAGTTTTCCGGCGGCCTGTATGTCGAAGGTAAAATTATCGGCAAGATTACGGCCGAAGAAGGCAGCGCAGCGGTCCTGACGGTTTCCGAACAGGGCATGATCGAGGGTGAAGTGCATGCCCCGGTCGTCGTGATCGCAGGCAGCCTGCATGGCGATATCCATGCTGGCGAACGCGTCGAACTTTCACCGACGGCAAAAGTGCAGGGCAATGTCCATTACAAGATCGTGGAAATGGCCGGCGGTGCGACCCTGACCGGACGCCTTATCCATGCGGATGCACCGATGTCCGAGCAAACGGGCCAATAACAAGTTTTCACGCTTGTTTTCGACGATAAAGCGCATACTTCATAGCTATGAACATCCAAACCTACCAAACCATGGATGCGCCTTTGCTGTTCAGCGAAGCCGCTGCCAAGAAAGTCGCCAGCCTGATTAGCGAAGAAGGCAATCCCGAATTGAAACTGCGGGTTTACATCAGCGGTGGCGGCTGTTCCGGTTTTCAATATGGTTTTGAATTCGATGAAAGCCAGTCCGAAGACGATCTGGCTTTGCAACGCGATGGTGTCACCCTGCTGGTCGATCCGCTCAGCCTGCAATACCTGATGGGGGCAGAAGTCGACTATCGTGAAAGCCTGCAAGGCTCGCAGTTTGTCATTCGCAATCCGAATGCCAAAACCACCTGTGGCTGCGGCAGCAGTTTCTCCGTTTAATCCATGGCTCAAGCACCCAGGCAGTTTGCGTTTCAGCATCCCGGACTGGATCGCAACGAGCACTTGAGAGAAGACGCGCAGGCACTCGACCTTGCCTGGCCGCAATCGAAAATCATTATTATCGATCTGCAAGGCAATGCCCGCTTTCAAACCGATGCGGCGGAAATGGTCTTTTCAAACGGCAGCGAAATCTTTGCGGAGCGGCCTGATTCCACGAGTTTTCTGGGGCAGGCAGGCGAGCAATCCTGGTTTGCCGTTCGTGCCGAGTTCATCGCCAAACTTCCGCCCCATGCGGTTGATTTAAGAACGGCAGCCGCCACTTGGCCGCATCTGGAAGCCTCCATTTTTGCGCAGGCGCGCGCCCTGCTTTATTGGCAGGAACGCAATCGTTTTTGCGGCGCGTGCGGCAATGCCCTGAGCCTGGTTCGTGGCGGCTTCATGGCGAAATGCGAAACCTGTGCCTGCGAACATTATCCACGCACCGACTCAGCGGTGATCATGGCCGTCACCGACGGCGAACGGATTCTGCTCGGTCGCCAGGCAAGCTGGCCTGAAAATCGGTGGTCGGTACTTGCCGGATTTCTGGAACCCGGCGAATCGCTCGAACAGACCGTGATCCGCGAAGTTCTCGAAGAAGCCGGCGTTCATGTTGATCGCGCCGAATATGCGGCATCGCAACCCTGGCCGTTTCCGGCGTCCCTGATGCTCGGCTTTCATGCTTATGCCGCTCCGCAGGAAGCGAAGGCAGGCGATGAACTGGAACAGGCACAATGGTTCGGTGCTGAAGAGCTGCGTGATGGTATTGCCAGCGGCAAGCTCGGTATTTCTCCGCGGCTGTCCATTTCGCGCTGGCTGATTGAAGATTGGTGCGCGCGGATGGGTGTTAGTATTTGACGCTACAATGGAATATCAAACAGCGGTAGTTGGCAAACAATGGCCCTAACCTTAATTGCTGTCGTACTCGCCCTCGTCATGGGTCATATCGTCCCCGGCCTGATGGCCCTGCGTCGTTATGGCTGGTTTGTTTCCTGGCTGAGTATGTTGGGAAGACTTTTTCGCGGCGACACACTCTGGCAAGGTCGGTGGGGTGCTCTGATTGCGATCGGCATACCGGTCATCATCGTCGGTGTTGTCCAGTATTTTTTATCCGGCCTCTGGTATGGATTGCCCGGCTTTATCTTCGCCCTGCTTGTGCTGGTGTACACATGGGGTCCGCGTGACCTCGATCTGGATGTCGACAAGGTAATCGATGCCACCGATATCGAGGCACGACGCCAGGCAGCGACGGCCCTCTTTCCTGAAGGCGGCGATCCGGAATTGGAAGGCCCGAGTCTTGTCGAAGCGGTTTTTCGTTGCGCTCTATGGCGTTGGTTCGGCGTGTTGTTCTGGTTCTTGCTTCTGGGGGCCGCCGGTGCGCTCCTGTATCGCCTGACGAGTTTGAGTGCGCAGGGCGAAGCCCGCAAAACCATTCCCGAAATGCAAAGTCAGGCCGCTATTTTCTTTACCGCTTTGCTCAACTGGCCGGTCGCACACCTGATGACATTTGGTATGGCGTTGGCAGCGAATTTCGATACCGTTTTATCGGCATGGCGCGAGTGGTACAAACAGGGCGGCGCAAGACTCGATACCGGCTTTCTGGGTGCCGCTGCACGCGCGAGCGTTGATTGCGAACTGGCCGAAGAAGATGCCTATGCCGTGGACGGTCCGGCACAAGCACCGGCATTGCTCGAATTGCGCGACGCCATGAGCCTTGTGTGGCGGATCCTTTTATTGTGGCTCGCGGTGTTGTCCTTGTTCGTATTGGCAGGCTTCGTGAATTAATCGAGCCTGGTAATCGAACTTGGCTCATCCAGGAGCCAATAAACTAAATGGATACCAAGGCAGATTTCGCAACACGGCGAACCCGATCAGAAGCCAGGCCCAGGGCCGCGCATCGCTGAAAAATTTAGTGGCGCGCAAAAGCACGGGTGGTAACTTCAACCACTTTGCCGCAAACAGCAATGCCACTATCGGCAAAGCCAGAACAAACACCGGATTCATCGAAAGGGCTTTTCCGGGATCACCGTGCAGCAAGGCATGCAAGGCCCTAGTTGCACCACAGCCCGGGCAATACAAACCGGTCAGCCAATGGAAGGGGCAAGGCGGCAAAGGATTGCCGGCCTGATTGGGATCAAACTGTAATAACAGCAGAGCGACCAGAAAGAACGCAATGACAAGACCGGGTATTACCACTTTCGGCGTTGCCATTGCGTTCATCGGCAATTAGTAACGACCCGGATCCGCCATGCCACCCATCAGGATCAGCAGGAAATACAGAACGAAAATTACGCCGGCACCACCGAAGGAAATCCAGCTCCACATCTTTGCGTTCTTGGACGAAGCCAGCGCACCATCGTAATCACCCGCCGCCAGTTTTCCGTCGACCTGGGCTGCATAGACGATGGCAACGATACCCGCAGGCAAGCAGCAGCAAAGCGTGGCCAGAATGGCCCAGACCAGATAGTTCGGCACACTGCCAGCACGATAGCTTTCGCGTGGTGCCCGGCCCGACGATGGGTAGTTGGCCGCATACGGATTATCCGGAGGCGTCGGCGGTGGCGTGTAATTGGTTTCGGGAATCGTATACGTCGGCTCGGAAGCCGTGTACACCGCGCGTTGCGACGTTGTCGTCGGCAATGGAGGTGCTGGTGGTGTTGCTACGGCCGGTTCCTGGCTCTCGACGAACGGATGACCGCAAAAATCGCATTCTTGCGCGTCATCGGCACATTCGGCGCTGCAATTTGGACACTTCATGTTGCTTCCCCTTTGGCATTTTTCCCTAAAACCCGTTATTATTATGCCCGATTGCCGCGCAGTGTTTTCACTTTGGCTTCCAGTATTTCGGCAGTGGCTTCTGTGGCGGAAACGGGCTGGCCAGCCTCGACTTCGATATCGGCCCGGATACGACGTGGAAGCCGCAAGCGGCCCAACTTGGAATCGCGTTTGCTGAACATGCTGGTCCACATGCCTTTCAGCGCAATCGGCACGACCGGTACCGCGCGGCGCGCCAGAATTTTTTCGACCCCGGATTTAAATTCAGCTATTTCACCATCGGTCGTCAACTTGCC
>Ga0209717_1004373_pt1 | contig 11671 bp, 12 predicted proteins | sample AD_UKC048_MetaG_FD_184418 | JGI IMG/M metagenome (GOLD analysis project Ga0209717, IMG submission 184418) | Active sludge microbial communities of municipal wastewater-treating anaerobic digesters from USA - AD_UKC048_MetaG (SPAdes) (version 2) | ecosystem: Engineered > Bioreactor > Anaerobic >... | reverse complement strand
GCACACACTCGAACAGATCGTCCGATTTCGGTAAAGAACCCTTATTCATACTCATGTTGTCCTCCATATAATAACAACCGTTTTATATTAGCACTAGTGAAAGAGCCTGTCAACCTGGTGCATAAACAAAACCCCCGGAAATAATCCGAGGGTTTTATTGTGTAATAATTTATTTCTCTGCTGTCCGTGCGAAATCCGCCACATCCGCGATCTCACCAAGCAGAATGTTTTCTACATAAATGCCACGCGTATAGAAAATTCTCTCCAATTCATTTTTCAATTCTTGTTCGACCTGATCACGCTTCGGACCGACAATGTCTAATTTATCGAATCGACTCATCACCATCCGGATCCGACTACGCACCGTAGGGCGAATAATTTTCTCGACGAAATCTTCACCGATCGTCTGCCAAATCGCCGGAATCTGATGAATATCCAGACGTAGAAGCAGTGTGCCTTCCACACCGACCCGTTTGCCATCCTGAGTCAATGCGGCGATTGGTATGTCCCCCATCGCCTTGGTGTTTTCCGGATTAAAAGATCTCGAAATACTATATTCCAATGTCTGAGTGTTGAATAATTTCGCTTTCTGCCAAAATGGAATTTTCAAATGCAAACCCGGAGTCAAAACTTTCTTCAAAACACCGCGACCGAGATCATAGACACACGCTACATACCCTGGCGGAACATGAATGAAAACCCCCTTCAACACATCCTCAACCACGAACGAATACATCAGTTTATCAAGTGAAGATTCTTCTCCCATATTAAAATTAATTAATTCGCTGATCCAGGTTTAGGCGCCCGGAAAAACAGCTTCATTATTTGATGGATTATGATCGAAAAACACATCGATGACAAAATGAAAAGGGACTTCACCATTGGCAACCACCACAAAAGCAGAAAGGATGCGGCCGGGAAAGCAATAAAATACAATAAGTCCGCTTTATTTAATTTTATGTCATGTTTCGAACGATAGTCAATATAAATTTCTGCCATGAGTAAAATCGCGACAGCGGCTGGCCAAAAGAGAGTATGAACCGCCCCCAAATTGAACCCATAGAAATCCAAATTGATCGCGCCCGGGAAATTGACAAATGGATATAAAATCTTCATCACTTTTTCACCCGTAATACCCCGAATAAAGACTTGGTACAACAAAACCAAAACTAAGAGCTGTGTCCCCAACACCACGATTTTACTCCATGGAGTCACATGACGCGCACGCAAAATCTTTCTAATTTCTTCTTTTTTCAATACCGGATCATTGCGCAATTCTCTTTCTAATTTATGAACTTCTCTGTGCAAGGCCGCATTCTTCGTCGCCGCCCGTTCGGACAAAATAGTGAAAGGCAAGAGAGCAAACCGAAGCAAAATCGTGAGATACACCACCGCCCAACCAAAATTATAGCTGGTCCAATTATTGTAAATCCAAATCAACGCATTGAAAAGCGGTTGATAGAGGAAATCGTGCCAAATTGTTGTAATCATAATGGCTAAATTATAGCACAGTGATGAAAAATAATCAATAGCCAAATTAAAATTCTATCTCAACCTAGCAAAATTTACTCCGTCTTACGCAATGCCGTAATTGGATCGAGTTTCGCCGCTCGTTTCGCTGGATATATTCCGAAAATGAGCCCAACGAACGCAGAAAAACTAAACGCCATAATAATTGAAGAAAGTGAGACATGATAGACCCAAGCCAAACCATAATTACGAGCAATAATCGTCACAACATACGCAAAAATCGCTCCGAGAATAATTCCTACAATTCCACCTGCCACTGTGATAATGACAGCCTCACTCAGAAATTGCCGCAAAATATCCCGCGATGTCGCACCGAGCGCTTTGCGGAGACCAATCTCGAAAGTTCTTTCCGCTACCGAAACATACATGATGTTCATAATTCCAATTCCGCCGACCAGTAATGATATGCAAACAATCGCAACCAAGAGGATCGTAATCGAACCAATAATAGTGCTAAGCATCGTCATCGCTTCATCCATCGTACTGACGGCGAAGTCATCTTTGTCTGGATCAATGATATCATGTTGTTCTCGCATCACCGCTTCGATTTCCGCTTTGGTGCTCACGGACTTACTCGCATCGCGCATTTTGGCGACAGCAAAAGAAATATAATCCGTACCGAGAAGTCTTTTCTGCATTGTCGTCACCGGTATGTAGATCTGTTCATCGAGATTCATGAAAAATGCCGCTCCACGTTCTTGCATTACACCCACCACGCGGAATTTTTTCGGACCAATTTTGATCATTTTTCCGACCGGATTCTCGTCGCCAAAAAAATCCTGCCACGTCTTATACCCGAGCACCGCGACTTGTGATAAACTTTCCTCTTCGTCTTTTGAAATTTCCCGACCGAGCGCCATCCCCGTATTATTGACTGCCGGCGCCTCATACCCAACCCCCATGAGAAAAACCTTTTTTGCAACATCCAAATACGTCACCAGCTCCTGCCCCATCACCGCGCCATAAATATGAGAAATATTTTTTATTTTACGAAGGGCTTCTACATCTTTATTCTTAAATGTTGTAATCGTGATACCGAGCGCCTGTCCCTGAGAATTCTCACTCGATGATTGCTTCGTGCTTGGCACCTTCACTTCGAGTTGAATTATATCCGTACCGAAGGATTTGAGTTGTCCCATAACCATGCCATTCAATCCATCGCCAGCCGCAAACACCATAATCACCGCCGCAATCCCAATACTAATCGTGAGCACAGTGAGAACCGTGCGTAATTTTTGTTTTTGTAATGCCTGCCACGCAAATTTTGCCGCGATAATAAAACTATTCATAACTCAAAGCTGAAATTGGATTCAAATTACTCGCCCGACGAGCTGGAATTAGACCGAACACGAGACCGATCGCTGTCGAAACCCCGACCGAAAGGAAAATTGACATAATCGATACAGAAAATTCCCATTCGTAATTAAGCGCACGTGCGATCACAGCCACTAGATACGAGAACAGTATTCCCATAATAATCCCAAACACGCCGGCAATGGTCGTCAAAAACATCGTTTCAATCAAAAACTGGCTCATTATCTGTTTATTTTTCGCTCCGACCGCCTTTCGCAAACCAATCTCCCGCGTCCTCTCCTGCACTGCGACGAGCATGATATTCATAATACCGATTCCACCGACAATGAGAGCGATAGCGGCAATCGCGGCGAGAAATAAAGTAATCGCGCCGGTAATTTTTGTCAAAACTTCCAGAGATTGTTTTTGACTACGCACATCAAAATCATCCGCCTCACCAAATTTTGTATCATGTTCGGCGCGCAACACCTGCTTAATTTCTTCCATCGAACTGTCAATTTCATTCTCCGACCGGACTTTGAACCTAGCAAAACTAATATAATCAATACCAAGCATAATTTTCTGCGCGGTCGTCACCGGAATATACACTTGAGAATCCTGATTGGAAAAACCCGAAGAACCGCGAACTTTCGTCACACCGACCACCCGAAAACTATGTTTACCAATTTTCACTAATTCTCCGGTCGGATCCGCCCCTGCCCCGAACAAGTCATCACGCACGGTCGGACCGAGGACGACCACCTTCTGCATTGTTTTCTCATCGTCTTCCGAAAAAAATTGCCCGATACTGATGCCCAAATCTTCGACTTGGGGCAAAGAATACGATACCCCAACAAAACTTGCGTCTTTTTTATTTCCATTCGCGCTCATTGTCTCCGTGCCGCGCACATAGGCCGTACTCGCCACAATCTCTGGTACCTGTTCTGATACTTTTTTCACATCATTATATTTCAAAGTCGTGATCACGATACCCATGACCGAAACTGGCGGCCCTTTGTCATCGCTGTTACCAGGGAAAACAGCAATCAAATTTGAACCTTGCGATTTGATCTGACTGATAATGAGCGACTGCGCGCCATGCCCGACGGAGATAATAAATATCACCGACATGATACCAATGATTATCCCAAGCATGGTGAGAAGTGTCCGTGCCCTATTTTGCTTGAAAATTTGAATTGAATTGCGTGCCGATTCTCGAAAATCCATACTTTTTATTTATTCAATTCTGCGCCATCCTTCGCGAATTGACGATTCACCACTTTTTCATCAGAGAGAATTTCCCCATCACGCACACGAATAATTCTCTCTGCATGATCCGCGGTATATTTCTCATGTGTGACGAGAATAATCGTGTGCCCCTCTTTCATGTTCAAATCTTGTAAAATTCGCATGACTTGTAAACCAGACTTACTATCCAAATTCCCGGTCGGTTCATCCGCAAAAATTACTGAGGGTTCTGAAACCAAAGCACGCGCAATCGCCACCCGTTGTTTTTCACCACCAGATAATTGATTGGAATAATTATTGATACGATGATCGAGACCGACTGATTTAATTGCCTGCCGTACTCGGCTTACTCGCTCATCTTTACTCATTTTTTTGTACATGAGCGGCAACATCACATTGTCCATCACGGTAGTGCGAGGCAAGAGATTGAATGCTTGGAAAATAAACCCGACTTTGCCACCACGCATTTCTGCGAGTTCGTCATCCGAGAGATTGCTCGTATCTCGCCCTTCGAATAAATAATGACCCCCTGTCGGCTGGTCGAGGAAACCGAGAATATGCATGAGGGTAGATTTACCAGAACCAGAAGGACCGGTGATAGCTACAAATTCACCTTTTTTTATTTCAAAATTAACACCACAAAGCACCGAGGTTTCAATTTCACCGTTCACATATTTTTTTTCTAGGTTTTCGACTTTTATTAGCGGTGTGGATGAAGATATTGACATATTTGAATATAATATGATATAAGTTGTTTGGAGATGTCGTCTAAATGATATCTGGCGGACAATTCATGGATTTGAACGACATACGGGCTCAACCATGGAGCCACATGGTCGCATGTCATTCACCTCCATCGAACCGTCAGAGAGGACGCAGCCTGCCCCTCATGGGGGGGGTTCCGGCTGAAATACTGGTGCAATTCCAGTCTCTCCGCCAATTTTCATCAAAAGGCAATAAATTTGTTATATTGGGCAGGGGTAGCCTAGTGGTTAAGGCATCACCCCAGGTGGAAATCGTTGGTTCGAGTCCAACCCCCTGCTCCTTTTTGCGCATGTAACTCAGTGGTAGAGTGCCTCCGTGCTACGGAGGAAGTCGCGGGTCCGAATCCTGCCATGCGCTTCTGCGTTTTGTTCATTTTTTCTTGTGGCGTGTTAGCTCAGCGGTAGAAGAGCGTTGGGCTCATAACCCGAAGGTCAGAGGTTCGAATCCTCTACACGCCGTCCACCCCAAACCAGGCACCCGCCTGGTTCTTTTTTTATAATTCCTAGCGAGCCCACAGACGCAAGTTTACTTGCATCTGGGACGAGCGACGGAATTTCAAGCACCACAGCAACGCTTATACTTTTTCCCATTCTTTCACATCTTTCATGAACACATCTTTCATTTTTTCGAAATACACATGCACCGCCTCATAATCATTTGGTACTACTCCATCTAGTATCGCCTCTTCCAAAGCCTTCTTAATTTTCCCCACCGTCGGACCTGGCTTCAACCCACATTCTTTCATAATTTCGTCCCCGCGTACCGGTGACTGGAATGCCCGCAATTTGTCTGCCTCGATCACCTCTTCGATACGACGCGATAAATAATCATAATTCGCCAAACGCTTTTTCAATTTCATTTCATTACCGGTAGTAATATCACTGCGACACAAAATCAAGAGATCATGCAAATCGTCTCCGAGATTCACGATCAAACGGCGCACCGCACTGTCCGTCACCCCATCATCCATGAGTGCAATCGGTTGCTGGTGCCAACGTACCAATTTCAGAATATATCGTGCCTCGGCAGACGACAAACGTAAACGACGACAAATAATTGACGCCAATTTCTTCCCGAGATGTTCATGCATATCAAAAGTCCACCCACGTCCTGGCATGAATTTCTTCGTATCTGATTTGCCGATATCATGCAATAGCCCCGCAAAACATAAAAGCGGCGTACCACCACTCGCGGAAATATTATCGACAACTTTGAATGAATGATCCAAATTATTTTTGTGATTGTACCCCTGCACCTCCTCGACACTGTCGAGGGCGGAAACTTCTGGTAAAAACTCGGCCAAAACACCATTGTCGTGCAAAATTTTCAGACCGATTGATGGTTTCCGTGTCGCCAACAACTTGAATAATTCTTCATTAATTCTTTCCGCCGAAATTATTTTTAATCGTCCTGCATTACGCTTCATCGCCACGATCGTCTCTGGATGAATCCTAAATTCTAATTTGGCGGTGAACCGTGCCGCGCGCAACATGCGGAGTGGATCATCTGAAAATGTCACATCCGCATCGAGCGGCGTACGCAAAATTTTATGTGCGAGATCATCCGCACCATGAAAAGGATCGACAACATTTTCTCGAATCAATTCCGCGGTAATTTTTTTCTTACCCGCCAAAACTTTCACCGGTACAGCCATCGCATTGACCGTGAAATCACGCCGCGATAAATCTTTCGCCAAATCCGCCGCTTCGACAACTGGTTTACGCGATTCACTGCGATATGATTCTGCCCGAGCGCCCGCAAATTCGATTTCAAAAATTGCTTTTCCGTCGGCATCTTTGAAAACATAACGCGCCGTATCAAAATCAGGAAATTCGACAAGCGAACCAGCCGATTCATCGAGCGACGCAGAAAGTTTCTGAGCAAATTCCAACCCTGAACCAATGACAACAAAATCAATATCCGTCACCTCTTCAGGATCACGCCCGAGGAGAATATCACGCACAAAACCGCCCACCGCATAGACTTCGCGATCGGCAGATTTGGCTGTATCATTTACTAATTGAAAGATTTTCTTCTGCTCCATAGATATTTAGACACCAGCATTCAAAACGACCATGTCTTTTTCGGATAAACCCTCCGTAATTTCAATCATACCACCATCGCCACGCAGACCAGTCTTCACCGGCATGTCTTTCACTTCTTTACCGATGAGCACGCGCACATAACGACCATTGTCACCGGTGCGAACGGCACGCTGTGGAATGTACAATGCACCTTGTCTTTCTTCCGTCGAGAAAACAATGTTTGCCGTCATCCCATTCATGATCTGATGTTTGCCATCATCAGTGAGAGACACTGTGACGTTGTAATACACGACATCTTGGATCACCGTCTCACCCTTCTCAATTCGCACGACCGTGCCCGGGAAAACCGCTTCATCGCCATATGCGTCCAATTTGATTTCCGCCACATTGCCAATCGCGATTTTCACAATATCTGTTTCCGGAATATCGACTTTTACTTCGAAATGCTGACTAACCAATTTCACAGCCACATCCTGAACATTCACATATTCGCCAATTTTGGGATTAATTTTGCCGACAATGCCATCCACCGGAGCAGTGATAATCGCCTTATTTCGATTCGCGACTGCCTGAGCGAGCGATGCTCGAGCTGACGAGACTGCCGCACGATATGAAGCCAAATCAACATCACGTGGCGGATTTGTCGCGTCTTTCAGGGACGCCTCGGCCTCACCCACTTGTGCATCAGCTGACGCGATATCAGCCACTTGTTTCAATTTCAGATTATCTAAATTGGTCTTCGCTTTCTCATATGCGATCCGATTTACTTCATAAGTGTTTTTCGCGGACACGATGGCTTGGTGCGCCGCAAGCAATGCCGAATTTTTTGTGGCCAAATTCGTCAAGCCGGTTTGAATATTTGTCTTTTGCGTATCAAGTTCGGTTTGTGTCAACCCAGAGACTGGTACCGTATTATTCAACAAATTTGCAACTGTATAAAGTAAATCACGAGTGTCGTTCAAAGATTCTTCAGCAACGGTTTGGATGAGATCAATTTTTTCGTGAGAGGTAGTCTTCCCGAGACCTTGAGCCATCGAATCCAAATCAAATTTACTGGCTTTTGCGACTGCATATTTCGACCGGGCTGAATTCAACACACTCGTATTGAGCGCACCGAGAGCCGACTCGAAGGAATCATTCGCGAAAGCGTTGTCTATTCCCAAAATATTATCCGCCCGAACTAGAGAATCCGTCAAAGTATTTTGCACCGATTGAATCGCCGCAACCATATCATCATATGAATTCTGTACGATTTGGCTGTTTTCCCCACCCGACGACATCAGTAAATTATTCTGCGCAGTATCCACCGCCGCGATCGCATTCGCGATCAAATCATCGTAATTTGCTTTCACCTGCACCGCCGACGCCTCAGCTTGAGCGAGACGGGCTTCCAAACTCTTGATATGTTCCTCAGTCGCGCCAGCTAGTTGACGATTCAGATCCGCATCCGCCCGTGCGACACTAGCCGCCGCTTGAGCGACAGACGCATTGAACTCCGCGAGATCGAGAGCGACGATTTGTTCACCCGCTTTCACGGTTTCATTCACATTTTTATAAATTTTCCCCAATTTACCAGCACTCGAAAACCGCAAATCCAATTCATTCGCAGATACAACATTACCGGTCGCATCAACTGTCTGTTTCAAAGTACCGAGTGTCACCGCAACCGTTTCATAATTTGGTGGTGCGGTCGCTTTTTTGTATTGACCGTAGCCAATCCAAAACACAATAACCACAATTACAGCGATTATCCAAAATTTGCGCCGACGATAAAAAGGTTTTTTGATCGGAGTATTCACCGCACCAGAAGAATTTTGTTCCATATAAAAATTTATTTATTTTTCAAATTATCGACGATACCCGCTACAAAAGTTTCGACCATGTCGGCCGGCAGAAGTACTATGACACCACCACGCTCCATCACGAGAAACCGATCACTGTTTTTTATTTCTAATTTTTCTCGTAGTTTCTTTGGAATTACAATCTGGCCACGCTCACCCACAGTCGTCGTCCCATAGCATTCCCCGCAAAAATGGTTGAATTGTTTTTTTATTTTCTTCATAAATTGGATAAATATGATAAATCATACTTATCATACACCCACGCGAGGGGGCTGTCAAACCCCTAGATTTTCTTACCCAACACTGAAAGGAATTCCCGCATTATCCGTCGCGGATCGCGCCCAGAATTAACACATTCAAAAACCATAGTCGCAAATGGCACACGCACATGATGTCTATTCGCCAAATCCATGAGACAGCGTACCGCTTCAATTCCCTCCACTGTCTGTTTCACTTTTTTGATGGCCGTATCCCCCGACAAACCAGAACCGAGGCACTCGCCGAAACGACGATTGCGGCTGTCTGGAGAAAGTGCCGTACCGATGAGATCTCCCACACCCGCCAATTCATACGCTGTCTCCCGCCGACCACCCGCCGCTTCGATCAAATCCGCAATTTCCCGAATCGCATAAGTGAGCAAAGCCGCCTTAGTATTTAGTCCATAACCCATCGCATCACAAATTCCCATTGCAATCGCATACGCATTTTTGAAAGATCCACCAATTTCTACCCCCACTATATCACTAGTCGGAATGAGGCGAATATAATCGTTTTCGATGAGCGCGCACACACGAGCAATTGCTTTTTTATTTCCCCCAGCAATGTTCATTGCGGTATATTGTCGCGCGACCATTTGAGCCGCGATCGCTGGACCAGAAATCGACACGACATTTTTCCTCTGCCCCGGACGTAAATACTTCATGATCGCGAACGGAATAATTTCCATTTCGGAGGACAATCCTTTCGAAACATCAATCACAATCGCGTCCTTCCCAATACTTTTCGCCGCAAAAGCGACCGTATGTTCCATCACCCCGCTCGGTACGACGAAAAATACGGCAGAGGCACCACTCACAGCATCTGCGATCTGGTAGGCCGGCCGAATATTCACAGGCAATTTCACCCGTGGCATAAATTTCTTATTCTCATGGTATTTTTCAATCTGCTCGAGTGGCGTCTTGTCCCCTTCCCAATTCCAAATCCGCACATCGTGACCATTTTCGGCGAGCACCTTGGCCACAGCTGTCCCCATATTCCCCGCACCGAGGACGGCAACCTTCTGCATCGTGATTGTCTTCACTTTCATAAAATACTCTAAAAATTACGTTTTATTATACCACAATCGAGCAAACTTGACAAAAGCTCTTTTTTATGCTATACTACGCCGTTCGTCGTACTTTATAACAGTCAAAAACAAAGAAAACAGGCGTTTTCGAGTGTTTTTTGGCTAAAAATGGAGAAGAAGATGGAAAAAATGGAAAAGCTGGGTTTTGTAGCATGCCTAATGTCTGTGACGGCCTGTATAGCGATCTTCGCTATGGCGGGCGGCGGGGACAATACCTCTAGCCTTTGGTTCAGCCGGACAGAGCTGGTCTCCGGCTTCGGAATACTGGTCAGCATACTTGGAGCATTGTATTTTGCGACCAGAATGTTGAACTCCGAAGAGAAACAGCCACCCCCACCGTATTACTTCCCCGCAGGGTCGAACCCGTTCGACCCCCACACCCCACGTCGGAGTGTGCGAGCAGGCCTTCAACAAAAGAAGGCTTGAACCCGCACACCGCCCCTCCCTCTCGGCATTCCATGCTGAGGGGGAGGAGAAAATTTTTCCTGTCGCAAAACAATTTGCTATAGAAAAAAACAAGGAATCGCGCCCATGTGGTACGATTCTTTGTTGTTTTGGGGACAAATCAAAATATTTTCACAACACCATAAACAGTCCCAATAGAAAAAATCAGTAGAAGCAATATCGCGAACGGCAAAGCGTAATTCAGATGATACTGCCCAGGTGAGACATCACCGAATTTCTTCGCGCGAAAATAAATTAAAATAATCAAAATCAATTCCAAACTAACAAACACACCACCGACGAGATCAATCGCCGCCGTAAATGCACGCACCCCAAATAAAAATATTAACAAAGGAATACCACATACAAGCAAAGTCGCGGGGCCACGTGAGATACGATAATCCCAAGAAAGCGAATCCCGCAAAGATGTTGACGCCATGAGGCAACAGGTGAACATCGCAAGCGCCGCAAAAATATTCCCCAAATAAAATATCATCGGACCGACCACATGCCCGAGACCAATCGTAGCGATTTCGGTCGTGCCCAAGCCCGTGACACCGACGACAGCGGCTGTGAAAAATAAATAAGCTAACATCACAATTGCCCCCGCCCAAATAATTGATTTACGAAAAATTTTCCCCCGCCGACCGACCAAAGTGTGCGCCTCGACCACCGAAGATGTACCATGAAAAGCGAACAGGATCACTCCATACGGAAGTAAAATATTCGCCCAATTATAATATGTGAAATGCGTCGGCACCATGAATTTCGTCCCAAACAATCCAATCAAAACGATAATTCCAATCACGCCGATTGAAAAAAAGAATTCCACTTTGCGAATCGCATCAATTCCAATATACACAAGCAGAAAAACCAAACCCGCAAAACCCAAACTCCAAAAAATCGGACTACCACCAAACAATGCTGTGAGCGTCTCCCCTTCACCAATAATATACACGGTGATCGCCCCGAGTAACATCAAATAAAACACCATCGTCATGAGAACACCACCCGTCCGACCCAAATATTTATGAGCTAGACCAGCCAGTTGCATTTTACCACGCGTCCTCTCAATCACTTCACCCAGAAGCAAGTTGAGCCCTATCATAAGTCCACCGAGAATCACAATCAAAAGCAGTCCGAAAGGTAGACCGGCATGA
>Ga0209717_1004363_pt1 | contig 11690 bp, 13 predicted proteins | sample AD_UKC048_MetaG_FD_184418 | JGI IMG/M metagenome (GOLD analysis project Ga0209717, IMG submission 184418) | Active sludge microbial communities of municipal wastewater-treating anaerobic digesters from USA - AD_UKC048_MetaG (SPAdes) (version 2) | ecosystem: Engineered > Bioreactor > Anaerobic >... | reverse complement strand
TTTAAGGGTACATCTAAATACTAAATTGTTAATAAGAATGTTTATATCTACTTGTATATCAATATTATAATAATGTATGATTGCGTATCTTTAATAAAAATAGCAAAAGATGCGCAAGAAAAATAAAGCTCGTGGACTCTTTGAAGACCAATTTCGCCAGGAAAAGATCACTAATATGAGAGATCCTTTGGAACAGTTGAACAAGTTTATTCGATGGGAGGATTTCCGTCCTTTACTCGATAAAGCTTTTACTGTGACTGATCCTTCAGTTGGTGGCCGGCCGGCCTTTGATCGGATCATGATGTTCAAAGTGTTGATTTTACAAAGGATGTATAATCTTTCCGATGATAATACTGAATACCAGATCCTTGACCGTCACAGTTTTTGCAAATTCCTGGGAATCGATTCTTATGCCCAGGTGCCGGATTCAAAGACGATCTGGTATTATCGCGAGCAGTTGAAAAAGCATGAGATCATTTATGAGATATTTTCCTTGTTCAATGAAAAGTTGCAGTCGGCTGCCCTGATGTTAAAAGATGGCGTTATCGTCGATGCTTCCATTGTGCAGGTCCCAAGACAGCGCAATACCAGGGAGGAAAACAAGCAGGTCCGCCAAGGTGATATTCCTGAAGAATGGAAAGATAAACCTAATAAGCTTGAACAAAAAGACCTGGATGCCGATTGGACCAAGAAAAACGGAAAAACATTTTTCGGCTATAAAAACCACATCAAGATAGACATAGGCAGTAAATTGATTACTTTTTTTGCCATTACCCCCGCCAGTGTTCATGATAGCGTCGTATTGGAGGATTTATTGGAGGACGACCAGGCAGGACAGCCATTGTATGCCGATACGGCATATAGTGGAAAAAACTGCGACCAAGTTATTAAAGCAGCTAAAATGGAAAATCTCACCCATGAAAAAGCATACAGATATAAAAAGCTGACCCAGGAACAGAAAGAACAAAACACCGTCAAATCAAAGACCCGTGCTCGTGTTGAACATGTCTTCGGATACCAGTGGATGAACCTTAACGCCGCACAATTAATCAGATATATTGGCCTAGACCGCTGTGCAATGGCCATTGCATTGCGCAACATTATCTATAACTTTTTCAGAGCTATTTTCCTGATAAAACAAAGAGAATTAGCTATCACCTTATAAATGAACCAAATATGAGTCCATAAGCTTCAAAATATCAAAGAACGACAATCATTTTTCCCCATTTTTCCCAAAAAATCCGGGTCATCTGGCGAAAATCAAATGATCCAGTATTTTTTTATTTCAATTTTTATGTCAAATATCAGTTATTAGAGGTCCCCTTAATTATTGAAATCTAAAAAGTTTTAAAACAGTCGTATCAGAGAATATTAGTTATGTTCGCCGCGCCGCTCTGGTTTCTTCTCCTGAGAACGTCATCCCGAAGCGCAGCGAGGGATCACCCGCCGCCCGTCCGCCAGCTGGCGGAGCAAAATTTTTAAGGAAAAACTTGACTTTGCCTTCGAGCATCGTTAGTGGTAGTTTTTAATTTTCTGGATACTTAAATTGAATCTCATTAGTTAAGCAATCACTCACATCTTTAAATGTGCTAATTATTGATTCAATAATATCTAACTCCTTTATTCTTATATGCCCAAAACTACCAACCATAGTAACATTACTGTTCTCCAAAAAATTGAAACATTCATGCTTTTCTAGTTTTAAGGAGATGTCATTAAGCATTAGGCCTCCATTATGGACTAATAAATTTCTCACCTTTTGATGTAACATAACTTGTTGCCAAGGGTCCTTATCTGGTGTAACAGATTGTATTTTACCTACAAGCCTGATGTAATTGAAATACTTGACAAGCCCGTTGCCTGAAAAATTGTTAATTCTTATCTCAGAACCGCTCCGATCCTCTATAATACGGGCTAATGCAAACATATGTCTTTCAAAATGAGAATAAACTCCAATATAAATTGAATTAAAAAGTATCCAATCAATATTTGAAAGATGTGTGAATTCAGAAAACTCGTTGTTCTCTTGGTTTACAATTGAAGATTGCTTTTCAATTAATTCCGATAAGTATTTCTGATTCTGATCTTTAATTAAAGTGTAATTATCTTGCGATATTTTGAGCAATGAATTAAGATTCTCTTTAAAAATCGAATTACTTAGCTTCAAATCAAAAGTCATTTTCGTAAGCATTTTATAATTCTAAAAATTACCACTAACGTTTGTGCAAGTTTATTGAATTTAGTTCCAATATATCAAACTCCGGGTTGAATATACCCCTGCTTAATTGAGCAGTATTATTCAATGAATGATGTTTTTGAAAGACTGATGGTATGCCTTGCTTTCTCATACCTGATTAATTTGGCCTTCGTAAAGATAGGAATTTTAATATTCAAATGATCCGGCGGGCTTTGCATTTTTCCCCACCATAATGGCGTCCCTGGCGGGACTTCTCCATGTCTCCTTATCTCGATGCTATACTCAAAATAGAACCTCAATCTCTCTTTGCCATCTATTGGCCTGGTTTGATTGTAATCGTTTTCATATTGATTGATTTTTCACCACATAGGCACAGCAGGGCACATAGGAGACACATAGATTATTATTCTGGATTTCCCTATGTGGATCTATGTGCTCTATCTGTCTATGTGGTTATTTTAAAACCCTTTCCAGATAGGCACAACTTGTCCCGAAACCTCGGGATAGGACACATAGAAATCACAATAGCTGTGACGCAGAGTTTCGTTAAGGAGACACAAAGGTTCGCAAAGAACCCTTCGTGGTCCTTCGTGCATTCTTCGTGAAACTTCGTGTAATAATTGTCAATCCGGAAAAGCAACAAAAAATTCCCGGCCGCTGCCGGATTAATATGAACAACATCGGAGGAGGATATTCCTTATGATTTGGGGATTTGGAATTACTAAAAAAATAAAGTTCCCAATTTGCGAATTTATTGTTTATCTTTGCCTTCTGTTTAAACCGGATGGAAAGGATATTTGCTAAAAGTACGCTGAGGGAATTCTGGAAATCATATCCGGAATCGGAACAGTTCCTGAAGACCTGGTATGATACAGCCATGAATTCTATATGGAAATCCCCGGCAGATATCCGGAAAACATATGCTACAGCCAGTATCCTGAAAGATGGAAGGGTCGTATTTAACATCAAGGGAAATGCATTCAGGCTTGTGGCTAAAATAAATTATGAGAAACAATGGATCTTCATCAGGTTCGTCGGGACTCATGAAGATTATGACAAAATCGATGCGACAACAATTTAATAGAAAGGTTATTATGAAAATCAGGCCCGTTAAAAACGAAGAAGACTACAGGAAAGCTTTAAAAAGACTGGAGGTTATTTTCGATGCCCCTTCAGGGACTGACGAAGGCGACGAAGCCGATGTGCTCGGCCTGTTGATTGATGATTATGAAAATAAACATTATCCGATAGAAGCGCCCGATCCAATCGAGGCGATCAGGATCAGGATGGAGGAGATGAACCTTAAGCAGGTAGATTTGATCGATGAAATCGGTGGAAAAAGCAGGGTTTCCGAAATTCTGAACCGAAGACGGAAACTGACCCTGGAAATGATCCGGAATCTCAATAAAAGACTAAATCTATCTCCGGAGCTATTAATTTCCGATTACAAGCTGGTAAAAAATCAATCCCGATGAAAATCTTCCATACAATCTCCGAAACCCGCGCATGGCTCGATGAGCAGAAAGCGGCGGGGAAATCGTCCGGCTTCGTGCCGACGATGGGCGCGCTGCACCGGGGCCATACCGAACTGATCCGCCGCTCGGTCAGCGAAAACAATATCACCGGGTGCAGCATCTTCGTCAACCCGATCCAGTTCAACAACCCGGAAGACCTCGAAAAATACCCGCGGACACTGGAAACCGACGTGGCTATGCTCGAAGAGGCAGGCTGCGACCTGGTTTTCGTCCCTTCGGTGAAAGAGATGTACCCCGAACCGGTGACGGAGAAGTACCACTTCGGGCCGCTGGAGCAGGTCATGGAAGGGGCGCACCGCCCGGGCCACTTCAACGGAGTGGCGGTCGTGGTAAAGAAGCTGTTCGATATCTTTCAGCCCGACCGGGCCTACTTCGGCGAAAAGGACTACCAGCAGCTCGCCATCATCCGCGCGCTGGTGAAAATGAAGAATATCCCCGTCGGGATCGTCCCCTGCCCGACCGTCAGGGAAGCCGACGGGCTTGCAATGAGCTCGCGCAACCGCCGCCTCACGCCCGAAGAAAGAGCGATCGCACCGGAGATCTACCGGACGCTCGACCTGGCCGCAGACCTGGCCGGCATAAAGAGCGTCGCGGAAGTGAAGCAGCTTGCCTGCGATCGCCTGACCGAAAAGGGCTTTGTCGTGGATTATTTCGAAATTTCCGATGCCGTAACGCTCCAACCGGTGGATGCATGGGACCAGGCGCCGGAGATCATCGGCTGTGTGGCGGCTTTCCTGGGCAACGTCAGGTTGATCGATAATCTGATTTTATTTCGTAATTTTGCAGGCTGAATTCAATTACCCGGCAGAGGCGGGTTAAACTATTGTAAATGAATGTAAAGTTACTAAAATCGAAGATTCACCGGGCTACGGTAACCCTCTCCGGCCTGCACTATGTCGGCAGCATCGGCGTGGATGAAGACCTGATGGACGCCGCCGGCCTCTTCAACTGGGAAAAGGTCCATGTGTTCAACATCAACAACGGCGAGCGTTTTGAAACTTATGTGATCAAAGAGCCGAGAGGCTCGGGCACCATCGGCGTTTATGGCGCGGCAGCCCGCAAGGTAGCCCTCGGCGACCTGGTGATCATCGCCGCCTACGCCTCCATGTCGCCCGAAGAGGCAAAGAATTTCCAGCCTTCTATCGCTATTCCCGACGAGAACAACCGGCTAAAATGATATCGCCTTGAAGAAGCGCATCCTGTCCATCATCCAGTACCTTTTTTTCCTGTTGATCGGATTCGTGCTGCTCTGGCTGGTCTTCCGCAAAATCGATATTACAGACGTCGCCACCGAGATCAGGTCGGCGAAATACTCCTGGCTCCTCCTCTCCATCACCCTGGGCATCATCAGCCACATCGCCCGCGCCATGCGATGGAACATCCTGATCCGCTCCCTCGGATATAAAACCGACACTCAGACCACCTTCTACGCCGTCATGGTCGGCTATTTCTTCAACATGGCCTTCCCGAGGCTGGGCGAAGTGAGCCGCTGCGGCGTACTGAGCAAAAAGAAAGGGATCCCGTTCAATTCGCTGTTCGGTACCGTTATCTCCGAGCGCGTTTTCGATACCATCGTCCTGGCCGTCATCATCGTCGCGGTGATCTTTTTGCAATTCAGCCTGCTGAGCAACTTCGTCGACAAATACATCGTCACCTACTTCTCGGGCATTGCCAATCGCGACAACCTGGTCATCGCCATCATCCTTGTCGCCCTGTTCATCATCCTGCCCATCCTCCTCTTCCGGATTTTCTTTCACCGGATCAAGGAGATGCACCTTTACAACAAAGTGAAGGATTTCGTCATGGGCCTCCTGGCCGGGATCACGACGATCATGAAGATAAAGCAAAAATGGTCGTTCCTGGGCCTTACGCTCGTGATCTGGACCTTGTACACACTGATGACCTTTACCGCCTTTTTCGCCATCGAAGCCACCTCATCGCTCAGTTTTATCGACGCCATCACGGTGATGTCGCTCGGCAGCCTCGGCATGGTCGCACCCGTTCCCGGCGGCGTGGGAGCATACCAGTTCATCGTCAAGGCGATCCTGGTGGAGATCTTTCTTATTGCCGCCGAACCGGCCGTATCCTACAGTATCATCCTCTGGTCGGCCCAGTCGCTGATGATCATCGTCGTGGGCGCCATTTCGTACTATATCCTTGTCTTTAAGAAATCGAAAGTTCAGCATGAACACGCTTGAAAACACGCGCAGGAAAATCGCCGAGCGCGCTGACCTGTCGAAACTCATCGCCATGTGGCGGTTTCAGAACCAGACGATCGTATTCACCAACGGCTGCTTCGACATCCTGCACCGCGGCCATATCGAGTACCTCTCCGCCGCCGCCGACCTGGGCAATATCCTTATCATCGGCCTGAATACCGACGCTTCCGTTAAAAGGCTCAAGGGCGAAGGCCGCCCGGTTCAGGACGAACAATCGCGGGCGCTGGCGCTGGCTTCGCTCCGCTTCGTGACCGCCGTGGTGCTGTTCGATGAAGACACGCCTTATGAACTGATCAAATCCGTTCAGCCCGACGTGCTGGTCAAGGGGGGCGATTATACCGAAGACACCATCGTCGGCGCCGGCATTGTGCGTGCCCACGGCGGCAGGGTGGTTACGATCCCGCTGACGGAAGGCTATTCGACCTCCGGAATTTTGAATTCTCTGTAATTACAGTATTTAGGAATTTTTTTAAGGAAAATTTATAAAAGTACCAAATATTGGTACTTTTGTAAAAAACAACTACTGTGGGTAAGAACACATCCATATCATTGGGCGACCATTTTGAAGATTTTATTACGAGTAAAATCGAAGAAGGCAGATACCATTCTGCAAGCGAAGTGATCCGTGCTGGATTACGGTTACTTGAACAGGAAGAAAAAAAATTAAATGCTCTGAAAGTTACGCTGGAGCTTGGCGAAGAAAGTGGAATCGCGGAGGAATTTAATGCAAAGGATTACTTGAAATCTTTGCATAAAAAGCACTTAAAAAATGATTAAATATCGTTTGACCAATGAAGCGGTAAAGGATCTTGAGGAGATTTGGTCTTACACTTGCAATAAATGGTCTGTCGGGCAAGCTGACAGATATTATCATTTGATCATGGAGGAAATTGAGTTCATCGCTTCAAATCCTCTTTCAGGTAAATCCGTTGACTATGTAAAACAAGGGTACAGATCAGCAAAAGTAAAATCACACCTAGTGTTTTATCATATGACAGATGAAAATAACATTTTAGTTGTGAGAATACTTCATCAGCGAATGGATATAGAGGACCGGATAAAAATAGAAAAGTGACTTTTAATAAAATTCTGAAATTATTATGACCTCCAAATCGAAAACCGTCTTCTTCTGCCAGTCCTGCGGCAGCCAGTCGCCCAAGTGGATCGGAAAATGCCCCGCCTGCGGCGAGTGGAATACGTATGTGGAAGAGGTGGTGAAGGTGGAGGGCAAGACGGTAAGGCGGGAGGACGGGAGGACCACAAAACCGGTCAGGGTGCAGGAAATTAAGGCGGAAGAGGGGAAGCGGAGGACGACGCATAACGGCGAGCTCGACCGCGTCCTGGGCGGCGGGCTGGTGCCGGGATCGATCATTCTCGTCGGCGGCGAGCCGGGGATCGGTAAATCGACCCTGCTGCTCCAGGTGGCGCTGCGGATGAAAGGACAGACGGTCCTGTACGTAACCGGCGAAGAGAGCGCACAGCAGATCAGGATGCGGGCCGACCGCGTCGGGGTGAAGAACGACGAGTGCTTTATCATGACCGAGACCGGCACGGCGCAGATACTCCATCATCTTAACGAAATAAAGCCGTCGATGGTGATCATCGACTCCATCCAGACCCTGCAGACCGACCTGCTCGACTCCCCTGCCGGCAGCATCTCGCAGATCAGGGAGTGTGCGGCCGAGATGCAGCGCTTCGCCAAATCCACCGCTACGCCGGTCATCCTCATCGGGCATATCATCAAGGACGGCTCGCTGGCAGGCCCGAAAATACTGGAGCACATGGTCGACACGGTGCTGAGTTTCGAAGGGGAACGCAACTACGGCTACCGCATCCTGCGTTCGGTGAAGAACCGCTTCGGGCCGACGTCGGAGATGGGCATCTACGAGATGCACGACAGCGGCCTGCGCGAGGTGACCAACCCGTCGGAGATCCTGATCTCGCAGCGCGAAGAAGATGTCAGCGGGGTGGCTATCGCCGCCTCCGTTGAAGGGCTGCGGCCGATGCTCATCGAGATCCAGGCGCTGGTCAGCTCTGCCGCCTACGGCACGCCGCAACGATCCACCACCGGCTTCGACGTGCGCAGGATGAACATGCTGCTGGCCGTCCTCGAGAAACGGAGCGGCTTCCGCCTCGGCGCCAAAGACGTTTTTCTCAATATCGCCGGCGGCCTGCGCGTCGACGACCCGGCCATCGACCTGGCCGTGGTGGCCGCCATCCTCTCCTCCAATGCCGACATCCCGATCGACAGCAAAACATGCTTTGCCGCAGAGGTAGGGCTTTCGGGCGAGATACGCGCCGTCAACCGCATCGAGCACCGCGTCGCTGAAGCCGAGAAACTGGGCTTCGAACGCATCATCTTATCCAAATACAATAAAAAAGCCCTTTCCGGGAAAAAATATCAAATCGAACTGGTGTTTGCCGGAAATGTGACTGATGTGGTTAAATGGATCTTTTAAGTAAACAGCGCAGTCCTACGAGCGTCCCGTCGGTTACTTGAAAGATTCTCTTCCGACGACTGAAGCCGTCGGTTCCTACATTCATAAATCCATAGGAACCAACGGCTTTAGTCGTTGGAGCGAGAACTAAGATCAGGGCAGGCTGATAGGAGGCTGTCTCACGGGCATACAACATCCATCAAACTCCCGTCCCAGCAATGCCACAGGTCATCGCCGAAATGCAGCGGGTCTTTGACTTGGCCGTTCTTATTCACCGAACTCCATTCGATCTCCGTCAGGTTATCCTGAACCTTGTTGTAAATATGATAGAACCTGTTGAAATCGTTCAGCGTGGTTCCGTAAAAAATATAGGTGCCATTCTCGGGAACTTCGGGCCGGATATTGGTGTAACTGATCTCGGCCGTGCCATCGGCATACTTATGCCAGTCGATCAGAACAAGGGGATTGGGATTCAAAGGATTTTCCTGCAATATCCAGTACCCTCCGCTTCCGCCGATCGCCGATCTTCCGTAATACCAGAGAAAATCTGAAAATTCCGAGCCTTTGGTAATACGCATCTCCCAGGCAACACTGTCGGCAACGAGATAACCGGTCAGTTCGGCTTCATAAACCACAAAACCGACCGTTACGTTATACGACCAGGTCCAGTTATCCTCATCGGGATGATAAACGGCTTCATGATTGAATGATTCGTTGAACGCCGCCACGGGAACGGCAAGGCCCACCGTAAGGAAAGTCTGCCAGATCACTACGTTTGCATAGGAATACCCCCAGTTCTGGTATGTGGTGATCCCGCGGGTTCCGAGTGTGTCGTCAGGATTTGAAAAATCGCTGAAATCCATGACAAAACTCGATTGCGGAGGAAGCGACGGGGCCGGTTCATTATCCTCTTTACACCCCGGAAGGAGGATAACTACTGCCATCAGTATCAATCCGGCCATAAGCAAAATAAGACCTGCTCTTTTCATATTATCACTATTAATTAGTTGAATTTGATTATAAAGATAAACTAATAACGTCCAGGAAGCAAAGAGTATTTTCAATCAGTATCTTCCCCCTCCCCTTAATCCCCTCCCATGCTGACATTATCTTGAAAAACTTGATTATCCGCGGGAGGGGAAAATTGTGCGGGTGCCATCGCCTTTGCTACAAATGTGGAACTCCTCCGGAGTAATGAGAAGCCAATGTCATCCAATATTGTGCAATTTGTTAAAGTCTATATACTCAGGATGACGTTCCGTTCTAAAAAATCAGAACACCAGCGTAAACACCGTCCCTTCATCGGGTTTGGATTTGAACAGGATGCTCCCTTTGTGCAGGTGCATGATCTGTCGCGACAGGCTCAGCCCGATCCCGTTCCCGTGTTTTTTGGAGGTAAAGAAAGGCATGAAGATCTTGTCCATGATATCGGGTTTGATCCCGCAACCGTTATCGGTAATATCGATGATCACCCGGTTGGAACTGTTGATGGTCGCAAGCACGGTGATGGCGGGGTTTCCGGCTTCTTTCACGGCGTCGATGGCATTCAGCATCAGGTTGATGATCACCTGGTCGATCAGGTCGGGATCGGCCGTGATCATCAGGTCGGGAGGAAAGACACGCACCGTGCATCCGATGCCGAGTTCATCCAGCTTCGGCTTCAACAGCAGGTTGCACCGGTCGAACAGCTCCTGCACACGGAAGTAGCGGAAATTGGGCTTGGGAATGCGGGTCAGGTCGCGGTAAACCTGCACGAAATTCAACAGCCCCTGGCTCCGGTTCTGAATGGTGGTAAGGGCAGCATCAAAGCTCTCCAGGTCTTCATCATCCATTTCATTTCTTTTGATCTTACCGCCTTCCCGTCTTACCGTCATATCGTGAACAGTCGACGCCAGCGAAGTGATCGGCGTGATCGAGTTCATGATCTCATGTGTAAGCACCCGGATCAGTTTCTGCCACGACTCGATCTCTTTTTCCTCCAGTTCGGCGCTGATGTTCTGCATCGAAACCAGCATGTAATCCTCGTTCCTCATCCTGAACCCGGTAGCGTTCATCGCAATCTGGAGCAGCTCGTCATTGGAAAAAACCTTGTACAGGGTATTATCGCCCGGTTTCAGGTTAAGCAGCGTCGGGGGAAGATCATCCTTTATCTTTTTTAAATCCGAAACAAACCGGATATTTCTGACCTTCAGCATCTTCGACATGGCGTTGTTAAACACTTCCACTTTACCGTCATGCTGAAATACGATGATACCGATAGGCACATGCTGGATCACCGTTTGCAGGTAGTTGAAATGTTCCTCTTTTTCGGTCCTGTATTTCCGGAATGCTTCGATGACCTGGTTGAATTCCCTGGAGAGGTCTTCGAAGCTTTTGCCCAGTCCGGGGTCGGAGAAGGAGCTGGAAAAGTCGGCATAGCGGATGCTTTCGAAGAAACGGGTAAGTTTCCTGTTGGTACGCTCCACAAACCTGACGAGGAGTATCACTTCCAGGATGAACAGCAGGCCGAGGATGATGGCGGTGAACTTGTACCGGGGGATTTCCAGCAGGAAGAAAAAGGCCAGCAGGGTCAGGGCCATCAGGATGACCCGCAGGGCGATGGCGGTCCGGAAGCGGCTAAAGACCATATTTTTCGATTCTTCTGTACAAAGATGCGCGTGTCAGCCCCAGTTCTTTTGCGGCTTTGCTGATATTGCCCCCGTGCTTGTCGACTACTTTCCTGACGAGCATCCGTTCGGCTTCTTCCAGGTTCAGGTTGTTAAGGTCGATGGCATCGCTTTTATCCTCTTCTTTACCGGTGATGAAAAAATCATGCGGCTGGAGGATGCCGGAATCGCTCATGATGACTGCTCTTTCGACCGAATGCTGCAATTCGCGGATATTCCCTGGCCAGTCGTGCTTTTTCAGCCGGGCCAGCGTATCCTCCGCGACCCGCTTTTGGGTGATCTTATATTTTTTACAGTAAATTTCGAGGAAATGGTCGATCAGCAGCGGGATGTCATCCAGCCGCTCGCGCAGGGCCGGCACATGAACTTCGACCGTATTGATGCGGTACAGCAGGTCCTGGCGGAATTTCCCCTCCTTCACCATCTGGTACAATGGCATGTTGGTGGCACACACCAGCCTGACGTCGATCGGGATCTCCTTGTTGGTGCCGAGCCTGACGACGTTGCGGTTCTGCAAAACGCTCAGCAGCTTCGATTGCAGGGCCAGCGACAGGTTGCCGATCTCGTCGAGAAAGATAGTGCCTTTGTGGGCCGCTTCGAACCTTCCGGGGCGGTCTTCCTTGGCATCGGTGAAA
>Ga0209717_1004360_pt1 | contig 11692 bp, 9 predicted proteins | sample AD_UKC048_MetaG_FD_184418 | JGI IMG/M metagenome (GOLD analysis project Ga0209717, IMG submission 184418) | Active sludge microbial communities of municipal wastewater-treating anaerobic digesters from USA - AD_UKC048_MetaG (SPAdes) (version 2) | ecosystem: Engineered > Bioreactor > Anaerobic >... | reverse complement strand
CGCGAAGCGACGCGCCGCTAGTCGATGACCTTGCGCGCCACGAGCTCCCGGTAGCGCGCCTCGGACAGGCCGAGAAGCTCGCGGAAGACGAAGTCGTTCGCCTCCCCGACCGCCGGCCCCGGCCGGCCAGTGGGACCGCGGGGGCCGCCACCGTCGTCGTCGTGAACGTCGCGCTGCTGGTGGGCTGCGCGTGGCTGGACCTGAGCACCCCGGCCGCCGTCCGGGACGAGGCCGGGCTGGATCCCGGGGTGCTGGGCGCGCTGGTCGGCCTGGTGGTGACCACGTTCGGCGCGATCATCCTGAGCCGGGCGCCCGGTCATCGGATCGGCCGAGTGCTGATCGGCTTCGGCACGCTGTGGGCGGTCGACGGGTTCGCCGAGTCGTGGGCCGCGCACGGGTGGACCGGCGGCGTTCCCGGCACCGGCGCCGCGCTGTGGTTCTACGAGCGGGTCGGCGCCTTCCTGCTGCTGGGGCTGCCGTTGCTGCTCACGCTCTACCCGGACGGTCGGTTCCTGACCGGCCGTTGGGGGGTGATCAGCCGGGTCGGCCTGGGCCTGGCCGCACTGCTGCCGGTTGCGCTCCTGCTGGCCCCGGTTGCGGCGCTCTACCCGGACCCGGCCGACGTGCCGCCCGCGGTCGACGTCGACGCCCCGGCCCTGCCGCTGCCGGCCGGCGTCTGGATCGTCGTGCTCACCGTCGCCCGGGCGCTGACCTTCGTCGCCCTGCTGATCCCGGTGGCCGTCGTGGTCGTGCGTCAGCACCGGGCCGACGGCCAGGACCGGACCCGGCTGCGCTGGCTGTGGTGGGCCGCGCTGATCTGCGTGCTGGTGGTCGTGGTCAGCCTGCTGGTGCCCGGCAGCACCATGGCCTACCTCGCCCTGGTGCTCGCGGTGACGGTGACCGCCGCGTCGGTCACCGTCGGGATCGTCCGGCCGGACCTGGTCGACATCGACGCCCTGCTGGCCGGCACCCTGGTCTCGGCGGCCGTCGCGGCGGTGGTCATCGCGCTGGACCTGGCCCTGCTGGCCGCCGGGACCGCGCTGCTGGGCGAGCAGCTGGACCAGCGCAGCGTCACCGTCGTCGTGTTGATTGTCGCCGTGGTGCTCTACGGCCCGCTGCGGCACTGGCTCGGCGGCTGGGTGCGGCGGCTGCTGGTCGGCCGGCGCGCCGACCGGTACACGGTGGTCTCCTCCCTGGCCCAGCGGCTGGAGTCCTCCGGCGGCGTCGACGACCAGCTGCCGGCGCTGGCCGCGGCCGTGGCCGAGGCGTTCAAGGTGACCTACGTCGGGGTAGAGGTGATCCGGCCGGGCGGGGAGAGCCTGCTGGCCGAGCACGGCCGGGCCCCGGCCGCCACCACCGAGCTGCCGATCACCTACCAGGGCGCCCGGATCGGCCGGCTGTTGTTGCCGGCGCAGGGTTTTCGCGCCCTGATGTCGCGGCGCGATCAGGCCCTGCTGCTGGATGTGGTGCGGCAGGCGGCGATCGCGGTGCGCACCGCCACCCTGGCCCGGGAGCTGCAGCTGTCCCGGGAACGGCTGGTGCTGGGCCGCGAGGAGGACCGGCGGCGGATCCGCCGGGACCTGCACGACGGCCTGGGGCCGGTGCTCGGCGGGGTGGCGCTGCGGTTGGATGCCGCCGGCAACGCGATCGCCACCGACCCGGACCGCGGCCGCCGGCTGGTCGCGCAGTCCCGGCAGGACGTCACCGACGCGTTGGCCGATGTGCGCCGCCTCGTGCACGGCCTGCGGCCGCCGGCGCTGGACGACTTCGGCCTGGTGGCCGCCCTGGAGCACCAGGTCGAGGCGGCGTCCTCGGCGCTGGAGGTCGACCTGTCCGCCGGCGACCTGGGCGCCCTGCCGGCCGCGGTCGAGGTGGCCGCCTTCCGGATCGTCGCCGAGGCCCTGACCAACGTGGTCCGGCACGCCGGCGCCCAGCACTGCCGGGTCACCCTGACCCGGGACGAGCAGGCGCTGCGGATCGAGGTGGCCGACGATGGGCACGGCATCGATCCGGACGTGGTCGCCGGCGTCGGGCTGCGCTCGCTGCGGGAACGGGCCGACGAGCTGGGCGGGCAGTGCGAGGTGCGGTGCCCGCCGGAGGGCGGCACGGTGGTCCGGGCGTTGCTGCCCATCGGTGAGGAGGGGCCGTGACGGAGCCGATTCAAGTGCTGATCGTCGACGATCACCCGGTGTTCCGGGACGGCCTGGCCGCACTGCTCGACCCGCTGGAGGGCATCACGGTGACCGGCCGGGTGGCCGACGGCGCGCAGGCGGTGGCCGCGACCGTCTCGGTGCCCGCCGACCAGCGGCCGCACGTGGTGATCATGGACATCCAGATGCCGGTGCTCAACGGCATCGAGGCCACCCGCCGGATCGTGCAGGCCACCCCGGAGGTCGGCGTGCTGGTGGTGACCATGGGCGAGGACGACGCCACCGTGTTCAGCGCGGTGCGGGCCGGCGCCCGCGGCTACCTGCTCAAGGGCGCCGGGCAGGACGAGGTGGTGCGGGCGATCGGCACCGTGCACGCCGGCGGGGTGGTGTTCGGCGCGTCGCTGGCCGCGCGGGTGACCCGCGCGTTCGCGGCGCCGGCCAACCCGCGGGCGGCCGCGTTCCCCCAGCTGACCGACCGGGAGCGGGAGGTGCTGGACCTGATCGCGGCCGGCCGGACGAACGCCCAGATCGCCGCCGAGCTGTTCCTGTCGGGCAAGACGGTCCGCAACAACGTCTCCACCATCCTGAGCAAACTGCAGGTCGGCGACCGGGCCAACGTGATCATCCGGGCCCGCGACGCGGGCTTCGGCCACTCGTCCTGACCCGGGCCACCGCGGCCCGGGGATCACAGATCGCGGCGCCCGAAGGCCAGGCCTGCCAATCCCAGGATCGCCAGCACCCACACCAGCGTCCAGGTCAGGTACAGCGACGAGAGCCCGGCCGGACTCAGGAACGGGAAGCCCTCGAACGCGCGCCCGAGCTGGGCCAGCACGCCCGGGTCCTGGAACGCGTGCATGGCCCCGCGCCAGAGCCCGTCGGTCGGCAGCAGCACCTGGGCGACGGTGCCGACCCGGGCGACGCCCTCGTTGCCCAGCGCCGCCCCCACTCCCCCGACCACCCCGGCGATCCAGGCCGCCCCGAACAACCCGACCGCCACGATGCCCGACGCCATCGGCGAGATGAGCGTGGACAGCAGCAGTCCCAGGGTCAGCAGGACGGTGGTCTGGGCGGCCAGCAGGGCCAGCCCGAGCACCGGTTGCGGCGGCCAGTACCCGACCGTCACCCACACGATGACGAACTGGGCCAGCCCGGCCACGGCCACGAACCCGGAGCCGAACACCACCAGCCCGGCCCACTTGCCCAGCAGCACGGCGAACCGGCGGACCGGCCGGGCCAGCACCGCCAGCGCCATCCCCGACTCGATCTCGCCGGCCAGGGTCGGGCCGGCCAGGAACGCGGTACCCAGCGCGGCGATCATGCTCAGGCCGAACATGACCAGGTTCAGCAACTGGGACGCGACCAGCCGAGCTTCCCCGCTGGTCAGCTCGCCGGTGTCCGACTCGAACCCGGCCAGTTTGGCGAAGCCCCAGGCGCTCAGGCCCAGCAGCACGACGGTCAGCACGGCCAGTGCCCGCAGCACCCGGCGGCGGGCCGCCTCCTGCAGGGTGAGCGCGCCGACCACCAGCACGGTCCGCCCGATGCCGACCGCCCGGCCCGCCGGGGCCCGCACCGGCGTCACCGACCCGCTCATGGCCGCGGCCCGCCGTCCCGGGCGCGCAGGATCCCCAGCAACCGTTCCTCCAGACTGATCCGCGCGGGTTCGACCGCGTGCACCCGCACGCCCAGCCGGACCAGGTCCTCGACCAGGGCCGGCACCTCGTCCGGGCGGTCGCCGGCCAGGGCCACCGTGTACGTCTCGTCGCCGTCCCGGGTGAGCCCGCCGGCCGTGGCCAACCGGGCCTGCGCGGCCGGGCCGACGCCGGTCAGCCGCAACCGCAGCTCCCGTTGCCCGAGCAGCTCGCTCAGGCTGCCGGCCGCGGCGACCCGCCCCCGGTCCAGGATGACCACCCGGTCGCAGACCCGTTCCACCTCGCCGATCAGGTGCGAGTTGAGCAGCACGGCGACCCGGCGGGCCTTGAGCTCCAGCAGCAGGTCGCGGACGTCGGCCCGGCCGACCGGGTCCAGGGCGCTGGTCGGCTCGTCCAGCACGACCAGCTCGGGCCGGGCGACCAGGGCGACGGCCAGACCCAGGCGCTGCTGCATGCCCTTGGAGAACCCGCCGACCCGGTCGCGGGCGCGGTCGGCCAGGCCGACCGCGGCCAGGCAGGCCCGGCGCTCGCCGTCGGGCACCGACGCCCCGGACAGCCGCACGTGCAGGGCCAGCACCTCGGCCGCGGTCAGCCACGGCTGGTAGCGGAACAGCTCGGGCAGGTAGCCGACCCGGGCCCGGGCGGCCGGGTCGCGGGCCGGACGGCCGAGCAACAGCACCTCACCGGCGTCCGGGCGGACCAGGCTGAGCAGCATCTTGATCACGCTGGTCTTGCCGGCCCCGTTGGGCCCCAGCAGGCCGACGACCTCACCGCGGCCCACGGTGAACGACACCCCGGCCACCGCGGTCCGCTTGCCGTACCGCTTGTGCAGGTCGGCGCACCAGACCGCCGGCGACTCGGGTCGGGCGGCCAACCGCCGGGCGATCTCCTCCTCGGCCGGGTCGACCGCCGGGGCGGCGGCCGCATCGACCTCCGGGGCCGCGCCCGGGCCGGCCGGCCCGGTCACCGCAGCCCGCCGGCGACGGCCAGCACCTCGTCCGCGTCGAGCGTGCCGCCCACCGCGGTCACCAGCCCGTCCTGCACCCAGACCACGGCGGTCATCGTGCCGTCCCGGGAGGTGAGCAGCTGACCGGCGACGCCGTCGACCTGCACGTCCGTGCTGGTGACCTGGTCGGCCGGCAGGGGCAGCGGCAGGGTCGTGCCCAGCGTGGTTCCGTCGCCGGCGAAACCACGGAGCTGGGCGACCAGGTCCGGCGGCAGGCCGGGCAGGGCCAGCAGGTAGTCCCGGGCGGTGCCGAAGTCGACCCCGGTCGAGTAACCGGTCGGGGCGACCGCGCGGGCCACCACCAGCGCCGGCAGCCCGCTGTCGGCCGGCCACAGCTGGGCCAGCCCGGGGCCGGCGACCAGCCGGAACTGGGCGCCGTCCATCCCCGGCGGGGGCGCCGGCAGCGTCGCCGGGGCGACGGCCTGCCCGGCCCGCGCAGCCGAGAAGGTGAACACCGCCTCGGCCTGGCCGCCGACCTCGAGCACCGGGGTGGCGCTGACCCCCCGCGGCAGCTCGGCCACCTGGGGCACGGTCAACCCGGTCGCCGCCTGGGCGGCCGCCGCATCGGCGACCTGATGCACGTCCGGCTCGCGGACCACCGTCAGCTCGCCGTAGGCCGACAGGTCCGGCAGCGCGACCAGGTCGGCGTCGGTGATCGCCAGCGGGGCGACCTGCTCGGTGCGGAAGATCGGCCACCAGTCGGCCGCCGCGGCGACGCCGGCCCCGGCCAGCAGCACCACGACCCCGGCCACCGCGACCACCGGGCTGCGCAGCCGCGCCGCCCACCGCGACGGGGGCGAGGTCACCGCGGTGGCCGGCGGGCGAGCCGGCTCGGCGGCGGCCAGCGCCGCGGTCAGTCGGCGCCATCCGGCGTCCACATCCGGCTCGGCCGGTCCGGCCAGGGCGGCCGCCGCGGCGGCCGCGTCCCGGTGGGCGCCGATCAGCGTGGCCCGGCAGGTCGGGCAGGTGGCGACGTGCTCGGCGTCGGCGTCGGCAACGCCGGCGGGCTCGTCGAGCAGCCGGCGCAGGGTGCCGTCAGTCGGATGACGCATCGTGGTTCAACTCCTTGCGCAGGGCGGATTCGGCGCGGCGCACGGTGGTGCCGACGCTGCCGAGCGACAGGCCAAGGGCGGCCGCGACCTCGGCGTAGCTCAGGCCGCTGTGCCGCAGCACCAGGGCGATCGCCTGTTTGCGGGGAAGCCGGGCGAGCGCGTCCCGGACCTGGCGGCGTTCCTCGCGGGCCAGGACGGCCTCGGCCGCGTCCGGGGCGGCGCCGCCGCGGGCGGGGTCGGTCCGCACATGGGCGACCTCCCGGGCCACCCGCCGGCGCCGCGTGCGCTGCTGGTTCAGCGCGGTGTGGGCGGCGGCGACACACAGCCACCCGTCGGCCTCACCGGCGGGCACCGTGGAGCGTCCGAAGCTCAGGAACACCTCCTGGGCGACGTCCTCGGCCTCGTCCCGGGAGCCGAGCACGCGCGCGGCCACCCCGACGACCCGCGGGTAGCTGGCCCGGAAGACCGGTTCCAGGTCGGCCCGGACACCCGGCGGCAGGGGCGGCATGGGCACGGCCACCGCCCTTCGTGCTCGACTGCGGTCGACGGGCCGGTCGTCGCGCACCGCACGACCGACCCGGCCCGCCCGTTCCCGATGAACTCCACACTCCCCCAAGCACCGCCGCGACCGGAATTGTGACGCCAGGCGGCCGCGATTCGTGCCGACGGCTGATCCCGATCACGTGCCAGGCTCACCGCCGTGGACTGGAGCCTGCGCACCTGCGGCCGTCGGGGGCACGAGACCTTCGCGCCGGACGAGCCGGACCTGCGGGCCCGGCTGACCGCGCCGACCCCGGCCGGGACCGCCTGGCGCTGCCTGCGCTGCGGGGACTTCGTCGTCGGCGCGCCCCGGCGGTCGGGGCCGGCCGGCCAGGCCCCGGAGGTGCCTGGCGGCCGGCTGCTGCGGGACCGGGTGATCATGCGGCTGCTAGCCGCCGAGCGGGTTGCCCGGGCCCTGCTGATCGGGCTGGTCGGGGTGCTCGCCCTGCACCTGCGCGACTCGCGCGCCGAACTGCGACGAGCCTTCGACAACGAGCTGACCCTGCTGCGACCGGTCGCCGATCAGCTCGGCTGGGACATCGAGGGTTCGGAGCTGACCCGCGGCATCAACCGCATCCTGGGCCTGTCCGGCACGGCGATCAACTGGGTGGCGGTCGCCCTGTTCGCCTACGCCGTCCTGCTGCTGATCGAGTCCTACGGCCTGTGGCGGATCCGGCGCTGGGGCGAGTACTTCTCGGTCGTGGTCACCAGCGTGTTCCTGCCGCTGGAGATCTGGGAGCTGACCGAGAAGTTCACCTGGTTCAAGGTCGTGCTGACCGCCGTGAACGTCGCCGCCGTGGCCTGGCTGGTCTGGTCCAAGCGCCTGTTCGGCGTCCGCGGCGGTGACGCCGCCTACCGGGCCGAGCACAGCGAGGAGAGCCTGCTCACGGTCGAGCGGGCGGCCCTGACCACGGCCGCCGGGGTCGGCGCACCGCCGGCCCCGGCGCCGTGAACCCGCCGACCCCGGCGCCGTGAACCCGCCGGTTTACCAGCCGCGTTCGGCCAGCCGGTGCGGGACGGGAATGTCGTCGACGTTGATGCCGACCATGGCCTCGCCCAGACCGCGGGAGACCTTGGCGATGACGTCGGGGTCGTCGTAGAACGTGGTGGCCTTGACGATGGCCTCGGCCCGGGCCGCCGGGTTGCCGGACTTGAAGATGCCCGAGCCGACGAACACGCCCTCGGCGCCCAGCTGCATCATCATGGCCGCGTCGGCGGGGGTGGCGATGCCGCCCGCGGTGAACAGGACCACCGGCAGCTTGCCGGCCGCGGCCACCTCGGCGACCAGGTCGTAGGGCGCCTGCAGCTCCTTGGCCTCGGTGAACAGCTCGTCCGGGGACAGCGAGGTGAGCCGGCGGATCTGCCCGCCGATGGTGCGCATGTGGGTCACCGCGTTGGACACGTCGCCGGTGCCGGCCTCGCCCTTGGAGCGGATCATCGCCGCTCCCTCGGTGATCCGGCGCAGCGCCTCGCCCAGGTTGGTCGCCCCGCACACGAACGGCACGGTGAAGGCCCACTTGTCGATGTGGTGGCGGTAGTCGGCCGGGGTGAGCACCTCGGACTCGTCGATGTAGTCGACGCCGAGCGACTGCAGCACCTGGGCCTCGACGAAGTGCCCGATCCGGGCCTTGGCCATCACCGGGATGGACACCGCGGAGATGATGCTCTCGATCATGTCCGGATCGCTCATCCGGGAGACGCCGCCCTGCGCGCGGATGTCGGCCGGCACCCGCTCCAGCGCCATCACCGCGACCGCGCCGGCGTCCTCGGCGATCTTGGCCTGCTCGGCGGTGACCACGTCCATGATCACGCCGCCCTTGAGCATCTCGGCCATGCCCCGCTTGACCCGCGCCGTGCCGGTGGCGGTCAGCGAGTCGGCGGCGGTGGACTCGGCGGCGAAGTCGGGGGAAGAAGGGGCGGACACAGCAAGACTCCTACCTGCGGGGAGAGACCGGGCACCGGTGAGCAGGCGCCCGAATCCGGACGGGGCCGATCCTACTGCGCGCCCGCGAAGATCAGGACTGCTCGACGCTGGCCGACCCCGGCACCAGGGCGACCCAGGTCTGCCCGGGCTTGAACGGCACCGGCTGCCCGGCCCCGTCCAGGAACTGGAACGGCTGGTCCAGCGCGGGCCGGCTCCAGGTCCCGGTGAGCGCCTTGCCGTCCCGGTACAGGGTGAACGAGCCGGAACCGATGGTGTGCGAGATGTAGGACGGTGAGCCGACCGAGTCGAACTCCCCGTCCGGCTCGAAGTCCACGTTCTGGATCAGCACGTTGTCGGCGACCACCGGGGTCCCGCCGGCGTCCTCAAGCGGGGTGCCCTGCCGGATCACCCGGTAGTTCGAGCCGGTCCAGGAAAAGCCCATCCGGGCGGCCTGGAACTGCACGTCCACGCCGCCGGCCGACGGCGCGGCGTCGACCCGGGGGTCGGTGGCGGCAAAGGCGAAGCCGATGCTGCGGGCCGGGCTCAGGCCCGAGGTGTTGGCCAGCACCTGGGTCAGGTTGCTGTGCAGGTTGAACGGGGCGTTGCTGCCCGACCGCCAGAACCCGCCGGCCCCCTGCTCCTCGGCGACCTGGACCACCGGGGTGTTGGCGATCGCCTCCAGCGGGACCCCGCCGCCGCCGGAGAAGACCAGGGCGGGCACCCCGAAGGCGGGCAACAGCTCGGCGTCGGTGGTACGCACGCTGCGGACCGGGCCCACGTTGTCCGGCAGGGTGGTGTGGAACACCGGCATCAACCGGGTCAGGCCACCCTCGACCTGCTCGACGTAGGTGATGTCGGCGCTGGCGATGCCGTACTGGGGCAGCCCGGCCGAGGTGTTGTCGATCTTGACGGCGATCACCGGGCCCTCGTTGACCGCGCCGCCGGTCAGCGCGTCGACCGGCGGCGGGGCCGGCGGTGGCTCCGGGGTCGGCGTGGGCGTGGGCGTCGGGGTCGGGCTGGGGGTCGGGGTCGGGCTGGGGCTCGGCGACGCCGACGAACTCGGGGGCGAGGAGCTCGGTTCGGCCAGCGACCCGGTCGAGCAACCGGCCAGCACGGCGGCGCTGAGCAGCGCCGCCGACGCCAGGGCAATGATCCGCGTCGATCGGCCCACAGTCTTCCTTCCGGTTCGTCCCGGTCTGCGCCGCGCGCGTGCCCCCATCGGCGGTGGTCACGTCGTCGGCCAGCCTGGCTCACGGTAGGACCCGGCGACCCCGAACGGCGGACGGACCCGCCGACGCAGCGAAATTCCCGGCCGCCCCGCCAGCCCCCGACCGGGCTGATCATCTCGGCGACTCTATGTCCGATTCGCCCGATTGACCGCCGAGTTCATCCGTCCGCGCGGGGAGAGCGGCCCGGTTCAGTCGACGTCGACCGTCCCGGCGACGGACCGGCCCTGCAGCGCCTCGACGACGTCGGGCAAGCGGGTGGCCAGCTGGCGGGGGTAGACATCCTCGCCGGTGCTGCGCAGCTCCTCGCCGGTCCACCAGCGCTGGCCGGTCAGGGTGAGCCGCTCGTCGTTGGTGTGGCCGGACGCGTCGAACGCGGGTGGCGATCGGTCGGCCCCACCCGGCGCGGCGGTGACGAAGGACGCCGCGAAGTAGAACTCGGTCTGCTCGTAGTCCACGCCGGTGAAGTGGAACCGGGCGACCCGCCGCCACACCGGGCCGATCAGCTCGGCCGGCTGCAGCTGCAGGCCGGTCTCCTCGGCCAGTTCACGGACCGCCGTCTGCACCAACGGTTCCTGACCCTCGACGCCGCCGCCGGGGGTGATCCACCAGCGGGAGCCGACCTTGGGGTCGGTGCCCGAGAGCAGCAGCACCCGCGACCGGTCGTCGACCAGCAGCACCCGCGCGGCCGTGCGCCGCACCGGGGCGGCGACCGCGCCGGGTTCGGCCTTGGCGCTGGACTCGGTGATCTCGAAGTAGTCGGGCAGCGCGGCCCGCCCGGCCAGCCCGAAGATCCGGGTGAACCAGACCGAGCGCAGCGCCCGGGTGTCGCGGACCGCGTCGTTGTAGAAGCGGCGGGCCAGCAGCACCCGCTCGTTGGCGTCGGCCAGCTCGGCGGCCAGATGTTCCTCGTTCGGCGGCGGGAGCAGGCTGAGCACACGAGCCAGGTCGTTCTCCGCGTCCGCCCGGTGCGCGCGATCGGCGCGGTCGGCGGCGTCGGCGACCCGGCGCAGCTCGTCGGCCTGCGCGGGCGGCAGTCCCCCGGTCGCGGCGACCGCGCGAGCGGCCACCACCCGCCGGGACAGCGCCCCCTCCAGGGCCGACCAGGCGGCCTCGGTGCGCACGTGCAGGCGGTCCAGCCGGTTCGCGGTGAGCCACAGGCGAAGCGCGGCGATGAGCAGCAGCACCACCAGCAACACCACGATCGTGGTCGTCACCGCACCTCCCTTCGCCCCGATCCGGCCGGGTCACCGCTGCGGACCGGCCGCATCACATCGGCTCACAGGGTCCCATGCGGGCCGGGCAGCATCGGACCGATGCCCCGGGTCGGACTGTGAAATCGGTCGGGCTCAGTCGGCCTCGACGACCGCCCGCGGGTCGGCGGCGATCACCGTCTCGTAGACCTTGACCACCGTCGCGGCGACCACCGGCCAGTCGTAGGAGGCCACCACCCGGCGACCCTGGGCGGCCAGCACGGCCCGCCGGCCCGGGTCGTCGAGCACCCGGGACAGGGCCCCGGCCAGCGCGACCGGGTCGCCGACCGGGCTGAGCACGCCGGCGATCCCGCCGTCCAGCACCCGTTCGAACGCGTCCAGGTCGCTGGCCACCACCGGGGTGCCGGCGCTCATCGCCTCGGTCAGGATGATGCCGAAGCTCTCGCCGCCGATGTTGGGCGCGCAGTAGATGTCCAGCGACCGCAGCATGGCCGCCTTGTCCGGGTCACTGACCCGGCCGAGCAGCCGCAGGTGCGGGGCCAGCTCCGGGCCGGCGTCCTGGAGCAGCTCCTTCTCGTCGCCGCCGCCGGCCACCAGCAGCTGCAGGTCGGGCCGGGCCGGCACCAGCAGCCGCAGGGCCTCCAGCAGCACCGGCATGCCCTTGCGCGGTTCGTCGTACCGGCCGACGAACCCGATCGTGCCGCCGGCCCGCGGGTACCCCGGCAGCGGGTCCGACTGGGCGAAGAACTGCACGTCGACGCCGTTGGGAATGATCACCGCGTCCCCGCCCAGGTGCTCGACCTGCACCTGCCGGGCCGGTTCGCTGACCGCGATCCGCCCGGTGATCTTCTCCAGGAACGGCTGCAGCACCCCCTGGAACGCGACCAGCATCCGCGAGCGCGGGTTCGCGGTGTGGAAGGTGGCCACGATC
>Ga0209717_1004354_pt1 | contig 11702 bp, 7 predicted proteins | sample AD_UKC048_MetaG_FD_184418 | JGI IMG/M metagenome (GOLD analysis project Ga0209717, IMG submission 184418) | Active sludge microbial communities of municipal wastewater-treating anaerobic digesters from USA - AD_UKC048_MetaG (SPAdes) (version 2) | ecosystem: Engineered > Bioreactor > Anaerobic >... | reverse complement strand
GGTGTCGCTGTTTTTCCAGAAGTAGTAGTTGCCGGACTCGAGGGTGCGCACCATGGCGCCGTTTACCAGCAAAATGCCCTGTTCGAAGGCTTCCACCCGGAAAATGCGCACATATGGATTCAGCGCGCCTTTTTCGATGAGGTTTTTGTCGATGCGCTCATCGACGTACAATGCATTCAGGTCGGCTTTGATGGTGGAATACACCGTGGCGCCTTTCCAGAACGCGAATTTGCCGGCGCTCAGCACCTGCCGGAAATTGCCGTCTTTGTACAGCAGGGCAATTTCGTTGTCGGTCATTTCCACCACGTCGAGCAATGCAGCCAGTTCCGGGTTTTGCAGTAAAATATTCAGTTCCTGGCCGGGCAGAAACGCCGTCGACATATCGAATATCTCGACAGTTTTACCGAAACCGATCCAGTAATCGCCGGTAGTGAGCACCTGTACGAGTTGCTGCTTTTTAAATACCAGCGCGACATGGTTGATGGGTACAGTTACGTATTTCATAATAATAGGGATAAGGTTCAAAGTGATCAAAAAAGAACGCACCGCGCCGTACCCGTTCACGGGAAACGGAAATTCCGGGTGCCGCCGGCAGGGCAGGAATCGTTGGGAAGGCATAGCAAAGGGCTTGTACGAACAGGTATACACCCGTTCACATCAAGTACTATTGCAATAAAAATCCGTCGGGTTCATGCTGTACCGGCCGCGTGCAAAATCTGCTAAGTCTCCTGCAAACTGCTGAAAATCAGCAGGATACGGACGGTGCGTTCCGTGGGCTATTATAAAGTTGCCCTTCTTTTTCAAGGATTAAGAGTCCAGTGCATTAACCAGTTATGCTATCCCTCCCGTTCGGGAGGGAGCAGGATTCGAACCTGCAATTCAAGTGTGTTGCTACAATCAACACGGTTTGGCAATTCTACCGCCCGCGACCTGCATATGGAACCGTACGCGGTCCACACAACGGCGCTGTTGGAAACGCCTGACGAAAGGGTGCTGCGGGTTTCGAGTGCCAACTCTTTAGAGAGTGAGAGGTGAGAGAGTGAGAGAGGTGAGAGCCGACTTCGATCCCACCGCTTCGCCCTACAATCGAAAGAACTGGAGCGAAGCGGCGAAATCGAAGTCGGCTCTCACTCTCTCACTCTCTCACTCTCTCACTTTTAATCTTCTTTGCTTCCGTCATCCGCCATCCGCACCATTTTCGGGGTGAATTTGGCGACCACGTCTACCAGTTCCTGTTGCGAAGCCATTACCTGGCTGATGTCTTTGTAAGCCATTGGCGCTTCGTCGAGTCCGCCGCCGATGAGGGTTACACCCATGTCCTGCAGGATGTTGCGCATTTCGGCTTTCGACACATTTTTGATCGCCTGGGTGCGGCTCATCTGCCGGCCTGCGCCGTGCGATGCCGAGTGAATGGACGCGCTTTCGCCTTTTCCGCGCACCAGAAATCCCGGAGCCGTCATAGAGCCCGGAATGATACCCATCACACCTTTTCCGGCAGGGGTAGCGCCTTTTCGGTGTACGATTACTTCCTCGCCGTTCAGCATTTCCTTCCAGGCGAAGTTGTGGTGGTTTTCCACTTTCGCCAGCACGGTAGCGCCGATGGCTTTGGTCAGTTTGCGGTGTATCACTTCATGGCAGGCCGAAGCGTAATCGCCGGCCAGATTCATCGCCAGCCAGTATTCCTGCCCGGCCTCGCTGTCCATATCGAGGTAAGCGAGGTTGGCGGCGTTTTGCGGCAGTTTGCACAGTTCTTTGGCGATTTTGGTGTAGTGCCCGGCGAGGGTAGCGCCCAGTCCGCGGGAACCGGAGTGCGTCAGCAGGGCGAGGTAACGGCCTTTTTCCACGCCCAGGGCCTCGTCTTTCTGATCGAAATCGATGATACCCCATTCTACAAAGTGGTTACCGCCGCCGGAAGAACCCAGTTGAGCAAATGCACGGTCTTTCAGTCCGCGCAGCAGTCCGTTCATGTCGAACTCCTTGCGGTCCAGCACGTTGTGATAGGCGCGGTCCTGGCCTTTGAAGCCGTTTCCGGCGCCGAAAGCCGTGTGCGCAATCAGTTCGCGTTTGTAGAACGACTTGTGTTCGAAGAAATGCGCTTCCGGAATGTCGAAGACCGACAGCGCCATACGGCAACCGATGTCGACGCCGACGCCGTACGGAATGATGGCGTTTTTGGTTGCCAGCACGCCGCCGATCGGGAGGCCGTAACCCTGATGCGCATCCGGCATCAGGGCCCCGGCGATCGTCACCGGAAGTTTCATGGCTATGTTCATCTGGTTCAGGGCGCCTTCTTCGATCTGGTCTTTTCCGTAGATGGCGTATTCGTCGGCCGTTTCTTTCAACGGGATGGTCGTATCGAGAGCGGCTTGCGCGGCTTCAATGAAAGCGGTGGCAAGCGGCGCCAGCACGGCATCGTCGAGGAAACGTTCGGGTGTTTTCCGCACACGTTTCAGTATGGTCAGGGTTTTTTGTTTGTCAGCGTCTGCAAAGGCGGTAGCGGCTATTTCGAGGGCCACACCCAGGGCTTTGCCCTGTTCATATCCCTGTCCGATCAATTCTTTTCCGGTAATCATGGGTTTTGTTTTATTCGAGGTATTCATAAGTTGTGTTGTTCGTTTTTGATGTTACAAAGATGAACAGGGTAGTGCGCAATCGATTTGCGTAGTAAAAATTATTTTTAGAATATGCATAAAAACTTATTTTAAAATATTGATAATGAATTGTTTGTGTTGAAAAATTTTTTCAAAAAATATAGGTAAAAATAATACTGCGCACTTATATTGCGCAGATGGCGGTCGTCATGGTATTTTTGCGGTATTCATGGAACAACGAAACCGTAAGCAGGGATGGGAAGTTCCGGGGGCGGGGGTGTTTGGTTTTTTGTGTGCAGGTACCCTTCGAACTTTACGAAAAACTAGATACGCTCAAGTACTTCTCCCGTAGCATTTTTTTACCACAAGGGCACAAAGTCACAAACCGTGGTACCCGCGGCCAGGCGCTACCACCCCCAAACACGAAACACCACACACCAACCCAAAAATGGCTTTAAACAAACTAGCCCTCATCCGTTACAAAACCATCGACGAATGCCTGCGCAACCGCGGCCGCCGCTGGACGCTCGAAAACCTGATCGATCGGGTGTCGGAAGCCTTGTACGAATACGAAGGCATTCGGGACGGCGTGAGCAAACGCACCATCCAACTGGACCTGCAAACCATGCGCAGCGACAAACTGTACAGTGCGCCCATCGTCGTTTTAGACCGGAAATACTACACCTACGAAGATCCTTCGTTCAGCATTACCCAATCCAAACTCACCTCTGCCGACCTGCAGAAAATGAACGAAGTAGTGGGTATTCTCAAACACCTCAACGGCTTCAACCATTTCGGGGAAATGAGCGAAATGATCGCCAAACTCGAAAACGAACTGCAACGCAACCGCACGCACGGCCCGGATATTATTCAGTTCGAATCCAATCCGCTGCTCAAAGGACTCAACTGGATCGATCCGCTGTACAAATCCATTGCGGCCCGCCGTGCCGTGCTGATCGATTACCGCTCGTTTCGGGCGCAAAAAACCAGGCAGGATATTTATTACCCCTATTTACTCAAGGAATACCGCAACCGCTGGTTCCTCATTGGCAGAAACAAGGCCAAGCGGCACCTGGTTACCATGGCGCTGGACCGTATAGAAGGTGTGGAGGAATTGTCGAGAGAGCCGTTTTACCCTTATCCTGAGGTGGATTTCGACCATTATTTCGACAATGTGCTCGGCGTCACTAAATCGGAAAAGGACCGGCCGACAAAAGTCATCCTCAGCGTGCGCCGCGAAACAGCGCCGTATATTCTGACAAAACCCCTGCACCGCTCGCAAACCGTTTTACAGGAAACAGACGACAGCACGATTCTTCAGATTGAAGTGGTGCTCAATTTTGAACTGGAACGGGAAATTCTGGGGTTTGGGCCGCAGGTGCAGGTGTTGAGCCCGCGTATTCTGGTAAAGCGAATTGCACAAGCTCTGGAAGCGGCAGCACGTTTGTACGACGCGGGTAAGGTACCGGACACCAATTCTAATATGGTTTAACAACATGTCTATGCTTTTCTACAAATGCCGGGCGTCTACAAATGTTGGGCTTCTCCGAAGCCGGTTTTTACGCTTTGGGTTTTCTACAAATGTTGGGCTTCTCCGAAGCCGGTGGTAACGTTTGGGTTTTAATAATTGGGCGATTGCCACGATTCGCACTTACCATAATCATGGCCATCATATAAATCATCTTAAAATCACAGTCTAAATCACAGTCCGCTTTACCAAAAATTTACCCATCCTTAACCCACAGTTTCCATACGCCGACGTTCACTACGTGACTTTTGCAGGTGCCGGAATATCCTGGCGCTTTTGAAAACCTGCAACCATCCATGTCCATTATCGGAAGCCTGATCCGGCAAGGTACGCGCCTCGGCGCCATCACCGGTCGCCGTCGCCTTACCCCGCTCGAACAACAGCACATTCAACTATTCCGGCTGCTGAACAAAGCGCGCAACACCGCTTTCGGACGTTACCACGGCTTTCAGGAAGCCCTCTCTGCGCCCGATGTGGCGGCGGCGTTTACCAAACAAACCCCTGCAACGGATTACCAGGGCATGTACGACCGCTGGTGGGTGCAGGCGCACCTGTACGACCTGCCGGATATCTGCTGGCCGGGTCAGACACCTTATTTCGCCTTGTCGAGCGGCACCAGCCAGGCCTCCACCAAATACCTGCCCGTGACCGCCGATATGATGCGGGGCATGAAACGCGGCTCGCGGCGTATGTTTTTCGATATGGCGCGTTTCGGCATTCCCGACCGGCAATACACCAAACAAATGCTGATGGTGGGGTCATGCACGCGTCCGAAGCAGGAAGGACAACATTTCACGGGCGATCTGAGCGGCATACTCGGGCTGAACCGCCCCATCTGGCTCGAACCGTATTACCGCCCCGGCCGCGACATTACCGACCTGCCGGAATGGAGCGAGCGCATCGAGCGCATCGCCGCCGAAGCGCCGGGCTGGGACATCGGGTTCGCGGTCAGTAACCCCATGTGGCTGCAATTGATCCTCGAAAGGATTATCGAACGGCACGGACTGCGGCATATCCATGAAATCTGGCCCGACTTTTCCGTTTTTGTACACGGCGGGGTGTTTTTTGAGCCGTATAAGGCAAGTTTTGAAAAATTGCTGGGCCGTCCCGTACAGTACGTCGATTCCTACATGGCCTCCGAAGGGTTTTTCGCCTATCAAAACCAACCCGGACGCCGGGACATGCAGTTACTCACCGACTGCGGTATTTATTTTGAATTTGTACCGTTCAATGATGCCAATTTTGATGAAAACGGCGACTTGCGTTCGTCGCAACCACATACATTGACGCTGGCCGAGGTGCGACCTTTCGAAAATTACGCTTTGCTGATCAGCACCAATGCCGGTGCCTGGCGATACCTGCTCGGCGATACCGTACAGTTTACAGACACCCGGCAGTGCCTGTTACAACTGACCGGCCGCACCAAACAATACCTGAGCGTATGCGGCGAACACCTGTCTATCGATAACCTGAACGAAGCCGTGCGGCGTACCGATGGGAAACTCCGTGCCGGGATTCGGGAGTTTTCAGTGGCCGGCGTAAAAACGGGCGCACGGTGGGCGCACCAATGGTATGTTGCCGTTGAAAATCCGCAGGTGACACCCGAACAATTTGCCCGGGCAGTCGATGAAGAACTTTGCCGCCTGAACGACGACTATGCCACCGAACGCCGGTATGCCCTGCAGGAAATCCGCGTGCAATTTTTACCCAATGAAACGTTCCTGAACTGGCTGGAAAAACGTGGCAAAATGAACGGCCAGGCCAAGATACCGCGGGTGTTGAAAAGCGGGCAACTGGCTGATTTTGAAGCGTTTTTGATGGGAATCGGAAAGGTTTCTTTGTAATTACTGTTTTTTACCAATAAACAAAACGTACCGCCACAACCCGAAAAACGCGGTACGTACGGAACAGTATTCCACCGTAAACGTGGATTCCAGCAACGGCAATAAATGTCCGTCCATACGAACGTGGTTTTTTCCCATCCACCACCTGAACGTACCGCTACGGGTGTCGTGGAAATCTGCCACAGCCACGTATCCTCCATCCGGCAGGTCGGTGTGCGCCTGCCGGATGGCCTGTTCCCAGCCTGGGTTGAACATCGTTAGCGCGTAAGAGAAAAGGATGATGTCCGGCGCCTGTTCGGGCCTGGTCAAAAACTGTTCGTACGGTTTTTCCAGCAGCAAAATGCGTCTCGAATACATGGCGGTGGCTTTGGCGGCGCGCCGAAGCATGTCGGCCGACACATCGAGCCCGGTCAGCAGCAAATGCGGATGGCGTCCGGCGAGGCGTTTCAGGTTTCTTCCCGTGCCGCAACCCACTTCCACCAGGCGCATCGTTTTCAGGTCGTTTGTGATGGGCAGCCGGTTCAGGATTTCATTCCTTCCGAATAAAAACGTCCAGCGCGTCAGGTCGTAAATAATGGATTGCCAGCGGTAATAGCGGCGCATGGTTTGTTGTTGCGGGGCAGTTTTTTTCTCAGAAATATCGGAATTCATAAAGTTGGGACTTGTTTAGCGAACGGTTCCAATCCAGGTGCCGGCATAAGTGCCTACGCGGTCGCGCAGATGCTCTTTTTGGGCTGCTTCCAAATCGAAATGAACGTGTTGGTGTACGAATGCGGGCAGGAAATCCGGCTCGAACGCCGCAGAACGAAGCAGTATCCGGGCGCCCGGTGCGGCATTGGCCAGAATGAGCCACCATTCTTCCTCCAATGTCTGGCGCTGATGCGCTGCCAGCCAGTCCTGGTGGTCGAGCAAGACGAAATGCGAGTAATTTCCGGGATGCTTTTTCAAAAAACCGTTCAGCGAATCGGAGTAGGTGTGAATGCGGTCGATATTGGTTCGGATGGGCTCGAAAAATTCGGGCAGCAGGTAGTTCGGACAACAATCGGAAGTGTAGCGGCCGTAAAAATACAGGCGCCAGAAATAGTTGTCGTGGATGGGTATGCTGGTAAAAACGTGGCGCAGGCAATGGCGGATATAACCTGCCATACCGTCCGGGAAACGCTGTGCCGCAAGTTGCTGCTGGCTTTTCGGTACCCCCAGCATGCTTTGTACAAAATGCTGCGACACCAGCCACCGGATAAATTTATTGAGAAAGTGCGGCTCCAGTTGCGCATACCATTCTTCCTGCTCCGCCAGCGATTGCGACTGAAAAAGCCGGTGCGCTACCTTTCGGGCTTCCGGCTGGCTTTGCAGCCAGTTGCGCACCACCCAGGCAATGGCGCCGCTGCTGCCGCGCCAATAGAAAGACGGCCGCAAACCTTTTCCCTGAAAATAACGCAACTGTTGTTGCCAGAAACGGCGGGCATACGGGTCTTCGAGGTGCGGCAAAACAACATCGTTGAACAAAATACGCGCATGCTCGGGAGCGCCTGTTCCAAAAAATGAAAACAAAGCCGAATGGCTACCCGATTTAAACAGCGCTGCCTTGAGTTGCAGCAACGCATTCTGGCGCGGATTCAGATCTACTGCATGGATTTCAGCAGGATAATCCAGCAGGTAATCGAGTGCGTTGCAGCCGGCGCTGGTAAGCATGACAACATTGCTCTTATCATTGATAGAGAGGAGGTTGCGATCACAACGAGGATCTTCCCAACAAGTGTTATAAACAAGTGAGTTGCCATGTACCTGGCTGAATACACGTTCATTGATTTGGTGTGCAAAGCTCATCTTTTTGATGGGCAAAGGTAGATGCCGCCCGGTGGGACGGCTTTAAGCGTGCGTTACCTTTGAGTTAACTCATTGAAGCATTTTATTTTTTCAGGTAAACACCGACCTTTGCGGCCTTCAAAAAGACATTCAAATCATGCAACGTTATATTTTTCCCGATTTTGTAGCAAAATTTCCACCCGTCACCATGCCTGTTACGCTGGGTGAAGAAACCCACCATGCTTTCGGCGTGGAAAACGAGCCGCTTTCGGATGCCATGATCGAACAGTTCATCCTGCCCGCCGAGCCAGGCGCAGTGCTGGATGAATTTACGGAATACGTGCCCTGTTTTGCCATCGACGACACCGATTCGTTTATCGCACTGGTGTGGTGGAAAGCCACGCTGCTGAACTACGAGTATTTCCTGGGCACGTTTACTATGAAGGGCGAACTGATCGACTGCAAGGTGATCGCCAAAACCAACGTGGAAGACAACCGCGTTTTCCGCTCGGTGGCGCATATCAATGAAGAATACGAAATCACCATCGGCGAAGGCTTTTCGTCGGAAGGAGGCACGTTTTTCGACCCGACGACTTCCAAAACGCGGTTTATGGAAATTCTGGCGAACGGGGAAATAGCGTAACACGGATCGCGCGGAAGGGGAACGGACTGGCGCGGATTGGTTCCGCGCACCGTCGTTTAGGTTGTTTTGAGAAGCGTTTAGGTTGTTTAGCGCATCGTTTAGGTTGTTTTGAGAAGTGTTTGGGTTATTGACCCTAAATTATCCGTCCCGGAGTGAAATTTTTAGGTCCGAAACTCAAACGTTTAGGTAGGCAGACCCAAATTTTTACGTCCCTAACCCAAACACTTCTCAAAACAACCTAAACGCATCTCTTTTTGACCCAAACGCATCATTCCGGAAGCAGATGACATCTGTGAAGAACCCAAAGGATTGTCCATGGAACGTAAACGTATCGTGACAGCACCTAAACGCATCTTGAAGGAACCTAAATGTATCTTGAAGGAACCTAAACCTGATCCACACGGATGTTGGGCACTACTTAACGTACTTTAAATCCTCATTATGAAAAACACATGGGTCCTGTTGATCGCCCTCGTTATCGTCGGTGTACTGCCGGCTGTCGGCTACACACAAGTTGTTGGCTACGAAGACGAAATCATCGACGAGACGGAAACACCCTGGGAACCGCACCGCCCCAAACTGCATTTTTCGCCGCCATCCAAATGGATGAACGACCCCAACGGCATGGTGTACCACGAGGGCGAATACCATCTTTTTTACCAGTATTACCCCGATTCCACGGTGTGGGGCCCGATGCACTGGGGCCATGCCGTGAGTAAAGACCTCGTGCATTGGATGCACCTTCCCATCGCGTTGTATCCCGACTCGCTGGGCTATGTTTTTTCCGGCAGCGCCGTGGTGGACCGGAACAACACGAGCGGTTTCGGGAAAAACGGACGGGTACCGCTGGTGGCTATTTTTACGTACCACAATATGGCAGGCGAAAAAGCGGGACGCAGCGATTTTCAGTCGCAGGGCATTGCCTGGAGCCTCGACAACGGCCGCAACTGGACGAAATATACCGGAAATCCGGTCATTCCCAATCCCGGCAACGTCCGGGATTTCCGCGACCCCAAGGTGTTGTGGGACGATGCCTCCGGCCAGTGGATAATGGTATTTGCTGTCGGCGATCACGTGAATTTCCGGGCCTCCAAAGACCTGAAAAACTGGCAGCATCTCAGCGATTTCGGGAAAGACCGGGGTGCACACGGCGGCGTCTGGGAATGCCCCGATCTGTTTCCCATACAAGTGGAAGGCACTGGCGAGCAGAAGTGGGTACTGCTGGTGAGCATCAACCCCGGCGCCCCGAACGGTGGCTCGGGTACGCAGTATTTTGTGGGAAATTTTGACGGAAAAAATTTTACGCCGGATCCTGATTTCAGCCGTTCCACCGAAAAGGGCCGGGCTGTCTGGCTGGATTACGGCCGCGACAATTATGCCGGCGTCACCTGGTCGGACGTGCCGAAAAAAGACGGCCGCCGCATTTTTCTCGGCTGGATGAGCAATTGGGACTATGCCACCGTGGTGCCTACGGCCGCCTGGCGCAGCGCCATGACGTTTCCAAGAACGCTGCAACTGAAAAAAACGGAGGAGGGATACCGCCTGTTTTCACTGCCGGTACAGGAACTGGAAAAACTCCGAAATGGGGAAATGACGCTCCCTGAACGGAAAATTTCCGGCAATTACGAACTGAATCTGCTGCCGGCTTTTTCTGAAAATCCGCTCGATATCAACCTGGAATTTGAACCCGTTGCCGGCGCGCGGTTCGGCATTGAATTGTACAACAAAAAAGGCGAGCGCTACCGCATCGGATACGACGCTGCGGGCAACCAGTTTTTCAGCGACCGGACACAGGCGGGCGACCATACTTTTTCACCCAAGTTTGCCGTGAAAATGCACACAGCGCCGCGCTTGTCGACTGATAAAACGGTTCGTTTGCAGGTGCTGGTCGACGTAGCGTCGGCCGAGTTGTTTGCTGATGGCGGTAGTGTCGCGCTGACCGATATTTTTTTTCCGACCGAGCCCTTTCTACAGGCACGAATTTTTTCGGAAAACGGTAAGGTCCGGTTAGTGGCAGGAAAGATTTATGCGTTGGAAAACATCCAAAAGTAGCGGTGGATTTGATTACATGATTTAAGGTTTAAGATTGTCCGTGTTGCCGCGTGTCAATCTTAAATCTCAAATCATGTAATCTTACATCTTAAATCTACCTCCCATTAATCCGCCGCCACATATCCCTGAACGCCTCTTTCTGCGTATCCATATTTTCCCGGTTGCGGTTATTCTGGAGCACGTCCCATTCGCCTTTTTCATTTTTAAATACCAGGAAAGGGAACACGTAATTGTTGTTGCGCAGCGAATCGCCGAGCAAACCGAAACGCAGATCGTTCACCTGCAAGGTATCGCCCCGGTAAGGCTGCACGCTGTAGTAGCCGTCGGAAAACCAGCGCAGGAAATAACGGGCCCTGGAATCTGCGGGCAAATCATCCAGCAACTGGTGGTTTTTCGGGATTGTGGAAATTTTGGTAAACGCCCGTTCCCGGTCATTGAAGCCATATTGCCCAAAATAATAGGCCGTATCACCTTCGGCTATGCCGCTCCAGAGGATATTGTTGAAAATGGTTGGGTTGGTGTAGATGCGCGACCAGGAAATGTGGCGGGCCGCCAGCGATTCCTTGAAAATGTCATTTACCTGCATTTTATGCCACACCGTGTATATGCACAGGTATCCGCAAAACCACACCAGGCCCACGTAATTCCACACGGCGCGCATCCTGTTTTCCCGCGCATACCACGATGCCGCGATCAAAGCCAGCATAAACGGCACCGAACAGAGGGGATCTACCACCGAAACGGTGCACCACTGCACCCGCATATCCGAAAACGGCTGCCAGATCTGCGTGCCCCAACTCGTGAAACAGTCGAGTACCGGGTGCGTAAAAATACTCCAGAAAAACAGCGCTACCCAGGTTCGGTACGGCGCCGCTACGGTATTCAGGTCGCTGCGCCAGTAATCCTGCCAGAGTTTCCAAACGAACCAGCCGCCCAGTACAAGTGTCGGCACGAGGATAAACCAACTCACCGAACCGCTGATGAGCACCGGAATCGAATTGATGCCGAATGCCGCCCCGGTAAATAACAATAGCCACACCACCGCCGCCACTGCCTTGTATGCCGGGCGTTGGTGCACGCCGCCGCCGTAAAATCGTTGTGTCAGCCAGGCCAGCAACCATGGCGCCAGCGCTGCAAACAAAAACGAGTGCATAAATCCGCGGTGAAAAGCAGTGGCTGTCATTTCATCCGTAAAAAACGTAGCGAATACATCCAGATCGGGAATGGTGCCGCCGATA
>Ga0209717_1004348_pt1 | contig 11709 bp, 8 predicted proteins | sample AD_UKC048_MetaG_FD_184418 | JGI IMG/M metagenome (GOLD analysis project Ga0209717, IMG submission 184418) | Active sludge microbial communities of municipal wastewater-treating anaerobic digesters from USA - AD_UKC048_MetaG (SPAdes) (version 2) | ecosystem: Engineered > Bioreactor > Anaerobic >... | reverse complement strand
TACAGTTATGCCGGTTCGCGTTTATTGTGGCACCTAGACGACAATACGCTCACGCTAGATGAGTTGGCGATTAAGCAACATGAGCTTGATCGCCTAGCAGAAAAATTCCACCTAACCTTACTAGTGGCTGATTACGACGAGAAAATATTAACAGCGTTTTAGCGCCTGTTAACGCCTTCTATTAGCGCCTTCTGCCACTGCCGTAATTGGCCGTTTTTCTATCTCGTTTTTCTTGCAGGCGTGCTGCATCGGCTAAATCTAATTCGGCCGGTTCGCCCGGTTTTTCATCATCAGGAACCACGCGATCTCTGGGGGGACGTTCAAATTCTTGCGCTGATGCTTTGGGCAAATTTTTATATTGATACAAATAAAAACCTTCTACCTTTTCTCGCGCCCAGTCAGTTTTCTTTAAAAATTTCACGCTGGATTCAATGCTGGGGTTGGTTTTAAAGCAATTAATGTTGAGGTAGGCATAGAGGATTTCAAAACCATAATGATCGACTATTTCGTTTAATAATTTTACCAAGCTCAACCCGTGTAAAGGGTTGTTTTTAAAATTGACGTCGTCGCTCATGTGATGGCCTGCGGCTAAGGTGGAATTATTTTTCATTATACGTATCACTCACTGAATTAGACAGTTGAGCGCGGTTAGGTTATGCCGTGTACACTTCAACCTGTATAGCGCTGTTGTAAGCGCTCATGCTCCAATCTCTAGAAAATTACTCCATGTTAAACCCCGAAAAGCCACGTCTTCGCGTGCGCTAATCGTTGCCGTGCAATTAGACGGTGTTAGCGATACTGAATTTCACTCATCGTTGGTCGAATTGGCTGAGTTGGCAAAGACCTTGGGCTTGGAGGTGGTGATCAATTTACGCAAAAGCGTGCATCTTTCGACCCAACGGCCTATGTCGGCGTTGGGAAACGAGAGGAAATAAGACAATTCGTAAAGGGCAGGAAGAGGCATCAGATGATGCGGTGGAGTTTGTACTGGTTGACCATGAAATCTCGCCGTCCCAAGCGCTCAATCTTGAAAACGAAGTGGGTTGCGAGGTGATGGATCGCACGGTTGTTACTGTATCTATTTTCCGCAACCTACCCAGAAACTTATGAACGTAGATAAATCAAAAAATCGTATCGCAAAAAGGGGATAAATAGTGCGGAGGGATTTAATTGCCTGTTTGCCCTTGCTGCCCCCAATTATTAGAAATCACTTCCAGCGCCTTCGGCAATCCTTCAACCCCCTTACGTTTATCCTGTGGCCAACACTTAACTGCAAGTTGTTGTATGCAGCTTCGCTTTACGAATGTTCAAAGAATGTGCAATATTGTAGGCTTTCTCTTAATTTGTATTACAATCTGCTAATACGGTTATTTGCTCTGGAGTCAACCGTAAATCACGAGCTCACAACAACATCTTCTTTCAATAAAAGTAGCTTCTCATGAAAAAACTTACGCACTTTACTTCCTATTCGCTATTCATTGCTGGGTTACTGGCAGGGCTTTGCCTTGTGGGTTGCAGCCCAGAGCCCAAGAAAACACAAGAGCCGATTGTGAAAACTACCTATGGTTCTATTTCCGGCAGCATTGATGAGGGTGTGTTCAGTTTCAAAGGTATCCCCTACGCAAAAGCTGAAAGGTTCATGCCCCCGCAAGCGCCGGATACTTGGGAGGGCGTGCGTGACACTACAAAATTTGGCCCCATTGCCATGCAAGTTAATAGCTGGTCGCCAGAGTCTGCTATGGATGAGCAAAAGCTATTTACTGTAAATGTATGGACTCAGGGGCTGAACGACGGCAAAAAGAGGCCGGTTATGTTTTGGCTTCATGGTGGCGGTTTTGCTGTAGGGGCGAGTGACGACCCCATTACCGATGGGAAAATGCTCTCGCAAAAAGGCGATATCGTTTTAGTTTCGGTAAATCATCGCCTTAATATTTTGGGCTTTCTTGATTTATCGGCATTTGGCGACCAGTACGCGCATTCCGCCAATGTCGGCATGCTGGATGTGGTGGCAGCACTTGAGTGGGTTAATAAAAACGTCAGCAGTTTTGGTGGTGACCCTGCGAACGTAACCATTTTCGGTGAATCCGGCGGTGGTGGAAAAGTCGGTACATTGATGTCCATGCCTGCCGCAAAAGGCTTATTTCATAAAGCCATTATTCAAAGTGGTACGCTCGTAAATGTGATGACAAAGGAAAAATCCACTGAAGTTGGCAATGCGCTTGTGGATGTTCTGGGGCTTACCAAAGAAGACCTGAGCACACTTCACACTATGCCGTACAAACAGCTGGTTGAAGCGGGCAATAAAGCCTTGGAGAAAACGGTCGGCCTGAGAAAACCGGGTTCCATAACCATGTCTGGCTTTGGGCCGGTGCCCGATGGTGCGAATTTACTTCAACAACCTTTTACGCCAGATTTTGCGGATATTTCCAAAGATATTCCGCTATTAATAGGCACTACGTTTAATGAGCTGATCAAAACGGTTTACAGCGAAAAAAATCTTACCTTGGATGAAGCCAGAAAGCGCTTGGCTGAAAAATATGGCGATAACACCGATAACTATATTCAGCTGTTTGAAAAAGCCTATCCAAATTATTCGTCGCAAGATTTATTATCCATCGACACGCTTTTCCGCCCCAACACGATTGTAACGGCCGATGCGCGCGCCGCTAACACAAGTGCCCCAGTTTATTCATATCTGCTTACATGGAAAAGCACAGTTGAAGATAATACTAAAGGTTCATTTCACGGACTTGATATTCCTTTGGCATTTAAAAATATTGAGCTTGGTAAACACTGGACTGGCGAAAGTGATGACGCCAAAGCCCTTGCTGAAAAAATGAGTTCTGCATGGATTAATTTTGCGAAAACGGGCAACCCCAATGTAGAAGGCAGCTTGCCAGCATGGAAGCCTTACTCGCGCGAAAATGGCGAAACCATGATGTTTGATAAAGAGCCTAAAATCCTTAACAACCACGACAGGGAATTGATGGAACTGATCAAGTCCGTTCGTTAATTTAACGTCTAACAATGAGTGTGCAGTAAAGAATACTCTTCAATTCAAAACTCGCCGAAACAAATTGCAGGAGCAATTTGCACAGCGAAGCTGCCCGAAGGGTGAACCGCATGGATGCGGTGAGTGAATACATCCATGCTGCATACGGTTTTGAATCAAACAGTATTCTTTAATTGTGCCCTGTTAGTAACTATTAATATTAGGAAAATACCGATGAAAAAAATAAAATATGCATTTTCACTTTTAGTATTGTCGATTGCGACGTCGTTGTTTGCAGTTTCGTCGTTTGCGCAAGAGGCAGCTTCTCGCGTTGTTGAAAATGGCGGCACGGGCAAGTATTCCGCCATTATGATGACGGATGCTTCTCTGCCCACGCACACCATCTTCAGACCAAAAGATATTAATGCGTTCAAAGCTAAAAAGAGTTTGCCGTTAATTGTTTGGGGCAACGGCGCCTGTTTTGATTCGCCTTGGGAGCACGTAAACTTTTTAAATGAAATTGCATCGCACGGTTTTATGGTGATTGCGATTGGCACTATGCCGAAGGAAAGCGGTGAGCAAAATAAAGAGCGATCCACATCATCGAAACTGAAAGACGCAATGGATTGGGCAATTGCACAAAGCAGCGATAAAAATAGCGCCTATTTCAAAAAAATTGATACTAAACACATTGCTGTCGCCGGTATGTCATGTGGCGGTTTGCAAGCGCTAGAGGTTGCAGGGGATTCTAGAGTTTCCACGCTAATTGTTGCCAACAGCGGCATATTTATAGATCCGATCCGTGGCAATGCAATGCCCATGATGCCGCAATTGGATAAAACCCATTTAACAAAAATTCATACACCTACACTCTATTTGCTCGGTGGGCCTTCCGATATCGCCTATAAAAATGGCATGGACGATGTTGCAAAAATTAATCATGTACCTGTGTTTGTAGGCAACTTAGACGTTGGCCACGGCGGCACCTACGCTCAACCCAATGGCGGCGACTTTGCCAAGGTGGCAACCGCTTGGGTTAAGTGGCAATTAAAAGGCGATAAGAAAGCGGGGCAATTATTTACCGGCAAAACACCGGGCCTTTCCAAATTACCGGGGTGGAGTTTCGATAAAAAGAATATGCGCTAATACAAAAAAGTACCTAAAAATTAAAAAGGGGCCGGGATTATTATTTAATCCCGGCCCTTTTTTTATGAGCGCTTTTAATCGCGAGTAATAGATCGCAATTGACGCTAAGGGCGTCTTCATGATATTGAATGTCGCTTTTTGCAAAGCAGAAGTTTGGCTATGGCGCTTTTGGAGCCATATACATTCTGAATGTATTTAACCGCGTATTTCACAATTGGAAACCTTTTAGCATGGAATTTAGACTTGCAACTAAAGATGACGCCGATGTTATTGGCGCCTTAGTAATGAAACTAACTGAAGAAATTAGCCGAATTACAAACTCTACGCTTTTTGGTATTGATGCATCTGCCACCGTAAACAAATGTGCCGAATTAATTAAAAGTGAAAATTATGGTGCAATTATTTGCACAGATAATCAATTGCCAATAGCCGTTGCAACTTTTACAGAATCCTATGCGCTATATGCCGGTGGAAAAATTGGAATTATTCCGGAGTTTTATGTAATCCCTGAATTTAGATCATATGGTGTTGGTGAAAAGTTACACTCAAAGGTAAGGGAGCTTGGTCGTGAAAAAGGCTGGTCTTGCATCGAATTATGCACGCCACCCTTGCCGGATTTTGAAAGAACGCTAAAGTTCTATCAGAAAACCGGAATGAATCCCGTTGGTGGTAGGAAAATGCGGCAATATCTCTCTTGAATCGTTTAGTTAACAAATCGTCGCTAAACTTAACGTTATGTGAATTAATATGAATATCACAATAATCTATCTTGAAAATGAAATGCTTATTTCCAAAAAAGAATATTACTCTTGGCGTGAAATTCAGGATGAGTATGAGACGTTCAAAACATCATTGGGGCCATGGGGTGCCGAAGACGTAATCGAATATTTAAGTGAAGAGTACACTGACATATATCCAGAAGCAGCAACCCAAGTTGGCAGTTTGGTAAATGCAATCATCAATGTGGCAAAGGTTACATTTAGGAGCTAATTCAATGACTCCTTTTTTGTATAAAGTTTCACATAGCAAGCGACTGTGGTAAAAATCAATACCCGAAGCTTAAAAACTGCCGTGAAAGTTAACCTTATAGCAGGCTGGAAATGAAAATACTCGCACTAATCATCGTTTGCTTTTCGCAATTTTCATATGCAAATTGTGAAAAGAATCTAGAGGGTTTTTTGAGCGCTATATCGGAAAATAGAGATATACAGGAACAGTCTATTTTATATCCGTTGAAATACACCTATGTAGATATACAAAGTCCTGATATGTCTCTTGTAGAAAAGATGCTTAGCGAACAAAATGTTAAGGACGCTGAATTCTCAGTATACCCCCTTAAGTCAAGGCAGGAAGCTCATGGTCTAGTTCAGAAGGTATTAGAAAATAAAAAAGGTAGCGCAAAAGTGTCTGTGTTTAAACCGGATACGGACTACTCGCTTATCTATAAATTTCAACTGAAATCCGGTTGCTGGTCATTGGTTGAATACATTGATCAGTCGTTATAATGCTATTGCAAGTTGCCGCGCCACCATCCTGTCAACGTGGCGCGCAATAATTTGATTTTTTCTTGAAATGCCAACTTCCTGTTGGCATATCCGGCTTTTCTTGAGTTTTTAATTGGTTTCCATTTTCATCCAATCAAAACGCACACCATCAGAATTATCCGAGATTGCGCCTGGGCCATCTGCGAGTATTTTTCCCGTTGTAGGGTCTATGCGCAAAAACTTCTGAGTGTGTAATGACATAAGCATTAATTCACCGGTCAGCGTTTCCATCCATTGAAAGGTTTCATTGGGTGTTACTCGGCCTGATTTTAGCGTTACTTCGGTTTCGTTTTTCACCGAAACATATTGTTTGCCTACCCGTAATGCAACGCGGCCCAAACCTTGATCCTCAACCGTGAATACATTTTTTTCATTGAAGTTTAATTGGCTGTCGCGCTTATGAGACTTCAATGCAATGTCTTGTTGGAAGGGAATAGGGCGCATTAATCCTTTAGGATTGGGCTCGAATATATCGACGCTATCAAAATCGGCATAACCACCTGCTTTGCCAAGAGTATTGTAGTTAAACAATGCATAGCGCATTCCTTGGAAGGTGGCTAGGTTGAACACCATCGTAAATTCACTGCCTATAGGTTCAAATTTTTTGCCATCGATTGAATAACTAAAGCGTGTTTTTTCCGTTAAGAAGTCGCACTCCGCACGAAACCAAAAGCGCGATGCGGTTGTGGGAATACGCTCAGTTTTATTCGTGGTCAAATCGTAATAAGCCACTGTTAATCCTTTATCGCTTCGCTCTACGCCAAGCCATGCGTAAGGTTTTCCGAATACACTTAAACCTGCAACATCGCCTGCTTTTAAACCTGCGCTTTCAACGGTAATGGTAGGCGTTGAACGAGGCCCAATTGAGCGTTGCGTTAAACTATTTTTGGCTTGCCAAAAATCAGCGGATGGCAATGAATGTAAACGTAAGAAGCCTGGGCGTTCTTTCAATGACCATTTGCTGTTATTTGGAACATGACTCCACTGCCATACAGGGCTTAAAGTTTCGCTAGAGAAATCATCGCTTCTTTTATAGGGCGCTGTAATAGGATCAGTAAAACCTGTATTGGGTTTTACCCACGTGCGCGGTGTTCTGGTTAAGTTTTTGGGTAAACCGAAATAGGGCCAGCCATCTTTCCATGTGATGGGTGATAAGGATGTCGTGCGCCCAACGGAATTGTGATCCATCATCGTAAAGCCCCACCATTCGCCTGTCGCTGTTTCAACCATGCCGCCTTGATGCAACGACATACGACCATTGGGTTTGTAGTTAGGTGGGGTGATCGCCGACATTGGGCTTGAAGGATTAGGTACGCGGTAACCTTGGTGTAAACCAAAATCTTCGTCGCGGCTCACCGCCAAATTAACTTCATAAGGGCCGTAAATATTTTTAGCTCTTGCTGCGGGCATGCGCATCTCGCCGTCGTACCATGCGCTCAAAATGTAATACATGCCTTTAATTTTATAGATGTGTAAGCCTTCGCCCATGCCAGCTTCTTGCGCAATGATTTCGCGTTCAGTACCGGGCACAATATTCAATAAATCTTTGGTGAGCTCCATAAGTTTGATGGATCGATAACCCGTCACCGCATAAATTTTTCCGTCATCATCAAACAACAATGAGGCATCATGAATCTTTGCGTTCATTTGCTGATGAGTCCAAGGGCCGGCTGGATTGGTGGCGGTGTAAACTTGCGTGCCTTTTTTATTTACATTGCTGATGATGTAGTAGGTGCCTTTGTGATAGCGGAAACTCGGTGCCCAAATCCCTTGGCCATAAATGGACTTGTCTTCCTCTAACCGAAATTCTGGGCCGAGATCTAAACGATCAAACACATAGCCAATCATTTTCCAATTCACTAAATCTCTTGAATGAAAAATAGGTAAACCCGGCATGCTGTGCATAGTGGTGCCGGTTAAGTAGTAATCATCTCCAACCCTTAGAATGTCTGGGTCTGAAAATTCGTCATAAAAAAGTGGATTTGTGTAGGTGCCATTACCATTATCCGCTGTCCAGGTTGTGCTTGTATTTTGTGCGCTAGCGGTCATTGCCAGTAAGAAAACCCATGGGCAGGCTTTTGCGATCATGCGTATCACGTGAACACCTCAAAATTGAATCATATTGTATGTGTATTTTCTTAGCACGCAGAGTCTCTAAAAACGAACTAAAAAATACCTTGTGTATTCTCTGCCATTCGCTGATCCGCTATCGGAAAAAAATGCAAAAAAGCTTTAATTTTTTTTTAATTTAATAGAAAGCACTTAATAGTGCGGACGAGAGAGGCTTGATTCATCTATTTTATGAGCAACTGTTTTATACAGGCCGATTTATCGTAGATCACTTTTTCTCTGGGAGTAAACCTTGAAAATTTATAATAAATTATTGTCTGCCTTGGGCGCGCTTACCATTTCTTTACTGGCTGCTCCGTTGTTGGCCGACCCCAGTCTTGGCTTGGCGCAAGATATCGTATCCAGCAAAGCAACCTCAGGTTCCTTTGCGCTGGTGTCGCAAACAGAATTGTCTCCCTTATGGTATGACAATCAAGATTTTGAAGGTGTAAAACGTGCGCTGGGCGATCTTCAAAAAGACATAGAGCGCGTGAGCTCGCGAACACCTTTGTTAACGGGTGAACAACCCAGGGGAAAGCTGGCGGTCATTGTGGGTACGCTTGGTCGCAATGCCGTTATTGATAAATTGGTTAGTGAAAAGAAAATATCAGTGGCCGATCTTCAGGGAAAATGGGAGAGCTTCGTGATTACTACGCTAGCCAATCCAATGCCCGGTATTGAACAAGCCTTGGTTATTGTGGGTAGTGACAAACGTGGGACTATTTACGGCATTTATGAAATATCCGAGCAAATAGGCTTATCGCCTTGGTATTGGTGGGCGGATGTGCCGCCTAAAAAGCGCGATCAAGCCCATGTGCGCAAGGGGCGCTATGCATCGGGTGAACCTGCGGTGCGCTACCGCGGAATTTTTCTCAATAATGAGCGCCCCACACTTACGAATTGGGCGCAAGAAAAATTCGGTGGGCTTAATGCCGATTTTTATACCAAGGTCTTCGAGTTGTTATTGCGCCTTCGTGCCAATTATTTATGGCCAGCCATGTGGGGTAACGCATTTAATGAGGATGATGTTAATAACCCCCGTTTAGCGAATGAGTATGGAATTGTGATGGGTACATCTCACCACGAACCTATGATGCGTGCGCATAACGAATGGGTTAAACGCAAAGATCAATACGGTAATGGCAAATGGAATTACAACACTAATTCAGAAGCGCTCAAAGTATTTTTCCGCGAGGGGATTGCGAATAGTAAAAATTACGAAAACTTGGTTACGGTTGGCATGCGTGGCGATGGTGATGAAGGCATGGTGTCAGCGGGTAGTATGGAATCTGACATTAAATTATTGGAGAAAATATTTACCGATCAACGTCAAATTATTGCAGAAGAAACAAAATCTGATCCTGCAAAAACGCCGCAACTTTGGGCACTGTTTACCGAAGTTCAAAAATACTATGAACACGGTTTGCGTCCACCGGAAGACGTTACCTTATTGTGGACAGATGACAATATTGGCAATTTAAGACATCTGCCTACAGAAGAAGAGCGTAAACGCTCTGGCGGCTCGGGCATTTATTATCACTTTGATATGCACGGTGGCCCCTTTGCGTATCGCTGGGTGAATACGAATCCCTTTACCAAAATTTGGGAGCAAATGAATTTAGCGGTTGAGTATGATGCTAAACGCATATGGATCGTGAATGTTGGCGATTTGAAACCGCTTGAATTGCCCATTGAATTTTTCTTACGTATGGCTTGGGATCCTAAAGCCATCAATAAAGACAGTATTTCAGCCTACACAAAACGCTTGGCAGAGCGAGATTTTGGCCCTGAAAACGCGGCTGAAATTGCTGAGGTAATTTCACGTTATACAAAATATAACGGGTGGAGAAAACCAGAGCTGATTGAGCCGAGCACCTTCAGTGTTGTTAATTATGCGGAAGCAGACCGAGTGGAGGCTGCATGGGAGGAGGTGATACAAAAGGCTGAAAAAATTTCTGCAAGATTACCCAAGGATCAGCAAGCCGCGTTTTATCAGCTGGTGTTACACCCTGCCAAAGCCTCTGCAACGGTTGCGCAAATGAATATTGCTGCCGGTAAAAATCAGCTCTATGCCCGACAAGGTCGATTGCATGGAACTACCTCGCAAGCTGCGCGTGTACGTGATTTATTTAAACGCGATCAAGCTATGACTGAGTATCACAATAAAACGCTTTCAGGCGGAAAGTGGAATCATTTAATGAGTCAGCCGCATTTGGGTCAATTCGATTGGCAACCACCACGCGTTGATTCAATGCCGCTAATTTCTGAAGTTTTACCTGCAGAAACTGCAAACTTTGGAGTTGCGATTGAAGGAGATGTAAACGCTTGGCCTGAACATTATGGCGATGCGGTTTTGCCAACCTTTGAATCTTTTTATCCGCGCCGTTCTTATATTGAAATATTTGCAGAGGGAGTTTTGCCCTATGAGTATCAAATAAAAACAACAGCTCCGTGGATCATTCTTAACAAAGATGCTGCGTATGCACCTGATCATCGCTATTGGGTAGATATTGATTGGAGAAAAGCGCCAGAGGGTAAATCCACTGCGATAATTGAGGTTACGGGTAATCGCCAAAAAGTTAAGGTTAATGTACCCATTGTGAAGGCGACGAAAGAGCAAGAGCGTCAAGCACGAGGTCGCTTTGCAAGTCTGGATGGCCCCATTGCGATAAATGCAGTAGATGCCGTTATTAACAAAGCGGTTAAGGGTGTGAGTTGGCAGGCTATTCCAGATTATGGTCGCGATGCATTTGCACTGGAGGTGTTTCCTGTAACGGCGGCCAGTATTTTACCGCCTAATCCTGCGCCTCAGTTGGAGTACCCCATTTATCTTCCACGTAGTGGAGATTATGAAGTCACATTAATTTTAGGGTCGGTGATGGATGTTGTTCCTGATAGAGGCATGCGAATTGCCACGGCAATGAATAACGACGCTTTCCGCGTGTTGGATATTTTTGAAAATCGCCAGGCAGAAACCTTTTTAGGTGACGGCTGGTGGCATGGTTACACCAAGGATAATGCACGATATTTACGAACATCCTACAGCGTAGAAACCGCGGGCGCTCACGTGTTAAAAGTTGCAATGGTTGATCCGGCCATTGCCATTCAGAAAATTATCATCAGTGATAAGCCTGTTCCCAAAAGTTATTTTGGTCCTGAGCCGCGCTCTAGGTTATCCAACTAGTTTTTTAATCCTTGGGTGATATCGTGAACGCATTGCATTTTAAATAAAATGTAATGCGTTTTTTTTGCCCTAAATAAAAAAACCCCTGCAGAGCAGGGGTGAAAACTCCCGCAAGCAGGAGATAATGCTACCCCTGCTTCCAGGGGGGAGTTAGCAAACTGATTGCGCAAACATATCGAAAATAAACAGCCTACGTTTAAATTTTTTGTGGGGTTTACTTAAAAAAATCAAAAGTTAAAGGATTTTTGCGTTTTTTTCCGATCGAAAGCTCAAATGTATTTTCAGTAAGGTGAATTTTTATTCGAGATGATCATATTGAGTGCGGTGAAATGGCTTGCGATAGCGCCAAAAAAAATCCCCCTGGGTCGCAGGAGGATTTTTCTGTTTCTTGCGGAGCTAGATTCGCACACTACTTAAGTGCTTAGAATGATGCGTTCACACCTAAAGTTGCAATGTAGCCCGTTTTGAAGGAGCTGAAAGTTGCATTCTCGTGGGCGAAGGTCATTCTCAGCGGTTCGTCGGTAATATTCGATACACTGAAACTCACTTTGGGCTTGCCCATTACATCAGCAAACTCGTAGCTGGTAGAAAGATCTAACTGTCCACGAGCGTCGGTCATGAGTTCCGCACCCAAAACACCGTTTTGGTTTGGTCCCGATGAAATTTGTTTGTCATTCCATACATAAGTCAAACGAACCGATGCACCAAAATCTTCCCAGTAGGCTGTGAGGTTG
>Ga0209717_1004346_pt1 | contig 11711 bp, 6 predicted proteins | sample AD_UKC048_MetaG_FD_184418 | JGI IMG/M metagenome (GOLD analysis project Ga0209717, IMG submission 184418) | Active sludge microbial communities of municipal wastewater-treating anaerobic digesters from USA - AD_UKC048_MetaG (SPAdes) (version 2) | ecosystem: Engineered > Bioreactor > Anaerobic >... | reverse complement strand
ATTTTCCGGTAAGCGGTTTTATCCCCTTTCATTTTCTTCATCGTGGTACCGATGCAACAGAAGATCACATCGGTTCCTTCCAGTGCCAGGCGAAAACTTTCCTTGTCGGAAAAGTCCACCAGTTTCTTTTCCAGTTTCGGGTGATTGAGGTCCAGCGGCCGCCGGATCAATACCCTTACTGTACTAAAATCCGGATCGTTGATCAACAGATCGAGTAAGTGGCCACCAATCAGCCCGGTGGAACCGATAATAGTTGCATGCATCAGGAAAGGGGTTTACAGAAACGGTTAATTATTCTTTGTATTCATAAATCACATAGCCCCATGGTTGTATTTTCCACTCCGAATCACCCAGGGGTTCCGTAGTGCCCATAAATACATTGTAAGGATTGCCAAGTAACGTTTTATCTGAGATGGTTATGCCTTGTTCTTTTTTGGAAAGATTCAGAATCACCAGGATCTTCTTTCCGCTTTTTTCACGTACATAGGCATAGATCGCTTTATCATCACCCGCCTTTATTTTCCGGAAGCTGGCATCTGCTGCGAGGGCAGGATTTGAGGTACGGAGTTTTTGCAAAGTGGTATAAAATTTCGCCCTTTCCAGTTTTTTGAAAATAAGACTGTCTTTTTCAAAGAAGGGCAGGGGGCGCAACAGAGGTTCTTCCTGTCCGCTATAGACTAAAGGGACCGTTCCTCCCATTGTTTGTGTGAAAACGGCAAAGGGAGCATGTGAAGGACCGGGGAAAGTCGCAAAATCCGATTTGTTCCAGCTGTTTTCGTCATGATTGCTGGTAAAATACATAGGGATGGCTTCTTTTGGATAGGTAGTATCATACTTCGTTTTAATACTATCCAATGCAAAAGCAGGCCGGTCACCTGCCGCCACTTTTACCATCATATGAAACATTTCCCAGGGGTAAAAGGCATCAAAACCACTGGTCATCAGGTAGGCTTTGTCACCTTCTGCCAAAAAGAAAAGATCATTCTTCACTGTCTTTAACTGCGGTATACATTTTTTCCAGAATTCACCAGGCACATTCCACGCTACATCCACACGGAAACCGTCAATACCTGTTTCGGTTACCCAGTATTTCATCGCGGCAATCATGCTGTCCTGCATCACATTATTTTTAAAATCCAGCACGCGGGTATCGGTCCAGTCAAACATAGTGGCGGCCTGGCCGGTACTGTCTTTTACAAAAAAATCAGGATGGGTTTGCAACCAGGGATGATCGGCACCGGTATGATTAGGTACCCAGTCGATCAGCACTTTCATATTTTTTTCGTGAATTTTTTTTACTAGGGATTTCCAATCTTCAAGAGTGCCGTACTCCGGATTGATACCGGTATAGTCCGCCACGGCATAATAACTACCCAGTGTTCCTTTACGGTCCTTCTTACTGATCGGGTTGATCGGCATAAACCATACGGTTTGCACGCCCATTTCTTTTAAGCGGTCCAGGTGTGTGGCAAAGGCATTGAAGGTCCCTTCGGGCGTATACTGACGGGTATTGACTTCGTAAATATTGCCCTGCATGATCCATTCCGGATGCCCGCCCTTTACCTTTTCCTTTTCCGGGAGGGGATTATTACTTTTTAGTTTGCAACTTAGCAGGAAAAAGGAAGGGAACAGCAGGAGGAACAGGGCGTTTTTTTTCATATAATCACTTTTTGGGGACCAGGAAATACGGGTTAAAATTAGTTCATTCGTTCAGAATCAAAAAAATCAGGACTTTTGTGTTATGATTATCCGGGAAAACATATCACTCCGGTCTTTTTGCAGTTTCGGTATTGAAGCCCGGGCGCGTTACTTTGCCAGCTTCAGTAACCGCGATGAACTGCAGTCTCTGCTTTACGAGGCACCTTCCCGTCCGATACTAATACTCGGCGGTGGGAGTAATCTCCTTTTTACCAGGGATTTTGATGGCTTGGTTTTAAAAAACGAAATAAAAGGGATTACTGAACTGCATGAAGATGAGGATTACGTTTATGTAAAAGCGGGGGCAGGCGAAAACTGGCACCAGTTTGTTTTATACTGTATCAATCGTAATTGGGCAGGACTGGAAAATCTTTCCCTTATACCGGGAAATATAGGGGCATCACCCATGCAGAATATTGGTGCTTACGGGAAAGAAGTCGAAGACATTTTCTGGGACCTGGAAGCCTGGCACATCAAAGAACAAAGACTGGTCACTTTTACAAAAAGTGACTGTGGTTTTGGGTATCGGGAAAGTGTTTTCAAAGGAAAATACAAAGGACAGTTTGTGATCCTGAATGTAACATTCCGGCTGCGGAAAAAGCCACGGTTTAATACCACTTATGGGGCGATTGAACAGGAACTGGAAAAAATGGGGGTGAAAGAACTTTCAATTAAAGCCATATCAGAGGCAGTGATCAGGATCCGCTCTTCTAAATTACCCGATCCCCAGGTAATCGGAAATGCCGGCAGTTTTTTTAAAAATCCATCCGTCTCCCCGGAAAAACAGGCCCGGTTAAAAATACAGTTTCCCGATCTGGTGGCTTATCCTAATGCAGACGGAACCTTTAAGCTTGCAGCCGGTTGGATGATTGAACAATCAGGACCCGCACCCGGAATCAGCTGGAAGGGATACCGGAGAGGGGATGCCGGTTGTCATGAACGCCAGGCCCTCGTGCTGGTCAATTACGGAAATGCCAGGGGCAGCGAGATTTATCAGCTCAGTGAAGATATTCTGCAATCTGTAAACCAGAAATTCGGGGTGTTGCTTGAACGGGAAGTGAATATCATCTGATGTACAGGTTTTACAATCGTCAAAAGGACGTTAAGAATATGTCCGGATGTTTTCATTTAAAAAATAAAATAGTTACTTTAACAGTATCAAAAAACTACTAATATGCGTAAACTAATTATTCTCGCCCTGGTAACCATTTTCAGCAGCCAGCTCATGCAGGCACAGTCCGCCTATGTGTAGTTGGGAGGCCCCGGACTCGCCTCTATTAACTTTGATACCCGTTTTACCTCAAAAGATGACGGGATTGGCGGAAGAGTCGGTGTAGGAGGATTCAGTATCAGTGATGGCAATGGAAGTAACGCCGGTGTGGTATTTATTCCACTCGGTGTAAACTATCTGTTTGGTAAAGATGAGCGTAACTATTTCGAAGTAGGCGGAGGCATTACCCCCCGTACTTGGTACAGGTAATAGTGGCAGTAATTTTTCTGAAACCTTTGGGCACATATTATTCGGATACAGAATGCAGCCTAAAATGGGTGGGTTCACATTCCGGGCTTTTATTTGTCCCATTTTTGCCAGCGGAACATTTATTCCGTATTACGGCGGATTGTCTTTCGGATATAAATTCAATGCGAAAAAGGATTAAATATTTTTTACAACATGTAAATGGCCGGGACAATCAGTTCCGGCCATTTTTTATTCTCAGGCTTCTTCATCAAATTCAAAATCTTTTTCATTGAAATCCATCATGCTGCCCATCAGGTCCTTGAATTCCACTTTGGATTCAAACATTTTCTTACTGATGAGGGAATAGGAAGCGAGTCCATGTAATACGAACTCCATCAGCAGGGCCGACTGTTCATCATTGGTACCCGGAAAATGTTTTTTGACCAGTGAATGCAAACCGTCCACCTGGTACAGGAGCATGATTTTTTCCTTATCAGTCGTATTAAAATCAATATTGAGGTGATTCCCCTTGTCAAACCAGGCTGTGATCGGGCGGTAAGGGTTATCGTCTTTGATTTGTTCCTGGGACGGTTTCCCGGTATTTTTTCTTTTTTTGAGCTGGTCCGGATTAGGGAAATATTGCACAAACTGGGTACGGATGGCTTTATCCACCAGGTTCATCGCCACCTGGAAAGGTCCTTCCTGCTCTCCTTCATAAACCAATTCCACTTTACCGGTAATAGAGGGGATGATGCCGGCCAGGTCGCTGATCCAAACCTGGGTCTGCTTTTCATTATTTATGATCGCCCTTCGTTCAGCAGCACTCACTGCATTTTCAAGTGCCGAAATGGTGAGACGGGCACTGACACCACTCTTCTTATCAACCAACTCACTGCTCCTGGCTTCAAAAGCCACCTGTTCGATCAATCGCTTGACCAGATCGCTGATGTCGACCCTTGACTGCTGGTCGGCACTCAGGTCAGCTTCCTGTGAGGTGATCTCCAGGGCATGTTCCAGATTTTTTGGATAGTGGGTCAGAATCTGACTTTGAATCCGGTCTTTCAACGGCGTTACAATTGAACCACGATTGGTATAGTCTTCCGGATTAGCGGTAAAAACAAAAAGAATGTCGAGGGGTAACCGGAGCTTAAAACCACGGATCTGGATATCGCCTTCTTCCAGAATATTAAATAAGGCAACCTGTATTCTGGCTTGCAGGTCAGGCAATTCATTGATGACAAAGATGCCCCGGTTGCTTCGGGGGATAATACCATAGTGGATGACCCGGTCGTCAGCAAAACTGAGTTTGAGGTTGGCCGCCTTGATGGGATCAATATCTCCGATCAGATCGGCTACGCTCACATCGGGAGTGGCCAGTTTTTCGCCATATCGTTCAGAGCGGTGGATCCAATGGATAGCGGTTTCGTCGCCATGGGTGGCAATTTCTTCCTGGGCAAACCTGGAAATAGGGTTGATGGGGTCATCATTAATATCACTCCCGGCAATGGAGGGGATATACTCATCCAGTAATTCAGTCATTTGGCGGGCCATCCTTGTTTTGGCCTGTCCGCGTAATCCCAGGAAAAGTATATTGTGCCGGCTCAGCAAAGCCCGCTCCACATCCGGTACCACGGTGTCTTCATAGCCGACGATGCCGGTAAATGTGGGTTCGTGGGATGTTAACCGGTTCAGGAGATTCGCACGAATCTCTTCTTTGATTGATTTCGATTGGTAACCGGAGGCTTTGAGTTCACCAAGGGTTTTGATATTTTGGATATTCATGTTAGGAGTAATTAAAAAGTAAAAAGTCAAAAGTAAAAAGTAAAAAAAGAGTCCGTTTTTCGCATATGCATTAAAGGAAAGGGCATTTATAATCTATAATATTCTGAGTGCAGGAGGCCTTCATTGTTTAACCGTATAAGGATTTTTACTTTTGAATTTTTACTTTGATAAGTTTCTTCAGTAAACAGTTTTCCGCTTCCCGCTTTCAAAATCCTTAAAAATAAACGCCCCCAGTTTATCCAGTGAGGCAAAAAAAGCTTTCCCATGATTCATCTCCGTAAACTCCTGTACAAAACTTTGCAGGTAAGGATCGGTGGCGATCATAAACGTGGTAATCGGAATCTTCAGCTTTTTGCATTGTGCCGCCAGGTTCAGGCAGCGGTTGATTACTTTGCGGTCCAGCCCAAAACTGTTTTTATAATACCGTTTTCCAATTTTCAGACAGGTTGGTTTCCCGTCAGTGATCATGAAGATCTGTTTGTTCGGATTTTTCCTGCGTCTTAATATATCCATGGCCAGCTCGAGTCCGGCCACCGTATTGGTATGATAGGGCCCCACCTGCAGATAAGGAAGATCTTTTACTTCGATCGGCCAGGCATCATTGCCGAATACCACAATATCGAGCGTGTCTTTCGGGTAGCGGGTCTTGATCAGCTCACTCAGCGCCATGGCCACTTTCTTGGCGGGAGTAATCCTGTCCTCTCCATACAGGATCATGCTGTGAGAGATATCGATCATCAGTACGGTGGAGGTCTGTGATTTATAATCCGTTTCCCGGATGCTCAGGTCGTCTTCCCGCATATGAAAGCTTTCAATCCCGTGATTGATCTGCGCATTGCGGATGCTTTCGGTAAAATCAATCTGCTCCAGCATATCCCCGAACTGAAACTGGCGGGTCTCGGGATTTACTTCATCTCCCTGCCCGGGCTTAAAACTATGGTGATCGCCCTGTTTGGTCTTTTTAAGTTTTCCGAAAATCTCTTCCAGGCTTTTTTTACGGATGCCCTGTTCGGTTTTCGGGGTGATTTTTATCTGACCTTGCTGGTCTGGATCCGTGATATATCCTTTTTGTTTCAGGTCTTCAATGAAGTCACCCATTCCGTATTCATTATCGGTGAGCTGGTATTTCTTATCCAGTTCATTCAGCCATTGCATGGCTTCCGTCACATCCCCGCTGGTATAGGTCAGCAATTGCATGAAGAGGTCAAGCAACTGCTCAAAGCGGCTTTTGCCATCCTTATCAGGATCAAAACGGGTGAAATGAAAACCTCTCATCGGATATACAATTTACGATAATTCTGGAAGGACCGTTGCCAGATTGTAACAACCGGGGAGCCGGTAAGTTCATATAAAAGAAAACCCTCCAGGCAGGAGGGTTTTCTAAAACATAACATTAAATTATTTCTGTTTATTAGTATCTGGTTTAGCCGGAGTCTGGATACTTGGAGTATTCAGTTCATTGACTGGTTTGCTTCCTGCGGCACTTTTGTACCGGGCTTCAATATCACTCAAAACGACCAGTAAACGTTCATTGATCGGGGCTTCTGAACGCTCGTAATATCCCCAGAAATCAGGTTTGCTATCCCGGATATAATTGTAATACCGTGCCTGTTGTTCCAGGTCTTTCCGGATCTCAGCAGCCACTTTCTCTGCCAGCTCTTTCTTACCCGCCTTAAAACAGGCTTCCAGGTAGATCAGCGCGGTCTGATTATGTCCGTTATAACGACTGGCCATCGCATAGGGCAGGTTCGTGGTATTGATACCGGCTTCTACCTTATCGATCAGTTGTTTGGCCTGATCCGGTTTTCCGGCATCTGCCATAGAACCGGCGGCTTCTCCATAAATGCTGCGGAGATTCAGGATATGACGACGGTTCTCTTCATCGAAATAAACGCCTTTGATATTGGCGCCGCCAAATTCATACTTGGTCATCAGGTTATTGAATGTGGTATCCAGGTTCATATCTCTGATCTGTGTACCACCCAGTCCTTTACTGCGTAAGGATTGATCCACTACCCAGTTCATCTGCGGCATTTTCGGCATCACCGGTAATAAACGATAGGCAATACCTTCTTTACGCATATACGGACCAAATCCGAGTTCGCCCATCGGCGACGTGAAATAGATAGGACGCTTCCATTTATTGGCGGCAATAATGTTCAGAATGATCAGATCATTCTTCATCATGGCTCTTTTAGGTAATTCAAAACGGAACTCCGGTAAGATACTGTCACCAGGCTGTGCAGCTCCTGTTTTCAGCAGGTAGTCGCGGTCAACTGGTACGGAGACTTTATTTACCGGGAACGTATTCAACGGTTCCCCTCTTGAATTATCCATCTTATTGGGGTCATCGCTGCCTACATAATCCTTCATCAGGTTGAAGAGATCATAATATACATTCTCCGGAATACTCGGGCGTGGATCATATACCACATAATTGCGGGCATTACCGGCGATCTTGTCTTCGCTCCAGATAATGTCCACGGCATCGGACTCATTGACTTTATAACGGAGCTGGTTGATATACCAGTCAATACCCAGTAAGCTGTTGTTGATCACCCGTACATCTTTACGGATGCCTTCCACTTCCTGGGCATACCATAAGGGGTAGGTATCGTTATCACCAAAGGTGAAAATGATCGCATTGGGGGCACAGCTTTCAAGGTAGGCCTTGGCAATAGCCGGAGCGGTTGTTTTATTGCTGCGGTCATGATCATCCCAAACCTGCTGGGCCATGAGTACGGGTACAGCTAAACAAAGTACGGCTGTGGTAGTATTTAATACCCGGTCATTGGTTCCGCCAGCAGATACGGCACGTCCAAGGAAGCTGACACCGGCTGTTACCGCTGCAAATAAAACAGCAGCAAACAGGGAAGCCACCAGGGCGCCATCACCACTACCCGGGAAACAACTCATGAATGTGATCGCAAAACTGAGTGTACTTCCATAGATCAGTACATTCTGGAAAGTCAGTTTGTCGGCCTTTTCTTTCGCCATTTTAACAAGCGCAACTACGGCCAGTCCGATCCAGATAGCAAAAGCATAGAAGGAACCCACATACGCATAGTCCCGCTCACGGGGCTGGTTGCCGGGCTGGTTCAGGTATAATACAACTGCAATACCCGTAAAGAAGAACAGGAGGAAGGATACCACCCAGTCTTTCCGATTACGAAGGAACTGGTATACACAACCGATAATACCCAGTACAAATGGTAAGAGGTAAAGCTGGTTATGGGCTTTATTTTTTTTCAGGCTGTCTGGCATCATACTCTGATCACCCAGTCTTTTATCATCTACAAAAGATACACCGGTGATCCAGTTGCCATCCCGTTTATTGCCGTAACCCTGAATATCATTTTGCTTACCGGAGAAGTTCCACATAAAGTATCTCCAGTACATATGGCTCATCTGGTAGGTAAAGAACCATTCCATATTGTCGCCATAATCGGGAGGGGCATATTTACCGGTTTGCGGATCCTGTGCCAGTCCCAGCCATTCCGAATACGACTGTGCATGGTACTGATCATCGCTGGAATCCCATACCCGGGGGAATAATTGTTTTACTTCACTCTTGAAGTTATATTCTTTCGCACGACCCAGTTGAATGTATTTATCCGCCCCTTTTACATATTTCATTTCACTTTCCACATAGGGCTCACCCTCCACCAGGTCATCCGGTGCAGAAGCGGCAAAATGGGGACCGTACACCAGTGGTGCGCTACCATATTGTTCACGGCTGAGGTAATAGACCAGGCTGATCGGGTTATCTACATTGTTCATATCAATGCTAGGATTGGCATTGGAACGGATGATGGCCGTGAAATACATAAAGTAGCCCAGCATCATAAAGGCGTAGCACCAGAGTGTAAGCTTGATAATCCGTAAAGCGGAGGGCTTGAGGAAATAACCAAAGGCCACCGCGGTGCCCACGATCAGGATAAAGGGCAGGAATTTAAGCCCATCTCCGGGAACTATCACAAAGGGAAGCGCAGACAGTAAAAGGAAGGCGATAAACCAGGCGATCAGTTTAGTCTGATTGATGGTTTTCTCTTTAAAGCCCAGGGCCCATCCGATAACGGCCGCCAGCAAGAGGAAGTAGATGGCAAAGCCGGAGAAGAATGGCATATCAAGCGTGTTAACAAAAAACACGTCAAACTGACCCGCTGCTTTCATGGAGAATTGAATAACACCCACCTGAACCAGGCCGGTAATCAGACAACCCATGATAAAGGCCAGGATGGCGCCTTTGGTGCTCACCTCATAACGACGATAATAATAAATCATGACGATAGCCGGGATCGTCAGCAGGTTCAACAAGTGTACTCCAATGGAAAGTCCCATCATAAAAAACAGGAACACAATCCAGCGGTCGCTTTTTGCACGTGCGGCCGGATCATTACCGCCATGTTCATCGGCATGCTCCCATTTCAGCATGGACCAGAAAACAAGGGCGGTAAAGAAAGAAGACAACGCGTATACTTCTCCTTCCACGGCACTGAACCAGAAAGAATCGCTGAATGTATAAGCAAGGCCGCCGACCACACCGGCTGCCATGGTGGTAAATAGCTGGGAGGCGGTTAATTCCTCGCCTACATTAACAAACATTTTACGGGCAAAGTGGGTCACACTCCAGAAGAGAAACAGAATGGTACCTGCACTGGCCATGGCACTCATAAAATTAACCGCACTCGCAGCAGTTTGCGAATTATCCCCGAAAAGAATAATGAAAAAACGACCCAGGAGTACAAACAACGGGGCACCGGGAGGGTGGGGTAACTGCATCTTATCTGCACTGGAAACAAATTCGCCGCAATCCCATAAACTGCCTCTTGCCTCGCGGGTGAGGAAATAGGTGCCAAGGGCTACAAGAAAAACAAGCCAGCCGGTAATGTTGTTGACTTTTCTGAAGTTCATAAAAACCTGATTTTGATGGTTTACTCATGCCTGGTACGAAATGACAAGGCGTCGGCAAAAATAGGGTTTCAGCAGTAGATTTCGGTTCCGCTTCCGCAGAAATAGCAATTTAGGAAAACTTTCGTACTTCTGGAAGTTCCGGGGAATTTTTAAGAAAAGTAAACACGGACAGTCTGATAGGAGAGCTGGGCCTGTCTTAATTTTTCCGAAAAGCCTTTCAGACCGAATAAACCGGCCGCGTTGCCTTTGTTGATAGCGATTTCGAGGTAGCCGGCACTGTTGAAAAGGGCCAGTTTCTCTCCTTCCGGCACATCGGCATAGGTTTCACTGATTTTATCAATCACTTCATCCCGTTTGAACACGATGGTGAACTTCCTGCCCATACGTTGTTCTTCAAACTGCTCACGGGTAATATTGACAATCACATTTTCAAAACTGTCAATAAATATGATTTGCCCTTCAATACTGTTGTTTTCCACCATGGGCCGCAGGTGTCTTTTTTCCTGGTAGGGCACATCAGGTATCCCGATGCCCTGGATGGATTCGCCCCTGACCAGTTTATTGACCGCTTCGCCCATCACTGAGGTAAGATAGATGGTGTTTTTAACCGCCTCCTTATCCAGCGGGAGTCCGATGATTACTTCCGGATTGTCTTCCAGGATCATCGTGAGCAACCCGTTATCGGCGCAAAGAAAATACTGGTTCTGGTGAAAAGCCAGTAAGAGCTGTTCCGGCTTTTTATCAAACAGGTTGACCAGGATGATATGATAACTGAAATCCGGGAATTGCCGGATCGCACTCCGGCAGACATAGGCAGCCTGCGGGTAATTGAAAGGCGGAATCGTATGCGAAATATCGATGAGTCTGAACTCCGGGTTGGTCTGCAATAGCTGCGCCTTAATTGCTCCCACGAGATAATCGGGACTGCCAATATCTGATGTAAGGGTTACTAAGGCCAAAACGAAAAGGGTTTAAAGGGTCAGCGGGATTATTTGGCCAGTTTGCCGTCTTTGAAAAAGAATTTATGAACCATCTTGTCCGCCAGCCCGGGCAGAAATTTCTGCATAAAAACTGTTCGTTTCCCGGTAAAGGTCAGTACCAGTGTCCTTTTCTTTTTCCGGATGGCCCGCAGAATATGGTCGGCACATTCACCAGCCGGCATCATTTTGCTTTCATCCATCGGGGTTTCGCCGTGCGAATCCGCATCTTTATTCAGGGCGGCGTTGCGGATATTTGAGGTAGTGAAACCAGGACAAACCCACATCACATGCACCCCCTGGGTCATTAACTCCGTCTTGATCGATTCCAGCCAGCCCTGAAGGGCAAATTTACTGGCTGAATAACCGCTACGGCCAGGGAGGCCGCGGTAACCGGCAATGGAAGAGACACCGACAATAGTCCCTTTTCGTTCTATAATTGAATCGAGGGCATACTTGGTGCAATAGATCACCCCGAAGTAATTAATGTCCATTACTTTTTTGAAAACATCAATATTGGCTTCCTGCAGGATTGCCCGCATGGAAATTCCGGCATTATTGATCAGCACATCAATACCGCCAAACATTTTGATGGTGGTTTCCATCAGCCGGCGGCAATCATTTTCATTGCTCACATCGGCCACCATGGTATGCAGGGCAGAGGAGGGGTGACTGGCTTGTAACTGGTAGAGTTTATCATGGCTTCTGCCACAGGTGGCTACTTTGGCACCCATATCAAGCAGTTTTTCTACCAGTGCTTTCCCGATTCCGTCTGTACCGCCGGTCACAACGACAACCTTATCTTTATAGTAAGTGGACATGGTGAGTGGTTTATACCACAAACCTACTAAAAAAGTTGGAGGTTCGAGGTTCGAGGTTGG
>Ga0209717_1004344_pt1 | contig 11716 bp, 10 predicted proteins | sample AD_UKC048_MetaG_FD_184418 | JGI IMG/M metagenome (GOLD analysis project Ga0209717, IMG submission 184418) | Active sludge microbial communities of municipal wastewater-treating anaerobic digesters from USA - AD_UKC048_MetaG (SPAdes) (version 2) | ecosystem: Engineered > Bioreactor > Anaerobic >... | reverse complement strand
CAACACGCACCTGGAACTTACAATGATACACGAAGTAATGGTGCTGGACAATTCCGGCCCTGACATGGCGCTTATAAATTACGCTTCGTGGCTTAAAATGACAATGTTTTCGGTTTTAATTTCCGGGATAATAATAGACCCGTCAACAGGCGCGGGGATTTCGCTGGCAATTACTCTTGTAATAATACTTGCGGCAGCGGTTATAACCGGCTGCATTGAATCCATGTTTGCAAGGTTAAGAATGACCCACGTGCCGCAGTTTCTTCTTTTGACGGCGTCAATTGCCGTGGCTGTCCTTTCCATAGCCGTGCTTGTAATATTCGGGGGGCTTAAATGACAAATTTTCTTATACTGCTTTTTGGCGTGACCATGATATACGCTTCATCCAGCACAAGGGTGGAAAGCTATATAAAGACCCTTTCTTTTCAGGGCGTACTTTTATTTTTAATTGTGCTTGGAAACCACACCTGGACCGACTATATTTCGCTTGCTTTTCTTGCGGCCGAAACGCTTGTATTTAAAGCCATAATCATTCCTGTGTTTATGACAAGGATAGTCAGAAAAAACGGAATTTTCAGGGAAGTGGAGCCCTATATCCCGTATTTTTATTCGCTGATATTTACAAGCTTAATGTTTGCCGCGGGAATTTTTATATCTTTCTGGGTGATAGACCAGATGCAGAACTTAAGGCCGGTTTATTTTGGCGTGGCGGTTTCGGTTATAATATCCGGGATGTTTCTAATAATGACAAGAAAAAAACTTATCACTCACGTAATGTGCTACATAATGATGGAAAACGGGATATTTCTTCTTACCCTTTCCGTAATAAAGGAAATGCCCATGATTGTGAACCTTGGCGTGCTGCTTGATATTTTTGCGGCTGTTTTCATACTTGGGCTGTTTGCGACAAAAATCAATGAGGCGTTTGATGAAATGGACGTAAAAAGCCTCTCTGAACTGAAGGACTGATATGGCCGAAATTATCCTGCTTGCAACAGTTCCCTTTGCCGCGCTTATTTTTTTCTCGCGCAGCAGGGTTTTAAACAACACGCTTTTAATCCTTTATTCCGCGGGATTTTTATACGGCGCGTTTGCGGCAAAAACCGGCCCCGGTATGTTAAGCCCGTATATTGAAATTGACGGGTTGGGAAAGCTGTTTTTATGCATAATGTCCTGCGTCTTTTTTGCGGCCATGCTGTATAACTTCAGTTATCCGCCTAAAGAACGCGAATCCGAACAAAGCCATGCCAGATATTCCGCGGCTGTCGTGATATTCGCCGGCTCTATGGCAGCTTTCATTATGAGCGCGCACCTGGCGCTGGCTTGGGTTTTTATTGAAGCCACAACGCTTGCCAGCACTTACCTTATATATTATTCGGGCACAAAAAATTCACTGGAAGCGTCGTGGAAGTATATTTTTATCTGTTCTATCGGCATATCGCTTGCTTTTATCGGCATAGTGTTTTTGTCGCTGGCAACCGGAAAAGAAGGCACGCTTTTCTATTCCGATATGCGGCAAAACGCCGCCGTTATTGACGGATTCTGGCTTAAAATAGCCTTTGTATTTATACTGACCGGGTTTGGCACTAAGGCGGGCCTTGCGCCGGTGCATGCGTGGCTGCCTGACGCGCATTCAGAGGCGCCTTCGCCGGTTTCCGCGATGCTGTCAGGCGCGCTGTTAAATACGGCAATGCTTGGAATTATGCGCGTCTTTAAGATTATGAAGCTTGCCGGTTATGAATCTTTTGCGTCCGCACTTATACTGGTTATGGGTTTCTTTTCGCTTATTGTGGCAGCCGTGTTTGTATCGCGGGTAAAAAATTATAAAAGGATGATGGCGTATTCATCCATAGAAAATATGGGCATTATGGCAATAGGCGCGGCCACAGGCGGGCTTGGGGCAATAGCCGCGCTAATTCATGCTTTTTCGCATTCGTTTTTAAAATCTGCTTTCTTCATGACAGCGGGAAATATGCTTAAAATCTACCACACGGGAGTTACGGCCAAAACAGGCGGGCTTTTAAGAAAAAATCCGCTGCTTGGATGGCTGTTTTTGATTCTTTTCGCGGCGCTCTCGGCCGTGCCGCCATCGCCTTCTTTTTTAAGCGAATATCTGATTGTAGCGGAAATGCTCAAAAAGGGCGGGCTTTACGCTGCAGGCGCGGCGGTTTTTCTTCTGCTTATCGCTTTTGTGGTTTACGGGATGGCCAAGACGGTATTTTTTATCGCGTACGGCAAAGACGAATCTCCGGAAGAAAATGTCAAACTGCCTTTTATGCTTTACGCGCCTGTGATACTTCTTCTGGCTGCGGCTATAGGCGCGGCGCTTATAATGCCGCAGTTTTTAACCGATATTTTTAAAAACGCAATTGACTGCATGTAAGGGGAAACAAGGATGAATTTTCTGCGCATTAAAAATGAAACTGCGGTAAAAAGAGAGATGATACCGGATATTACTCCGGAAAAGCTGTCAGCGGAAACGGCGCGCATGTGCAATGACCAAAAGCGCATAGTAAGCCTTTTCGGAAACCGTGAAGGCGCGGGCGTCAGGATATATTCGGTGCTTGCGGATGATGAAATTTCTTATTTATATGTGTCGTCAGCCCTTGTCAAAGAAGGCGGTTCGTATCCTTCAATTGCTCAGCACTTTTTATCCGCCCAGCTTTTTGAAAGGGAAATTTACGAGGAATTCGGAATAATTCCCGAAGGCCATCCATGGCTTAAACCTGTAAGGTATCCGGAAAACGCCGCTGATAAAAATTTAAAAATGGAAGAGTATCCGTTTTTCATAATGGAAGGAAATCAGGTTCATGAAGTGGCGGTCGGGCCGGTGCACGCAGGCGTTATTGAACCCGGGCATTTCAGGTTTATGTGCACGGGCGAGAAGGTGCACCACCTTGAAATTCAGCTTGGATACCAGCACCGCGGCGTTGAAAAACTGATGAAAGAAAAAGATTCCGTGTTTTTGTCCGAATCCATAGCCGGGGATACGGTAATAGGCCATTCGATTGCGTACTGCAGGGCCAAAGAGGCCTTAGCGGGGACACAGGTATCGGACAGCGCGGAAGCGATAAGGGCGGTAATGCTTGAACTTGAAAGAGCAGGGGTGCATCTTGGGGATTTATCCGCGCTTGCCGGCGATATTGCCTACCTTCCGGGCAACGCGGTGTTCGGCGCCATCAGGACAATGATTATCAATACATCGCTTGCAATATGCGGAAGCAGGTTCGGCAGGGGGATTATAAGGCCGGGCGGCGTTGTATTTGGAATAGACGGGGATATGCAGGAACAGATTAACAATACGCTTGACGTGAATGAAAAAAAGATTGATTTAATGTGTTCGGTTATGTTTGAAGCTTCAAGCGTGCTTTCAAGGATGCAGACAACCGGAACGGTTGATAAAAAAACAGCGGAAGAAATTGGAATGACAGGCATGGCCGCAAGGGCGTCCGGTTATGAAGTTGACTGCCGCGCCGACCACCCCTTTGGCGCTTATACCCACGTTCCCGTGCATAAAAGGGGGATGAAAAGCGGCGATGTGTTCGCGCGCGCCTATTTAAGGTACGTGGAAATTAAGCAGTCGTTTAAACTTATAAGGGAGCTTATGGACTATAACCGAAATACGAATCTGATTGCTGACATGAAGCCGCAGCAGCCGTCTATGTTTGTTGTATCCTTAACCGAAGGGTGGCGCGGGGAAATTTCGCACTGCGTTATAACCGATAAAGAGGGAAAAATTGAACGTTATAAAATTAAGGACCCGTCTTTTAATAACTGGCTTGCGCTGGCGCTGGCCGTGCGCGGCAACGGGATATCTGATTTTCCGCTGTGCAATAAAAGTTTTAACTTAAGCTACTGCGGATTTGACTTATAATGGAGAGGGCGAATGTTCGGATTAATTAAAGTCAGGATAATGCAGGGCAGTCAGGCGATACCTGATGTTAAAAAAGCCGTTTTAAATCCGGCTTTCCGCGGATTCCCTGTAATTGACGCAAAGTGTAAAACGCTTGATTTTGAGGGTGATAAAGTGTGCCCCACAGGGGCCCTTAAAACCGGCCCTGTATCTATTGATATGGGAAAGTGCGTGTTCTGCGGAGAATGCGCGCGCCAGTGTAAAAATGCTGAAATAGAAATTTCGTCATCCCACCATATTGCGGCTGATTCGCGCGAAAAGTTAATTGTAAAACCAGGTGATAAATACGCGGATTTTGAAGAAAACGCGGTTGCGGCAAGGGCGGAAATTAAAAGGCTTTTCGGCCGCTCCTTAAAATTAAGGCAGGTGTCTGCCGGCGGCTGCAACGGGTGCGAAATGGAATTAAACGCCTGTTCAAACGTAAACTTTGACATGGGAAGGTTTGGGATAGATTTTGTGGCGTCCCCTAGGCACGCGGACGGAATAGTTATAACAGGGCCGGTTACAAAAAATATGGCGCCCGCTCTTGAAGACACGTATAAAAGCATACCATTACCTAAAATCATAATAGCCGCCGGCACATGCGCAATAAGCGGCGGGGTGTTTAAGGATTCTGACGCCCTTGACAGAAGTTTTTTTGAAAAACATAAAATTGACCTTTATGTGCCTGGGTGCCCGGTGCATCCTCTGACATTTGTAAACGGGGTATTGAAGTTAATAGGCCGCAAATAAAAGTGCTGCAAAGCGTTTTTTTTGATAAAATAAAACAAAGGCAGAAAGTGAATAATCTAAATTGGGGTGGGAAAATGAGGCATGTAAAGTTTTTTACGGCAGCGGCTTTAATTGCAATATTTTTATCATCAGCTGTATTCGCAGCAACGGCACAGCAATATTATGATTTTGGCATGAAACTTTATAACGCGCGGAACTATACAAAAGCGGTTTCTTATTTTAAAAATGCCGCGAAGGCAGATAAGAATAATCCGGAATATTTCCGCATGATAGGCAATTGTTATGAAAAAATGGGGCAGCCGTCCAAAGCAAAACCGTTTTTTGATTTTGCGAATAATCTTGCAAAAACGCGCGGCGTTCTTGAATGGAAAAAAATTAGGGTGTCGCCGTATGCGGGTTTTACAACCGTGGGCATGGCAACGGTTAATGATTTTCTTTTCGGCGGTACCATGCCGGACACTGCTGAAATTCAGAAATTTGGCGCAGGTTTTACCGCGGGCGTGGAAGCGGGGTATTCTTTTCTTCAGGGGCTTTATACCGGGTTAAAACTTGGAATTGTCCTTCCTGCGAATGCAAAATATACGGATGAAAATTCTTCGCCGTTATTGTCGTATAAAACTGAAAACCAGTATTCGGCATCAATAATACCCGTGATGCTTGGCGGTTCATACGAATTTAAAATATCCAATACTCCGGTATCTGCCGGCGCGGGTGTTTATGCGGGATGGGGTTTTGCTTCGGGTTCTTTTATCTTAAAATCTGAACAGACAATTACTTTTATGGGAAGCTCCACAACAACAAGCTCCGGCAGTGACGCGGCGTTTTCCGGCGGCTGCTTTACCGCTGATATAAGCGCTTTTGGGGAATATAAGATAAGCGATATGATTTCAGCAGGGCTTAATCTTGGATACAGGATAGCCAATGTGTCAGAGATGAAATACACAAAAGTCCCTGACGGAAGCGGTTATGAAACCGGGGATACTGTTGAATACTGGAAATCAGGCTGGACAGAGCCAAAGCCCATGCCTTTTGATTTTGGCGGATTCATAATAACGGCAAGGGCTTCATTTTATTTCTGACGCAATTGTCCTGTAAAATGAATAAATAAAAGTCATTAATGACAGCAGCCAGCCGGCTGAAAAAACTATCCATGAAAAGTGCGACGGATAAACGCCTTTTGTTATATCGCCTGCTGACGCTGTAAAGGAAAGAAAAACTATAGTCCCTCCGGTTATTTCAAGCAGCCATATAATTTTGGTCTGATAAAATGTAATGCCGCTGTTAATAAACTTAATTATTATAATACCTGCAGTTATCATAGATGCTGAAATTATAACAGGGGCAAGCACAGGCCCTGTCCAGGGAGCCGGGAGCAGAAAAAGAAGGTCGTATTCCATAATTGAAGCCGGCCAGCCAAGCATTATTTTCAGAGCAAGGTAAAAAACAATATCCCATACTCCGAATATCAGCATGAAATACGCGAACCGTTGAAGTTTTGTCTTTCCGGCTATGCAAGCCGCCGAAAATATCATAATTAATGTTGCGGCTTCGCGCAGGTATTCCGCGGTTATTATTCCGCCTGATATGATTTTTATGGGAAAAGCAAATCCCTGCGGATACCACAATTCCCTTAAGTAGACAACCACCGCCGCTTCAAGAAAACCGAAAGCCGCTGAAAAAATGACAGCGTTAATAAGGATAAAGTTTTCATTTTTGCCCATAAGCGCCTCCATGCACAAGTATACCATGTTTTTTTTGGAGAAAATAAAGGTTAAGGGGTGGACATTTAAAGAATTTATTGCTATAATATTTTCTATCCAAGGGAAAAGGGAACAAAGTATTTGTCATGAAGCAATGGTTTTTATGCTGTTTATTCTGCCAAGGAAAGGAGGGTAATTTTTTTAGCTGTTTAAATAAAAAAAAACGGGGAGAAAAAAATGAAAAAAGGATTATTAGTACTTATGGCAATTGCGCTGTTTTGCGGCGCGGTATTTGCTACAGAATCAAGGGTTGGAGGGCTTGGAATACCTTCGTGGGCGGTAACATCTGACGATTCGCTTTCAAAGGATTTTATTGCAAGGGAAGCTTTTAACGGGAGCATGTTTTTAATCACCCATTCAAACGCGCTGGATTTAAATGTGACTGACATTATGATGGATGTTATGCTTGGAAAAAGCATAAATCTTCCTTACACAACAACGGCGCAGATTAACGTAAATCTTGGGCCCGGAGTATTAAGCCTTATTGCGGAAAATTATAAAGGTGTTCTTGGAATGGCGGTTACAGGGCCTGAGTTAAGTTCTCAGATAGAAGTGGGTTCGGGGGACCCTTTTTCCGGCAATATGATGACAACCGGGGATATAGGCCTTCCGAAATATAATTTTAGAGCAGGTTATTCGGTCAATCTTGAAGGGCTTGCAATAGGCGGCGGAGTTAATCTTGCAATGGCTTCTGCCTCTGAAAAAAGCACGGAAAAAGGCGATGACGCGTCTAATGACAACGACAGGATGGATATTAAGGGGTCTTCGCTTGATCTGGGTTTTGAAGCCGGCGCAAGTATGGAAAAGAAAGATGACGGTATAGGTTTTGACCTTGGTATAAAACTCAACCTTCCTTCAATTGCAAATGAAGGCAAAGAAATAGAAGATGACACGGACGCTGTGCGTTATGATGAAACTTTAAAAAGCACGGCAGGGCTGAGCCTTGAGGCTGCAGGCCGTGTCCTTGCAGGGCCTGTAATTGTAGGCGCTAAATTTGCTTCAAAAAGCATTACGACGGAGTTTCAGATAAAAGAAGATTACAGTATACAGGACGGCACGTGGGATGAAAACGATACAATGACCAGTAAAGTGGCGTTAACTGACATAACAGGCGGTATTGCGTTTAATCTTCAGCCGAATGAAAAGGCAAGCATAATGCCGGGAATAGCTTTTGTTATGAGTACTACAAATTTTGAATTTGAAAGCGTTGACAATATTTCAAGCACTGAAGGCGGAATGGATGCTTCAATGAGTTCCATGAGCATTCCCGTATTTGTGTCAGCGGAAAGCAAACTTACCGATACATTTGCGGCAAGGGTAGGAATAAGCAAAGTTGTCTTTGACAGTGAAAAGGTTACATTTGATAACGAAGGGGACGGAATGGAAGTTGAACGCGCGAACCTGCTTGATGATATTTCTGTTTCAGGCGGAATTACGTTTAATCTTGGCGACCTGACCATCGACGGCGTTATAACCGGCGGATTAGCGGCAAGCGGATTAAGCGTAATTACAACAGGCATGCCCTTTGACAGCATGGAATTAAGAATTCCCGGCGGAGTTTTCACAAGCCTGTCGGCAAAGTATAAATTTTAATAAGAATTGATTTTAAAAAAAGCCCGCGCCTTTTGGCGCGGGCTTTTTTATTTACAGGGAAAAAATCTGATGACAAAGGCGCAAAATACTGATAATTTAAGTGTAACAATTATCAGGAGGTAATGATATGGCTGTACAGATATTGCTTGTAATACTTTGTGTTCTTGTGGGTGCTGTTTTGGCTATGCAGCTGTTAAACCTTAAAAATAAAAAAGAAATAAATGCAGAGCAGGTGGTTTCCGGCTTAAAAGCGGAGTTATCCGCGGTTTCAATGGAAGCGCTTACCCGGCAGAATGAACTGGGAGGTAAAGAACTTGAAGAGAAGAAAAAACTTATCGACCAGCGGCTGGACCAGATGAAGCAGGAACTTGACAAAGTGGAAACGGCTGTAAGGCTGTTTAGCAATGAAAGCGGGACAAAAATGACGGGTGTGGACGCAAGGTTAAACGAAGCCGGCAGGGTGATAAAGGAACTGCGCGATGTAACCGGCAAATTAAACGAAACCCTGTCAAGCGCGTCAAAAAGGGGCGAATGGGGCCAGCGTTCGGCAAAGCAGATACTTGATTTATGCGGGATGAAAGAGGGCGTGAATTACACCCAGCAGGAATCAACAAAAGAGGGAAGGCCGGATTTCACGTTTATATTACCTAACGGCATAAAGCTGAACTTGGACTGCAAGTTCCCGCTTGATAATTATGCGGCATATGTGAAATCTGAAAATGCGTCAGAGAAAGAAACTCTAAAAAAACAGTTTTTAAAGGATGTGCGCGGAGCTTTAAAAGGGCTGTCCGGAAGGGATTATATAGACCCCAACGGCGGCACAGTGGATTATTCCGTCATGTTTATAGCCAATGAGCAGGTCTTTAATTTTGTAAACGAGCATGACGGCTCTTTTATTGACGACGCGATGAAGGCAAAAGTTGTGGTTTGTTCGCCTTTTACCCTTTATGCGGTGGTGGCAATTATATTCAAGGCGTCAGAAAATTATAAAATGGAAAAAGCGGCGAAAGATATGGTGGCTCAGATACTAAAATTTAAGGCGCAGTGGGAAGAGTTTAAGTGCCATTTTGACGCGGTTGGCGCTTCTATAGATAAGGTAAAGGATGAATTTGAAAAACTTAAAACGACAAGGGTTAATAAACTGGAAGTGCCTTTAAGGGACCTTGAGAGGCTGGAATAATTTATAAAAACTTATCCCATAGACTTTTATCCCATATACCATATATAAAACCTGTGGCACAGAAAGAATGATTTGTAGTGGTAGACGCGGGTCTTTAGCCCGCGGCAGTTGGTTTAGGTTTCGAAGTTTCCTTTACCAACCTTCTGACCATCAGGTTTACAGGAGTTATGTATATTTTTTCAGCGCGCGCCGCAAATTGGTATTCTTGCATCCTAACAAACTTGAAATTATCAGTCAGGTTAACGTCAATGGCAATCGGAAGCTTGCGGCATATCCAAATATGCCGCCGCGGCATTATATCCGTTGTGCCGGATACGCAGTATGCTTGCGCGGCGCTTCTGAAAAAACACACATAACCCCTGTTTTATTGTTATGTTTGAAGTGGTTTGGATTTGATTTTGTCCTTGTAGTCCCGCCTTTTAAGGCGCGTTGTTTTAGATATATTAATGTCCATGCTTCTTTTGCTCATAAACTCGCTTAATCGCATGAATTTCCGATTCGCAAGCTCGATCCAACAGTGCCTTTTGTTCTTACAATTATGCTTAATGTAATATTATTCAAAATCAACTGCCGCGGGCTAAAGACCCGCGTCTACCAGATCTTTATTTCCGGGCTGCCGAGCTGCTAAGCTTCTGAGCCGCCGGTTTTATGTGTCAGATTTTGACAGTATAATCCGCCTTCTTCAATAAACGCCTTATAATTGATTATAATTTTTGCGGCACACTTGTTGCTTTATATGAAATTAAGAGTAATAATAGATGTAGCAGGAGGTGTCTTATGGCGTCTAAATTTTTTCGTTCCGTACAGTTTAAAAAAATAGACACTTTTATGCTTTGGCTGGGGGAATTCGCTTTGGGGTTTCTTCTTTTTGCCCCTGTTATTACGGTTATGTGGGGTATTCAGAATAACTATGACGGCAGTGTTTTTCAGGCGTTAAAAAGTACAATTGTAAATTTCATAAGGCACCCGGATATTCATGTAATCCTTATAGGCGGCGGGCTTGCCCTTATCTATTCCATAATATCCATGCAGTTCAATATAAACATACTGCTTGTTGTGACAATTGTGTCGTATATACTTGTAATTATGTACGCGTTTGGAATAGCAGGCGCAATAATTATGGGAGGGCTTACTGCTTTTGTTATTTTTCTGTACAGGCATGAAGTGACAAAAGAAAAATTCAGGAATTTTGTTTATGAAATCATAGATTTTTTGTTCAGGCTTGAAGGCAAGCGGGAAGAGTTTAACCTGGAAGAGGAGCTTAAAAAACCGCCGCCGGTTTATCAGGATTACCAGCCTGCTTTTAAATTTAAAGACGGAAATAAAATTAAGAAAACCCCGGAGGAAGAAGAACTGGAGAAAAATATTGAATTTATAAATAAAGTTGTCAGAACTGTAAAGGCGGCAGTTATTCTGCTGGTTTTAGGAGGCCTGACGTTTTATAAGGCTTTTACTTCAACGCTGGCGGAAACGCTGCTGGTATTTTTATGTTTTGTTATGATTGCGATATATTACAAAAGCGAGGATGACAATTATGTACTTGCAGGAATGGCATTTTTTTACATATTCTTTTTCCTGTCATTGGTAAAGATGCATTAAACCGTTTTTCTCATGGATTATCCGGCGTAAAATACCCCTTTTATTCCCTCATTGACGCTTTGTTGCCGCAGTTGTATAATCTTTTCATGAAAAAAATAACATGTATTGATTTTGAGACGGCAAACCCTTTCTGGGGCAGCATCTGCTCCGTCGGAGTTGCCGTGATAGAAGGCAATAAAATTACAAAGACCATAAGCAGGCTTGTAAAACCGCACCCTGATTACCGTGAATTTAACAGGGACAACATAAGGGTGCACGGGATAAAGCCGGAAATGGTGGCTGACGCGCCTGAATTTGATGAAATATACAAAGAAATAAAACCGTATATAGAAGGCTCGGTAGTGGCTGCCCATAACACGACTTTTGACGTCAACTGTTTAAGGGACGCGCTTACAATTTATAATATCCCTATTCCTTCTTTTGAATACATCTGCACCTGTGAAATTTCAAGAGCCACTTGGGAAGGGCTTAAAAATTACAAACTGGGTACGGTGAATACTTTTCTTGGGCACAAGTTTAAGCATCATGACGCCGGCGAAGACGCGATAGCCAGCGCCAATATAATATTAAAATCAATGGAAAAAAACGGAGTATCCGGAATTAAAGACCTTGCGGCAAAAATTAAAGTGAAGATGGGGAAAGTAAAAGAAGGCGAAGAATATGTGTTAAGTTCCGTAAAGGCGCAGATTAAAAAGGCGGACAGGTTTGACGCCCGTGAAATTACTCCCGAACACACTGATTTTAAAAAAGACCACCCTTTTTTCGGGAAAGAGCTTGTTTTTACCGGACATTTTGAAAGCGGAATGAGCCGAAGGCAGGCAATGCAGCTTGCCGCGAACTGCGGGGCGCTGCTTTCAAATTATGTAAGGCTTAAAACAGATTATCTTATAACCGGCAACAACACCGCGGAGAGTTCCAAAACAAGGAAGGCAAAGAAAA
>Ga0209717_1004339_pt1 | contig 11728 bp, 9 predicted proteins | sample AD_UKC048_MetaG_FD_184418 | JGI IMG/M metagenome (GOLD analysis project Ga0209717, IMG submission 184418) | Active sludge microbial communities of municipal wastewater-treating anaerobic digesters from USA - AD_UKC048_MetaG (SPAdes) (version 2) | ecosystem: Engineered > Bioreactor > Anaerobic >... | reverse complement strand
GATGCAATGGTTCAGGTTATTGAAGGCAAAGCAAGAATTATCATTGGTGGTAATCCTCACGATTTAGTGGCGGGCGAAACCATAATTATGCCAGCAAACATTACCCATGCACTACAGGCCACTGAACGCTTTAAAATGGTGCTTACAATGATTAAAGAGTAACACTTTCACAATTACTTTAAAAGGAATAGTAGCAATTAGTCCATTGCTACTTCTCTTTTTTTACTCACCAAACAACTTTAACTATTACCAACCAAAATGACCCGCCTTTACTCAGCCTTTAAGAAATACCATAAATGGCCAGCACTTTTTTTAACAGTTTTCTTTATCTTCTTTGCCATTTCTGGAATACTGATGAATCATCGCGAACTAATCAGTTCCATTGATATCAACAGAAAGTATCTCCCTAACGACTACGAACTTGAAAACTGGAATTTTGCTTCCGTTAAGGGCACAAAAAACTTAAATTCCGATACTATATTCTTCTATGGTGGCGCTGGAATTTGGATTACAAACCAAAATTTCAGCAGATGGACACCGTTTATGAATGGAATCCCAAGCGGTTCAGATAATAGGAAGATATTTGATTTTGAAATATCTAACGGAAGTTATTTTGCTGCAACCCGTTTTGGTTTGTACCATTTCAACAAATCACAACAACTATGGATTAAGTGCCAACTCCAAAAAAACGATGAATTCGTTACAGGTATCGAAATTGTTGATTCAACTATCTACTTAACAACTCGAAACAGTTTATACGCTGCGAATGATGTTGATGGAAGTTTTAAATTCACCAAAACCGAACTAATTCCACCAACAGGAAGTAAACCAAATATCAGCATTTTCAGGTTATTCTGGATTATTCACAGTGGCGAAATACTTGGAATATCAGGTAGAGTTATTGTTGATATTGTTGGATTAATTATGCTGTTCCTTAGTATTACAGGGTTAATCTACTTCATATCACCCAAAATAATAAAGCGGGTTAAGGGCAGATTTAGGCTGAGAAGAACCAAGCAGGCAACTAAGTTCTCGTATAAATGGCACCTAAAAGTTGGGGCTATATCTGCATTATTACTGTTGATAGTTAGTTTTACAGGAATATTCCTACGACCACCATTCCTGCTTTTTGTTGTAAGTGGCAATATAAATCATTCCGAAAATTCTGCTCAAAGAAACGATATTTTCTGGCACGATAAACTACGTGATATTAAATACGATAAAGTGAGGAAACAATTCCTTATCGCCACTTCCGACGGTATTTTTTATGGGAAAGAATTTAACGAACCTCTATGCAGATTCAAAAACGAACCACCTATCAGCGTAATGGGAATCAATGTTTTTGAAATATTGGAGAATGGCGATTACTTAATAGGCAGTTTCAGTGGTGCATTCCAATGGAATACCAACAATGGAACAACCTACAACTACATTACAGGCCAAGAGGTTGTGCCAACAAACAGTTTATCGTCGCCGTTTGGAAGCGTTGCTGTTTCGGGATACTCGAAAATCAACAACGATGAGTATTTTTTCGATTACGACAAAGGCGTTTTGCCTATGAGAGCGAATCAGAGAGACATTGCAATGCCTGATTTTGTGAAAAACTCATTTAGGTTTCCATTGTGGAATCTGGCACAGGAGTTCCATACCTGCCGTATATACTCTCCAATTATTAGTAGTTTCTACATCCTGATTGTACCGCTTGCAGGAATATCATTGATAATTATCACTATCACAGGATTTGCAATGTGGCTCATCAAAAGAAGAGGCAAGAAGCAGCAAACACAATTTTAGATTGATTCTAAGTACATATTTAACTATATTAGCACAACCAAACCTAAACCAAACGCTGTATGAAGCAAAAATTAAAGGCAATCATACAACACCTAAGCCCTCCAGCAAAATGGCGCATTCCTGTGATTATTGTTGCTGGAATTTTTATGGGCACCGCGGCCTTTGCATTTTACACATCCCGAGCGTGGTCGTACGTATCCGATGACCCTGCAACCTGTGTAAACTGTCATATTATGAGAACGGAGTACGTTACTTGGCATCACTCCTCGCATCGCGAAGTTGCCACTTGTAACGACTGCCACGTTCCGCACGACAATATTTTCCGCAAATACTACTTTAAGGGTGCAGATGGTATGCGTCACGCAACCATTTTTACGCTTAACACTTACTCGCAATCAATTACAATGCTTGCACCAGGACGTACAGTTGTACAGGAGAACTGCATTCGCTGTCACGGTAATTTAACCGAAATGGTTAAAGCCAACGTTACATACGACCAAACCGTTGAAGGCAATGGCCGTTTGTGCTGGGATTGCCATCGCGATATACCTCACGGACGCGTTAAGAGCCTTTCATCTACACCATTTGGAAATGCACCTGTGCCAAAATCTGACACCCCTGAATGGCTTAAAAAACTAATTAAGTAAACCCAAACCAAATCAATATGAAAACCTCACTAAGCAAAAAAATAGAACAACGCCCTTGGATTGGCTGGGCGCTTTTCCTAGGTACAATGGCAGTTGTTTTTGTGCTTGGATTACTTGCCGCAAGTATTGTTCAGCGCAGAACCGAGGCTAACCTAATGAATCAGCCCAAATACGAATTAGCCGAGTTTGAACCACGTAACGAGGTTTGGGGACTTGCATATCCACGCGAGTACCAAACATACTCGCAAATGGCCGACACTTCGTTCCATTCAAAATATAACGGAAGTGCCATGCGCGACGCCCTTGAGGAAGACCCCAGAATAGTTGTGATATTTGCAGGTTATGCATTTGCAAAAGATTATAATCAACCTCGTGGCCACGTTTACGCTGTAAGCGATGTGCATAATACGCTTAGAACAGGAACTCCCGAAACAGAACTCGATGGACCACAAAACTCTAGCTGCTGGGCGTGCAAAAGTCCCGATGTTCCAAGAATGACAAGCCAAATGAGCCCTGCTGACTTTTATAAAACAAAGTGGTCGGCAATGCTATCGGAAATTGTAAATCCTATAGGCTGTGCAAACTGCCACGAACCCAAAACAATGAACCTAAGGTTCTACCAACCTGCTTTTGTAGAGGCATACCAACGACAAGGAAAAGATGCAACAAAATCGACATTAAACCAAATGCGCACAATGGTTTGCGCACAATGCCACGTAGAATACTACTTTAAAGGCGATGGCAAATACGTTACATTCCCTTGGGATAAGGGTATGGATATGGAGCAGATTGAGGAGTATTACGACTCATACAACTTCTCTGATTGGACACATGCAATAAGTAAAACTCCAATCATTAAGGCTCAACATCCTGATTTTGAAATTTTCCAGCATAGCATTCACTACCAACGTGGCGTATCGTGCTCCGATTGCCACATGCCTTACACCACCGAGGGTAGCCAAAAAGTCACCGACCATAAGGTTCAGAGTCCGCTGAACAACATGGAAGCATCGTGTATGGTTTGCCACCGTCAATCCAAAGAGGAACTTATTAAAAACGTTTACGACAGACAGGATAAGGTTTACAAGGAAAAGATTGCGCTAGAAGATATGCTTGTAAAAGCACATTTTGAGGCAAAATTTGCTTGGGACAAAGGTGCAACCGAAAAGATGATGGAACCAGTAATGAAGCTAATCCGTCAGGCACAATGGCGCTGGGATTTTGTGGCTGCAAGCCACGGAGCATCGTTCCATGCACCTCTTGAGTGCATGCGTATTATTGCCGACGGAATGAATAAGGCATCGCAAGCAAGGCTTGAACTTACCAGAATTCTTGCCGATTTAGGCCACAACAAGCCTGTTGAACTACCCGATATCAGCACAAAGGATAAAGCCCAAACCGCCATTGGCCTAGATATGAGCAAACTAAAATCGGAGAAAAAAACTTGGAAAGAAACAAAACTGCCCGAGTGGTTAAAGAAAGCGGAGGAACGTCAAAAACAAATGCCTTTGCCTGCCAAAATAATGTAGGACAATTTGTAAATGAGACAATTTGATGATTTGAAAATTTTTAAAAAATAAACTTTTGAATTTAGCCTTTAGACATTATGAATAACGAACAGAATATCAAGGGAAAGCCAATTTGGTCTTTCCCTTGGAGTTATAAGGAAGGATTTATTTTTGCTTTTGGATTCTTGGTTTTGGGATTTTTAATGGAGATTGTGAATCCTTTACACCACTACATTCCGCCACGCCACCCTTACAACCTTATATACATTGCCATTCTTGTAATAACAACAATAGTCGCAAGCACCCTATGGCGCAAAAAATCTATTGTTGTGTGGTTATCGTCCATAAAATCATCAATTCCTGCAATTATTCTGTTCTCTTTTCAGGTGTTGCTTCTTGCAATAATTCCTCAGGAACAAACAGAAATGCCTGCTGGCTTACATACCATAACACGAACATGGTACTTTGCACTATCGGCATTGTACTTAACAATAACCCTTGGTTTTGCTATTGCCAAAAGGATTTATCCCTTCACCTTTACCAATATTGCATTCACATTGAATCATCTTGGTTTATGGCTTTGTGTTGTTGCCGGATTATTGGGGTATGGCGATAAGCAAGAGGTTAAAATGCAGGTAAATGTTGACCAACTTGTATGGTATGGTATAAATGACAAGGGCAAAGACATTGAATTGCCTATTGCCATTAGGCTCGAAAAATTTATTGCGGAATACTACACACCAAAACCAGCATTGATGGTTCGTGGAGTTGAATTACCAATTCTTTCAAAAAAATCATCCAGACATTTCAACAGATAGTATTTTTAACATCGAAGGCGTTAACGTTAAGGTTCATCAGTACTACCAAAGAGCCTATATCTCCGATAGTGGCTTTATTGATGCTCGAGGTGTTCCATTCACAGGTCCAGCAGCGCTTGTGGAAGTTTCAACAAAAAATGGACAATCAGCCAAAGGCTGGATTGCACCAGAGTGTGCCTCGTTTGCAGAACGATACCTGACCATAAATTCCGATACGATACTTAGACTGCTCCCTGCTGAGCCCAAATATTACGGCTCGGATATATTACTATATACAAAAAGCGGAATTACAGAGCAAAAGCACAGAATAGAGGTGAATTCTCCCTTAAAAGTTGATGGATGGTTTGTTTACCAGTACGGCTACGACAACCGAGCTGGAGCCGATTCTATGTATAGTATATTCCTTGCTGTTTACGACCCTTGGTTGAATGCAGTATATGCTGGTATGCTTCTGATTCTGCTTGGAACAATCCTTATGTCATTCAACTTCTTTAAAAGTAAAAACATCTAGTGTCTAATGTCTAAATTCTAGCATCTTTATCATGTGGCAATTATTTAACTATATATCAGTAACAACAATAATCCTTTGGGTCTTAAGCATCGCAATAGTTTTAATCCCAAAGTATTCCGTGCAGTTTCGTAAGGTTGGTTTACTCACCTCATTAATAGGAACTATACTTTTAGTCGCATTTATTGTAGGGCTTTGGATTACACTTGAGCGTCCACCAATGCGCACAATGGCTGAAACTAGGCTATGGTACTCTCTTTTTGTGAGCATTGTAACGTGGATTATCTACCTAAAAACAAGCAACAAAGCGATGTTTGTGCTTGGATACATAATGTCCATTGTTTTCCTGATTGTCGATATTATTCATCCTGAATATCAAAGCAAATCGTTGATGCCAGCATTGCAGAGCTATTGGTTTATCCCTCACGTTGTGGTGTATATGATATCATACGCTATACTAGGTGCTGCAAGCATATCAACACTAAAGGCTTTTTACTACTACAGAAAAAATAATGAGGTGGAAAGGGACATTGCCCTATCAATGCAGCTGGTTTACCCCGGTTTTGCTTTCCTAACCTGGGGAATGCTACTTGGTGCATTCTGGGCAAAAATTGCTTGGGGAAACTACTGGGCTTGGGATCCAAAGGAAACCTGGGCTTTACTAACTTGGTTTTTCTATTTAATACTAATTCATATCCATAAGTTTTTACCCAATAAGAAGAAACTTATCATAACACTGCTGGCACTCTCATTCATTATTCTAATTATTACCTGGATGGGTATAAAATATATGCCAACAGGAATGCAGAGTGTACACGTTTATGGGGGATAATAGCATTGGTCATAAGTAATGCCAAACTAAAACCAATCAATTTGTTAGCAAATTCTTTCAATAAAATTTCCAGATATTCGAAAAACCATTACTTTTGCGACTGCTTTGATTATAAACACAAATTATTGATATATGACAAAAGATAAAAAGAATGTGCAGCCAGACACAGTAGAATCGCTGGATAATGCATTGACAAGATCGGAACAATTTATTGAGAAAAACCAAAAGAGTTTAACAATTATAATAGTTGCTATACTTGTTATTGTAAGTGTATATTTTGGATACAAGCGCTTTTACCTTGCACCTATGGAGAAAGAAGCTCAATCGCAAATATATGCTGCTGAGTACAACTTTGAGAAAGATTCTTTTAAGTTGGCCTTAAACGGTAACGATAATGATCTAGGCTTTCTTGATATTGCTGATAAATACGGTATGACAAAAACTGGAAATCTTGCACATTACTATGCTGGTATCTGCTATCGACAACTGGGAGATTATCAAAATGCAATAAACTACTTGAAGGGATTTGACGCTGGAGATGTTCTAGTTACGCCAATTGCATATGGCGCTATTGGCGATTGCTATGTAGAACTTAGCCAACTAAAAGAAGGTGCTAAATTTTATGAGAAAGCCGCTAACTATAGCGAAGATGAGTTTACCGCACCAATTTTCCTTAAGAAAGCAGGAATGGTCTATGAAGAATTAAAGCAAAACGACAAAGCAATAAAGCTTTATACAACCATTAAAGAGAAATACCCAAAAAGTCAAGAGGCTAGAGAAATTGAGAAGGATATTGCTCGCAACAATACAATTCTTGGAAAATAATTTCAACCACTATAACAAAAGGGTGTCAGTATTTTGGCACCCTTTTTTATTGCAATCAATAATTTGAATTAACTTTATAGTCGAAAAACACTAATACTATGTCAACTAAAAACAAGAATCTATCAGCCTATAATCCCGAGGAAATTCCTTCGGCAAAAAAAATGAAGTTCGGCATTGTTGTTTCGGATTGGAACGATACTATAACCCATACTTTACTCGATGGAGCTTACAAAACACTTATTGAGCACGGCGCTAAAGAGGAAAATATTTTGGTGAAACACGTTCCTGGAACATTCGAGTTAACCCTTGGTGCACAGTTCATGGCCGAATACGCCGACTTAGACGGAGTAATTTGTCTTGGTTGCGTTATACAAGGAGAAACCCGCCATTTCGATTTTATTTGTCAGGGTGTTACGCATGGTATAACTGAACTGAATATGAACTATAATATTCCATTCATATTTGGAGTACTTACCACCGACAATATGGAACAAGCAAAAGACAGAGCAGGCGGAAAACATGGCAACAAAGGTGTTGAAGCAGCTATTACTGCTATAAAGATGGCCGCTCTGCAACGCGATATGGAGGAATTAGAGGGATAACTCAAGACTCATTTCCTCCACATTCTCACTATTTTAGGTTAATCCATTGAAAAAATCTTTCAAAAAATCATGCACTCCCCTTGCAAAAAAAGGGAATTGTTATACTTTTGCAAACCGATTTTGAGAGGTAAACGTTCATTGAATCCTTTTAATCTTTAATGCAACGCCGATGTAGCTCAGTTGGCCAGAGCAGCTGATTTGTAATCAGCTGGTCGGGGGTTCGAATCCCTCCATCGGCTCAAAAGGATTAAATACAGTTGGGGAGATACCAAAGCGGCCAACTGGGGCAGACTGTAAATCTGCTGGCGTATGCCTTCGTAGGTTCGAATCCTGCTCTCCCCACCAACTTGCCGATGTAGCTCAGGGGTAGAGCACTTCCTTGGTAAGGAAGGGGTCGCGAGTTCAATTCTCGCCATTGGCTCAAACCTCTCTTCTCTTTCACAGAATTTCCCTGCAACTATTCTTCTAAAATCATCATTCAACATTCCTTGTTCATAATTCACTAAACTTTTATTCGGAACTCGACTTCATTTGTATCTATTTGTATTGGTATTTTTCATAATTTGCGAAATGGCAAGCGTTGCTAATAATCTAACACACCATTAATTACCATGAACGTTAAATATCAGGTAGAGAACTTCGAGAAATCAGTTAGTAGGAAATTCGAGATTTACAACAGCATTTTTACGGGACTTCCCATCAATCGTCAATCAGGTAATTTGCTTCAGCAATTCAGCAAAACAGCCGAAAATGGTTTGAAAAAATCGCAATCGCCAAAGGAGATTATTGATACATTTATCAAGGAATTAAATCAACCCATTAGCGATGAAAAACTGTATGAGTTACTTCACGATTTTATAAGAATAACCGAGCGTCAGGTGGTAATTTATGATGCAGTGGAGGATTCTGCCTTCGACCTAATCAACGACCTCAACGGCTCAAACTCCTTGGTATTTGTCCTAAAAGATTATATCAACAAAGGATACGAAGGCGATATTATTCAGGCGCTTGCTAACCTGAAAATTAGGCTTGTGCTTACAGCACATCCTACACAGTTCTACCCGGGAACCATCCTTGCAATTATTAACGATTTGGAAATTGCCATACGCAATAACGACATTGAAACTGTTGGTAAACTCCTTCAACAGTTAGCATTTACATCGTTTTACAAGGAAACAAAGCCATCGCCAGTTGACGAGGCCAATAGCCTTATTTGGTACTTGGAAAATGTATTTTACAGCGCTGTTCTATCAATCCATAAAACAGTTTTCGCCATTCTGCCCACCAACGGATTGGTTAATGAGGACCTGATAGAGTTGGGATTTTGGCCCGGCGGCGATAGGGATGGAAACCCAAATGTTACCAGCGAGGTAACACTTACAGTTGCTGAACTGCTCCGTAAATCAATTATCAGAAAATACTATGCTGAAATTAGGCTAATTAAACGCCATATCACATTCAACGGAGTGTTCGATGATATTCAACAAATTGAAAAGCAACTACAGGGCTGCCTCAGCAACGATTGTGTATTGAATACCGATGAACTGATTAACAACCTAACCGCTATCAAAAATCGTATTGACAAAGAATTTATAGGCCTTTATGCCGATGAGGTTCAAAACTTAATCAACTCTGTTATGATTTTTGGAGGTCATTTTGCCTCAATAGATATACGACAGGATTCCAGAGTTTTACGCGATGTGTTCTCAAGATTATCCGAGGGAAAATATGAGGATAACGCTTTTGATAATGATTTGAGTCGATTGCAATGGCTCGAGAATTTCAACTTACCAGTATTGAAACTCGATAATTACGCAGACATTACACACGATACCTGCGCCACAATTCAAAGCATCAAGCTTATTCAACAGAAAAACGGTGAGAAGGGCTGTAACCGATTTATAATATCGAACTGCGGTAGAGCGTCGGATATTATTATGCTTTATAAACTTTTCCAAGCCAATGATTGGGGTAATGGTATAATTCCAATGGATTTTATCCCGCTGTTCGAAACTATCGACGATTTGGAGAATTGCGATGCAACTATGGAGCAAATCTACAAAAATCAACCCTACATAAATCACTTAAAATACCGGAATAGTAAACAGACCATAATGCTTGGGTTCTCCGATGGCACCAAGGATGGTGGTTACTTTGCTGCAAACTGGTCAATATATAGGGCAAAGGAGAAATTGAGCAAGATTTCGGAGAAGTTTGGAATTCAAGTAGTCTTCTTCGATGGGCGCGGAGGTCCAGCTGCACGTGGTGGCGGAAAAACCCATCAGTACTACGCTGCACAGGCTAAGGATGTTGCCAACAAGGAGATTCAACTCACCATTCAAGGGCAAACAATCAGCTCCAACTATGGTACGCAGGTATCGGCCCAGTACAATATGGAACAACTGCTGAGCGCTGCAATCAAAAATAAGCTAGACCCAAGTTACCACGCCGAGTTTCCCGATATTCATCGGAAAATTATGGATGAACTAATGGAACAGAGCAAAGCATTCTACTGTGAACTGAAAAATAGGGAGGATTTTATCCCCTATATGCAGAAATACTCGCCACTCAACTTTTTTGGAAAAACAAATATAGGTAGCCGCCCCGATAAAAGAAACCAAGGAGGGAAACTACAACTCGATAATTTGCGTGCAATTCCGTTTGTTGGCTCGTGGAGCCAAAACAAGCAAAACGTACCTGGATTCTATGGATTCGGATTCGCCCTTAAGCAGGTTTACAAGAAATATGGCGATAGTAATGTTGATGACCTCTACTGGCGTAGCCGTTTCTTTAGAACTTTGGTGGAGAATAGCCAAATGGTTCTGGAAAAAACCAACTTTGAACTAACATCGTTTGTGCAACAAGATGATAATTTCAGGGATATTTGGAAAACACTCCACGAGGAGTATAAAACAGCCATTGAATACTTACTAAAAACATCACGCTCTAAATTCCTGATGGAGAAAAACCCCAAGGATATGCTATCGGTTCAACTAAGAGAGCGAATCATTACGCCTTTGCTTGTTATTCAGCAGTACGCACTAATGGAATACAACACTGCAACTGAAATTGGCGATAGCCAAAAAGCCGATTCATTTGCCAATATTGTGGTTCAATGCTCGTTTGGGATTATAAATGCGGCAAGGAATTCGGCGTAGAGAATGAGGCAATTGGCCAATGTGTCAGTTAGGCAATGTGAAAGAATGGAGTAATGGAGTGGTGGAGAATTGGAGAAATTCTCGGACAAAGTACTCCATCAATCCAACGCTCCAATACTCCAGATTAAAGAAAAGAAAAACATGGAGTAATAGATAAATGGAGCAAAACCGCACTCCACTACTCCATCACTCCAAAATTTCTCCAGCAAGACTAGAATCGCTTATCCTCTTTCATCACCCTATAAACCGGAACCGGATAGTAATACCAACCCCACTGGGGCACAAGGTATTTATCCAAATAATTCCAGACTAGCAACCCATCATCGGATTGTGGCTCGAGAAGATAAGCGGCTACACGACCAAGTTTTTGAGAAGGCTTTACAACTATAGAGCCTTTATCGAACTTTACTTTGGTTGTAATAAACTTACCGTAAACATTATTGGTGTAATGCCCTTGGTTTAGTCTGGTTTCTGGTTTTAGAGAATCGATATTGAATTGTTCAACCTCCAGTGTTATTGAATCCATTAGGTACTCAACCTTTACACCATGAGATTTTAGAACTCGGTTTACCTCTGGGTCGTTAATTTTAAGAATATAAGCGTAAGGATAAGATATGTTTTGTGTTGGAATATAATCAGCAATATAGGGAACTGTAACTGTGCGTTTTCTGTCGGTTTTGCGGAAACGTTCACGGCCATTATCATCCTTGTACGCCTCAGCTTCGTAGGTTAGAATGGTTACTTTCTCGGGCGTTGGAACACCGGTGTACTTAACGGCAAAGGAATCAACTGCACTCAATCCAAGTTGCATAGTTTTGCTATCAGCAATCTCAATTAATCTTTTCAGTTCATCCTTATTGGCCGAGGAGTAATCGACCAGCGAAGCAATAAGGTTGTAGCAACCCAAAACCCTCGATTTATAGTCAGCATAAACATAATTCTCATTCAGAATACTAAACCTGTTGCGCAAGCCAAGGTAATTTGAAAAATAGCGAGGTTCCGAGGCATACGAAATCCAACCCTGCTTGTAGTCCTT
>Ga0209717_1004338_pt1 | contig 11730 bp, 12 predicted proteins | sample AD_UKC048_MetaG_FD_184418 | JGI IMG/M metagenome (GOLD analysis project Ga0209717, IMG submission 184418) | Active sludge microbial communities of municipal wastewater-treating anaerobic digesters from USA - AD_UKC048_MetaG (SPAdes) (version 2) | ecosystem: Engineered > Bioreactor > Anaerobic >... | reverse complement strand
CCCAGGTAACCCATGCCCAAGGCGTGCACGCCGGCGAGTCCGAGGCGCCTGGCGCTCTCATCGGACAACGTGGGGAGCGCCGCAGCCGTCAACAGCAGCAACGCCAGCAGCCACCACAAGGCCGCGCCGAAGAGCATCCTCAGCATGGGCGTGCGCATCGCGGGGTGTCCCACCCAGCGAAGTGTGAGGCCAGCACTGGCGACGCACACGACGACCAGATGGCCGAAGCCAACGAACCGCAGCCACGGGGGCAGCGGGGCCATGTTGGGCAACAACGCACCGACCGCCTGGACAGGGACGAGCGATACCAGCAGCCACAGCGGCCAATGGGGCCAGCCTCGATCCAGCGCCGGCCACAGGCCATCGCCGAGGAATGGAAGCATGCGATGCGAGGCTGCCACGAACACCAAGACGGGTCCGCACCACAACCCGGCCTGTGCCAGTGGCTGCAGCCACTCCAAGCGACCGGTGGCCAAGGCCAGCGCTGCGGCCAGGAGTGTCAGCGCCATGGCTGCCATGGCGATGGTGATCAGAGCGACGTGCACGCGCTCTCCGGAGCGACCCGTGCGCAGCAGGGAAAGCACCCGTTCGACCAGGAGCGACTGGCCAATCGCAGCCGCGAGCAACATGGCCGCAACGGCTCGAGCGTCCACCCCGGCAAGCGGCAGCGCCAGCAGCCAGCCTGCCGAAAACATTCCCACTCCCACGCGAAGCTGGCGCGTGTCGATGGGGGTGGTATGTAGCCACCGCGGACCTGCGGTGAACACGAAGCCGGCCACGAACAGGGGCATGGCGCCCAGGCTGAACCAGAGTCCGTGCCACGCCACCAAAGGCACCAGGTGCTGAGAATCGCCGGCGCGTGGCCCAGCGAGCAACTCGGCTGCCCACCAGCCGGCGCTGACCGCCCATTGCACGCCGGCCCAGAAGAAGCACAGCCGATGGGGCGAGCTGAGCAGCCGTTGGGCACGCCAGCTTTGCGCGCGTGTCGACTCGGCGCCGGCGACCTCAGGGGTGCGATGACTCATTCAGCAGACGCCAGACCCACCCCGGCCAGCCAGCGCCGCCAGGCCAGGGCCGCCTGCCGAGCCAGTGTGCCGGACCGGGCCGCCGTCTCGGCGCGCAACGCGGGCACGTCGACGCCGGTCTGGGCAAGTTCCAGCGCGTGGCCGACCAGCCAGCGCTCGAACGTGGCACCGTCCAGTTCGGGATGGCATTGCAGGCCCAGCACATGCTGCTGCCACTGGTAGGCCTGATGGCGGTACGAGGCCGTGCTGGCCAGCAGCTGAGCGCCTTCGGGCAGGTCGAAGGTGTCGCCGTGCCAGTGCAGCATCGAGGTCAACTCGCCGTCCAGCGGAGCCAGGGCCGAAGCGCGCCCTGCGGCGCTCAGTTGCAGCGGCATCCAGCCGAGTTCCTTCGACGGGCCGGGGTACACGCGAGCGCCCAGCGCGGCGGCGATCAGCTGGGCCCCCAGGCAGATGCCGAGCGTGGGTCGACCGGCCAGCAGGCGCGTTCGCAGCCACGCGATCTCGTGCGCGAGCCAGGGGTAGGCGGCGACCTCGTAGACACCGATGGGGCCGCCCAGCACCACGACCAGGTCCGGGGCGGCGGGATCGACGTGGGCCAGCTCCGGGCTCCAGCCATCCAGATAGCGGGGTGCGATGCCGGCGTGGTCCAAGACGGGAGCGAGGGTGCCGAGGTCCTCGAATGCGACGTGCCGGATGGCGAGGCTGCTTGTCACGATGAAACTCGATCCAGAAGTCTGCCCGCTGTGGGGGTCATGGCACTGGGGCATGCCGCGTCCGGCCCAGCAACCCAGAAGCCAGCCCTAGGAAAGCCGCGAACCAGGCCGCTACGGCGATCGGGAAGAACACGCGCGGAACGGCATCGAGGAACCCGATACCCATCGCCTCGATCATGCGCTCCGTGCTCGCCGCGTACATGCCGAGCGGGAAGACCGCGCCCCAGTACAGCGGGTCGTAGCGCAGCGGAAAGCGCCGGTAGACATGGCGCCACAGCGCCAGCACCAGCAGCATCGGAATCCACCAGGTGCCGGTAGCCCAGTAGAACACCGTGAACCCCTTCAGGAAGGGCAGCACCGACAGCAGGAACGGCGCGTCGGGCGCGTTGAGGATGAGCAGCGACCCCGCAAGAGTCGAGATCGCCATCGCGCCCATGTTGATCCAGTAGGGCGGCGAGAGGTCGCCGGGCTCCAGCGTGAAGAAGGTGTAGCGGTAGAAAATCAGCGACATCATCCAGATGTAGAGCATCCCTCCCCACAGCCACATCGACAATGCCAGGAAGTTCAGCTCCAGTCGCACCGGCTGCCCCAACCGCGCGGCGAGCAGCGCGCTCAGGGCCGCGATCGACTGCGTGGCGACCACCGCGAGAAGCCAAGCACCGTTGATGCCCTTGTCCAGCGACGGCTTGTTCTGCTTGATCGTGAGGCCCGCGAAGATCGTGTAGGTCAGGGCGACCCACAGCACCACCGCCACGGCCCACAGCGCACCGGCCACACGGCTGTCGTCGGTCAGCAGCAGGAACTGGCTGCCGACAATGCTGGTGGCCGCGACGCTGGTGAAGAAGCCTGGTCCGCGCAGGTGATCGAACAGGTCACCCATGATGCGCTGGCGATGACGCAGCGCGCGCAGCAGGTTCAGCAGGCACAGCACCGTGTAGGCGACCAGGTTCAGCGCAAACAGCGCCCGGGCGAGCAGTGGATGGCCCAGCAGATGGGCGGCGATCGACACGATGCCGGTCGCCATCACCATGCCGAAGTAAGCGGGCGACAAGCCGGCCAAGCCGGACGTCGAGGGCGCCGCGATGGAGTGGCTGGTGTCCGTCATGGTCATGGGCCATCGGCGTCGCGCGATGACGAGCCCGTCAGCGCAGGAGGACCGGCACCCGGCGCCAGCCGCCCAGCGGATAGGTCTCGCGCTCGGGCGCGGCGTCGGGCGCGGGCTCGATGAGCGCCGTGGCGGTCAACAGCGACTGCACGGCGACGACCAACTCCATCGTCGCCAGCGGACGTCCCGGACAGACATGGATACCGGCGCCGTAGACGAGGTTGTGCGGCGCATTGCGCGCGGGCTGGTAGGCGTCGGGATCGCCGAAGACGGCCTCGTCGCGATTGGCCGAGGTCCAGTTGAGGTACACGCGGGTGCCGGCGGCGAGTTCGTGCTCGCCGATGCGCACGGCACGTGTCGTCACGCGCCGGTTGACGAGGAAGGGGTCGTCGATGCGCAGCATCTCGTCGATCGCCGGCGCGAGGTCGTCGGGGCGGTTACGCAAGTTCTGCTGCACGTCCGGATGGGCGGCAAGGAACCAGACGACGACACCCAGGGCCGCCGCCATCGACGCGAGGTCACCGGCGGTCCAGTTGCGCAGGATGGAGACGATGTCCGCTTCGCTCAGCGGCTGCCCCTCTCGCGTTGCACTGAGCAGTGCGGTGGTCGGGTCGCCGGACGCGGCCGCGTCCGGGGTACGGCGCCTGCGCAACTGCCTGCGGATGATCTCGTCGAACGCAGCGGCAACCGCGGCGTTGCGCGCGGTGTCGCCGCAGCGCGTGGCGGCGTGGTTGTCGGTCATCCAGCCGAGCAGTTCGTCCTCGATGCCCTGCCATCCCAGCCAGGCCGTCTGGGCGCGCACGGCGAACGGGCGGCCGAGTTCGGCGACTGCGTCGAATACTGTTCCGCGCGGCAGCGCCGCCACGACGGCATCGGCGATCGCGCGCACGCGGGGCTCCAGCGCCGCGATCTGGGCAGGTGCGAAGAAACCGTCGACCAGTGCGCGCCAGGCTGCATGTTCGGGCGGATCCATGCCGTTCGGCACCGCGCGCCTCGACGGCAAGGCTGACGAGAAGGTCTGTGGGTCGTGCGCCGCCGCAACAACGTCGGCGTGCCGGAACAGCGTGACCCCGCGGGGCGACCGGGCCAGCGCGCAGGCGGTGCGCTGGCGATCATAGGTTCCCAGCTGGTCGGCGAGAGCCTCGGACGACAGCGGCTCCCAGGCCGGAATCGATGGATGCATGCAGGAGATGTTCTCACGCGAAGTGCCCGCGGTGAACTGCAGTACCCACGGTATGAGATGCGTCAACAACGCCGGCCCAAGCCGAGGCATCAACGTTCTATTGAGAATTACGTAACCCATGACATCACCAAAGCTCTGCCTGCTTCCAGCACGCGGTGATGATCGACTGCCTGCGCTGGCCGCCGCGCAGCTTGTTGCGTGCAGTGGTCTTGAGCTCGGCCAGGGAGTTCGGGCAGAAGTTCGCCAGCGCATGACGCTTGAGCCAGGCCCACAGGTACTCCACCGGGTTGAGGTCGGGCGCGTAGCCCGGCAGCAGCGCCATCTGCACCGCGCCCTTGGTGCTGTCGAGGTGGTCGCGCACGACTCGGCTCTTGTGCTGCGCCGCGCCGTCCCAGACGATGAGCAGGCGGCGCTTGAGTTGCGAGCGCAGCGCCTTGAGGAACTCCACGATCTGCGCGCTCTTGACCGCGCCGTCGTACAGGCGGAACAGGAAGTTCGTGCGGGTCAGCCCGGCGATGGCCGAGACGTGCTTCCAGTTGAAGTGGAACTGCACGACCGGCGTGCAGCCCTTGGGCGCCCACGTTCTCACCCGCGTAGGTCGCTCCGACAGCCCGGATTCGTCGATGAAGACGATCAGCCGTCGCTCTGCGGCACACTTTTTTTGAGCGCGGGCCAGGTCTTGCGTTTCCACGCCAGCACAGCCTCCTCGTTGCGCTCGATGGCCCGTCGCTCGGGCTTCTGCGAGCTGAAACCCATCGCGCCGAGCAGTCGCCAGACATGGACCTCGCTGAAGCGCACCCCGTACAGCCGTTCGATGAGGGCACGAACCCGTTTGAGCGTCCATAGCTCGGTGCCGAAGCCGTGGGCGATGGCACCTTGCAGCAACGCCAAACGCAGCGCATCGAGTTGCTTGGCGTGCAGTTGTGCCGGACGGCCCGTGGCCATCGAGCGCAGAGCCTCGATGCCGCCCTCATCGAGACGGGCCTTCCATGTGTACGCCGTCTGCCGTGCCACGCCCACGGCGCTGGCCGCCTGCGCGGGCGTCTTGCCCGCCAGCATCAACCGACCAGCGCGCACCCGCTTGCGTGTAGCTTCGTCCATCTTGGCCATGTACCAATTCTCCGATCAAGCTGCTGATCGGATAACGCACGAGTGCCGTATTGGTTGTCATGGATTTGGTAATTCTCAATAAGGAGGCGCTGATCAATGGCCAAGTTGAGCGGCCAACACCTGCCTGAAGCGCGACGCACGCCGAAGGAAGGCGAAATCGGGGCCGCGGCCAGCCTTCAGGCACTCGTTTTCGACCCTTCTCGGGCCGTTCCGCCCGATCAAGACGCACCTCGGGCATGGAGGTCCATCAGCGATCGCTTGGCGATCACCAGATTGGCCAGCCCGAACAGCGCAAACAGCTGGCCCTGGTTCTTGGCCATTCCCTTGTAGCGAACCTTGCGGTGGCGGAACAAGTTCTTGACCACATGGAACGGGTGCTCGACCTTGGCGCGCACGCTGGCCTTCAACTGCTCGGCCTTCTCCAGCAGCCGCGCCCACTTCTTCGTCAGGTCCAGCGTCCGGCGCTTGCCCGGCTGCATGGCGATGAACCATGCCGGCCCCTGGGCTTCGGGCCGCTTGTCCGCCCCGCGGTAGCCAGCGTCGCCGAAGGCCGACGTCTCCTGACCGTGCAGCAGCGCGCCAGCCTGCGTCACGTCGTTGACGTTGGCCGCCGTGCCGATGACCGTGTGCACCAGCCCGGACTCGGCATCCACCCCGATGTGTGCCTTCATGCCGAAGTGCCACTGGTTGCCCTTCTTCGCCTGGTGCATGTCCGGGTCGCGCTCGCCCTTTGCATTCTTCGTCGAACTCGGCGCGGCGATGATCGTTGCGTCCACGATGGTGCCCGAGCGCATCAGCAATCCCTTCTCGGCCAGGTGCGCGTTGATCTCGTCGAACAGCGTCTTGGTCAGGTCGTTGGCCAGCAGCAGGCGCCGGAACTTCAGCAGCGTCGTGGCGTCTGGCACCGACTCGCGCGACAGATCGATGCCCACGAAGTCGCGCATGGACTGGCTGTCGTACAGCGCGTCTTCCAGTGCCTCGTCGGCCAGGCCGTACCACTGCTGCAGGCAGTACATGCGAAGCATCTTCGGCACTCCGATGGGCGGGCGGCCGACCCTTCCGCTGCTCGGGTAAGACGGCGTGATCGCCGCCTCCAGCCGCGACCACGGGACGATGCGTTCCATCTCGGCGAGGAACTGCTCGCGCCGCGTGCGCTTCTTCTTCAAGGCGTACTCGGCGCTGGCAAAGCTGCGTTGGCTCATGCCGCAATGGTGCCGTTGCCGCGCCGACCGCGCATCGCGGTCAGCCCGGATAAATCAGCGTTTCCCTAAGCCTGCCGGTGTCGCCTTGGTTAGGCCCACCGCCAATCGTCGTCGACGCGGGCCAGCCCTTCATGGGCTACGCGGTAGAGACCGAGCTCGGTCAGGATGAATTCCATGGCGATGTCATGCCACTGTGGACGGATGGTCGCGATGCGCGACAGCTCGAAGGCGACCCCGATCCTCACCGCTTGCGCAGGCATGGCCGCCAGCGTGCGGTCGTAGTAGCCACCCCCGTAGCCCAGGCGATAGCCCTGTTCATCGAACCCGAGCGGCGGTATCAGCAAGGCCTGCGGCGTGAGCAACTCGGTGCCATCGGGGACCGGCAGGCCGAGAGCAGACCGCTTCATCGGAGCCCCTGGCCACCAGTTCCTGAACTGCAGCGGGGCGTTGCGGGCCACGACCACCGGCAGCACGGTACGCGAACCGTATCGGCGCAGCCAACGCAGCACGAATCGCGGGTCGAACTCGCCGCGGAACGGCCAGTAGCCGCCATCCACCACGCCCTGCAGTGCCGCGAAGTGCGTCTGCAGGCGCTCGGTGATGGCATCGTTCCACTGGCGCCGCTGGCCTGTCGGCACCGCCTTGCGGGCGGCTGTCAGTTCGTGGCGGCGCGCGTCGCGCCAGTACTGCAACTCGGTGTTCACGAGCAGCGATTGTGGCTCTGACTGCGTCCGCACCCGCGCACCCGCACTCAGATGGCCCGCGCAAGGCGGGCCAGCAGCGCGACAACGATGAGTCCCAGCAGCACCGAGAGTCCGCGCCAGAACCGAGCCGGGTCGCGCTCGATCCAGGGCTTGCGAGCGCTGGCAAGATGGCGCGCGGCTGGCTGCTGCAAATCCTGCACGAATGCGGACAGGGCTTCGTGGCGCCGAGCAGGGCGAGGATGCAGGGCCTGCCGCAGCACCGAGTCGAGCCAGGGCGGCAAATCCGGCCGGTGCGTCCGCACAGCGGAGTAGTCCAGCTTGCCGAGGTCATGCGCACCACGAAGCCGCGTCACCTGCAGGCCGTAGGGGAGCTGGCCGGTGAGCATCTGGTAGGTGAGAACCGCCAAGGCAAACAGGTCAGACTGCGGCGTGCCCCCATCGCCGATGAAGTACTCGGGTGCCGTGTACTGCAGCGAACCGACGATGGCATCGGCGCGGGGGCGCTGCGCAGCTTCGGCCAGCCCGGCCACATGGACCGCACCGAAGTCGATGATTTTCACCGTGCCGCCTCGGTCGATCATGATGTTCTCAGGCCGCAGGTCCTGGTGCAGCATCTCCTTGCGGTGGAAGGCCTGCAGGCCTTTCGCGATCTGCTGGACCATGTCCCGCACGCTGTCGAGCGAAGGCTTCGGGTGGTCCACCATCCATTGCGACAGGGTCTGGCCGTCGATGTATTCCATGGCCACAAAAAGGTGCCGGCGCGGCCGCCCGATGGTCGCGGGCCGCAGCACATGGGGGCTGTCGATGCGGCGGGCCACCCACTCCTCGAGCAGGAAACGATCGAGGCTGGCCGGCTCGTCACGCAGGCCGATGGAGGGAGTCTTCAGCGCGACCTGCTCGCCGGTGTGGTCGTCCACGGCCAGGTGGATGTGGCTTCTTGCGCTGACCTGCAAATCACGCTGGATCGTGTAGCCCTCGAAGCGCATGCGCGCATGAAGCGGTGGAGGCAGTGCCAGCTGGTCTCGAAGGATCGCAAGCTCATCGAGCTGTTCCGGCGGCAGGGACTCGACCCGGGCGATCTGCAACGTGGCATTGTCCCGGCTGCCACGCTGCAGCGCCTTCCTGACGAGGCTGCGGGCGGCTGCGTCGAGGTCACCGCCGCAGCAGGCCAGCGCGCCGTGCACATCGGCCGCCGCCAGCAGCTCATACGCCCCGTCTGTGGCCAGCAGGTAGACCTCGCCGGTCTCGATCGGCCAGTGCTGGTAGTCGATCTCCAACGACGGCGCCATGCCCAGGGCCTGGCCCAGATAGCTCACGGTCTCCGATGCCCGTACGCGGTGATCTTCGGTGAGCTGCTCCAACGCAGCGGCATGCAGGCGGTAGACGCGGGTGTCGCCCACATGCAGCAGGTGGGCGTCCCGGCCCTTGAACACCAGGGCGCTGAAGGTGCACACATGCCCGCGGTCCTTGTCGAAGCGGCCTTCGCCCCGTTGCGTCTGGGCATGCAGCCAGGAGTTGGTGGCTTGAAGCACCCGCTGCGCCGCGCGTCGCACGGGCCATGCGTCGGAAGTGAGGTAGTAGTCCTCCAGGAAGCTGCGCACCGCGGCCGCGCTGGCGAACTGGCTGACCGGGCTGCTGCTGATCCCATCGGCCAGCGCAAGCGCCACGCCCTTGGTGACAAGCAGATGCCCGTGTGGCTCCACCGCACCGTGGAAGTCCTGGTTCACGGGCTTGACGCCCGATTCTGAGTGCTGCCCGATCGCGATGTGCAGCCGGCCGCTCATCGGGAAGCCCGCATGGCGTGAGCGGCGCGTGCCCGAGGCCCCGGCATCAGGCCAGGCGCTTCGGGGCCTGCTTGTAGTGGGTCGAGTACAGCGTGGCGCCGACGAAGGTCAGGCCGCCCACCAGGTTGCCGATGACGGTGGGGATCTCGTTCCAGATCAGGTAGTCCATGAAGGTGAACTTGCCGCCCAGCATCAGGCCCGACGGGAACAGGTACATGTTGACGATGCTGTGCTCGAAGCCCATGTAGAAGAAGACCAGGATCGGCATCCACATCGCGATCACCTTGCCCGAGACCGTGGTGGACATCATGGCAGCCACCACGCCGGTGGAGACCATCCAATTGCACATCACCGCACGCACGAACAGGGTCAGCATCCCGGCCGCGCCCAGCGCCGCATAGCCCACCGTGCGGCCTTCTCCGATGTGGCCGATCTTCTGGCCGATGGCATTGGGCTCGCTGGTGAAGCCGTTGGTGAAGATGATGGCCATGAAGACGGCCACGGTGAGGGCCCCGGCGAAGTTGCCGAAGAACACCAGCGTCCAGTTGCGCATCACGCCGCCCCAGGTGGCACCCGGTCGCTTGTCCATCACGGCAAGCGGCGCGAGCGTGAACACGCCGGTCAGCAGGTCGAACCCCAGCAGGTACAGGATGCAGAAGCCGACCGGGAAGAGCAGGGCACCGATCAGCGGGTTTCCGGTATTGACGCTGACCGACACCGCGAAGGCGGCCGCCAGAGCGAGGATGGCACCGGCCATGTAGGCGCGAATCAAGGTGTCGCGGGTGGACATGAGGAGCTTGGACTCTCCGGCGTCGACCATCTTGGAGACGAATTCTGAAGGGGCAAGGTAGGACATGGGGCTTCCAGTGCGGGGATGGGAAAGTCGGAGTGATCAGGCGGCTCGTTCCAGGTCCGCACGCCGTGCCAGGTCCAGCGCCTGGCTCGAATCAAGTACGCGGCCGATGACCAGCACCGCGGGGCTGCCGATGCGCGCGGATGCCATGCAACCGGGGAGGGTGTCGAGTGTCGCCAGCACGCTGCGCTGCCGCGCGGTGCTGGCGTTCTGAACCGCAGCGGCGGGCAGATCGGCCGGCAGGCGGGTGCGCAGGGCCGCCACGATCTCGGGGGCCCGCTGCACACCCATGTAGACCACCAGCGTGATGCCGCTGGCCGCGACCGCGGCAATCGCGTCCCAGTCAGGCCCTGGGCTTCCGGGCTGCGGATGTCCTGTCACCAGCAGCACGCCCTGCGCGCCAGCGTGCCGGTCGGTCCAGCTCGTGTCCAGCGCGTTGACGGCGGCCAGGCCCGATGTGATGCCGTTGACCACTTCGACCGGCACGCCGGCGGCGCGCAGTGCCGCAAGCTCCTCCCCGGCTCGTCCAAAGACCAGCGGGTCGCCGCCCTTGAGACGCGCCACGCGTTCGCCAGCCAACGCTTCCCGCACCATCAGCTTGCAGATGAAGTCCTGCGGCGTCGAGGCGCAGCCGCCACGCTTGCCTACATGCACGATGCGGGGCGCCAGGGCCTGCGGCTCCAGCACCTGGTGCAGCACCTGCTCGCCGACAAGATCGTCGATCAAGATGACCGTCGCCGCCCGCAGCACACGCAGGGCCTTCAGCGTCAGCAGTTCCGGATCGCCTGGTCCCGCGCCGACCAGGTAGGCGGTGGGGGGCTGAACGTGCGCCATGGCGTTGATCGGGAGCATCGGGGTTCGCGTTCAGCGGGCGGCATCACGCCGCGAAGGGCCCGCGACCGGCATGGGCAGGTCAGTTCCGAGAGTTGCCAGTTCGCCGCGGTCCAGGTGCACGTGGCCGTCGCTGACACAGACGGCAAAGCGTGGCGTGCAGCCTTCGTCGGGCGCCGCCGCGACGCCGTCACACAGCCCGATGCTCCAGTTGTGCAGTGGGCAGGCGACGCGCTCGCCGAAGACGATGCCCTGGCTCAGCGGGCCTCCCTTGTGCGGGCAGCGGTCGAGCAGCGCGAATACGGCGTCGGTGCCGGTGCGGAACAGGGCCACGGCCGCACCCTGGGGGCGTTCGACGCGACGCGATCCCAGCACGGGGATGTCGTCGATGTGGCAGATGGCAATCCAGGAGTTGTCGATGGTCATAGTGGCGCAGTCGGGAGCGAGGCGAGGACGGGGCATGATCAGGCGACGACCTTGATCGGCACGAACTGGCGCGTGTCCACACCGGCCTTGTCGAACTCGAACCAGGGGTCGGGTTCGCCGTCGAGCGCCGCCTGCAACTCGGCCCACAGGGCGCGTCGGCCGTCGTGGTCTTCGAGGATTCGCTTCTTCACGTGGTCCAGGCCCACGCGGCCGACGTAGTGCACCGTGCGTTCGAGGTACCAGCCCTCCTTGCGGTACAGCTGCATGAAGGCGCCCGTGTACTCCAGCACCTCCTCGGCGGTCTTCAGCTTGGTGAAGAAGTGCGCGACCTCGGTCTTGATGCCGCCGTTGCCCGCGATGTACATCTCCCAGCCCGAGTCCACGCCGATGATCCCGACGTCCTTGATGCCGGCCTCGGCGCAGTTGCGCGGGCAGCCGCTGACGGCGAACTTCACCTTGTGCGGCGCGTACATGCGCCACATCGCACGCTCCAGGTCCTTGCCCATCTGCGTGCTGTCCTGCGTACCCATGCGGCACCACTCGCTGCCCACGCATGTCTTCACGGTGCGCAGCGCCTTGGCATAGGCGTGGCCGCTGGGCATGCCGATGTCCTTCCAGACATTGACGAGGTCTTCCTTCTTCACGCCGAGCAGGTCGATGCGCTGGCCACCGGTGACCTTGACGGTCGGGATCTTGTACTTGTCGACTGCATTGGCGATGCGGCGTAGTTCGTCTGCCGTGGTTTCGCCGCCCCACATGCGCGGTATGACGCTGTAGGTGCCGTCCTCTGGATG
>Ga0209717_1004336_pt1 | contig 11733 bp, 10 predicted proteins | sample AD_UKC048_MetaG_FD_184418 | JGI IMG/M metagenome (GOLD analysis project Ga0209717, IMG submission 184418) | Active sludge microbial communities of municipal wastewater-treating anaerobic digesters from USA - AD_UKC048_MetaG (SPAdes) (version 2) | ecosystem: Engineered > Bioreactor > Anaerobic >... | reverse complement strand
CTACCTGATCCCGGTGGATCACCGTATGGGCCTACCAGGGCTCGAGCCGTTCAACTATGTGTATCCTGCGGATTATTTTCCACTTCATGGTGTGCTTTATGGCGGGTACCTTATTATTGAGAACCATATAAAGCCTCACTTATATTCAATCTTGACCTACGATGACGGCGTTACAGCTGATAATGGATATAGGTATTACACCACAGGGATTGTCGATTGGCATGATCCTGCAATCATTACTAGCGGAGGCGATATGCTTCTCGTCGTCGAACGCTATATCTACGAGGATCCAGATGAGCATATTGCAGGGATAGATAGAGAAGGTTCTGGTGCCTTTTTCGGGGGCTCGAAGCGCTTTAAGGATGCAATTATCCAAGACTGGGATTCGTACTATCAAGGCTGGGGCGAGTTCCGACCCGGGGTCTGGGAAGACGGCATCGAATCGATCGTGGCTTGGTCCACGCTGACCGAAACGGTCAAGGGTGAAATCGTCGAGTACGGAGTCGACCGGCTACGCTATCCGTTCTACAGCTTCATCGACGCCGAGCTGTGCTTCAACAACGCCATGCTGTTCTGGGCCGAGGGAGAGCCCGGTTCGGGCATCGGGGGGACGATACACGTAGCGTTCAACCGGTCGAGCGACCACGTTATGATCCTGAATGGCGCCGTCGACTTCGCGCGGCTCAATCTCTACAAGGATAACAATAGGGCTAAGCGCGTGCTCGTGCGTGCCGACGACGGCTCGTTCGCGTTCGAGCACGTCTTCGAGGACGTGGTCGCGTTCCATAAGATACCGTTCCCGAGCGAGGCTCGGGGCGTCACCATCACCATCCTCGAGGTCTACCGCGGCCGGAGGTGGGACGATACCTGCATCACGGCCATCTACCTGAAGCAGCCGCCTTTGCGCCCGAGATACGAGTACGAGTCGACCATCGACGCATATTTACGGCTCAAAGGCATCGACCGGCTGATAGAAGAATACGAGCGCCGCCACGGCGGGGCCAAGCGGCACGCGGCCGGACCGTCGAGCGTGACCACGACGCTGCAATGACGTCATCGTAAGCCGGGCCTTGCCGTCAAGGGGCGTTCCGGCTAGGATGCGGCATGCGTTTTTCATCACGCCTCGGCCCACGCTTCGAGCCGAACGCGTTCTCTTCCCTCCAGGCCGAGCTTGTCAGCCGTGGGGTCGAGCTGCTCAATATGTCCGACTCGAATCCGACGCGCCACGGCTTGTCGCCATGCGGTGTCATCGGCGCGCTGGCCGATGCTAGATGCCTCGCATATCGGCCCGACCCTCGCGGTCTCGAGTCCGCCCGATCTGCCCTCGCCGGGCGCTTCGGCGGCGAGGCCGCGTCGTACTTCCTGTCGGCCAGCACGTCTGAAGCCTATGCCTGGATCTTCAAGCTATTGTGCGATCCCGGCGACGCGGTACTCGTGCCTAAGCCAGGCTATCCCCTGTTCGATTCTCTCGCCGGCCTCGAGTCCGTCCGCGCCGTACCGTATCGTCTCGAGTATCGCCACCCGGAAGGATGGTCCGTCGACCTCGAGGACCTACGGCTGGTCGCGAAGGCGTCGGGAGCCAAGGCTGTCGTTCTCATCAACCCGAATAACCCGAGCGGCTCGTATATCAGGGCCGACGAGAGGCGCCGGATAGTCGGGCTATGCTCCGAGCTTGGCATGGCGGTCATCGCCGATGAGGTGTTCTTCCCGTATGCGCTCGAAGCCGTAGGCGGTATGGCCCGGCTAGCCGGCGAGGAGGCTTGCCTTACCTTCGCCCTCGACGGATTGTCGAAGCTACTTTGCCTGCCCCAGCTGAAGCTGGGCTGGATACGGATTTCCGGCCCGCGGGACCAGGTCGACGAGGCGGCTGCGAGGCTCGAGCTGATCGCCGATACCTACCTGTCCGCCGGGGCGCCCGTGATGAACGCGCTACCGAGCCTGCTACCCGGAGTCGATGATTTCGTAGGTTTGGTCCTCGGGCGTCTGCGCTCAAACCTGAGCGAGGCGCGAACGGTATTCGGAGGCGACGGATCTCCGTACCGGGTACTGCGCTGCGACGGCGGATGGACGGCCCTCCTCGAATTCCCACGCTACCAAGGCGAGGAGAGCGTGATCCTTGGCCTCCTCGAGCATGCGTCGGTAGCAATCCAGCCGGGATACTTCTTCGATATGGAACGAGAGGGCTCTCTAGCCCTAAGTCTGATCCTCGAACCCGAGGTCTTCGCCGAAGGGGTCCGCAGGATCAAGGCCTACATAGACTCGATGGGAGCGTGACGGGTTCTCAGCTGAGGATTAGGTCCAAGGCTTGTCCTGGCCGCGCGTGGGGTAGTATCGTGTAGCTGTGGATCATCAAGGAGGCGACATGGCCGCGAAGCTGTTGGACGGCAAGAGGCTGGCGGAGGAGATCCGCGTCGGGCTCGGGCCGAGGGTGCTCGCCCTTGCGGAGCGGGGCATGGTCCCTGGCTTGGCCGTACTATTGGTAGGGGACGACCCGGCCAGCGTGTCGTACGTCACGGCCAAGGAGAAGGCTTGCGCCGAGCTCGGCATGAGGAGCGTCGAGCGCCGTTTGCCTGCCGAGGCTGGCGAGGCAGCTATCATCGAGGTAGTGCGCGAATTCAATGACGACCCATCGGTACACGGCATACTGATCCAGTTGCCGCTCCCCAAGGGCGTCTCCGAGGCTAAGGTGGTTGAAGCCATCTCCCCGGAGAAGGATGTCGACGGGTTCACGCCGGTCAACGTCGGCCGTATGGTCATAGGCGAGCCCTGCTTCCTGCCGTGCACGCCCCACGGCGTGCTCAAGCTGATCGAGGCGTCGGGCATCCGTACGGCCGGCGCCCACGCTGTCGTCGTTGGCAGGTCGAACATCGTAGGCAAGCCGCTCGCCACGCTTCTGGCCAGAAAATCGGTGAACGCGACTGTCACGGTATGCCACACCGGCACGCGTGACCTGGCGGAGCATACGAGGCGTGCGGACATCCTGATAGCCTGCGCCGGTACACCCGAGCTCATCAAGGCCGACATGGTCAAGCCGGGGGCCTGTGTCATCGACGTCGGAGTCAATCGGGTCGACGACCAGAGCAGGGCCAAGGGCTGGCGGCTCGTCGGCGATGTTGAGTTCGACGCCGTCAAGGATGTGGCCGGCTCGATTACGCCAGTGCCGGGAGGCGTCGGTCCGATGACCATCACGATGCTCCTCTTCAATACGGTCGAGTCCGCCGAGCGCGCGGCCGGGCGAGCATGAGGGCCGCGGCGAAGGTGGCGCGCCCCATGGTCGACGTCCAGAGCATGCGCGACGAGCGATGCATCCCGATACGCAAAGTCGGCGTCAAGGGAGTCCGATATCCGATCACGGTGCTGGACCGAGCCAACTCTATCCAGCACACCACTGCCACGGTCAACCTGTTCGTCGACCTGCCGCACCACTACAAGGGCACCCACATGAGCCGCTTCATAGAGGTGTTCAACGAGCACAGGCGCGACCTGTCCATGCCCCGCTTCCTGGCCATGCTCGACGAGCTACGCGACGCCCTCGACGCGGAGACCGCGTACTGCGACATGCATTTCCCGTATTTCATCGAGAAGAAGGCGCCGGTATCCGGGCAGCCCGGCATGATGAGCTACGACTGTTCCTACGAAGGCTCGTCGTCGGCCGAGGAGCGGGAATTCTGGGTCTCCGTTCAGGTGCCGGTACAGACCGTCTGCCCCTGTTCCAAGGCGATCAGCGAGTACGGAGCCCATAACCAGCGAGGCCTCGTTAAGGTCCGCGTCAAGCTCGGGCCTTTTTTCTGGATAGAGGACCTGGTGGCCATAGTCGAGCGGTCCGCGTCCAGTGACGTGTACACGCTCCTCAAGCGAGAGGACGAGAAGTACGTGACCGAGCGGTCGTTCGAACGGCCGATGTTCGTGGAGGATATCGTACGCGAGGTGCACGGCGGCCTTACGGCCCTCGGCATTTTCCCGAAATTCTGCGTCGAGGCCGAGAATTTCGAGAGCATTCACAATCACTCGGCGTACGCGTGCGCCGAGTATCCGCTCGACCGGTAGCTTTCGCCTCCTTTACGGTCCGTCAGCTTTTGGGTATATTGCTTATTGGCGCCGCCGTCGCGGCAACGCGAAGCCGCTCGCCGTATGGGAGCGACGAGGTGACGGCCGATCATTAAGGAGGACTCTATGGGCGATTACTATCCGGTCGACGCGGGCGAAGTCCGCAAGAACGGTATGCGCGGCGTCATCTCGACGGGCGCTGGGATCGGCTTGATGCTGTTCAATTCATTGCTCAACATACCAGTCGTCGGATGGATCCTTGGCGGCGGACTCGTCGTGCTCGGGGTCATGGGTCTCGTCGGCCGGACGCGTACCGATAAGACCACCGGCACGGTCATGATGGCCGCCGGTGCGCTCGGCATAGCCTCGTTCGTGCTCAAGGGCTTCACCGGCTTCATCCTCGGCGCAGCCGGCATCGGCTTGGTGGGCTTCGGCGTGTTTAACTTGTTCAAATTCGTCAAGGGGCTCAAGTCCAGGGGCTAAGCTCCGTCGATGCTCTGACCTCAACGTGGGCGGCCGCTCAGTCGGCCGCCCGATTCATATCCGGGGAGATCATGCGTTTTTTTATAGAGACCTACGGTTGCCAGATGAACAAGGCCGAGTCGGCGTCGTTCCATCTTCAGTTCATGGAGAGAAGCTGGGAGCCGGCGGCTACGGCGGAAGAGGCCGACCTCGTCCTGATCAATACCTGCTCGGTGCGCATCACCGCCGAGAATCGCGCTTGGGGTCGCATAGCCCATTACGCGGCGATGAAACGCGAGCGCGCCTTCACGCTGGTCGTAACCGGTTGTATGGCAGAGCGGCTCAGGGAGCGCATGCGAGAGCGCGAGCCTAGGATAGACTACGCGCTCGGCAACTTCCAGAAGGCGGCCTTCGGACTTCTGCTCGACGCGGCCGCCGCCGGACGGCGACTCGAGACGATCGAGGAGTCGCCGGCCTTCGCCTTCATGCCATCGCATCGCGAGCCGGGCTCGTTCAGCTCCTTCGTCCCGATCATGCACGGCTGCGATAACTTCTGCTCGTACTGCATCGTGCCCTATGTCCGAGGGCGGGAAGTATCGCGCGACCCGTCGTCGATAGCCGCCGAGATAGAATCGGCCGCCGCAGCGGGCGTTCGCGAGATCACGTTGCTGGGCCAGAACGTCAACTCGTACCGATGGCGCGGTCTGGGCGGCGAGCTCGACTTCGCGGGCCTCCTGACGTCTATCGCCCCCATAGCCAGGTCAGCCGGCATAGGCCGCGTCCGCTTCGTCTCGAGCCATCCCAAGGACTTGTCCGACGCGACGATAGAGGCGATTGCGTCAGACGACGTCTTCGCCAGGCACATACACCTGTGCGTCCAGCACGGCTCCGATCGCGTGCTCGAGGCGATGAACCGTAGGTACACGCGCGACTCCTATACGCTCTTGGCCGATCGTATCCGCTCGCGTATATCGGGCGTCACCCTTTCGACCGATATTCTCATAGGATTCCCCGGCGAGACCGAAGAGGACGTCGAAGATACCCTGGAGCTGATGCGCAAGCTACGCTTCGCCTACGCCTTCATGTACCATTACAATCCGCGTGAGGGCACGCCCGCCGCGGTTATGCCTGGGCAGGTACCCGTGGCCGTCAAGAAGGCCAGGCTGGCCCGCGTCATAGAGGCGCAGAAGACGATAACGAGGAGCGTCATGGACGGCATGATAGGATCGGAAGCTGTCGTGCTCGTCGAGGCTGTCTCGAAACGAAGAGGCGACGAGGTGCTCGGGCGTACCGACCAGGACATGATGGTCGTCTTCCCGGCGTCGGCCGAGCGTATCGGTTCGTTCGCCAGGGTACGGCTCGAGTCGATACGAGGGAATACATTCAAGGCCGTGGAGGTGCGATGATGCCCTGGAAGTTACTGGCTTTCATAGCGGTGATGGCGATCGTTCTGGTGTTCATCGGGTTTAACCTGGATAATCGCTGCGATATATCGCTGGTAGTCGTCACCTTCACGTCTGTACCGGTGGTAATAACCATCCTGGTCACCTATATACTGGGGCTGCTATCGGCCCTGGTCCTCTCGATAGGCAGGCGCCCCTCGTCGTCGAGGCGCGGCATCCCGCTCAGGCAAGTCGCGCCGTCCGTTTCCGAGCAGCCAGGCGCGGATGGCGAGGCGCCGTTCAAGCCGTCAGCCTCATCCTCCTCCGATACGCAACCTGCCGGATCCGGTTCGAAACGCCCCTCGAAGGGAAAGAAGAGAGGCTGAGCTCGTGATGCGCTCCTCCGTGCCGGCGATCGCACTTCTGACCATCGTCGTCTTGACGATGGTCCCGCTCCGCGCCAAGTGCCAAGGCGCCGAAGCCGTCGCAGCGCTCGAGCGCTTGACCGCTTCGGCCTCAGCCCCCGACTTGGCGGCGCGGGCTCGAACCGAGTTCGCTACGCTGAGCCGAATCGACGAAGTAGCCTGGTTGGCCGGTGCCTTGGCCGCCAAGGCCGTGGTTCCGTCCCAACGTGGGAACCTTCTCGTCGAGCAAGCCTCCGCGCTCGAGCTTCTGGGGCGCTACGGCGAGGCCTCGGTCGTATGGGAGGTTGCGGCCACCGCCGTACCCGGTCCAGCCGACGCGAAGCGCCTCCTAGCCGCCGCGGCCTGCGCGCTAGCCGCGGGGGACGTCGACTCCGCCGGCGCCCTCGCCAAGGCGGTAGGATTCGCCTCGCCCGAGCCGCGTACCGCCGAGCTAGCCCGCCTCGTATCGGGTTGGGCAGCGCTGTCGAGGGGCGAGCGAGCCGTGGCCGCCGGAATCGCCGAGTCGATCCTGGGGCGTCCTTCGTCGCTGGAGGCCGCGGCGCTGATGCTGGCTCGAGCGGCCGCCGAGGGCCAGGCAGCGCTGGCCTACGAGACAAGGCTCGCGGCCTTGGGTTCGCGTCCCGAGGCCGACTCCTCGGCTATCGCAGCGCTGTCCCTCGCCTCGCGGTCGGTCATCAAGGAGCCTGCCGAACTCTCTGAGCCGGCGGTAGCGGCAGATCCGGTTCAGCCGGTCGCGGCAGACGGCGCTCGGAAGGCCTCCTACCAGGTAGGAGCGTTCAGGGAACGGGCCAACGCCGACGCTCTCGTTTCGAGGCTCGGGGGGCTCGGCGTAACGGCGAAGGTGGCGCGTAAGGCCGATTCAGGGCTGTTCGTAGTCGTAGCCGAGGGCGGGGTCGATCCGGCGAGGACGGTGCTTATCCTCAAGGATGCCGGCTTCGAGGCCTGGGCTGTAGAAGGCCCCTAGCCCGAAGGCCACTAGCGCCGCGTGAACGACAGCGGCGGCGACTGGATCGGCTCGATCCCGAGGATGCCTATTGTCGCTTCCTCCAGCGTCAGTGTCTGTACCGATTGGCCGTCGGGGCCGCGCGACTCCGCCACGGTCGCGACCCACGAGCGCCTGACACTCTCCCCGTCCCCGTCGGCGATACGCCTCGTGTCGAGGACGACTCGGCCCTGTAGCTCATAGATTGAGAACGCGCCGCGCTGCTCTCCGTCAGGGCTTTTCAGCACGTATTCCGAGCCGACCAGCGACAGCGACGAGCCGTCGTCCGACTCGTAGAGCCCGCCTATATCGGATTGGGCGCTCCTGGCCATGGCCGGCGAGCGCCTGAAGGCCGCGGCGAGGTTGGGCGTCAACCTGCGGTACCTGCCGTCCCATCTTCCGGATATGTCGGCCTTGATGCGGTAATCCTGGAAGACCCTGACGTTGACCGAGTCTGCAGAGGCGAGCTCGATGTCCATGAGCCGGCGCAGATTCCTGACCGACTGGTTCCGCGAGGCTATGTAGAGGCCATAGCGCGTTGGGTTGGAGTTCTCCCAGGTGTATACTTCGGTCAGCCCTTCGCCGGAGAAAAGCACCGCCTCTTCCCTTGACTGGAAGGTGATGAACAAGGCCCCCGAGGACAACGGGTCGCTCGATTCCTTGTACCAGGTGCCGTCGAGGAAGGCCTTGAAGGTCTCGGCCGTGCCGTCGAGGATCGATTCAGCCTTCTGCCGAGCGATGCTGGCGCCGGGGATGCTCACCGTACCGGCCAGCACGTAGGCTTCGTCGGCGAAGCTCCATTGCCAGGTTTCCTTGATCTGGTCGAGGTAATTACCCGAGCCCGCATCCTCCTTCCAGACGGAGACGGGCCAGCTCTCGGCGTTCGACTGGCCGAGCTTATAGCTGTCCGGCCTATCGCGGCTCTCGACGAGTACGGCCGATCCTGCCTGCTCGAGGATCTTGATGTAGGCGGCTTGCTGGTCTCGATACGCATCCTGCGACTTCCAATACACCGTCATGGTCTGGTTATTGGCGTCATCCATGCCCGTGCATACGATGTTCAGGTTGTGGTCGCCAATGAGGTCGTTCACGCTCACCTGGAAGGTCTTATTCTTGGTGACGAGCGTCGAGCCCTTCCATGAGCGCGTCCACTTGCGCGTGAACGGCGAGTAGTCGGCTAGCACTATCTTGACGACTCCGGTCGCGTCGTCGGAGTCGCGCACGACCAGAACCTGCTCCTCCTCATCGTCGTAGTCGAGGTTGAACGAGTACAGGTCAAGCAGGGTTTCGTTCGGCTCGAGCGGTATAGACGCGGCGGCCCGGATCGCCTGGGCCGCCTCGATCGGGCGCTCCGATGGATTGGTGGCGTCTACGGCTTCGAGGGCCCGATAGCGGACCGGTTCGTCGGCCTTGCGTCCGTCTCGCTCGGAGAGGAAGAAATAGGTTGCGACCGCGAGCGTCGCGACGACGGCTATGGCGAATGCTGTATGGGTTATACGTTTCATGCGGCGTATCGTTCCTTGTTTGCGGCCGTCTCTGAACCCTAGTCGGAATCCTGCCGCTGAGCCAGCGCTATGACGACGAGTTCTAGCACTCGGCCCTTGATCGTATCAAGGGGATAGGGCGACTTGAAGCCGGCGGCGCTCCGATGACCGCCTCCGCCGAAGGACTGGGCTATCTGGGCTACGTTGATCGCCCCTTTGGACCTGAGGGAGCACCTGAGCAGACCCTCCTCGTTCTCCTTGAGGAAGATCGAGACCTCGACGTCGGCCGCCTGGAGCGGTACGTTGATGAGGCCCTCGGCGTCTTGGCTCGATGAACCCGTCTCGGCGAGCATGCCGGAGGTAAGCGTCTGTACGGCGATCTTGTTGCCGCCGTATAGCTCGAGGGTGGCGAGCACGTCCTTGCGTAGCAGGAGCACGTTCACGGCCGACGACTCGTAGAGCGCGCCGTGGATCTTCGTCGGATCGGCTCCGGCGCGGACCAGCTCCAGCGCGGCCTCGAAGGTGTCGGCCGTCGTCTTGGAGTAGGCGAAGGAGCCGGTGTCGTAGACCATGCCGGCGAACAGGGCCGAGGCCGTTTCCTCGGTGAACACGTGCCCGAGTCGCTTTAGTATCAGGTAGAGCATCTCGCAGGTCGACGAGTAGCTCGGCGCGGAGCAGACGTTCGGGGCCGCGTCGCCCTTTACCTCGTGGTGGTCGATGATTATCAATCCCTTGGCCTTGGCGATGATGCGATCGGCCACCTCGCCCGCGTACATTATGTCGTTCGTGTCGAGTAGCACGCAGGTCGAGGCTCGTATCTCCTCGTCGTCGAGCCCGGCGTCGTCGATGCACTCGATGATGCCGGCCCTGTCTATGAACCTGTAGGTTTCGGAGTGCCTGTTGGCGTTGACGACGCGCACGCGTTTGCCGAGCGACGAAAGGGCTCTGGCGAGGGCGTACTCGGCTCCCAGCCCGTCCGCGTCGGGGCCCTCGTGCGACGAAAGGATAAAATCGTCCCGGCCGGACAGGAACGCCGCGGCCTCGTCGATCGTCATGCGGTAGGTTCCTCCGGCTCGTTCCCAGCGCCCCTATCCCTGCGACGCCGACGCCTAAACGCGACGATGGCCACGACCAAGCCTATGGCTCCAGCCGCCGCCAGGCTCGCGGCCAAGGGCGCGCCGGCGAAGGAGGCCTTGCCGGAACCGTCGGCAGCGCGCGACGTCGCCTCCGTAGCGGCGCCCGTTCCGAACGAGGTTCCGGACGAGGTTCCGGTCTCCGCTCCGGGACCCACTGTCTCCGGCGGCTCAGTCCCGATACTCGCCGTTCCGTCGGCCGCCGCGACGCCCGAAGGCGCACCGGGTAAAGTCGGCTCCCGCCTGGCCGGCGGTTCGGACAGGGTGGTCATCAGCGAGCGCGCCTCGCCTTCGATGCGCGACGAGAGGCCGTAGCCTATGGTGATGACGCGGAACGCCCCCAGGTCGACGCGCTTGACGTACTCGAGTAGCGGATGCCTGACTACGTAGTCGGGAGCGTAATAGCGGGTGCCCTCCGGCGCCTCCTGGCGCTCGTCGGTGATAAGCAGGATGTACTTAGGGCGATCCGGCTGACCTCGGGCCAGGATCAGGGTATCCATCTCGTCGAGGACGCCGCCGATGTCGGTAAAGCGGCCGTCGGCGACCAGAGAGTTCAGGCTACGCACGATGGCGGCGACGTCTTCCTCGCCCCGTACGTCTCCCTGCCAGACAGTCTCGGATCGGCCGTAGAACTCCAGGACGCTTACCCAGTCGCCCGGCTCGACGAGACGCCCGATGACCTCCCCGGCTGCGTAGCGCTTGGCGTCGTCGATAGCGTCGGCCATAGACAGGGATGTGTCGACGAGCAGTACGAAATCGACGCTCGTCGATCGCGACTCGCCGTACAGGCAGGCGAACGCCGTTACGAGTATAAGTACTAGTATGGTTCGTCTTCTCATGCTGCCTTCTATCGTTATTTTATTGACAGAAACAGCATTGCCTATTTTTTACCTATTTGCAAGCTAAAAAGGCGTATGAACGATATCTTCCATTAAAATTCAAATCATATCCAGTGGAAAAAAAGCCGAAGAGCTTTACATTTTAGCGTTTCGGGGTAGTATTGACGGGTATCGAAATTAGACCGCAAGGAGAACCACATGGGCGCCATAGATCTTCCCAAGAGTCCTAACGTTTATCATCCCGAGAAGCCGAGCGCCGTCGGCTCCCGAAACTCTCTGGCACAGGAGAACCGAGACCAGCAGAAAGAGGTCGATCAGCTCCTGCACGAGGAGACGAATAAGGTTCTCCACCACATCAACTCCAGGCTCCCCAAGGAGGTGCTCGAGCGCCTCGACGTGATGGGCGGCCTCAAGGAGAAGGTGTACAACTACTTCAACCAGAACTACCAGAACATGTTCAATCGCTATATCGTCACGACCGAGGACGAGATGGTGAAGAAGGTCAGGAACTTCATCGACAAGGAAGAGATGAAGTCCCTGGCGCGCTATACCCCAAAGGAAATAGCGACCCTGCTCGACGAGGTTGGCGGCGCCGACAAGTTCAACACCGGCGAGATCGAGAAGTCGATGGTCAATATGTTCGGCCATCTCCAGGGGCATATTCAGCGCGGCGTCAACGAGCTGGAGAACCTGACCAACTCGCTTCTCAGGCAGAAGACCGATGTCGGTGCGTTCATCCGCGGCGAGAACGCCTACTCGGTGGTCAAGTGCGCCTTTAAGGATAACACCTACAAGCCCAAGACCGTCACCGACGTCAAGCTGTCGGTCAACATCCTCGACTCCGAGCTGATCAGCCCGATCTTCCATTATCAGGTCACCGTCGAGTACCTGATCAAGGACTTGATCGCCAAGCACATCATAGACACGATCGACAAGGACATCGAGGCGCTCAAGGACCAGCTGGTCGACGAGGGCAAGG
>Ga0209717_1004335_pt1 | contig 11734 bp, 8 predicted proteins | sample AD_UKC048_MetaG_FD_184418 | JGI IMG/M metagenome (GOLD analysis project Ga0209717, IMG submission 184418) | Active sludge microbial communities of municipal wastewater-treating anaerobic digesters from USA - AD_UKC048_MetaG (SPAdes) (version 2) | ecosystem: Engineered > Bioreactor > Anaerobic >... | reverse complement strand
GGGATGACGCCGACGGATATCGAACTGCCGGGGGGCAGGCATGAGCTGACTTTCAGCAATGCGGGCTGGCCGGAGAAACGCGTGGCGGTGGACGTGGTCGCCGGCACGAACGTGAAGGCCAAAGCGATCTTCGGGTTCGGGGCCGTGCGGGTGGAGAGCGATCCGCCCGGCGCGGAGATGTGGCGCGCAGGGAAGAAGATCGGCGCGACCCCGATGGACCTCGGGACGTGATGCCGGGAAAGCTGGATTTGGAATTGCGGATGGCCGGATGGCGCAACGAGGCGCTCTCGGGCGTCGTCGAGGAGGGGAAGACGCTGAAGCTTGAATCCAAGCTACGGGCCGAGCCTCCCGCCAGCGCAACCCGCGAGCGCCCCTTCGTCAATTCTCTGGGCATGCGGTTCGTGCCGATTGAGGGGACCCGGGTCCTGTTCTCGATTTGGGAGACACGGGTGAGAGATTTCGAAGCGTTCGTCAGCGCGACAGGCCATGATGCGACACAAGGCGCTTGGACCCTGGGGCCAGAGGGTTGGAGGCAATGCGGTGGTTCCTGGAAGTCGCCGGGATTTGTGCAGACTGGCATTCATCCCGCGTGCTGCGTGAGTTGGGAGGATGCGAAAGCATTCTGCAGGTGGTTGACGGCCAAGGAGCGGGGCGAGGGGCGGCTGGACGACGCGCAAGAGTATCGGTTGCCAACGGGTTCGGAGTGGAAGCGGGCTGTGACGTTTGGGACCGAGGGTGTGGCAGCCGAGAAGGTCTATCCGTGGGGCACCCAGTGGCCGCCGCCAACGGCGGCGGGGAATCTGCCTGGAGAGGAAGCACGGGATGCCGATTGGCCCCCCGAATATCCAGTGATCGCAGGATATCGAGATGTTTACGCCCACACCGCGCCCGTGGGTAGCTTCAGCGCGAACGGGCACGGTCTCTACGATCTCGGCGGCAACATCAGGGAGTGGTGTGAGGACGCGACCAAGGCGGGGGTGAACCGCCTCACGCTTGGCGCATCGTGCTTCGTCTATGATGCGAATGATGTCTTGGACGCCTCGTTCCAATCGTATTGGCACTGGGGCCGCCCGCCCGAGAGCCGTCACGGGATGTTTGGGTTTCGTTGCGTGTTGGTGACATCTTCGGTCATCGCAGCGACGTCGGGGGCGATTGACTCGAACGCGCCGCTGACCTCAGTTCCCGCGCCGCCTGCGACGGCATCAGCCGCGCTATCACCGCAACCGACCGCCCGGGCTGCCGGGGTTCTGTCGGCTTTGGCGCTGCCGGTGTTGTTCGCGACGAAGGAGAGCCCGTTTGTCAACTCGCTGGGGATGAGGTTCGTGCCGGTGGCGGGCACGAAAGTGCTCTTCTCTATCTGGGAGACGCGGGTCAAGGACTTTGGGGCGTTCGTGAGGGAGAGCGGCTACGCATGGCAGGCCAAGGCAGGGTACGAGCAGGGTCCGGACCATCCGGTGGTGATGGTGTCATGGGAGGATGCCAAGGCCTTCTGCGCCTGGCTGGGCAACAAGGAGGGCAGGGAATACCGGCTGCCGACCGACGAGGAGTGGGATGCGGCCGTCGGCCAGGAGGAATTTCCCTGGGGCAAGGAATGGCCGCCTCCGCCGGGAGTCGACAACCTGGCAGGGGAGGAATCGAAGCTGGGGCAGCGCGGTGATCCGCAGGACAAGAACATCATCAAAGGCTATCGGGACAAGCACCCACGCACCGCGCCGGTTGGGAGCTACGGGCCGCTCAAATCGGGACTGCATGACATGGCGGGCAACGTCCGGGAGTTCTGTGAGGACTGGTACACGGAGGGGATCCACAGGAAGTGCAAGGCTGGCGGCGGTGCCCCGCCAGAGTACAATTCGGATGAAATCAGGAAGGGCAATATCCGGAAGGTCTTGCGGGGAGGATCGTGGGATTTCTCAACCAGGGAGGCACTGCGCTCGTCGTACCGCAGTCCCCATCTTCCCGCCCGTCGGCACAACTACCACGGTTTCCGGTGCGTCTTGGTTGTCTCCCCGAAACGGGGGCCAGCCGCGGCGACGCCACCTCCGCCGGTCGGGTTACCTCCCAGGCCGGATGAGGGCGAGGCACGGAAGCCGCCGCCTCCGGTGGAGGCGTCCTCCCGGGCACGAAAACTGGCCAATGTGCGCGTCCTGAAGGGGCACACGGGGCCGGTGCACTGCGTGGCATTCACGCCGGACGGCAGGCGGATCGTGTCGGGAAGCAGCGACTGCACGGTGAGGGTCTGGGATGTGGCTGGCGCGTGCCAGGCGGACTGCCTTCAGGGACAGCAGGTGACGATCAACCACGTGGCCGTCTCCTCCGATGGAGACCGGGTTGTTTCATGCAATGCGTGGGGTGAATTGGTGCTCTGGGATCTTGTCAAGAGGCGCGAGATCGCTCGACTCAAGACGCATGGCAAGGACCCCGACGGATGGAGGAAAGCGCTGTTCTCGCCGAATGGGGATCGGGTGTTCTTCAACGGGTTTTTTGAGAAACCGCCCGGAAACAACGGCGGGGGCATCGCGGTCTGGGAAGTGACCGGGAGACGAGAGAGGGAGCAGCTCTTCACCTTCGATGTGTGGACTGGCGGTGTGGCTTGCTGCCCGGACGGAAAGCACGTTGCCGCGGGGCACTGGAATGGTGGAATCCGGCTCATGAACATTCCGGCAAAGCGGGAGGTCTGGAACGCCAGGGGACACCAGCAGCCAATCACCTACCTGAGTTTCTCCGGGGATGGAAAGCGGCTGGCCTCGGCGTGCTGGGACGGCAGCGCGCGGGTGTGGGATGTGTCGGACGGCACGGAGATCTTCTGCGGGAGCGGACAGGGGTGCTGGGTCCTGTCCGTGGCCCTTTCGCCGGATGGAAAGTGGCTCGTCTCTGGCGGCACGGATTGCGCAGATTCGAAGCGGGCAACAGCCGTCCACCTTTGGGATGTCGAAAGGCGAAAAGAAGTCGCCCAGGACAAACACGAGGATGGGGTCAAGAGCGTGGCATTCTCGGCAGATGGCCGCTACGGGGCATCCGGGAGCCTCGATGGGACGATCCACCTTTGGGAACTTCCGAAGTAGGCCCTGCGCCGTTCACTTGACCGTGGCGACGAAATCGTCGAACTGGACCTCGCCCTTGCCGGGATACAGCACGAAGGCGAAGCAGATTGAAGGCTGGATCCTGCCCTTCCTGCTCCAGCCGCACTTCATCTCTTTCCAGCCCCCGTCGGCCACCAGCTTGTGGTCGCGGAAGGTCGCCCCGTGGCCGGTGCGCGTGGCGGTGCGCAGGCCCGCCCCCTCGTAGCCGGGCATCGCGCGGACGCGGAATCGGATCTCGACCTCCTCGGCGCCCTCCACGCTCACCGGGCAGCGGATCTCCACATCTCGCTCCTTCTCCAGCCTGAGCGCGCAGACGGAGTTGCCGTCCTCGAGCTTCGTCACCTTGCCCTGGCCCTCCCAGTACCTCAGGCCCTTCTCGAAGTCCCCGTTCTTCCCGAACGCGTCGGCCGCCTTCGGCAGGTCGGCGCGCGACGGGGGCAGGCCCAGGAGCAGGCCCAGGGCCGCGGCTGCAATGCCGATTGACGTGAGCGTGGCGCGGTCGCGCATATTCCCTCCTTTTCGGGGTCACCCCGCGAGCGATTGGACAGACTCTGGTCCGGGGGGTGGCGGGAGTCAAGCGCGGCCGCTGCCGGCTGGGCGCGGCGTATCCACGGTCAATCCAGATCCATGTGCTTTCCTATCGCCACAGTCCATCGCTTTCCGGGGCGCTGCGGTTGACCAGCAGCCGCGGTTGCGAAGTTGCGGGGGCTTCGAGCACCACGTGCGCGCCTTCCCGTTTCTTCACGGCAGCCGTGCCGCATACCTTGCCGGTTCGCGGGTCCAGCACAACCACGTCCGCAGCCCAAGACGGACGAGCGTCGAACTCGATGGTGCAAGCGACATCTGCCTGACCGAAAGTGTCCTCCACCCAATAAGCGACGCATTGCGTTTCCGTGGTGCGTGAGGAAAGCAGCATCGCTTTGAGCTGCGAAGGAAGGGACACGTCAACGGACACATTGCGGCCGGCTAATGTCTGGTCTTTGGGGATTACCACAAAGACCTCAGAGGGCTTGGCTTCTCGGCAGAGGGTAAACCACGTGAAGGCGTTGTCGGGGGAATCGACCCAGGGACGCTCCGGCAAAGTTTGCTCGCACAATTTCACCGCGTGCACGGTCGCCCGCTGCTCCGCATCGGTGAGCCGATAGAAGAAGCGGTTGACGTGGCGGGATTTCTCATTGGCCACGGAGTCGTGCCATGCTTCGGGCGGCAGACGCAGGGTGGTCCGCGATAGCGCGGCGGACAGGATGGTAATCGGCTGGGGTGCGACAGCAAACGCGCGCCAGAAGGAATGCGCGCGCCGGAGCGCCGACACGCGCGGGTCCGTGCCGGCGGTCAGGGGCAGGCGTTCCGCGACGCCGCCGGCCATGTTCCAGAAGCCGCGGAGATAAAAGTCACCAGTGCGGTCCCGGAAGGAGCGGCTCACGACCTCATTGGCATCGGCGAAGTCAGTCAGCCAAGCGGGCGCAGGCGAGGGGGGAAAAGCGTCTTGCGGCACGATGGCCATGGGGTAGTCACACAGGGGGAGATCGTGGAAAAGCAGTTTGTCGCCGCCGCGCTGGGGTTTGGCCAAGCGGTGGATTTCACCGGTGAGCGTATCGAGCAGCACGAATTCGGCGTCGGGCAATCCCGAGACAGACAGGTCAGCCGCGCGGCGGCGTTGCTGGTCAGAGGGCGTGACGGGCGACCAAAAGGACACAGCAGGCGCAGGCGAGCCGCGCAGCGCGAAGGCAAACGAAACGAGTTCGGGCGGCGGCACGTGATAGAGCACGGTCAGATCATCCAACCAGGCTGACCCGCCCTTGGGCAGTTCGAGGCGCAGGCCGAAGTCGTGCCAATCCGGGCCCATCAGGAACCGGAAGCAGAAGGGCGCATAGTCCGGCTGCGCCAGGAAAGGTTTCTTCGGGCTGGGCGGCGGCGGGAGGTCGCTGCCAGAGGTGTCGCGCGGTGCAAGTTGAATGACCACGTCGCAGCCATTGCCTTTGAGCACCCCGCGCACTTCGACAATCGCCGCCCCTTGGATGGGCTGCCAACGCTCGCTGAAATCAATGCGCGCAGCCTTGCTACCGGAGAGTTTGAGTGCGCTGCGGCCGCGAAATGGCAACTGAGTGTCTATTGTCGCGCTGGCGCCTTCTCCGGTGGCTTTCCAGGACTGGAGCGCGGACGGTTCGTCAAAGCTGGCTTGCACGAGCACTGCGGTCGCAGGTTTCGCGGCGTGTTCGGCCAAGCTCACAGGGATTTCCATCGGTGCTTTGATCTTCGCCAACAGCGCGCCCGAGTGGCGGAGCGTCGCGTACTTCGCGGTCGCGCGGCCATCCGCTGTGAAGACTTGACCGGGATGATCCATGTGCGCGCCGGCTTTGGCCAGTTGCCAGTTGAGGTGCAAGAAGCCGGCGTTCGCCTCGACCAGGTACTTCCGCAGCATGCCCTTGGCTTCGTAGAGGTCCGTGGCGAAGGGAACTTCGGAGCGATCGACTGAGGGGGTGATCTGCCACTCGGTGTCCCAGATCGGCAGGCTCAGGCCGAACTGCGTCATGAGTTGACGGAGTTCGGCAACGGTCTGGAGCTGGGTCAGGTTCGCCGCGCCGGCCTCGGGACGGGCGCGGAAGGGATGCAGGCCGAGGATGTCTATGTGCGCCCCGGCGCCGGTCTGGAAGAACGCCGTCAGGAAGTTGCGCGCTCCCGGGAAATCCACGCCCCAGAATCCGCAGACACCGCCGCTGATGACTTGGTTCCCGGGATCCACCGACTTGAGCACCTTGGATGTCTCGATGACGAATCTGCCGAAAGCGGTGGGGTTTGGGGTTGGCATCCAGAATTTCGCAATGTCGGGTTCGTTGCCAATCTCCCACACGCCGATGCGGCCCTTCAGGCGTTCGGCCGTGCTGCGGAGACGTTCGAGGAACCACGCCATGGCTTCCGGGCTGTAGGCAAACGGGGCGCGATCGCCCGGCACGCCTTTGACCTCGGGAAACATCTCTTTGGACCAGGAAGTTGTCTGTGGCAGATGGCCGACGACCTGGATGTGGCGTGCGCGCAGCGCATCCACCATTCGCTCAAGGCGCGCGTTGACTCCGGTGGACATGGAGCAGGAAATCTTGGCCCACTTGACGCCGGCCCGAGCAATCCGGTCCAGATCATCGTCGTCCACATTAAGGCCGACATTGAGCGCGAGCATGGAATCGTCGAGGTCGCCAGACGCGACCGGTGCGAGGAAGCCGAGTGGATCTTCGTCCATGGTCGGCGAGCGCAAGAGATTCTCGGCCCCCTCGCCGGCTATGGTGCGCTCGGCTTCCGCTTCAATGCGCAGGTCGCTATAGTCAAACGTGTAGCCGTGGCCGGAATCCGTGCGCAGGCCGAGGGTCGTTACGCTGCACCAATCCACCGCGCCGACCGTGCTGTACGGCGGCACGTGCTGAAGGTCAAGAGACTGCTGCGCCCAGTTCGTGTTCCCCAAGTTGCCCAAGGCGTAGTAAGCAACGTTGCCGCGGCTATCTCCCACCAGCAGCCGCAATACGGACTGGGCACCGCTGCTTCGGGTCCAAAGCTTAACGCGGGTTGCGCGCCCCAAGTCCCAGGCACCCCGCGCCTTGCGCTTTTGCACCCAGAACCAATGGTCTTGGGACGAATGATCTTCCACCCGGAGAAACGCCGCCGGACGACTGCTATCGCGGCCCGATTTGATTTCAACGCGGACGCCTTCGGAGGTGACGGTCTCATCCTTCTGACGGCTTGCTCCCTTTTTCCAGCTCGCAACATCGGCGAAATCGTCCCCCAGCACCACCACTTGGGCATGGCTCAAGCAAGGCTGAGCCACGAGCATAAGCGGCAGGCTGAGCCGGAAAATCCAGCCGTGGTTGTTGGACATGATCCTGCTCATGCGCTCTTTTTCCGCCTTTCTTCTTCGCGTCATCTTCTTCGTCCGCGGTTAGCGAATTTCAATCTCATGCCAGACCGTTTGATAGTCCAGCCCGATGTCGAGCAACGTATCGTGGACCATCAACTTTCCGAGCATCCACAACGCATCGGTCGCCAATGTGTTCCGGTCATGATCCACTTCTGGATGAAACTCGCGTAGAAGAAAAGCGAACCGTGATTGGATTTCTTGATTCATCCACCGCCACTTGCTAATCTGAAGCATTCACAAGACATCTTCTCCCAACAGGCAGAGAGCCGGCGGTCAGGGCATCATTCTGTCCATCCTCCTCCTGTCGCTTCCTGCGTTTGCTGCGGTGAAGGAAGGAGAGATGCATCCCGGCTGGGTCGATCTGCTGCGTGCGCGGCGCATCCGCGAGAGCGATCTCCCTTCACAGCTCAAGAAGCAAACGCAGGACCGGCGTGAACGCGTGGCGAAACTGGCCCAAGAAATGTTACAGGAAGGAAAGTAAATTGATGGCAGAAGAGAATGTCACCACGAAAAGACTCGTCTCACTCGATGCGCTGCGCGGCTTCGTGATGTTCCTGTTGCTCGGTGGCGGCGAGATCGGCCACGCGGGATTCCTCAGCGCGTTGTTTGCTGCGATCAATCAGTCTTGGGCTCAGACGCTCTACCACCAGTTGCAGTACTCCCACTGGGGCGACACGGTTCACATGAAGGATCTGATTCGGCCGCTGTTCATCTTCGTCGTCGGCCTTTCCATGCCCTATTCGTTCGGCAAGCGTCTCAGCCTGGGCGACAGCAAGGGAAAACTGTATCGTCACGTCCTCCAGAGAACGGTAATCTTGTTCTTCCTAGGGACGATCGCCGGCGGGCATCTGCTCCTCCTGGACTGGTCGAAGTTTTACATCCTCAACAACGTCCTCGAGGAGATCGCGATCGGTTATCTGGTCACCTCGGTCGTGATTCTGAACTTCGGGGTCCGGGGACAGGTGGCGGCACTGGCCGTGCTCTTGCTGGGCTACTGGGCCCTGATTGCTTGGGTGCCCGTGCCCGGTCATGGCGCCGGCGTTATAACGCCCGAGGTGAATCTGCCCCGTTACATCGACGACATTACTGTCGGCCGGTTCCGTCCCGTGAAGTGGAGCTTCACTTGGGTCCTCAGCCTGCCGATGGCATCGAGTTGCATCGTTCTGCTGGGCGCCCTGGGCGGACAACTGCTGAAATCCACGGAAAGCTCCAAGGCGAAGGTCGGGGGACTCTTCGGCACTGCCCTGGCGTGCCTCGTCTTGAGCCTCGTCTGGAGTCGTTGGTATCCCATGATCGTGAGCATCACGACGGGTTCGTGGGTGCTTTTCGTGGGTGCAGTCGGGCTTGGACTGATGGCGCTGTTCTATCTTGTCATCGATGTTGCGAACTATCGGAAGTGGGCGTTCTTCTTTGTGGTCATTGGTGCCAACTCGATCGCGGTGTACATGGCCGCGCACCTGTTTGATTTCCGCAATATCGGGAATATCTTCGTCAAGGGCTGGACCACCAATCACAATATCGGTGTTGTCGGCGGCCTGAGCTATTGGGTAGGGCCGGGGCCGTGGAGCGACTTTGTCGAGGCATTTGCGGCCTTCGTTGTTATCTGGCTGATGATGCTCTGGTTGTACCGCACGAAGACATTCATCAAGGTTTAACTCGTTTCTCGAATGTGCCCCATTGTAAGGCGAATAGCATCTTGATGGGCCCGGACTTGGAGTCTTGTCGCAACCTGGTTTGCCGGATTTATGAGAAAGATGAAACGCACCGTGCGAATCCTGACCAGCAGTGCCCTATCAGTTCCCATCAGTTTGGCCCTCACCTCGCTTCCCGTAACACTTCGCGCCATTGCATGAAACAACCTGATGTTTACCTCGGTTTAGCCCTGTTGGCGGTGCTGACCGGCGGTTTGTCGGCCGCCGAAGGTACTTCCGCCCTGCCTTATGAGCGCTGGACCGTCAGTGAGACCATTATGGGTCCCGGTCCGCGAGGCACCTTCGATGATGTGGCCGCCAAAGACCCATCGCTCGTGTTTTACCAGGGCAAATATCATGTGTTTTACACCAGCAAGGCGTCGCGCGAGACCGCCCGCACTTTGCAGTACGTGGAAAAAACGCGCTCCGGCTTAGGCTATGCCAGCGCGCCGACCGTGGCGAGCCTCCGCGCGGCGCCGCGCCACTATTTGAACGAATCGTTGGGTGCCATCGTCGTGGCCCCGCAGGTCTTTTATTTCGCGCCGCAAAAGCTCTGGTATCTCATTGCGCAAATTCCCGTCAAAGACGCCCGGCCGGACCTTCAGCCGGTGTACTGCACCAACCCGGACATCGAAAACCCGCGCGGCTGGTCCAAACCCACCGTGATCCCCACCCGCAAGGTGGACAATGGTTTCTGGATTGATTTCTGGGTCATTTGCGACGAGCGCCGCGCGCACCTCTTCTACACCGACCACCGGGGCTCCCTCTTCCGCATGGGCGTGCCCCTGGAAAAATTCCCGGACTTCAGCGGCGCCATTGACGAAACCGTGCTCACTGAACGGGGCGAAGACGCCCAGGGCCCGTGGCGGCTCCACGAGGCAAGCCACATCTATTATGTCAAAAGTGCCAGGAAATATCTCGCCCTGTTGGAAGCTGTGCGCCCGCATCCGACCCGCCCCAACTATTGGGACAGCCGCAAGCGCTTCATGTTCGCCATGATCGCCGACCAGCTCGAAGGCCCCTGGACCCGCGCCGAGGCCTCGTCCAACGCCTTTGCCGGCGACCCCGCCCGGCTCTTTCTGGCCGACGGTTCCCGCGCCAAATACGACCAGGTAAGCCATTTTGAGATCGTGCGCCGAGGCATTGACCAACGGTACGAAATCGAAGACTTCAACTTCGTGCTGCTCTTCCAAGGTTTCGACGCCAAACACACGCCGGATACTTTCAACTATGACGACCTCCCGTGGGAACTGGCGCTTATGAAAAACTTCCCCGGTCCCTGGAGCGAACGTCTGCCCGGACCCCTAGAGTGAGCGCATTGACCAATTTGACCTTTCAACCCAATTCTCCACGCGAAGACGGACAGGTAATGACCGTGGAATAGGCGTGACGTCGCGCCATCCGTGGCAAAGATGCTTCTCATGAATCGAAAATTTATCGACATCCCGCTTGCGAGTTTGAACTGGGTAGCATGGCTATTTCTCACCGCATGTTTTTGGTTGTTGGCTACGCCTGTCCGCGCCGAACTACGTGCGGGCGTGGCCAGGGTGGACATCACGCCGTCGCAGCCATGCCGGATGGCCGGGTACGCGGGCCGGACGAATTTATCCACCGGGGTGCACGATCCGCTCTCCGCTCGTGCGGTTGCCGTCGAAGAAGGCGGCAAGCGGCTGGTGCTCGTGTCGTCGGACATCATTGGGTACAAAGGCGAAATGGCGGAGCACATGCGCGGGGCAATTCTCAACGCGTGCAAGCTGAAACCGGCAGAGCTGGTCCTCGCCGCTATTCACACCCACGCCGCTCCAACGCCGTCGCTGGAACCGGAGAAGACTCATCCGAACAACGCGGAATACACGAAGCTGCTGCGCGGACGACTGATCAAGGTGGTCCAGGAAGCGCTGGCCGGGCTGAAGCCTGCGCGCGTCGGCGTGGGCGTTGGCGCGTCTCCGGTTGGGATCAATCGCCGCGAACCGGTGACGGATAGCAAGGGGCAAAAACAAATCCGGCTCGGGCGCAATCCCGGCGGCAGTACGGACCGCGAGGTGCAGGTGCTGCAGGTGCGCGAATTGGCCGGCGAAAAACCGTTGGCCGTGCTCTTTGCCTACGCCACGCACGGTACGTCCCTGGGGTCAAAGAACCTCCAAATCAGCGGCGATGTGTTGGGCCTGGCAGCGCAGTTTGTGGAACATTACCTCGGCGAGGGAATCATCGCCCCTGAGTTTGCCGGCGCCTCGGGGAACATTGACCCCTGGTTTCGGGTGCTGCCGGAATTCAAGACGGCCAATGGCTGGATTCCCGAGCCGGTCCTGCTCGGCGCGATGCTCGGCGAGGAAGTACTGTCCACATCAGACACGATTCTCAGCTTCAGCCAAGTTGGCCCAGTTAACTCGCTCATTAAGACGATCGAGTTGCCCGCAAAAACAGATCAGACCGCTACTGTTCCCATGACGCTCACCGTGGCGCGCGTGGGCAACGTCGCGTTGGTTGGGTTGGGGGGAGAAGTTTTTCACGAGATCGGCCAGGCGATCAAGCAGGCGTCGCCGTTTCCGCACACCTTCGTAATCACCCACTGCAACGGCGGGGCCGGATATCTCGTCGTCAAAGAGGCATACGCGGAAGGCGGCTATGAAGTTAAAACTAGTCACCTCGCGCCCGGAGCCGCGGACCTGGTGATGCAAGAGGTGGCCCTTTTGCTGAAGCAACTAGCCAATCAATGATTTCAAGGATGCATGAAATTGATACGAGCCTATGAACCAGAAAATGGGGTCACATCTGGACATTAGACATAACGTTGACCAGAAAATGGGGTCACATCTGGACATTAGACATAACGTTTGACCGAATGGGCTGGTGCGGCAGCATGGGATTGATGGCGCGGCCGGTGAGATTCGAGGTGGAGGGGGCTGGTATCAATTGACGGCGCGTGGGGTGGAGCGGCGGGGGGTGAGTGGGGCGCCGGGATGGCGGGTTGAAACTGCGGGAGCTGGGCGAGGCGGTGGGCTGAGCGGATTATGCCGCCGTCTCAAAGGCACTACAGCGCTTCGAGGAGCGGCTGGCGC
>Ga0209717_1004334_pt1 | contig 11735 bp, 17 predicted proteins | sample AD_UKC048_MetaG_FD_184418 | JGI IMG/M metagenome (GOLD analysis project Ga0209717, IMG submission 184418) | Active sludge microbial communities of municipal wastewater-treating anaerobic digesters from USA - AD_UKC048_MetaG (SPAdes) (version 2) | ecosystem: Engineered > Bioreactor > Anaerobic >... | reverse complement strand
TTGAGCTAACCGGACCGTTGCGGTATGTGGCTAAAGGCCCAGAATGAAATGGCGGGCCTTTGGCCGCATGCCGCAATGGGTCCGGTTGAGCGAATGGTTAGGCATCGCTGTCTCCCTGGTGCCGATTACGATATTTCTTGTATAGCGAAGCACTCGCTGACACTGCTGCTGCCCCAGCTGCGATACCAGCAAGTACAGGGGCAACGGTTACAATTACAGGTGCGGAAACTATGCCTAGTGAAACGCCTATTGCTGTCAATCCTGTTGGGGCTGCTACTGCTGCACTTGCGGCAGCCACTGTTGCAACGATCCTAGTAGTTTTGGCCGTAGTATCTAGTGTTCCGGCGATTTGGTTTCGATTGGCGTCTATTGCCTGAAGAGTTCGTTGGCTTGCTGCCTTTGTTTCGCTGACTCGGGCTGTTAAATGGTCACTAAACAATCCCAACTTTGTCGCAACGTTATATTTACTGCTAAGGTAACGTTCTTTTAGGGAGCTGGGCTCCGTCGAGGACGGTGTCATTGTCTTAGGGCAATCTTCTGAATCCATGCGACGACTCCCGAAGAATTAGATGAGGTTGATGCTGCTGGGCCGCGCGTTGCGATGCCTAACGTTTGAGCTAACCGGACCGTTGCGGTATGTGGCTAAAGGCCCAGAATGAAATGGAGGGCCTTTAGCCGCATGCCGCAATGGGTCCGGTTGAGCGAATGGTTAGGCGTCGCGTTCTGGGCCTCCATTCGTAGGTTCCTTGTCCTTGAGGTACGGCTTGGAATCCACCAAGTGGTCGGGAAACAGAATGCCAAAACGGCCGTCCTTGCTGTTCTTTGCCAAGTCCCGTTTCCTTAGTACAGCACGCATGAACTCCCTTTGATTATGCTTGAGACAATTTAGCACGTATTCGACAAAGTTTTCGACAGTTTGAATCTCGTGATCAAGTTGTCCAATTCCTACGGAATCGCCTTCGACGGCGAGTGTGCGGTCCCAAAGTGATCGGTACTCCTTGAAGACTGGAACCTTGCCCAAAAAGTAGACCTCGTTGAACTTCTGTTTCTCTGGTACGACATTGCCGTGGAGCAAGTCATTTCGCTCGTTGATCAGTCTGTGGAAGTTCTTGCAAGCATCAGCCTTGTAATCAACCGGCTTTTCGAAGCCGATGCAGCTTAAATGTAGACCACGAACCCTAACGTCAATTTGTTGCCTGTAGATGCTTTCTAGCAACCTACTGTCAGACTTGACGTCCGGACGGGCCAGCACAAAGATCAGCAAGTTCAAAAACGCTTCCGCCCACACGGGCAGCATCGATCTCATCCCGAAGCAAAGCCCATAGGCTCTGCTGTGTGATTCAGTCACGGCCTTCCAGAGTTCGGCCTGCTCCACGGCTGAGGTCGGTGTGTTGAAAGTCTCTGAGAAGGGAGAGGAAAGATCTATTGTTGAGAGTTCACGACGGAGACTGCGAATCGTTCGCGTAAGTCGCGCATATGGATTTACAAACTCCGTCCAGTGTTCAAGCTTCCCGCGTGCTGCGGCCATCTTCGGACCGTGATTCTTGAAATCTACCCGAATCTGTTCAATCAGTTCGAGTCGCTCTGATTCTTCGAACTCAAGGTCACCAATAACAAATAGGTCGGTTCTGAAGTTGGTTCCCCAGAATCCGATAAGTGTCTCTCTGTGCTTGAGCGTCCAGTCCCAGTGAACGAGGTTATCGGAGTGATCGTTTCGCAGGAAATTTTGAATACCATTTGGCATACCGAATCGCGCCCAGAAGTAGCAGTACAAATCGACTGGCTTCAGTTCGTTGCGAAGTTCAAGATATGCACGGGAACATGCTATCGACTGTCGGGTCTTCGTTGTCTGAAGAATCTCCTCAGTTGATGGGTATTCCAAGGACGCGACGAAGTCTGATGGTAGTGGCATGCGACGCCTAACGTTTGAGCTAACCGGACCGTTGCGGTATGTGGCTAAAGGCCCAGAATGAAATGGCGGGCCTTTAGCCGCATGCCGCAATGGGTCCGGTTGAGCGAATGGTTAGGCCGCATTCCGCACCATTGTGGCAAACTCAACTAGATTAGAGACTACTGGTACACCTTGATGGCTGGATTGGGACTGACCCATAGGGTCTAGCCAGACACTTTGAACGCCAAAACTTCTAGGCGCGATGGCGTCGTATTCCAATGAATCTCCGACCTTGGCAATTTGCTGCAACGGCAGATTCGTAACCGATTCGACAACTTGCCAAAACTGAGGCTGGTTCTTCTTGAAACCAATCTCCATGAAGCAGAAGACATCGGTGAAGTAGGTGGAGAGCCCGCCGCGCGCTAGAGCAGCAACTATGTCGGGCCTGTATGAAATAGAGGCGTTGGTGGCGATGAAAAGCGGCATGACCCTCGAGAGTTCTGAAACTGCTTCAAGGGCCGCGTTAATCACTTCGACTTTTGGCCAAAGAGCCATAGATCGATCCTGAGGTCCGACCTCGGACATAAGCGTACCGCCCCAGTCAAAACAGGCGGCTCGAATGGGTGCGGTGATTCGCATATGCGGCCTAACGTTTGAGCTAACCGGCATTTTGCGGGATGCGGCAGTTGGGCGAGAATGAAATGAAGCCCAACTGCCGCATGCCGCAAAATGTCCGGTTGAGCGAATGGTTAGGCAGCGCATTCGCGGTGTTGGCAGGCAATGACCCGACCTGATTGAACACTGCTTGTGTTTGCCTAGCAAGACGCGCTGACCGTGATTGGCCATGAAGCTTGTTGATTGCAGCCGCCTGAGTGTTGCGAGTTGTGGAGACGCGGCGCCTTGGTGCGGCGCGTGACGAACTGACTGGCGGCTTCGCCGCAGGCGCGAAGCGCGAGCGACGAACTAGATTTGCACGGCTGGCCAACATTTCGCGGCGCATAGGGTGGCGAACAGCAGAGATGGAGCGGCTTGTTTGGTAAGCGGAGCCGACGCTGGCGGCTCGGCGCCCAGGACCGATGACTTGCGTGCTGACTTGCCAAATTGGGTCAAGGTTGCGCGAAGGGCAGCAGATTTCGTTTTGACTCGAACTGAGGCAACCATTGCGAGAACTGGAGATTTCAACAAACATGGCACGGCGTAGCGATGGTTGAAGAGTTTGCATTGGTGCTGCCTAACGTTTGAGCTAACCGGACCGTTGCGGCATGTGGCTAAAGGCCCAGAATGAAATGGCGGGCCTTTGGCCGCATGCCGCAATGGGTCCGGTTGAGCGAATGGTTAGGCCCCACTTGGCGGGGTGCTTCCGTGTGGTGTTGACTCAATCTTCTCACCTTCTTTGGTTTGGGCTAGGTCGACACTTAGATCACGGAATCTTCCAGTTTTGATGTCGGATAAGCGGAAGTGTTTCGACATATATACTTTCCGTGACCCGCTAAACGCGTCATATCCAGACACAAAGATCTGAATTTGCGCGGCTTTACCCAAGGACAGAACATCCTCCATGCTTATGCGACCTTCGGATGCTTTGTGCTTGAAATCGTCTGCATAGCGAATATTTGTTCGAAAGGACTCGGTTGCGTTCAGAAAAAAGCTTAGTACCCTGTTCCCTCCTATTCCGAGGTGTGGAATCTCGTACTTTGATTCTCCGTCGCCGGAAAGGGGGATATATAACCCGGTCCAGTTTGAGTCGCCACTCCAGTTCACGGAGAGTCGCGCAAAAACTTCCACCCCGATAATTGCCCGTCGTCCTGTGTTCTGGAATTTAATTCTATACGAGTGACCGCTGCCACCGCTTCTTTGGATTTTACTGATGGATTCAGAGAACTGGATCGCTGGTACAAGCCAATGAAAGAGTACCCACCACGAAAAGAATGATGTTACCAGTCCTACTACTAGTCCGATGAGGTTGGAAACTAGAAGCTCGGCGAAGTTCATTTTGTGTGGGGCCTAACGTTTGAGCTAACCGGCATTTTGCGGCATGCGGCAGTTGGGCGAGAATGAAATGAAGCCCAACTGCCGCATGCCGCAAAATGTCCGGTTGAGCGAATGGTTAGGCAGCGCATTCGCGGCGTTGGCAGGCAATGACACGACCTGATTGAACACTGCTTGTGTTTGCCTGGCAAGACGCGCTGACCGTGATTGGCTATGAAGCTTGTTGATTGCAGCCGCCTGAGTGTTGCGAGTTGTGGAGACGCTGCACCTTGGCGCGGCGTGTGACAAACTGACTGGCGGCTTTGCCGCAGGCGCGAAGCGCGAGCGACGTACTAGCTTTGCGCGGCTGTGCAACATTTCGCGGCGCAGCGAGAAGCGAACAGCAGTGATGGAAATGCTTGTTTGGCAAGCGAAGCCTACGACGGCGACTTGGTGCCCAAACCTGATGACATTTGCACCGTTTTTCCAAGGTGACCTGAGCCTGTGCATAGGTCTGCGGTTGTGGGGTTGGCTTGTATTGAAGCGACCATTGCGATGAACGGAAACCATAGCAGCAACAGCAAGGCGTAGCGTTGGTGGCACAGTTTGCATTGGCGCTGCCTAACGTTTGAGCTAACCGGACCGTTGCGGTATGTGGCTAAAGGCCCAGAATGAAATGGCGGGCCTTTAGCCGCATGCCGCAATGGGTCCGGTTGAGCGAATGGTTAGGCATCGCTTTTCACGGTTGTGCAATAGACGATTCTAAAAGTTCGCTCAGCAAATTCCAACGTGCAGCTTGACGTTCTAAGTTTGTCTTGATAAGTCGAATTTTGCCAGGACTACTTGCTGGTTCTATGAATGTTACCCATGTGTATTCCGGTTCTGCTACTGCAACGGCATAAAGATTATGATCAACTCTGTATGTCCCAAAGATTGATTTAGCTTTTGTTTGCTTACATTTTGACATTGCCATGTCAGCGCTCAGTAGTGATGCTCTGACCTTCTGTCGTTGGCGCGGGCGAAGTCCTTGATACTGCTTTAGAAAGATGCTTCCGACTAGCGCAATCTTCTTTCCAAGGAATCGCTCTGCTCGAAAGTTCTGTCCGAATAATCCTGCCCTAAATGCAGCCATTCCAATTGCACTGCGATATCTGCGCTTCACTACGCCCGAGGGATGTAGCAGCGATTTCACGATTTGCGATGCCTAACGTTTGAGCTAACCGGACCGTTGCGGTATGTGGCTAAAGGCCCAGAATGAAATGGCGGGCCTTTGGCCGCATGCCGCAATGGGTCCGGTTGAGCGAATGGTTAGGCGTCTCTCGCGCCGAGTGCATATGTGACCTTTGTGTCTTGGCGAGCTATGTACCCCTGGCGCTCAAGTTCGATCATTAATGCCTCGACTTCTTCGTCCGGCAGCTGCATTTGAAAGACCGAATTCATGGTATTTCTGAGTGTCGCAACCTTTCGGGGGCGTGAGGAACCTCGCTTGATCAGATCAGCGATGACCAGTTCAAGCTTCCCATCTCTATCAACTGTATCTGTTGCGATTGATTGGGGCTCAACTATTGCCTTTGCCATATTGCTTGGGCAGGTAAAGGCTGAGCGTTGGTTCAATATAGCCAGCAACTTTGATTTGATGGATAGGTTGCCGAGCGCCGCATTGACTGCTTTACAGCAAACTATGCAGTTTTCGTCGTCCTTTGGTCCTCCGTTGGAAGTGGCCACCAGGTGTTCCACGCTCGCCTCTCCATCAGGGATAGGTTGTGCGCAGAGGAAGCATTTATTGCCTTGAAGAAAGAGCAGACGCTCGAGCTGTTTCATTGGAGACGCCTAACGTTTGAGCTAACCGGCACATTGTGGTGTGACGGCATTTGACCCAGAATGAAATGGCGGGGCAAATGCCGGCACGCCGCAATGTGTCCGGTTGAGCGAATGGTTAGGCGGCGACGCGTACTGACGATTTCAGGAACTCGGGTGCAAAATCAGCGCCATTTGGCCAGACCACCGTTCTTAATTCGGGATGCAAGATCAGCGACTTAAAATAGGCGAGGTCTTTGAGTGGTTCAAAGACCTCACCTTCAAGTTCGCTTTCAAGATTTACTTCGCCTTCCGTTCCATCGGCAAAGCGAAGCCAGATTGTGTATGCACTAACATACCGGACTTCTAGAATGCGAGGCAGCATAGATTTACTCCAGGGGATCGATGCGCGGCAGAGGTCTGCTAGCGCGAGCCAGGGTCCAAGTGTTCATCAACTCGTCGCGGTGTAGGTTACGCCATTCCTGAACATGCGCCAAGGCCCGCTTCGGAAGTTCGCCGTTGACTTCGCCTGATGCAATTGAGATCGTAGCTTCGTATTCGCCGTACACAGCGTGGAAGTGAGGCGGGGCATGATCACGGTAATACATTGCAATTACGATACCGAGGAATCGACTGATTTCAGGCATTTTCTAGTGTGTGCATAGCTGAGGTGGAGATTTCGCCGCCTAACGTTTGAGCTAACCGGACCGTTGCGGTATGTGGCTAAAGGCCCAGAATGAAATGGTGGGCCTTTAGCCGCATGCCGCAATGGGTCCGGTTGAGCGAATGGTTAGGCATCACGCGGGTTCAGAGCATCCAGCCCATCGATACTTTTGGTGTTCTTCTCCAATCGATAGGCCGGTAGGTTATTGCCTTTGGTCGCTGCCCAACGCGACATTGCATCTCTGTCTTCTACAAAATCCAACTTCGGTACGCCATAACCGCAAGAATCACTGACTCTCTTAATGTCGACAACGATGACCGAGCGTACAGCAGCGATTGGCGGGAATCTGTCCTTCCAGTTAAACCAGTCTGGTGAAGTTTTAGTTATGACCTTACCAGTGCCATGAAGACGCACAATCTTTGGCGCACCGGAAAATCCACAAAACATTAGAACAATTCGCCCGTTCTCGTGCAGATGCGCATTTGTTTCTGCTCCGCTCCCGGTCACATCCATATATGCAACCTGCGCAGGGCCGATGATGCGTAGACAATCAAGACCTTTCGGCGACGTGTTGACGTGCCCTTCTTTTGATAGAGGCGCAGTGGCAACAAAGAACATGTGTTGCTGGGCAATCCAGGCCTTCAGTTCCGGCGTGATGGATTCGTAGACTTGTCCCATGGTGGCAATAAGGCGGTGGTGATTGTGATGCCTAACGTTTGAGCTAACCGGACCGTTGCGGTATGTGGCTAAAGGCCCAGAATGAAATGGCGGGCCTTTAGCCGCATGCCGCAATGGGTCCGGTTGAGCGAATGGTTAGGCAGCCCTTTTTGGCAGTGCATAGGAAACCTTCGTATCTGATATGGAGACAAAGCCCAACTCTACCAGCCTTGCCTGGATGTTCTCTGCCATCGAGCCGGGTTGGCCGTGGTTAGTCAATGTTGACCGTATCGTGTTGAGCAGTCTGTCCTGCTTCCCTGGGCGCGAGTTCCCGCGCTTCTGCAGGTCTAGAACCACTAGTTCGAATGGGTCACTTGCAACCAACTTCAGTGGAGTTGGCTCCGGTGTCGCGGTTGAAACAGGTGATGGCGCAGATGCGGACAAGCTTGCGGTTGGAGCGCCTACCTTTGGCAGTTTGTTCGGGCAAGTGAAGTCGCCTTTCTGGTTGAGGCAGATCTGAAACTTCTCTTTTAGCGACATTCTGCCGAGCAATCTATTCAGCGTTGCGCAACACGCGACACAGTTTTCGTCATTGTCTTTGCCACCGTGTGTGACTGCTACCAAGTGCTCAATGGTTGCTTCACCCTTCGGGATTTCTTGCTTGCAGAAGAAGCAAGCCTTACCTTGGATGAAGAGTAGGCGTTCGATCGGTTTTGTGGGCATGGTGGAAGTGCTGAATTTGGGCTGCCTAACGTTTGAGCTAACCGGACCGTTGCGGCATGTGGCTAAAGGCCCAGAATGAAATGGCGGGCCTTTGGCCGCATGCCGCAATGGGTCCGGTTGAGCGAATGGTTAGGCATCCGCTTTCGGACGCACGTAGATCGCCTTGTAATTGCTTCCGGCGACTGTTCTCTCTTCAGTCGAGAAGAGCTCAGAGCGAGCTTTTACAAGATCCGAGAGCTTCTTGTGGCCGTACAGTCTCGAATCGAAATCTGGCTGTACTTTCTGCATATAACTACCAAGAGTTCCAAGATTGGTCCAGCCAGATTCGTCCGCGGAACTCTCCATGGCTTCCCGTAAGAACTTCTCAGGAAACGGTGGTACTTGCAGTGACTGCTGTGCAGGTATTGGCTGTGGCGCTTGTTGTGTTGCGTTTGGAACCACGGCCAACACTGGTTGGGTGGTGTTTGCTTCTGGCTGACGAAGAATCTCTGTGAAGATGAACCGATGACAGGCATTCCTGAACGCCTCAGGAGTTTTCTTTTCGCCGAACCCGTACACTTCGAGTCCCTCTTCGCGAAGCCGCACTGCGAGACCTGTGAAATCGCTGTCGCTTGTGACCAAACAGAATCCGTCGATCTTGCGCGTGTACAGTAAATCCATCGCGTCGATGATCATCGTGCTGTCAGTTGCATTCTTTCCAGTGGTGTAGGCGAACTGTTGAACTGGCTTAATTGAGTGCCTATTAAGAATCTTCTTCCAGGAAGAGCTATTTGGCGAGGTAAAGTCTCCATATATTCTTCTGACGGAAGCTTCGCCAAACTTGGCAACCTCCTCCAAGAGGGACTCGATAACCGCAGCTTGCGCGTTATCGGCATCGATAAGCACTGCAAGTCGTTTTGATGTTTCTGACATTGGATTTAGAGAGATGGAATGCGAAGGCGCGACTTCGGATGCCTAACGTTTGAGCTAACCGGACCGTTGCGGTATGTGGCTAAAGGCCCAGAATGAAATGGAGGGCCTTTAGCCGCATGCCGCAATGGGTCCGGTTGAGCGAATGGTTAGGCCACACCGATACGCGCTTGAAAGTGGGTTTCAGCTTTGAGATGCAGTTGCACTGCTGCTCTTAGCAAGTTTTATGTCAGCGCTTAGAAGTCGATCGAGCGCGATCTTTGATCGATTGATTTTATTGAGACGTTGTGTCTCTGACTTCGTTAGTAGTGCAAGCTGAAAATTCTTCTTCACGAAGTCCGTAAACTCCAAATTGGATACGCCTTTTTCCACTTGCGCAATGGCGAGCCTGGTAAGTGCACGATGGGGGCTGACGTGTTCAATCATAACTTTCTCTCCGGCTTTATGAGCAACCAATGCTTCAATTGAAAATGGTGCATCCGGATGGTGACGAAGATTGTTAATGTGTGTTAGTTCTGGATAGGTAAGTCGGAGTCCAAGAATATTCAGAATTCGTTCCGCGCTGTGAATTGCGCCGCCGTTGTCGGTGAAGCCAACTTCTATCATCTGTTTTCGAAGGCCGGCGGCCAAACGAAACATTTCGATCAGCTTCTCTGGATCATACTTTCTTGTTTTTGCCATTGTCTTGTTCGGCCCAAGCTCGGTGCAACGGGTGAATTGGTAGGTGGGTGACGGTGTTGGATGTGTGGCCTAACGTTTGAGCTAACCGGCATTTTGCGGTGTGCGGCAATTGGGCGAGAATGAAATGAAGCCCAATTGCCGCACGCCGCGAAATGTCCGGTTGAGCGATTTGTTAGGCGTAGCGCCAACGACGAAGCGCGAAGCATGCGCGGACGGAATTGGTATTGAAGCTGAGCCACGCCGAACACGCTGAAGCGCGGCGGCCAGCGGTTGAGCGCGGGCGAAAGTGAAGGCAAGCCAATTGTGGTTGCCGCGTCGTTGCATAGAGAGTCGCATCGGGTCACCTACAAAGCCAGTTGAAACCGTGGTTGCGTGAGACGTAGATCGCAGGTTGAAGGGTAGCCAGCAACTGCAAGTAGCCGACGCCTAACGTTTGAGCTAACCGGACCGTTGCGGTATGTGGCTAAAGGCCCAGAATGAAATGGCGGGCCTTTAGCTTCATGCCGCAATGGGTCCGGTTGAGCGAATGGTTAGGCCCCGCTGGTGCCACGCAGCAGTGACCCACCAAAGCCCAGAAGGAAGATTGCGATTGCGGCGATCAGTACTGCCTTTTTGGGTTTCTTCATTCCGCGACCCCTCCGCTTCTGAAACTTGTGTAGCAAGTAAATTAATCCGCCAGGAATGAGAAATGGGGCGACTGCCTTCCCTAGATAGTGTGTTGCCTTTTCGGCAGTGTGTACATTCCCGAGTGGATCAAGTCGTTCCCCAAAGTATGCCTCACATACCCAGAAGACGATCAGTACAATAATTAACGTAGTCCAACCCGTGTCGCTGCTAGGGTTTTGATCTGTATCTGATGTCATCGCGATATGTAGGTTGTAACCCAGTGCTCTGCTTCAGATCGCGCAGTATTCTGTGCATCCAACTCAGAAGGTAGCCGCTTTTCATGAATTCTGTCTCTCAAGATTGCCCCACTACGCGGATCTCTGACTCGCCATTGGATTTCGTATCCGCTTCGTGCGTCACCGGAGGGCATGTCGATCTCAATCTTCATGTCTTTGTATTCATATACAGTCCAATCCATTTTATTCCCTTCAAGAATGTGCGTGAGACGCGACAAAGGCGTGTTGCGTGCGTCGCCGCTAGTTGCGGGGCCTAACGTTTGAGCTAACCGGACCGTTGCGGTATGTGGCTAAAGGCCCAGAATGAAATGGCGGGCCTTTGGCCGCATGCCGCAATGGGTCCGGTTGAGCGAATGGTTAGGCATCAGTGGTGGTGCGCGGATCTGGCTTAATGATAATATGCTGACGGATACTAAAGCACCGGAATCGGCATATTACTTAAATTGACCTGATCTAGCGTTCGGTTTGTATTGCCAATACATTGAAATCCTCGCCGTCAACTTTAAAGGTCTTCTTCCAGACATGTTTATGATTAGGTACTTCTGTAAATTCCTTCTTGAACGAAAGTTGCGCTAAATCTCGTCTTCCATTGTCGGACAGAGCGGGCAGTGCATTTCTCGGAAGTTCAGTCCAGGTTCTGAAGAAACCAGTAAAGTTGCTGTGGCTTCCTTGCACAACATGAACTTCTGACTTGAAAGTGAGGATGTAGGTAAACAGTGGCATTCTGATGCCTAACGTTTGAGCTAACCGGACCGTTGCGGTATGTGGCTAAAGGCCCAGAATGAAATGGCGGGCCTTTAGACGCATGCCGCAATGGGTCCGGTTGAGCGAATGGTTAGGCGTCAATGCACGTGCCCATAAGTCTTTGTGGTCTTTTAAGATGATTCCACTGAACTATTCTCATGGATTAATTCTTTTCCACTCGTCCAGGTGGCGGCGTAGCGCAAGCTTCGCAAATTCAGCAACTTCATAAAAGAATTCACTCTGCTCGAAGAGCGGACACTCGTATTGAGAATTTACTGCGCCTGCGAAAGCCAGTTCAACTTCGCTTTCGCAGCCGTAGATGAGCTCTCGCTCGATAGATAGACAGTGGGACTGAATGTCCGCCAAATGACAAATCAACGTGAATGTCGAGTCAACGGGCAGATGATCTACATAGTCAATTATAAAGCCCTGCTCAATAACCCCAATGACATACTCGGGGAGCATCGGGTGAGACTTTATTTGAGCAAGTAATGTCGCAAGACTCAATTGCGCCAAACACACAACGAACTTTGAGGGGTCGCCTTCAATTCGCCCAAATAAGTCATCGTCATGAAACCGAGGTTTGTACTTTGCAATGAAATCTGTTGCTTCTCTTTCTGCAAGTTCAAATGCATACGATGAAGCTTGCATCGAAAAGTCAAGCGGCTTAAGGTCTCTGGCAGACTCTGTGTTTGTTGGCTTAAAGCTGATTACCCATTCTCCGCAATTCGGGAAATACTTGGTCATGCGGTCGGACTGTGAGGTCATTGTTTTGACGCCTAACGTTTGAGCTAACCGG
>Ga0209717_1004333_pt1 | contig 11737 bp, 7 predicted proteins | sample AD_UKC048_MetaG_FD_184418 | JGI IMG/M metagenome (GOLD analysis project Ga0209717, IMG submission 184418) | Active sludge microbial communities of municipal wastewater-treating anaerobic digesters from USA - AD_UKC048_MetaG (SPAdes) (version 2) | ecosystem: Engineered > Bioreactor > Anaerobic >... | reverse complement strand
GTGTACATCTGCTGCTCTTCCACGCTGATATTCCTGTTTTTGATTCAAGGGCCGGTTGATAGTGATGCTAAATATATCCCGTGGAAGGGAGAAAAGCAAGTTTTTTGCCTTTCGCACCGCCAATCAGAACACTTATGGAATCTAAATCCCGCCGGGCGCGTTATAATAAGAGCGCATATTCGCAAAAATGGGTCTTGACTTTTTGCTTTTATTTTGCTAATTGTAATATTACACTGCGGTCCGGCTGTTCTTATGACCGGGCTGCCTGATAAACCGACAATCCATAACAGCCCATAACAAGATTGCGGCCACAATAATCTCATCATCACTATCAGGAGGAAATCACCATGTCAGAGAGTGGATTCGATCGCGACAGTTTCTTCAAAGGCCTGCTCATCGGCGGTACCCTGGGCGCCCTGGCGGCCCTGCTTTTCGCCCCCAAGTCAGGTAAAGAGCTGCGCGGCGATATCGTCCGTAAAAGCGAAGAGGCGGTCGAGGGCTCCAAACGCATCTACCATGATGCCCGCTCCCGTGCCTCCGCCATCATCACCGAAGCAGTCGAAAAGGCCCAGGCCCTGCGCGAAGAGGCCAGCGAACAGCTCGCCACCGCCCGCATCAAAGCCGAAGAGCTCCTCACCTCCGCCAACCAGAAAGTAGAAGAGCTGGGCGACACGGCCAAAGGCTATATCTACGACACCAAGGAAGAGGTCGCAAAAAAAAAAGTGAAGGCTGAAAAAGCGGTCGCTGCAGGTGTGCTAGCCGCGCGTAAGGAGTTCGGCAAAAAGTAACCCCCAACGCGGAAGGAGTGCCCCTGTCATGCTAGAGTACAGCGTGGTCGTCATCGCCGCAGTCATGGTCCTGACCTGGGTTGCCTTGATCGTGACGCTCTTTTACGTCATCCGGCTGATCAAATCGGTACAGCGCCTGACCGAGGAAGCACGGCCCCATATCGCACCAATCAGCCACGATATCACGATCATCACACAGAAAACAGCGCGCATCCTCGAATCAGTCCAGCGTCAAACCTTCATGATTGAGGAGAGTGTGGACAACGTCCGCCAGATCTCCCGCAATGTGAAGGATTTCGAGGAAAATGTGCTCGCTAAAATAGCCATGCCCGCAGTCAAGATCTCTCAACTGGGTCAAGGCATCAAGCGCGGCTTCGATACGGTTTACAACCGGCTCATCCATCGCCGAAAATGACCTCTCGCCTGAACCATTGCGATAAAAGCCCTGCTGCTTCAGTACACAGCAGGGCTTTTCATTGGCGCGCTCCCGCAAGCCCGGCAACCCCTGTTCTTCAGATACACTACAGGAGCACCGGATCACTCTCCCGCCTCGTTTTGGTTTCGCTCCCTGGACCTCTCAGACAAAACAAGGAAATGCCATGAAAAGAATACTCCTCATCCTGTTCCTGATCGCAGCGGCTGCGATGACCCAAGCCGCAGACTCCGGCACCCTTCTCCTCCGCTTCCCGGACATCCATGGAGATCAGGTCGTTTTCAGCTATGCCGGCAATCTCTATACCGTCTCTACGCAGGGGGGCATCGCACGCCGCCTGACCAGCCACGACGGCTACGAAATGTTCGCCCGCTTCTCTCCCGACGGCCGGCAGATCGCCTTCACCGGACAGTACGACGGCAACACGGAAGTCTTTTTAATCCCCGCCCAGGGCGGCGTGCCCCGGCGCCTGACCTGGACCGCCACCCTCGATCGTGATGAGGTCTCCGACCGCATGGGACCCAACACCATCGTCATGGGTTGGACTCCCGACGGCCAGCAAATCCTTTTCCGCTCTCGCATGCGCGAGTTCAATGACTTTAAAGGACAACTCTATCTGGCCCCGGTCAACGGCGGAATGCCGGAACAGCTTCCCCTCCCGCGCGGCGGCTTCTCCTCCTTCTCGCCAGACGGCAACCGGCTCGCCTATAACCGCATCTTCCGCGAATTCAGAACATGGAAACGCTACCGCGGCGGCATGGCCGACGATATCTGGATCTATGACCGGAAGAGCAAAGAGACCCGCAACCTCACCGACCATCCGGCCTCCGATATATTTCCGATGTGGTCGGGAGATAAGATCTATTTTCTCTCCGACCGTGATGAGAATAAACGGATGAACCTCTACGTCTGCACCCCCGAGGGCGGAGAGACACGCCAACTCACCTTTTTCAATGATTATGACATCAAATTCCCCTCCCTCGGCACGGACGCCATCGTCTTTGAAAAAGGCGGCGCCATCTACCGCTTCGATCTCACCGCCGGCACCGCCGCGGCCATCCCGATCACTGTCGCCGAGGATTTCGCCGCCAGCCGCTCAGGCCTCCTCGATGTGAGCCAGTCGATCGCTAATTTCGAAATCTCTCCCGACGGACAGCGTGCCCTCTTCGGCGCCCGCGGCGATCTCTTCACCACCCCGGCCAAATACGGCGAAATTCGCAACCTCACAGCCACACCCGGCATTCACGAACGCAGCAGCAGCTGGTCACCGGACGGCCGCTGGATAGCCGCCATCTCCGATCGCAGCGGCGAGGACGAAATCTGGCTCTTCAGCCAGGAGGGCAAAACCGCTCCCCGGCAGATCACCCGCAACGGCGATGTCTACAAATACCGGCCACACTGGTCACCGGACAGCCGCAAGCTGCTCTGGGCGGACAAAAAACTGCGTCTGCAGTATGTCGATATTGAATCCCGGGAGATCACCCTCGTCGACAGCGCCCGGGTCTTTGAATTCAACGACTATGCCTGGTCGCCCAACAACAAGTGGATTGTCTACACCCGCAGCGAAGAGGAGATGATGCCGCGCCTCTACCTCTATTCGGTGGCCACCAAAACCACAACCCCGATCAGCGACGGCTGGTTTGACTGCGCCAATCCGGTCTTCAGCAGCGACGACCGCTACCTCTTTTTCGTCTCCGACCGCGATTTTAATCCCCTCTACAGCCAGACCGAATGGAACCACATCTATCGCGACATGTCGCGCATCTACATGATGACCCTGGCCCGCGATACGAAATCCCCCTTTGAGCCCAAAAGCGACGAGGTCCAGATCGGCGAAAGCGCGCCGGCTGCTGCCGGAAACAAAACGGGCAAAAAAGAGGAGAAGAAAGAGAATTCCTTCGCCATCACCACCTCCAGGATCGACGTCGAGGGGCTCGCGCAGCGCATTATCGGTCTGCCGGTCAAACCCGCCAATTACAGTCACCTGACCTCCGTGGCGGATAAACTCTACTATACCCGCCGCGGCAGCAGAGACGAAAAGCCCCTCCTGCTATTCTATGATCTTAAAGAGCTCAAGGAGACGGAACTGGGTCAAATCGACGGCTATGAAATCTCCGCCAATCAGAAAAAGATGCTCGTCAAGCAGGGTCCCGCCTACGCCATCATCGATCTGCCGACCGCCAAAATCGAAATCAAGGACAAGCTCAACCTCGACGGCATGGAGGTTAATCTTGATCGCAAGGCGGAATGGCAGCAAATCTTCACCGAAAGCTGGCGGCAGATGCGTGACTTTTTCTACGCTCCCAATATGCACGGGGTGGACTGGCTCACCGTCAGGGAGAAATATGCAGCGCTGGTCCCCTTTGTGGAGCACCGCGCCGACCTCTCCTACCTCATCGGCGAAATGATCGGCGAGCTTGGCGCCGGCCACACCTACGTCGGCGGCGGAGATCTGCCCAAACCCCGGCGGATAAAACTGGGCCTGCTCGGCGCCCGGATCAGCAAGGATCCCGGGAGCGGTTATTTCCGCATCGACAGCATCCTCAAAGGAGAAAACTGGCAAGCCAAAAACCGTTCTCCCCTCACCGAGATCGGGGTCGACGCCCGCGAGGGAGACTATATCCTCGCCGTCAACGGAAAATCCACGGCGGAGATGCCTAACCTCTATGAAGCCCTCGTCGGCAAGGCTGGCAAGCAGGTGCAGTTGACCCTCAACAGCGCCGCCAACACCGCCAACAGCCGCGAGGTGACCGTCGTGCCGATCGATAATGAGGCGGAACTCTATTACTACTCCTGGGTTCAGAGCAATATCGCCCGGGTGAACGAGGCGACCGGCGGCCAGGTCGGCTATATCCACATCCCCGACATGGGGGTGAAAGGCCTGAACGAATTCATCAAATACTACTATCCCCAGCTGCAGAAAAAAGCGCTGATCATCGACGACCGCGGCAACGGCGGCGGCAACGTCTCGCCCATGATCATCGAACGGCTCCGTCGCGAGATCACCATGTTCACTTTCGCACGCAACACCGTGGCCTCGGTCGATCCCGGCGGCATGCAGTGGGGCCCGAAGATCTGTCTGATCGACGAGTTCTCCGCCTCCGACGGTGATCTCTTCCCTTACCGCTTCAGACAGATGAAACTGGGCAAACTGGTGGGCAAGCGCACCTGGGGCGGTGTAGTGGGCATCCGCGGCTCACTGCCCTTCCTCGACGGCGGCTCGCTCAACAAACCCGAATTTTCCCGCTTTGGTCTGGATGGCAAGGAGTGGATCATCGAAGGCACCGGCGTGGAACCGGATGTCCGGGTCGACAACGATCCCGCCCTCGAATTCAGCGGCACGGATCAACAGCTCGACAAGGCGATTGAGCTGATCCTCGAGGAACTGAAGAACTGGCAGAATACCGTCCCGCCCGTTCCCCCTTATCCGGTGCGCTGAGAAGCCCGGCCTCCTTGCGGCGGTGGCGGCAAACCGCAAGGAGGCCTTCTTCCTGCCAGCGATGTTCAGGCCGGCGCTGAGATTGGCAACTTTTTTGTTGGGAATATGATGGAAAATTCGTATATTTAACTCTTTGTTTTTTACGAATTACATCATTAACTCAGAGCTAACCATGGCCATCGATCTGCAAAAAATGCGTAACATCGGCATCAGCGCCCACATCGATTCCGGCAAGACAACGCTGACCGAAAGGATTCTCTTCTACACCCAGAAAATCCATGCCATCCATGAAGTCCGCGGCCGAGACGGCGTGGGCGCCACCATGGACTCAATGGATCTCGAGCGTGAACGCGGCATCACCATCTCCTCCGCCTCCACCAACGTGACCTGGAACAAGAGCCCGATCAATATCATCGACACCCCGGGCCACGTCGATTTCACCATTGAGGTGGAACGCTCCCTGCGCGTCCTCGACGGCGCGGTGCTCGTCCTGTGCGCCGTGGGAGGGGTGCAATCCCAGACCCTCACCGTCGACCGGCAGATGACCCGCTACAAGGTTCCCCGCCTCGCCTTTGTCAATAAATGCGACCGTATGGGCGCCGATCCGGAACGCGTCGTCGAGCAGCTGCGCGACAAACTCGGCCATAATGCGGTTCTGATGCAGCTGCCGATCGGCCTCGAAGCCAATTTCGAGGGCATTATCGACCTGATCCGCATGAAAGCCATCTACTTTGACGGCAGCAGCGGCGAAATCCTCCGTGAAGAAGAGATCCCCGCCGGGATGCGTGACAAGGCCATGGAAAAACGCGACCTCCTCCTCGACCGGGTTTCCCTTTACAACGACGAGCTCGCCGAAGCCTACCTCGAAGACCGGGTCACCGAAGATCTCATCTTTAAGGCGGTGCGCCAGGGCACCCTGGCCCTCGAACTCACCCCGGTCCTCATCGGCTCCGCATTCAAGAACAAGGGCATCCAACTGCTGCTGGATGCGGTAGTCAACTTTTTGCCCGCCCCGCCCGAGATCGAAAACCGCGCGCTGGATCTGGATGCCGGCGAAACCGAGATCATCCTTCAGCCCGACAAATCGCTGCCTGCGGTGCTGCTCGCCTTCAAGCTCGATGACACCCGCTTCGGCCAGCTCACCTATGTGCGCATCTACCAGGGGATGATCCGCAAGGGCGACGAGCTGCGCAATACCCGCTCCCAGAAGAAAGTCCGCGTCGGCCGCCTCATCCGCATGCACGCCGACGAGATGGAGGATATCAATGAAGCGGCAGCCGGCGACATTGTCGCGCTTTTCGGCATCGACTGCGCTTCGGGCGATACTTTCTGCTCGACCGATATCAACTACTCCATGACCTCCATGTTCGTCCCCGCCCCGGTCATCTCGCTCTCGATCCGGCCCCTCGACAACAAATCGGGTGAAAATATGGCCAAGGCTCTGAACCGCTTCAGCAAGGAGGATCCGACCTTCAAGACCTTCGTCGATCCCGAGACCGGCGAATCGATCATCCGCGGCATGGGCGAACTTCACCTTGATGTCTACGTCGAGCGCATGCGGCGCGAATACGCGGTCGCCCTCGAGACCGGCGCTCCACAGGTGGCCTACCGCGAAAGCATCTCCCATGCCGCCAGCTATGATTATACCCACAAAAAGCAGACCGGCGGCGCGGGTCAGTACGCCCGCATCTGCGGCGCGGTCGAGCCCTTTCATGAGGGCAATTTTGAATTCGTCGATGATATCAAAGGCGGCGTGATCCCCCTGGAATATGTCCCCTCCTGCAAAAAGGGCTTTGAGGCGGCGCTCGAGAAGGGCCCGCTGGTTGGCTTTCCCATCGTCGGTGTCAGGGTCATCGTCAACGACGGCAACTATCATCCGGTCGACTCGTCCGATATGGCCTTCCAGACAGCGGCGTCCAGCGCCTTCCGCGAAGTCTACAGCCGCTGCAAACCCATCATTCTTGAGCCGGTCATGCGCGTCGCGATCGAGACTCCGCCCGAGTATCAGGGTGCGGTGCTCGCCACCATCAATCAGCGCCGCGGCATGATTCTCAGCGCCACGGAGGATAAGGCCTTCACCGCCGTCGAGGCCGAAGTGCCCCTCGGCGAAATGTTCGGATACTCCACGGTTCTGCGTTCAGCCACACAGGGCAAGGCGGAATTCACTATGGAATTCAAACGCTATGTCAAGGTGCCCGAATCGATCGCCGAGGAACTGAAAAAGGCCTATCAGGAAAAACTTAAAAACAGATAAGTATCTGCCCGGCTTCGGGCAGGCCATGAAAAGAAAAACAGTGCATTCCGATGTTGCATTTATGGCCGGCCCGGTTGTATATTAAAACAGAGCCGCCACCTGCCGCGGCGCACCTTACTTCAGAGGCCTCTCATGCTCAAAGAAGAAATCATCAAGCGCAGTCCGATCCGGATCCTGGAAAAATCGATTCATGGCGGACTGGGCAAAGGCAACCTTGGCGTCTTCGTCGCGCGCAAGGGGGTGGGAAAAACAGCCTGCCTGGTCCACTTCGCTACCGACAACCTGCTGCGCGGCCAGAAAGCCCTTCATATCTCCTTTTCGGATGATCCCCAGCACATCGAACATTGGTACACTCAGGTTTTTCATGAAATCGCCCGGGCTTACAAGCTGGCCGGCGCGATGGATATCTACGAAGAGATCATCCGCAACCGCCTCATCCTTCATTTCAAGCGCAGCGGGCTCAACCTCGATGCGGTCAAGAGCAGCATCACCCGCCTCATCAAGGACTCGGCCTTCGTGCCGCAGATCATCATCGTCGACGGCTTTTGCTTCGATAAGGCCAGCGAAAACGACCTCCTCTTCTGGAAACGGCTCGCCGCGGACCATGATGCCGAGATCTGGTTCTCCGCAACCCTGCCGCCCGAGATCCCGATCACGGACCATACCGCCATCCCGGCCCCGATCTCTGCCTTTGCAGAGGCGCTGACGGTCATTATCCTGCTGGTCGCCCATCGCGACTATATTGAATTGAAGCTCCTCAAGGACAACGGCGAAAAACAGCTCGACAAGCTGCAGCTTCGCCTCGACCCCAAAACCCTGCTCATCGCCAATCGCCGCGTCTAGGCGTCCTGCCCCCCCCCAAAAAAAAAGAGCTCAACTATTTGAGCTCTTTTTTGCGCGCCCGAAGGGACTCGAACCCCCAACCTTCTGATCCGAAGTCAGAAGCTCTATCCATTTGAGCTACGAGCGCTTCCTGCTTTCCCCTGAATTAGCATTTTTTTCGATCCCGGCAACCCTTTTCTTTGTGCCTCAGCCTGTGTAAAACTGCACCCTGCGAGGACAATAAAAAAGGCGGACATCCTTATTTTTGAATGCCTTAGGGGGGTCGGCATTCGATGGAGGGATAAGGATGTTCCGCCTATTTACATAACGTACTATCTGGATAAATGTTCCGTCTATTCTGCAGGAAACTTCGCCTCCGCCAGTCCGCCCGAAGCGAGACTGGATATCATTCGCGGCCCGCCGATTGCAAGAGAGAGTCCGGCCTTGAGTTCCCATACTCCATGAGCGCTGCTCCCGCCTTCCGGTTGATTCTTTTTCACCTGCATCTGCTCATAGGCGACCACAACCTGCGCACCAACGAGCCGGCTGAACCGGTACTCAACACCTGCGCCGGCGATGGCAACCGGAGCGGCGCCCTTTTCAGGCTTTCCGCTCTCCCCGGTATCGCTGTACTGGCCGTATCCCCCGCCCAGCAGAGCGAAAGGCGAGAGCTTCGCCTGGGGATGCAGGAAGAGACGCATCTGCAAGCCGCCCTGGAGCAGCGCGGTGCCTCCACCCGTTTCCACACTCTCCCCCTGCAGCAGACTGGCGGAAAGGGCAAGCCCCATCTGCAGCCTCGGTGAGAGCTCGCGTCCCCAGAAGAGATCCGAGCACAGCGCGGACCCGGGCGCTCCGTCGCCCCCTCCAGTCAGAGATTGATGACCAGCCGAGGCGCCCAAGATCCAGCGGCCGCCACTCAAGGCTTTTACCTGCCGGGTTGGCAGCCCGATCGGTGTCATGCTGCCGGCGCTGGCCAGCTCCAGCGGCTGCGCATCCCCCCCATGGTGAGTCTCAATATACCTTTTAATCATAGCGACGACATCGCGATGGATCTGCTCCCCGGAAGCGGAACTGCTTTCCACACGCGGGGCCGCCCGCTTTACAGCAGCGGCCACGGCGCTCTCCAGGCGCAGATCCGGCACCTCTTCAGGGGGGCGCGTGCGACCGTTCGACACGATGGATGCTGGCCGCTCTGCCGGCACCACCTCGGGCGGCCGACTGATCTCAAGGGATTCTGCCACGACCCCCGCCTCCACATCGTGCGGGATTTCAGCCAGCGAGAGAGCGGCCGGAAGCGGAACCGGCCGCCGTACCGGACGCACAGCCTTGCGTGGCTTCAGCGTCAAAGTGCCGGGCAAGGGTGCAAGCGGGGGATCGGTGACCGAGTAACCGGGTGCGGGCCCGTCCGCAATCGCGGACAGGGGAACCATCTCGATCACGGCAGCCGGCGCCTCCATCCCGGCGCGGTTCATCCGCAAAAAGAGGAGCATCAGGGCCGCACAAAGCGTGAGAGCGATATGTGTCCACTTTTCAATGTGCATCATATCCTGCTGTTACAAAATGGGACATCGAAGCCACAATTTCGAAATTGAGCCGGCGACCGCCCGGCCGGCTCATTCCGTCAACCTGTTGTAAATATTCGGATCAAATCCGCCGGCATGAAAAAGGCTCTGAACACCTTGGATATATACAATAAGCGTGCCAGAGCCGGGGCGAAGGGGAGTGGATGCGGAGGGCAAAAAAAAACGGAAGGTTCAGATAAAACCTTCCGTTATCAGCTGGGGAACAGGGATTCGAACCCCGATACCATGATCCAGAGTCATGTGTCCTGCCATTGGACGATTCCCCAGAGACGGTCCAGCTTGATGCGCAGTAAATATACGCATTTTTTGCTACAATTCAAGCATATTTTTTCAGCCGCGGGAGAAAGCCGGCGGCCGGCTGTAAAATACCCCGGGGGTGCAGCCGCCCCGCCTGCCCGTGCGCCGGCTGGGCCGTTCAGCCGCCGATCTTTTTTTCGATTTTTGCCCAGCTGTCGCGCAGGGGGACGGTGCGGTTGAAAACCGGAGCACCGGGCCTGGAATCGACCGTATCTGCGATGAAATAGCCGCTGCGTTCGAACTGCACCTGGGAGCCCGGTTCCACTGCGGCCAGGGCCGGCTCGAGCTTGCATCCGGTCACAACCCGCAGGGAGTCAGGATTGAGATAATCGAGAAAGCTCTCCCCCTCGGTGCCCGGCTGGGGATCGGGCCTGTTGAAAAGACTATCGTAAAGGCGCACCGTCGCTTCGAGGGCGTGGGCGGCCGAGACCCAGTGAATGGTGCCCTTTACCTTGCGGCCGTCCGGTGTTCCGCCGCCCCGCGAGGCGGGATCATAGCTGCAATGCAGGGTCGTCACCTCTCCCTGTGCGTCTTTCTCCACTCCGGTGCAGGTGACAAAGTAGGCATAGCGCAGCCTCACTTCCCGTCCCGGTGAAAGCCGGTGAAACTGCTTGGGCGGATCTTCACGAAAGTCATCGCGCTCGATATAGAGCTCTCTGCCGAATGGCACCTTGCGCGTGCCCATCGCAGGATCTTCAGGATTGTTGATGGCCTCCAGCTCCTCGAACTGCCCTTCAGGATAGTTGTCGATCACCACCCTGAGGGGATTCAGGACTGCCATACGCCTGGGCGCGCGCAGATTCAGGTCCTCGCGGAGGCAGTGCTCCAGCAGCTGGATATCGACGACGCTGTCGCGTTTGGCCACGCCGATGATCTCGGCGAAATTGCGGATCGATTCCGGGGTGTAGCCGCGGCGGCGGATGCCCGCGATGGTCGGCATGCGCGGGTCGTCCCAACCGCTGACATGTTTCTCGGTCACCAGCTGCAGCAGCTTGCGCTTGCTGAGCAGGGTATAGGAGAGGTTGAGGCGTGCAAATTCGATCTGCTGGGGGTGGTAAATACCCAGCTGGTCAAGAAACCAGTCATAAAGCGGCCGATGGTCCTCAAATTCAAGCGTGCAGATGGAATGGGTGATTCCCTCAATCGAATCGGAAATACAGTGGGCATAGTCGTACATGGGATAGATGCACCAGGCATCACCGGTACGATGGTGATCGACCTTTTTGATCCGGTAGATCGCCGGGTCGCGCATATTAAAGTTGGGCGAAGCCATATCGATTTTGGCCCGCAACACCCGGCTGCCCTCCGCAAATTCACCCGCGCGCATGCGTGCGAACAGATCCAGATTTTCCGCGACACTCCGGTCGCGATAGGGGCTGTTCTTGCCGGGCTCGGTCAGCGTCCCCCGGTATTCCCTGATCTCATCGGGACTTAGATCGCAGATATAAGCCTTGCCCAGCTTGATCAGCTGCACGGCGTACTCATAAAGCTGCTCAAAATAATCGGAGGCGTAAAACTTGCGCTCCTCCCAGTCAAAACCAAGCCAGCGCACGTCCTCTTCGATCGACTCGACGTATTCGATCTCCTCTTTGGCGGGATTGGTGTCGTCATAGCGCAGATTGGTCTTGCCGCCGAATTCGCGGGCGAGACCGAAATTGAGGCAGATCGACTTGGCGTGGCCGATGTGAAGATAGCCGTTGGGTTCCGGCGGGAAGCGGGTGTGCACCCGGCCCTGGTATTTTCCGGTCTTGAGATCTTCCCGGATGATATTCCTGATGAAGTTTGGCGGAGCGGTTGTGAGTGTCGCTTCGCCGGTGTTTTGTTCCGTTCGTTCCGCCTTTTCGTGCATATTTTCCATCTTATCCGATTCCTAAAATCTTGGGTACTCGTCCAATCGCCAGCTCCAGGCGGCGTAAAACCGTCTCCCGGCCAAGCAGCTCAAGCAGCTCAAATAATCCCGGACCGACGCTGACGCCGGTGACGGCCAGTCGGACCGGATGAATCAGAGTGCTGCCTTTGAGATCATGCCGTTCCGCCACGGTGCGCAGGGCTTGTTCGATTTCCGCTGCCGTAAATTCACGCCCGGAACCCAGTTCGCCGCTCAACTCCTGGAGCAAGGCC
>Ga0209717_1004329_pt1 | contig 11743 bp, 10 predicted proteins | sample AD_UKC048_MetaG_FD_184418 | JGI IMG/M metagenome (GOLD analysis project Ga0209717, IMG submission 184418) | Active sludge microbial communities of municipal wastewater-treating anaerobic digesters from USA - AD_UKC048_MetaG (SPAdes) (version 2) | ecosystem: Engineered > Bioreactor > Anaerobic >... | reverse complement strand
ATTAATCGTGATGAAATTGATCTTGATTCACTACTGATATCAACAGTTACACCGGGTGTAGGTTTTAATTATGAACAACTCAAAACCTTGCCTCTAACTTCTTTTCAATTACTTGATAAAATTCAAAGTAATGGAGGTTTAAAACAAGGTGCCGCATCAGCTAATGTATCGTCTAATTCGTCAAGTAGCATAGGTGATGTAAAAATTGATGCATTGAATAAATACTGTATTAATAAAACCCAATTGGCACGCGATGGCAAACTTCAAAATATAATTGGACGTGATAAGGAAATTCGACAAATGTGTGAAATCCTTAGTCGAAAATCTAAATCCAATGTCATTATCATGGGTGAGCCAGGTGTGGGTAAAAGCGCACTTCTAGATGGATTTGCATTGGCTGTTGTGAATAATAAAGTACCAATGAATTTGCGCGATACCGAAATATTTGAAATTGATAATGGTGCTTTAATGGAAGGCGCTCAATATAAAGGTGAAGTAGATGATCGATTAAGAAAAATTATTAAAGAAATTACATCGCTCGAAAAAGGTATTTTATTTATTGATGAATTACATACCTTAATGGATAAACAAAATCCAAATTCAGGCGCAGCCAGTGTTTTAAAACCTGAATTAAGTAAAGGTATTCTTACTATGGTGGGCACAACAACCATTGATGAGTATCGAAAAAGTATTGAAAAGGATGAAGCCTTCAATCGCCGATTTGAAAGTATCAAGGTGGAAGAACCTGAAGCTTCAATTGCCGAAAAAATGATCAAGGATATTGTAACTGTTTATGAAAAACATCATGGTTTATTGCTTCATGAAAAAGTTGTTTCTGAAGCAGTTCGATTAGCGAAACGATTTGTAAAAGAACGTCGTTTACCGGATGCAGCTATTGATTTAATTGACCGTACTTTAGCTGTAACTAAAATGATGGTTGATACAGGAAGTAATGATGTAGCAGATTTAAAAACGCGACTCAATGAAATGAAGGACGATGCTACTGAAGATAAATTGCAATGGTTTTATCTTGAAATTCAAAATAGTTTAAGTCCAGTATTGTTAGCCAAATTAAATGAAGAATTTGAGTTTAAAAAAATTCAAACAGTTGAGCAAATGTTCACTCAACTCGATACCATACTGACCGATTTAGAAAAAGCATCGGTTGAACCTAAAACCCATGTTGAGGTGGCAGACTTAGCGGCGGTGGTTGCAAATAAAACAGGTATTCCAATTGGTAAAGTGCAAACTAAAGAAAAGGAGCGTTTGATTAATATGGAAAAACATTTGGGTGAACGTGTGGTTGGACAAGATCATGCTTTAAAAACAGTTTCTGAAGCCATCTTAGAATCACGTTCTGGATTAAATAAAAGCGGTCAACCTATTGCATCATTTTTCTTTTTAGGGCCAACAGGAACAGGTAAAACCGAATTGGCAAAATCAATGGCTGAGTTTTTATTTCAAGATGAAAATTCAATTATTCGTTTCGATATGAGCGAGTTTAAAGAAGAACATTCAGCAGCACTTTTATATGGTGCTCCTCCAGGATATGTGGGTTACGAAGAAGGCGGTATGCTTGTAAATAAAATTCGTCAACAGCCTTATGCCATTGTATTATTCGATGAAATTGAAAAAGCACATCCAAGTGTATTTGATATCTTTTTACAAGTTTTAGATGAAGGTAAAATGCATGATCGATTAGGTAAAGAAGGTGATTTTTCGAATGCCGTTATTTTGTTTACTTCGAATATTGGTGCCGAACAAATCATTGAATCGTTTAATAAAGGTGTGATTCCAAAATCGGATGATATGCTTGAACGAATGTCGAATTTTTTCAGACCAGAATTCTTGGCACGTATTACCGAAATTATTCCATTTGCACCAATCAGTGAAGAAAATGTAGTGAAGATATTTAATATTCATTCGGCGCACTTATTCAAATTACTCGATCAACAAGGTATTAGTTTTACCATGACAGACAAAGCAAAAGAAGCCATTGCTTTAATGGGTTTTACACCAAAGTATGGTGCACGACCTTTAAAAGGTATGATCAGAACCAAGCTTCGTAAACCTCTTTCGCGAATGATAATCACTGGCGAAATTGGTAAAGGATCGAAAGTGCATTTAGATATAGATGATAAAAACGAACTAGCATGGACTATCAATTAAGTTTTCAGAAATAGAATCTATTTAGTGATGATTTCATTCTGACTAATAAAAAACAGATTATAATTAAAATAAAAAAGGAATTAAATTTACCTACTCAAAACAAAAATTAATAACATAAAAAATTAAAACTATGATGGACAGTAATTATGGAATTGGTGGAAATGAAGTAAAGAGCGATGCCAGCGAAGCCTTTGCCGATATTCCGCAGAACCGAACTTTAATGATGGAGAAACTTACAAAAGATACTCCTGTAAAACCACAAATTGTTCATGGTTTGCAAACAATTGAACAAGTGTTTGATCAATATAAACCAGCAGTTGAAGTTGAATTTACAGATGCAGATGGTGTTGGAAAAAAAGAAACTTTAAGCTTTAGTAATTTAGGCGATTTTGGTGTGAAAGGAATTACTGAACAAAGCGCATTTTTACGTGATGTAACCACACAACAAGATCAATATCAAAAAATTGTAAAGCAATTAAAAACCAATAAAATCTTGAAAACTGCTTTAGAAAATCCAGAAGCAAAACAAGCAATGATTGATTCTATTCACTCATTAATTCAAGAATTAAATAACAATAAATAAATTATACTCTTTTAAATAAAAATAAAAATGAGCGATACTACACAACAAGAGCAAGGTCAAGAGCAACAGCAGTTTGCAGAAGCACCTAAGCAACAACAAATTTCAAATCCAGCAGAACTACTAAAAACGAGTTGCGATAAACTTGCAAAGTTTGGTGGATTCGATTTAATAGAAGCGGCAGTTGAAGGTGCACAAAATTTAAATCCAGAACGTAAAGCACGTAAAAATATATTCTTAAGTGAAAGCGGCAAGAAAAGTGAACGAGAAACTTTGAAGCGAACGCTTGAACTTTGGTCTGAAATTTTATCTTCAAGTTCTGATATTTCAAGCATGGTTGATCAATGCGATAAGAAATCAGAGCAATGTTCGCAAGTGCTGAAATCGAACTTGTCTAAAGCGGTTGAAGAAACCAAAGACCTTGAAAGAAGCTATCGATCAGTAGGCTTGTTTTTCAAAAATACAGAAGGCGACAAATTGAAAAATGTCTCTTTCATGAATTGTGAATTAGATCAATTGAAAGATTTAGATAATACCCGATTTATTGATTCAGTGGCTGAAGAATTAAAGATGAGTTATGATCGACTTGATTTACGAAATAACTACAGTATCATGTGTATTCCAGGTTATTTAGGATCGAATAAAGTGGTAGAAAAATGGGCTAAAATTGCACACGAAAATAAGGTGATGTTGGTAACAGATTTTGAACATCTCGATACACCAGATGATGTGATGGAATTATTTGAAATGGCCAATTTAACAGGTGGTGATAAATATAAAAGTAATGTGATGATGACTGCCAACTGGATGGTAGGTCGTGAAAAATTTAATGAATTAGGAGAAGAAGAAGATTTATATGTACCACCAAGTGGCGCACTCGCAGGTAAAATTTACAAGACTTTAATGAGCCAAGTTACAGCCGGTAAAAAATTCGGTAGTATGAATGAAGTAGATGGCGTTAAGTTTGATTTGAAGAAAAGCGAAATCGCCAATCTCGAAAAAATGGGTTTAGTGCCAATGGTAAAAGAGTACGGTAAAGTGATGGCTTTCTCCGCTAAGACTTTATTTAATGGCGATAATTTAGGACTTCAAACTTATTCTGTTGTACGTGTATTTGATTACGTAACCAAGGTATTAATGGATTTCTTAAATCGTAGAGCATTCGAAAATTTCAATGCCAATACACGTAAAGATTTAATGAATCAAATTGTAAAATTCCTTGATCAAATTACTGGTCCAGATAAATTAATTGAAGATTTTACCATTCGTCGTTTTGAACAAGATCCAAATCAAAAAGATCGAATTCATTTAGATATTCACATGAAACCATATTTCCCAGCAAAGAACTTCTTGATAAAAATGGATGGACAAAAAGGAGATGATGGCACCGAATGGAATAGCGAATACAACCAACAATAAATAATCGAAACAAAAACAATCAAAAAAAGCTGCTTCACTTGAGGCAGTTTTTTTTTGAAAGGAGGATGAATGTTTTACTTAGTTTTTTTACGTGCAAAATTGACACCTAAACCGCCAATGGCTTGTAATGCAATATTATTTACTTTGGCTATTCCATCTACAATTGGTGCATTTCCTTTAGCAAATGTCACCTTACCTTCAAGGTTAATATAGAGTCGGTTTTTTATTAAATAAATTTGTTTAGCAATGGCAGTATTAAAAACCAAACCTCTCAATCGATAACCTTTAATATCAAATCCTGGTCCTTCGGGATAGGATTTATTTCGAATGGTATTTTCAGGATGCATTAAAACACTTCCAATACCATTTCGAAAAATAAAGTATTTAAACTTTCGTGCATAATTAATGGTAAGCATATTAAACCCATGCGAAATGCCAAAACGTTGTATATCTGGATGTTTATTTTTTAGATATAATTTATGATGAATGGCTTCAAACTCAATCGCATATTTATCAAACCATTTACTAAAACGCCAATCCCAATAGTAAGGAGATATCAAAGATTCGCTTTCATATTTTGCTTGTTTGATTTTTATATCAGGATACCCTTTTTGTTGTATCGTTAATGGAAGAGGAATATTATACGCGTTGCCTCCATGCAATTCAAATGACCAATGTGATTGTGAAAATAAATTGATCGGTTTAATCAGTATCAATAAAAATATAAGTTGACGCATCCTAGTTTCAAATATAATAATTGGAATCGAATTCATCTAAAATTCAATCTGAATGAAAGTTTCAATGGATTTTAAAGTGACAAAAACTAGACTGTAAAATTTATTTTTAAAAATAAATTTGTAAATATGAAAATCACTCACTTATCTTTGCGCTAGTTCTTACAAACAAATTTTATCAAGAAAGGTAGAGGGAATGGCCCGATGAAACCTTGACAACCTGTCCACTTTTAAAGTGAGATAAGGTGCCAACTCCATCTCTTCAGCAATGAAGAGAAAGATAGAAAGAAATGCAATAAAATATTAAGTGCACAAAAATATTTAAAAGCTCTTCTGACTATTCAGGAGAGCTTTTTTAGTTTTAACACTAGAGGCTTTCCCCTGAATTTTTTTGATAAATATATTTTTTAACCCCTTGAAAAGAGTTGATGAGAATTCAATCGTTCAAGTAAAAACAAATTATTTATCATGAGCAACAGCACAGAAATTATTCATTCAATTCCAGTTGATCCATTAACAGGATCTATTTCAGTACCCATTTATCAAACAGCAACTTTTGTACAAGAATCGCCTAGCATCAACAAAGGTTATGATTACGCACGAAGTAATAATCCAACAAGAGCCGCCTTAGAAAAAATGGTTGCGCAACTTGAACTTGGCGAAGCGGGTTTTGCTTTCGCAACAGGACTTGCAGCCATTGACGCTGTTTTAAAACTTCTTTCAACGGGTGATGAAATCATTGCTGTTGATGATATTTATGGCGGCGCGTTTAGATTATTCACACATGTATATCAAAAGTTTGGTATTAAGGTTCATTATGTAGATACAACTGATGCTGAAAATGTATTGGAGTATATCAATGAAAAAACAAAATTGATCTGGTTAGAATCTCCTACAAACCCAACATTAAAAATTTCAGACATTCAAAAAATTGTATCCATTGCTCACGCTTATCATGCTTGGGTAGTGGTTGATAATACGTTTGCCACACCAATAGCACAAAAGCCAATTCAATTAGGTGCAGATATTGTAATTCATAGTGGTACAAAATATTTAGGTGGGCATTCAGATTTAGTGGCTGGATTGGTCATTGTAAAGTCAATTGAACTTGCCGAAAAAATTAAGTTTATTCAAAACGCTTCGGGTGGCATTTTAGGTCCACAGGATTGTTGGTTATTGATTCGAGGAATTGAAACTGTGGTTCTTCGCTTTAAGCAACAATGTCAAACTGCTCAAATACTCGCCGAGTTTTTATCAAAATGTGATGAGGTTGATCAAGTTCATTATCCAGGTTTGTCAAGTCATAAAAATCATATCATTGCAAAAGAACAGCAACAAGGTTTATATGGTGGAGTGATTTCATTTACCTTAAAAAATGATACTGAGGCAGCGGCTATTGCGTTTGTAAAAAGTACAAAGTATTTTAAGTTAGCTGAAAGTTTGGGTGGTGTAAAAAGTTTAATTTGTCATCCTGCACAAATGACGCATAAATCAATTCCGCGTGATATTAGAATTCAATCTGGTGTGAAAGATTCATTGATAAGGATTTCTTGTGGAATTGAAGAGACTATTGATTTAAAAGAGGATTTGAAACTAGCTTTTGAAAAAATAGAAATATTAAATGAATCATTACGCTTAGTGTAATCAAGTATTGAAACATTCATCTTTAAAACAAAAAACAAAATAATTATAAATGGAGAAGCAACTAAAGCTAGGTTTAATAGGATTTGGTGTAGTTGGAGAAGGCGTGTATCATGTTATAAATAATACACCTTCTTTAAACGCAAGTATTAAAAAGATAGTGATTAAACATCCAGAAAAATTGAGGAATGCCCCTAAGGATTTATTTACTACTAATATTGATGAAATTTTATTGGATAGTGAAATAGATGTGGTAGTTGAACTCATTGATGATGCAATTGTCTCTTTTCAAATTGTGAAAAGTGCCATGCAAAACGGGAAGCATATTGTGAGCGCCAATAAAAAAATGATTGCCTATCATCTTGAAGAGTTAATTGCTTTGCAAAGAAAGTATCAAGTTTCATTTTTGTATGAAGGTGCTGTATGTGGTAGCATTCCAATTATTCGAAATTTAGAAGAATATTTCGACAATGATTTATTAAATTCAATTTCGGGTATTGTAAATGGATCAACGAATTTTATTTTAACGAATATTGTAGAAAAGGGACTAACCTATCATGATGCATTGAAATTAGCACAGGATTTAGGTTTCGCGGAATCAAATCCAATGCTTGATGTGGAGGGAATTGATGCCGTGAATAAATTATGTATTTTATTGAAGCATACGTTTGGTATACATGTTTTGCCATCTGAAATTCTACATAAAGGTATTTCACAGATACATGAAAATGATTATCAGTTTGCTTTTGAAAAGGGCTATGAGATAAAATTAGTGGCGAATGCATTTCGAATTTCAGATAATGAAGTAGTCTCTTATGTTTTACCAGAGTTTGTAAAACCGGGTCAACAATTGTTTCAAGTTAAGAATGAATACAATGGCGTTTTGTTAAGTTCAACATTGTCGGATGAACAATTTTTGTATGGTAAAGGTGCAGGTCGATATCCAACATCATCTGCCGTGATAAGTGATATTGCTGCTTTGAGATATGGTTATAAGTATGAATATAAAAAGTCGAAATACGTAAGTCCTTACCATATCACATCAAAATCTTTACTTACTATTTATATTAGCTATAGTATAGATACTGAAATAGATGAACATGATTTTGATACTATTTTTGAACGACACGCAAGTGCTGAGCGATGCTATATCATTGGTGAAATGCAATTAGAAAAACTAATTCAATCAAGATGGATACATGATTCAAAGTCATCTTTAATTGTGTTTGGTAATCAAAGTACAAAACGAAAGCAATCAATAGCGATTGATTCCATAAATTTTATCACTCCTACTTTGGCGTATGCATAAGCTTGATTTGTATCATTGATTATGAGAGTTTGCTTTTTATAAGATTTAATATGTTGATTAAAATTTTTAAAAGATTCAATATCTGGATAAAGATTTTCTCAATTCAATTTCTTATTTTAGATTTTTATTTTAGCCATGAATAACCTACCTACTAAATCATGCTTGGCTTGTAATAAAATTCTGAAAGGCAGAATCGACAAAAAATTTTGTAACGATCGATGTCGGAATTATTACAATAACATGCAAAAAACCGATGGAAGCAATTACACAAGAAATATTATTAATGTATTGCGAAAGAATCGAAGAATATTGAATAACCTATTAGATACTCATGTAATGGTGAAAACCACCCATGATCGATTAGTCACCAATGGGTTTCAGTTTAATTATCACACACATCTACAAAAAAATCGGAAAGGGGGTGATTATGTATTTTGTTTCGAAACGGGATATAAAGCTATAGAGCATGAACGTTATTTGGTTGTAAGAAGGTTGGAGAAATAAGATCTACCAATCTTTTTCCAATTTAACCGGCTGACCACTTACTTTGTCCTTTTTTTCACGAAGTTTTTTCTCTTCTTGATTGAGAGCGTTTAGAAGTTGGTCTGCTTGTTCTTTGGTTAATTTAGAAGGCATTGGTTTAGGTTTGTCACCTTCTTTTTCATCTGGTTTTTTAGGGTCTTTTTCACCTTTATCATCTTTAGGATCATCCTTTTTTTCATCAGGTTTGTTTTGATCTTGCTTATCTTTTTGATCTTGTTTGTCTTTCTCATCCTTTTTCTCATCCTTTTTGTCGTCTTTCTTGTCATCTTTTTTATCTTGCTTGTCTTGTTGTTGTTTCATTTTTTGGGCATAGGCTAAATTGTATTTAGTATCTGCCGAATTCGGATTTACTTTAAGTGATTGTTTATAATAATTAATGGCCTCATCCCATTTTTTTTGATCTGCATAGGTATTACCAATATTATGATTGGAGAATGATTTTAAGCTTTTGTCCTTTGAATTTTTAGCTGATTCTTCAAATTGTTTTGCCGCTTTTTCGTAGTCTTTTTGTTGATATAAAGCATTTCCTAAATTGTATTGCGCTTCTCTATTTTTTTTGGTTTCATAGGCCTTTTGATATTCCGCAGCAGCTTCTTTATATTTTCCTTGTGCGTATAATTTATTACCACTATAAATATGTTGATCTGCAGTTTGCGCAAACAAATGAGATGAAAATAAGGTCAATAAAACCAATATTAGTTTATTCATGCCGGCAATGGTTTTTTTCTGTCAGGAATAAAAAATTCAACAAATATTAATAATAAACTGATGCCTAAAAAGTATTGGTAATAGCTATTATAGTCGCTAAAAATACTATCGCCAAAATTCTTCTGCTCTGTTGAGTTTATTTTTTTAGCGATTGCTTCAGCAGCCGCATCAGTATTACCTAAACGTAAATAAATGCCTTGACCGTCAGAGGCAATATCTTGAAGTTCTTTTTCATTTAATTTGGTAATAATATCTTCTCCTTTTTCATCTTTTTTATTTTCTCTAGTTTCTGGATCTATAATAGTAGATCCTTCTGGTGAGCCAATTCCTAATGTATTAATCATGATACCTTCGCCTACAGCTTTTTTTACTTCATCTGAGGCACCTTCATCATGGTCTTCACCATCACTAATAATAATGATACTTTTGTATTTGGTTTCTTTTGCATTGAACGATTGTCGCGCCATACTAATGGCTTCACCTATTACCGTGCCTTGCGTAGGAACTTGATTGGGTGAGGCGCCTGATAAATTCATTTTTAGGGCCGACATATCAACAGTTAATGGAACAGATACATAGGCTCTTCCAGCAAAAGTGATTAATCCGATACGGTCGTTTCCTAGTTTTTCAATCAATCTGGCAACAAATTGTTTGGCTTTTTCTAATCTGTTAGGCGATAAATCCTGTGCTAACATACTTTTACTAACATCAAGCGCAATCATGACATCAATACCTTTTCTTTCAATTTTTTCAGATCTTGAGCCTGCTTGTAAATTGGCTAAACCAATAATACCAATAATAAAGGCAAGTAGTAAAAGTCCGAATTTAATAAAACGAAGAGGTTGACTATATCGAGGCATGAGGGCATTGACTAGTTTTTCATCACCAAATAAGCGAATAGCCTTGATTCTTTGTTGGTTTTGATAAAGAAAAAACACAAGCAACAAAATACTCAAAAGCAAAAGCCAAAATAAATCGGGATGTTGAAAACGTAACACATCGCAAAAGTAAGTGCAAACAATTTTTTCTAAAATGGTTTAGGGAAGTTTTAACGATTTAGTTTGACCCAAATTTTGCAGTAGCCCCAAAGGCTAGGGCAAAGCGCAAAGATTTGTACGGTGGCATTTGGGGCTTGTTCAGACATACTTTGTATTGTCAGTAAAACCCTGACATAGTAAGTGCTTCCTAAAATTGCTTAAGAAAATAATGCACTTACTTTCGTCATTTGCTGTCACACTGCAAATTTGGGTTAAAACTTGTAAATTCAATAAACTCCATTCATTATAGATATTATTAATTCTTGTTTACAAATGAATTTTTGATTGTAATTCATTTGCCCTTTATATTTGTAATCATAATAAAATAAGTCATGGCATATTCAGAAAAAGTTTTAGAGCATTATAATAATCCTCAAAACGTTGGAACCTTAGATAAAAGTAAAAATAATGTAGGAACAGGTTTAGTAGGCGCACCAGAATGTGGTGATGTAATGCGTTTACAAATTGAAGTAGATGATGCAACAGGCATTATTAAGGATGCGAAGTTTAAAACATTTGGTTGTGGTTCTGCAATTGCTTCATCTAGCGTAGCAACAGAATGGTTGAAAGGCAAAAGTATTGATCAAGCAATTACTATAGACAATATGGATATTGTTGAAGAATTAAATTTACCACCTGTAAAAATTCACTGTTCAGTATTAGCTGAAGATGCGATTAAAGCTGCAATTAATGATTACCGTGTAAAAAATGGTATGGAAGCTTTGGTGCTTGAAGAAAAAGTAGTTCACTAATTTTAAAATAAGTTTGTATCCAAGCATGAAACCGATATGGGATCATGCTTGGATTTTTTATTGCCTCATCAATATTTTCTAAGACTTTAAAAACTTAATCCATCATTTCGATTATCTCTATCGGAAGCTAGAAATGGCGGTGGGCTTAGGTTACCATGGTTCATTTGTGCACTCATAGGGTCTGAGTTTCTAACTATTTCATCATCTGAATTGGGTGATATTGGTTCGAGTAAACCTGTTTGATTCGCTAACCAAGGATCAAAATCAATATCTTTTCCAGAATCATCTTTATAGGTTGGCACAATGACTAAGGTATGACGAAACGAATATTCATCTGGTAAATTATGCAAATCGTTATGTAATGGGTCGTTGGGATCAAGTTTAATAGCAGCAATATCAGGATATTTTGCATAATACATACGTAAGCCTAGTTCACGAACAGGGGCTATATTTTCAACTTGATATTCAATTTCCCATATCATTTTTTTTAGCTGATCAATTGGAAACACAATACTTCTTGCATCCATCGTTCTATTTGAATTCGGCATGATAGATGTAAGCAGAGGCTGGCATTCGAGTTTATAACGTGTAACTAAATCTCTTGCTGTTGATCGAGAGATCCAGTAAAAGGTGGTTGGTTTGAAAGATCAAAATTATCTTGAGGCATTTTCATTTTGAATTTATTGAGAACACAAGATAAAACTAAATAAGACAGATTAAAAAGTGCAGGCTAAGAAATGTTGAAGTTTTAATCCCAAATTACGCATTAGAATTTGACAAAGGAAAATGCTAATGCGTTAGTTGGATTTACCCCGATTTAGAAATTGTTTTCAAGCTTTGTAAAAGGTTGA
>Ga0209717_1004326_pt1 | contig 11747 bp, 8 predicted proteins | sample AD_UKC048_MetaG_FD_184418 | JGI IMG/M metagenome (GOLD analysis project Ga0209717, IMG submission 184418) | Active sludge microbial communities of municipal wastewater-treating anaerobic digesters from USA - AD_UKC048_MetaG (SPAdes) (version 2) | ecosystem: Engineered > Bioreactor > Anaerobic >... | reverse complement strand
GCCCCCGACCGCCGCGTCGACCTGTTCTCGTCCGGCGTGCTGCTGTACGAGCTGCTCACCGGGCGGCCCCCCTTCCGCGGCCCTGCCGGCACGGTGATGTACCAGGTGATGCACGTCGAGCCGGCGGCGCCGTCGACGCTGCAGGTGCAGCCCGCGGTGCCCGCGCAGTTCGACGCGGTGGTGGCACGCGCCATGGCCAAGCGCGCCGACGATCGCTACGCCGATGCCGCGCAGATGCGTGCCGCGTTGCGTGATGCCGCGGAGCGGCCGATCGCTCCGACGGTCTGCGCCGAGACGATGCGGCGGCTGCGTTTCGGCCGCATCGAGGCCACGCAGGTGATACCGCGCCCAATGGCTGCGCTGCCGAGCGGCAGCGTGCCGATGCCGGCTGTCTCGCAGCCTGCGCCGCTGGTCGCTCCCAGTGCGCCCATCATCCCGGTGTCTCCGAGCCTTCCGGAGTGGGACGCCCGCGCACTGGCCGCCATCGAGCGGCTGCTGCTGCCGCAACTCGGGCCGATGACGCGCATCGTCGTGCGCGATGGCGCCCGCCGGACTCATGATTTGTCAGGGCTGATCGCCTGGCTGGCCTCCGAGGTGGTGGAAGCCGATGACCGCCCCGCCTTCATCGCGCGGGCGCGAGCCTTGTGCCCCGCACCGGAAGTGGCCGCAAGGCCGGCGCCCAGCGGGCCGCTGCCGGTGCTCGGTACCACGCCCATGAGGACCGAGCTGGTCGAACAGGCACAGCGCGTGCTGGCCGAGCAGATCGGACCGATCGCCGCCGTGCTGGCGCGCCGAGCGGCGGCCACGGCGGCGACGCGCGAGGCCTTCTTCTGCGCGCTGGCCGATGCGGCCGGAGCGAGCGTCGACCGCAAGCAGCTGCTCGCACAACTTTGGCGCCTGCGCTGAGCGCCAGCTCGCGTTCAGTAGCTCGGGGCGCAGCGCAAGCGCAAACGACGGTTTGCGGCCCTTTGCTGTCTTTCGACGTCTGCTGTGCGGGTTGCGTTGGGCGTGCCTTTGCTGAACCGATGGTGGCACGCAAAGCGAGCAGAACCACCGGTGGACTTCGCGGCAGGCGCTGCCCGCGGGGGGCGATTTCTGTGGCGACGAGAAGCGCAGCGCCAGGGTCGGCGCGCGCGAGCGCGCTTCGTGAACTGACTTGCCGCGGCTGTTCGAACGCAGCGACCGCAGGGAGCGCAGTGAGTTCTGCGGCACGACCCTGGCGTGAGCATCGCAGTGGAGTCGGCGCACAGCGCCGACCGCCACAGCATGAGCCCCCCCGCGGGCAGCGCCTGCCGCGATGCGCCGATCTCAAACACATGCGGACAAAGGCAAACTTCGGCGAAGGGCCGAGGGCAGTTGCTGCGGTCCAGTCCCCTCTTCTTCGGGCGCAGTTCGGTATCAGTGACTTGCCAGGCGAGCCGCCAGCACGTTGTGTCGCTCGATCAGCCGTGGCAGGTCGAGCGTGGCGAGTTGCCCGTCGCGAACGACGACACGACCGTTGACGATGCTGTGCGAGACGCGCGGCACATGGCAGAAGAACAGCGCGGCCAGCGGGTCGTGCAGCGCGCCGGCCAGGCCGATCTCGTCGAGCTTCACGGTCACGATGTCGGCCGCCATGCCAGGCGCCAGCACGCCGATGTCGTCGCGGCCCAGCACCTGTGCGCCACCGCGAGTGGCGATCTCCAGCACCTCGCGCGCCGTCATCGCCGACGGCCCGTTGGTCGGGCCATGGGCGACGCGCTGAAGCAGCAGCGCCATGCGCGCCTCGCCGAGCATGTGCCCGCTGTCGTTGGAGGCCGAACCATCCACCGCGATCGACACCGGCACGCCGGCATCACGCATCGCGCGGATCGGCGCGATGCCGGAAGCCAGGCGCATGTTCGAACCCGGGCAATGCGCCACGCCGGTACCGGTGCGCGCGAACATGGCGATGCCTGCCTCGTCGAGCTTCACACAATGCGCGTGCCACACGTCGCGGCCCAGCCAGCCGAGCTGCTCGGCGTATTCCGCCGGCGTGCAGCCGAACTTCTCGCGCGTGTAGGCGATGTCGTTGTCGTTCTCGGCCAGATGGGTGTGCAGCGACACGCCGTGCGCACGCGCAAGCAGCGCGGCATCGCGCATCAGTTCGCGGCTGACCGAGAACGGCGAGCACGGCGCCACCACGACGCGCTGCATCGCAAAGCGCTTCGGGTCGTGCCAGCGCTCGATCACACGCTGCGTGTCCGCCAGGATGTCGGGCTCGCGCTCCACCACACGGTCCGGCGGCAGGCCGCCCTGCGACTGGCCCACGCTCATCGAGCCGCGCGCCGCATGGAAGCGCATGCCGATCTCGGCGGCCGCCTCGAGGCTGTCGTCCAGCCGCACGCCATTGGGGTAGATGTAGAGGTGATCGCTGCTCGTCGTGCAGCCCGACAGCAGCAATTCGGCCATCGCCGTCTGCGTGGACACGTGCACCATCTCCGGCGAGAGCCCGGACCAGATCGGGTACAGCGTGCGCAGCCACTCGAACAGTTCGCAGTCCTGCGCCGGGCGGATCACCCGCGTCAGCGTCTGGTACATGTGATGGTGCGTGTTCACCAGGCCAGGGATGACGATCTGGCCACGCGCGTCGATCATTTCATCGGCCGTGGCGGGCAAGCTGTCGCCCGGCCCGACAGCCTCGATCACGCCATCGCGCGCGAACAGCCCGCCGCCGGCGATCTCGCGCCGCGTCTCGTCCATGGTGACGAGCAACGCGGCATTGCGGATCAGCAGGGTTGCCATGTCATCGCCGCGGCATTCAATGAGCCTCGGCGGTCTTGGCCGCCTCGATCGCCCCGGCCGCGTCTTCCTTCGCACCGTTGAAGAACACGTTCAGCGCCACTGCCGCCACCGCGGTGAGCAGGATGCCCGACTCCAGCAGCGGGTGCAGGCCGTGCACCATCTGCTGCGTCCATCGAGGCGCCACCAGCGGGATCAGGCCGAAGCCGATCGACAGCGCGACGATGTACAAGTTGTGGCGGTTGCCCTTGTAGTCGACCGTCGAAAGGATCCGGATGCCGGTGGCCGCGACCATGCCGAACATCACCAGCCCCGCACCACCGAGCACGAACTGCGGAATCGATTCGACGAAGGCGGCCATCTTCGGCAGCATGCCCAGCACGATCATGATGATGCCGCCGGCCACGCAGACCCACCGGCTCTTCACGCCGGTGACGCCGACCAGCCCGACGTTCTGCGAGAAGCTGGTGTAGGGGAAGGTGTTGAACAGGCCGCCGATCAGCGTGCCCAGGCCGTCGGTGCGCAGGCCCGCGGCGAGCGCGGGCTGGTCGATCTTCTTGCCGGTGATGTCCGACAGCGCGAGGAACATGCCGGTCGATTCGATCATCACCACGATCATCACCAGCGACATGGTCAGGATCATCACGATGTCGAAGGTCGGCATGCCGAAGGCGAAGGGCGTGACCACGTCGAACCAGTGCGCCTTGCCGACCTTGTCGAAGTTCATCTTGCCCATCGCGATGGCCACCGCGCAGCCGGCCACGATGCCCAACAGCACCGAGATGTTGGCGACGAAGCCCTTGGCGTACTTGACCAGCAACAGGATGAACACGAGCACGGCCGCCGCGATGGCCATGTTGTCGAGAGCGCCGTAGTTCAGGTTGTCGACCATCGGCACCGGCCCGGCCAGCTTGATCGGCGCGCTGGCCGCCTGCGCCGCGGCCTTGGCGGCGTCGACCATGGCCACCAGCTTGGGCACGTCCACACTCTGCGCGAGCGGCGCCGGCCCGCCCATCGCCCAGCCCACGCCGACGCGCATCAGGCTGATGCCGATGATCGCGATGATGGTGCCGGTCACCACCGGCGGGAAGAAGCGCAGCAGCTTGCTGACCACCGGCGCGATCAGCATCGACACGATGCCCGCGCCGATGATCGCGCCGAAGATCGCGCGTGCTCCCTCGACGCCCGGCATGGCGTTGGCGAAGGCCACCATCGGCCCGACGGCCGCGAAGGTCACGCCCATCATCACCGGCAGCTTGACGCCGAACCAGCGCGTGAAGCCCAGCGACTGGATCAGCGTGACCAGCCCGCAGCAGAACAGGTCGGCCGAGATCAGCAGCGCCACCTGCTCGGGCGTGAGCTTGAGCGCGCGGCCGACGATCAGCGGCACGGCGATGGCGCCGGCGTACATCACGAGCACGTGCTGCAGCCCCAGCGCCGCCAGGCGCGGCGCGGGGAGCTTCTCGTCGACGGGGTGGACGGTGGTGTCGCTCATGTTTGTCTCCTCGTGGGGTCTTGTCGGGTTTGCTCGCGCGCCGGCCGCCGCGACTCAGTAGCGGTGGCGGATGCCGACCGAGAAGGCGCTGCCGCTGGTCTGGCCGTCGATCTTGTCGCTCATCGCCACCGCGTAGAGGTCGGTGCGCTTGGACAGGAAATAGTCATAGCCAGCCGAGAAGGTCTTGCGCTTGGCGCCGGTCTCGGGCTTGATCTGGCCCCACTGCGCAAGGATCTTGCCGTTGCCCACCGGCACGCTGGCACCCAGCCCGACGATGTCGTACTCGTTGCCGCTCGTCTTGTTGGCCACGTTGCCGAACTGGCCGAACAGCCTGGCCACGCCGAAGTCGTAGCTCGCTGCGCCTTGCCAACTCTTGGTATCGGCCACGGCCGTCGCTCCGTCCTTCTTGACGTCCTGCCAGGAGAGGGCGGAGTCGAAGGCACCGGCGCCCCAGCGCAGGTTGACGCCGTGATTGCGCCCGTTGCTGCCGGCCTCGGCCGCGGCCATGAATAGCTGCAGCGTCGCGCCGCCGAGCTTCGGGCTGGTGTAGAGCACCGAGTCGCTCCAGCCCGAGTCGCCCGTCAGCGTGCCGCTGGTGAAGTAGTGGCGGATGCTGGGCGAGTAGCCGAACGAGTCACCGAAAGGATTGAAGGACAGGGTGGTGACGAAGAACGGCGTGGTATTGCGGCCGATGGTGACCTTGCCGAGGCTGCTGCTGGCCAGCCCCACGAAAGCATTGCGGGCCCAGAAGGTGTCGGCGCCGAAGCGACCGGAGGCGCCCGTGTCGGCGCGCATGAAGGACTGCAGCGTGAAGAGCGCGGACAGCCCACCGCCGAGATCCTCGCTGCCGCTGGCGCCGAACCAGCTGGTGGTCATCTGGCCGTTGTCCACGCCCCAGACCTTGTTGCTGCTTCCAGCCGCCTTCGATTGACCGGCGCTGATGTCGAGCAGACCGGACAGCGTGACGCTGGACTGGGCCATCGCCGTGCCCGGCAAGGCCCCCATAACCGAAGCAGCGATCAGGGTGCTGCGCAAAGCTGAACGAAGATTCATGGCGGTACTCCTCCTCGGGTTGTCGAATGTCTTGGCTGTCAGTTCAGGGGTGCGCCGGCCTCGAACCAGCGCCCGAGCAGGGTGCGTTCGGCATCGGTGATCTGCGTGGCGTTGTTCATCGGCATGGCCTTGAGCACCACCGCCTGCTGGTACAGCGCCTGCGCGTTCTTCGCGATCAATTCGGGCGTGTGCAGCTGGATGTTCTTGCTGATGACCTGCTCGTTGTGGCACATCGCGCAGCGTTGCGCGACCACCGCCTGCACCTGCGCGAAGCTCACCGGCGCGGCGGCCGCAGCCTTCGGCACCGGCGCGGGCGCCAGCCACACGATCAGGCCGACGATCACCGCCGTGCCGACACCGGCGTAGAGCCAGGGCACCGGCTGGCCCTGCACCAGCGCCTTGTGGCGCGCCACGAAGGAGTGGCGGATCAGCGCGCCGGCCAGCATGATCAGCACCAGCACCAGCCAGTTGTGCGGCGCGCCGTAGAGGAAGCCGTAGTGGTTGCTGAGCATCGCGATCAGCACCGGCAGCGTGAAGTAGGTGTTGTGCACGCTGCGCTGCTTGGCGCGCTGGCCGTGCACCGGATCGACAGGCTGGCCGGCCTTCATCTGCGCGATCACCGTGCGCTGCCCCGGGATGATCCAGAAGAACACGTTGGCGCTCATCGACGTGGCCATCATCGCGCCCACCAGCAGGAATGCGGCGCGCCCGGCGAAGAACTGGCAGGCCAGCCACGACGCAAGCACCACGGCGACCGTCACGCCGATGCCGACGATGCGGTCACCACCCTCGCGTTGGCCGAAGAATCGGCAGATGCCGTCGTAGACGATCCAGAACACCACCAGGAAACCCAGCGCCGCCGCGATGGCGCCTGCCGGTGACCACGCATGCACGTTCCTGTCGATCAGGAAGGTGCCGGCCTGGTAGAGATACAGCACCGTGAACAGAGCGAAGCCGGTCAGCCAGGTGGAGTAGCTCTCCCAGTAGAACCAATGCAGGTTCTCCGGGATGGCCTTCGGCGCCACCATGTACTTCTGCGGGTGGTAGAAGCCGCCGCCGTGCACCGCCCACAGTTCGCCGTCGACACCCTTGGCCTTGAGGTCCGGGTCGGCCGGCTTGGTCAGGCTGTTGTCGAGGAAGACGAAGTAGAAAGACGAGCCGATCCAGGCGATCGCCACGATGACGTGGGCCCAGCGCAGCAGCAGGTTGACCCAGTCCAGAACATACGCTTCCATGCGTCACCACTCCCTTCGGACACCGGCGCGCAAGAAACGGGCCTGTGTGCAACCTCACCACAGCGGGCTCTGTGAGGCGGGAAGGTCGCGACCGGCTGGGGGCCGGGCTCCGCGGCGACGCAACTCAACTGTATACACGGATGCATCCAGAACGATCCGGAATTACCCGCGCTCCCACCCTCCTCGCGCGTCAGCTGCCGCGGTAGGTGGAGTAGGCCCAGGGGCTGGCCAGCAGTGGCACGTGGTAGTGCTGCCCCACCGCCGCGAGGCCGAAATCCAGCGGCACCTCGTCGAGGAAGGGAGGCTCGGCCAGTGCCGCACCGCGCGCGCGGAAGTAGCCGGCCACGCCGAACACCAGCCGGTAGCGGCCGGGCTGGAACTCATCACCCTGCAGCAGCGGCGCATCGGCACGGCCGTCGTGGTTGAGCACGAAACGCTTGAGCTCGGTGGCGCTGCCGTCGCCCGCCAGGCGGTACAGCCGCACGGCCATGCCGGCGGCCGGGCAGCCGTTGGCGGTGTCGAGCACGTGGGTGGTCAGCTTGCCCATGGAATCCTTTCGGTGAGTGGCCGGCGAATCGATCGCAGACGGTGCTTGAAGTGCTCGCAAAAGTGTATACACTTCTGTCAGCAAATCAAGCCTGACCCACGCGTCGATCCGAGCCGTCCATGTCGCGCCAGCCCCCGCCCCTGCAGGTCGTCCGCCCCGCGCCGCGTGCCAGCAAGGTGCGCGCCAGCGCGGGCGATGCGAGCCCGAGCAGCACGCAGCGCATCGTCGAGTCGATCACCACGGCCATCGTCGAGCGCCGCCTGATGCCGGGCACCAAGCTGGCCGAGCAGAAGATCGCCGACATCTTCAAGGTCTCGCGCACGCTGGTACGTCAGGCGCTCAACCAGCTCAGCCGCGACAAGCTCGTCACGCTGGAGCCGGCACGCGGCGCCCGCGTGGCCGAGCCGAGCATCGACGAGGCGCGACAGGTCTTCGAGGTGCGCAACATGCTCGAGTCGGCCATGATCCGCCGCGCCGCCGCCGAACTGAGCGACGCGCAGCTCGCCGAACTGCGCGCCCACCTGCGCGACGAGCAGGCCGCGGTGCAGCGCACCGACGTGTCGGGCCGCACGCGGCTGCTCGCCGACTTCCACGTCGTCATCGCCACCATGCTGGGCAACCAGGTGCTGGCCGAACTGCTGTCGGACCTGGTGACGCGCTCCTCGCTGATCGCGTTGATGTATCAGTCGTCGCATTCGGCCGAACATTCCTTCGACGAGCACGTGGCCATCGTCGAGGCGCTCGCGCGCCGCGACGCCCGGGCCGCGGTGCGGCTGATGGAAGAGCACCTGCACAACGTCGAGCGCAACCTGCAGCTCGACCCGCGCATTCCCGACCTCGCCGCGGCGCTGATGCCGCGCAATTGAATCCACCTCCTCACCGACACCGCACGCCCATGAGCACCCCCACGGACTCGCGCGAACTCACCTCCACCACCGGCTACCCGCGCGACATGCGCGGCCATGGCCGCGACGTGCCGCATGCCCGCTGGCCGAACGGCGCCCGCATCGCGGTGCAGTTCGTCCTCAACTACGAAGAGGGCGGCGAGAACAACCCGCTGCACGGCGACCCGACCTCGGAGACCTTTCTCTCCGAGCTGGTCACGGCGCAGGCCTACGAGAACCGCCACATGACCATGGAGTCGATGTACGAGTACGGATCGCGTGCCGGCGTGTGGCGCATCCTGCGCGAGTTCGAGCAGCGCGGCCTGCCGATGACGATCTTCGGCGTGGGCATGGCGCTGCAGCGCTACCCCGAACTGCTCGACGTGTTCATGAAGAACGGCTACGAGATCGCCAACCACGGCCTGCGCTGGATCCACTACCAGAACCTGCCCGAGGCCACCGAGCGCCGCCACATCGACATCGGCACGCGCGTGCTGAAGGAGTTGACCGGCGGCGCCTGGCCGGCCGGCTGGTACACCGGCCGCGACAGCCCGAACACGCGCCGCCTCGTCGTCGACCAGGGCGGCTACGAGTACGACAGCGACTACTACGGCGACGACCTTCCGTTCTGGGCCGAAGTGACGAAGACCGACGGCAGCAAGGCTCCCCACCTCGTCGTGCCCTACTCGCTGGACACCAACGACATGCGCTTCGTGCAGGCGCAGGGCTTCAACACCGGCGACCACTTCTTCACCTACCTGCGCGACAGCTTCGACGCGCTGTACGCCGAGGGTGATCCGGCCGGGTTGGACCGGCCGAAGATGATGTCCATCGGCATGCACTGCCGGCTGCTCGGCAAGCCCGGGCGCATCGGCTCGCTGCAGCGTTTCCTCGACCACATCGGCGCGCACGACAAGGTCTGGGTGTGCCGGCGCATCGATGTGGCGCGCCACTGGAAGCAGGTCCATCCCTTCAAGGCGGCCGCATGACGCTCACGCTAGCCCAACTCAATGGCGCCTCGCCCGCCGACGCGGCAGCGATGCTCGATGGCCTGTACGAACACTCGCCGTGGATCGCCCAGCGCGCGCTGGCCAGGCGCCCGTTTGCCACGCTCGCGCAGCTCAAGCGCGCGATGGTCGAGGTGCTGCAGGAGGCCGGGCGCGACGCGCAGCTCGCGCTGATCCGCGCCCACCCCGAGTTGGCCGGCAAGGCGATGGTCAGCCGTTCGCTGACCGCCGAGTCCACCAACGAGCAGACCACCTCGGGCCTGACGAACTGCACGGCCGAGGAGTTCGCGCGCATCCAGCAGCTCAACGCCGACTACAACAAGAAGTTCGGCTGGCCCTTCATCCTGGCGGTGCGCGGGCCGCGCGGCGCGGGGATGTCGCGCCGCGAGATCATCGACACCTTCGCGCGCCGGCTCGACAACCACCCGGACTTCGAACTCGCCGAGTGCCTGCGCAACATCCACCGCATCGCCGAGATCCGGCTGAACGACAAGTTCGGCGTCGAGCCCGTGCTGGGCAACCAGGTCTGGGACTGCGCCGAACTGCTCGCGCAGCACACCGACCCCGGCTACGCCGATCAGGGCCAGCTCACGGTCACCTACCTGACCGAGGCGCACGTTGCCTGCCAGGTGCAGCTGCGGCGCTGGATGCACGACTGCGGCTTCGACGAGGTCTCGGTGGATGCGGTGGGCAACATCGTCGGCGTCTACCACGGCAGCGATCGGAATGCGAAACGCCTGCTCACCGGCAGCCACTACGACACCGTGCGCAACGGCGGCAAGTACGACGGGCGGCTGGGCATCTTCGTGCCGATGGTCTGCGTGCGCGAGCTGCACCGCGCCGGCCGCCGCCTGCCCTTCGGCTTCGAGGTGGTGGGCTTCGCGGAAGAAGAAGGCCAGCGCTACAAGGCCACCTTCCTCGGCTCGGGCGCGCTGACCGGCCACTTCGAGCCCACCTGGCTGGACCAGCGCGACGCCGACGGCGTGTCGATGCGCGAGGCGATGCGTGCCGCCGGCCTGCCGGCCACGCTGCCGGCCATCGCCGCGCTGCAGCGCGACCCCGCGCGCTACCTCGGCTTCGTCGAGGTGCACATCGAGCAGGGGCCGGTGCTCAACGAGCTCGACCTGCCGCTGGGCGTGGTCACCTCGATCAACGGCGGCGTGCGTTTCCAGTGCGAGGTGAGCGGCATGGCCAGCCACGCCGGCACCACGCCGATGGGCCGGCGCCGCGATGCGGCGGTGGCCGTGGCCGAGCTCGCGCTCTACGTCGAGAAGCGCGCCGCGAGCGTGCCCGACGTGGTGGGCACGATCGGCATGCTGCAGGTTCCCAACGGTTCGATGAACGTGGTGCCCGGCCGCTGCCTGTTCAGCCTGGACCTGCGCGCCACCACCAACGAGGCACGCGATGCGCTGGCGCGCGACGTGCTCGCCGAGCTCGCCGCGATCTGCGAACGCCGCGGCCTGCATTCCAAGGTCGAGGAGACCATGCGCGCCGCCGCGGCGCCCAGCGCGCCGGCCTGGCAGCGGCGCTGGGAGCACGCCGTCGAATCGCTCGGCCTGCCGCTGTTCCGCATGCCCAGTGGCGCCGGCCACGACGCGATGAAGCTGCACGAGGTGATGCCGCAGGCGATGCTGTTCCTGCGCGGCCTGAACGCCGGCATCAGCCACAACCCGCTGGAAGCGATCACCAACGACGACGCCGACCTGTGCGTGCGCGCCTTTCAGCACCTGCTCGATCAACTGACCGAAGACCTCGCATGACCCCCTACCACCGACTCGACGACTGGATCGACGCCCACTTCGACGAAGAAGTGCGCACGCTGCAAGCCCTGGTGCAGGTGCCCACCGATTCGCCACCGGGCAACAACGCGCCGCATGCCGAACGCACCGCCGAGTTGCTGAAGGACTTCGGCTTCGAGGCCGAGAAGTACCCCGTGCCGGCGGAGCAGGTGAAGGCCGCCGGGCTGGAATCGATCACCAACCTGATCGTGCGGCGCCGCTATGGTGCGGGACGCACCGTGGCCCTGAATGCCCACGGCGACGTGGTGCCGCCCGGCGAAGGCTGGACGTACCCGCCCTATGGCGGCGAGGTGCACGACGGCAAGCTGTACGGCCGCGCCTCGGCGGTGAGCAAGTGCGATTTCGCGACCTTCATCTTCGCCACCCGTGCGCTGGAGTCGCTGGGCCCGCCGCTGAAGGGCGGCATCGAGCTGCACTTCACCTACGACGAGGAGTTCGGCGGTGAGCTCGGGCCCGGCTGGCTGCTCGAGAAGGGCTACACCAAGCCCGACCTGCTGATCGCCGCCGGTTTCAGCTACCAGGTGGTGACGGCACACAACGGCTGCCTGCAGATGGAAGTGACGGTGCACGGCAAGATGGCGCACGCCGCCATCCCCGACACCGGCGTCGACGCACTGCAGGGCGCCACGGCAATCCTCAACGCGCTGTACGCGCAGAACGCGCTGTACAAGCAGGTCACGTCGAAGGTGAAGGGCATCACCCACCCTTACCTCAACGTCGGCCTGATCCAGGGCGGCACCAACACCAACGTGGTGCCCGGCAAGGTGGTGCTCAAGCTCGACCGCCGCATGATCCCCGAGGAAAACCCGGCCGAGGTGGAAGCCACCCTGCACCGCGTCATCGCCGAGGCGGCCAGGCAGGTCCCGGGCATCACGGTGGACATCAAGCGCATGCTGCTGGCGCGCGCGCTGACGCCGCTGCCGGGCAACCGGCCGCTGGTCGAGGCCTTGTGCAAGCACGGCGAGGC
>Ga0209717_1004319_pt1 | contig 11759 bp, 9 predicted proteins | sample AD_UKC048_MetaG_FD_184418 | JGI IMG/M metagenome (GOLD analysis project Ga0209717, IMG submission 184418) | Active sludge microbial communities of municipal wastewater-treating anaerobic digesters from USA - AD_UKC048_MetaG (SPAdes) (version 2) | ecosystem: Engineered > Bioreactor > Anaerobic >... | reverse complement strand
TTCCGGGCCGATCGCTCCTGCTGGAGCAGCGAAAAAGCGACAAATCCAACTTGTCTCCAGCGCATGCCCCGGGAAATCCACCAATTATCGCGAAGAAGTCGCCATCAATTACCGTGCAACCGCTCAATCTCCTGATGGCGAGTTCGCCCTTCGTCTATCTGCCGGACTACTCCGGGATTGCGTTCCTGCACGTCTGGAATGGTATCCAGGAGGACTTGTTCCCGAAGCGGTTTTGTTCATTGATCCAGGCTGCGTACGAGAACTTCTTTGTGGAGTGTTCGGTAGAGCCGGTGGCCGACTACCGCGAATTCGTCGAGAAACTCGACAGTCTGGACCGCATCACCGAGATGAGTGCGAAGGTGCATCCGCCGAATCCGCTGTTCGGGCATCTATGGAGTTCTTTGAAGGACTACATCGTCCATCGGAATGCCGAAGAGGTCGCGGTGAGAGAGAAGAAGCCTGATGGAGACGGAATCAAGACGGCGCTGCGCGAACTGATGCGGGACCTGCTTGCCGAACCGCCCGCTCCGCGACGTGCAGAGCCGGCCACAGGACAACGTGCGGTGGACATGACGGACGCAGCGATGCTGATGGCAGCGGACGGGTACGGGCACGGCAGGGTCATCGGAGAGCACCGAGGCGAGGAGATCGTTATTCGGACGTCTGATACGCACAAGAGCTTCCTTCATCCCAAAGACCCAGTTCCGGCGGAACTCGCGGCAGCGGCAGCCAACTTGTTCAAAGTGATCTCGGATGAAAGGCACATGGAGCATTGATGAAGGGCATGGTTTCCATAATCCGGTCGTTCTTCGTCTCGCTGGAGTTTGTCGTTTCGATAAGCGGCGTGCTGCTGTGCTTCCTTTTCCCCGAATGGTTCTTGTCATTGAGCCAGCGAGTCGGGCAGCAGTCTGATGTCTTGAAGTATGCGGGGCTGTTTCCGGCTGGCCTCGTGGCCTACAGTCTCAGGGCAAGCAGAAGCATCTTGTTTCCTGATGGTGACAAACACTCCATCCTGCAGGGGTGGTCGGGTTACTGGGAACTCAAATGCAGCGTCGTTGCAGGCATCGTTTACAGCCTAGCGTTTGCCCTGGCTGGAGTCGGGACGCTGCTCTTCGACTGGAAGAATCCGGCCGCTTACCAATCGGCCGTGTTGCTCACCGCGGTCGTTGGTGCCTTGACCGTCTCAGGCACGTTGTTCCAAGCGAACATCCGAATCGAGGAGCTATTCCGAGAGCACTCGAAGCCGAAAGGGTCAGCGTGATGCCATCTTTCGGTAAACGGCGGACGAGTTTCCGCGGTCAGCGGCTTGTCGGAAACAGCTTGTGAAACACGCTGCATTCTGTCACAAATAGTAGGTGCTTTTTGTGACAATAGGTGTCGGATGAAACTGACGCAACCCATTGATAATGCGATTCTCCGATCGATGCGGGCTGCTCCGGCTGCCTCGGTATTTTCGCCGAGGCATTTCGCCGATCTCGGCAGTGCGGAGGCGGTCCGGAAAGCGCTGAGTCGTTTGGCGAAGGCTGGAAGGCTCCAGCGGGTTCGCCGCGGGCTTTACCACCTGCCACGTCCGCATCCGATCATCGGCCAGACTGGGCCGGACATCATGGCGACGGTGCGGGCATTGATGGAGGGCAGCCACGCGCAGTGGCAGTTCGCCGGGGCCTATGCCGCAAATGCGCTCGGGTTGTCCGACCAGGTTCCGGCCAAGATCATTATCCTGACCGACGGGATTCCGCGAAAAGTGGCGCTGGGGAAGCTGACGCTGGTGTTTCGCCGCGCTTCACCGCGCAACCTGCTGGGTGCAGGTCGCCGGGCCGGTCTGGTGGTCCAGGCATTGCGTTATCTGAAGGGCAGCCCGGAGATGGCGAACCATGTGGCTCGGCTTCGGAGGGACTTGGACGCGGGAACCAAGAAGGATTTGGCAGCACTCGCGTCGAAGCTGCCAGCCTGGATGAAACCACTCGCGCAGGAAATCTCCCAAAACTGACATGGATACAGTGCTCCAACTCGGGCAACGCCAGCGCATCGAACTCTTTGAGCAGACAGCGCAGCAAACGGGCTTTGACGCGGTGATTGTCGAGAAGGACTTCTGGGTCTGCTGGACGCTGAAGGAACTGTTCCGGCTGCCGGCCATCGGCGAGCACCTGATTTTCAAGGGCGGCACGTCGTTGTCGAAGGTGTTCAAGGTCATCGAGCGGTTCTCGGAGGACATTGACGTTTCGATTGACCGGAGCTTTCTCGGCTTTGGCGGCACCAACGAGCCGGAGGCCGGGGCGAGCAACAAGGAGAAGCAGCGGCGCATTGACGGGCTGAAGGCTGCGTGCCAACAGAAGATTGCGAAGGAACTGCTACCTGCGCTTGAAGCCGCCATCAAGGCCAAGGTGCGCGCAGCCGATAAGTGGGCATTGCGGTCGGATGCCGATGATCCTGACCAGCAGACGCTGCTGTTCGACTATCCAACGAGCTTCCCGCCGGATGCCGTTGGCTACGTCCGGCGCATGGTGAAGATCGAGATGGGCGCGCGGGCCGACCATTGGCCGAGCGAAAGCAGGACGATCACGCCTTACGTGGCCGAGCAGTTTCCGAAGGGGTTCAAGGAAGGGAACTGCATGGTGAAAGTGCTGTCTGCAGACCGGACGTTCTGGGAGAAGGCGACCATTCTGCACGCGGAGTTTCATCGGCCTGCGGACAAGGCCATGCCGGAGCGTTTCTCGCGGCACTACTGCGATTTCTACGAGATGGTCCGACGGGGCGTGGGCACATGCGCCGTTGCGAAACTCGACTTGCTGGCGCGGGTGGCGCAGCACAAGAACCTGTTCTTCAAAACGAGTTGGGCGCGTTACAGCGAGGCGGCCAAAGGCACGCTGCGGGTGATGCCGCCGGAGCATCGGGTGAAGGCGCTGCGGGACGATTACGCGAAGATGCAGCAGATGTTCTTCGGCGAACCGCCAGCCTTCGATGACATCCTCGCCCTCCTGCGCCAGTGGGAATCGGAGTTCAACCAGCAATGATCTATGGCACTGACGAACCATGACCGTGTCGGCAAGGCGCTGGAGGTGTTCAACGCGGGGCTTCTCCCTTTCGTCGAGCGCGAGTTCAAAGCCGCGCATGGCGACGGGTGGTTCGAGAAGGCCAACGCGATTCTGGGGCGCAACCAGCTCGGCAAGTCGCCGGATTCGCCGCAGTGGGACACCGCTTCCCTCTTGCGCATCATGTGGGATGCCTGGACCGAGGTGTTCGGCCAGACGCTGGGCCGGGCGGAGCGGAGCCTGGTGAGCGAATTGATGGAAGTTCGCAACAAGTGGGCGCACCAGAAACCGTTCAGCGGCGACGACGCCTATCGGGCGCTGGACAGCATGCAGCGGCTGCTCAACGCCGTCGCGGCGCCGAAAGAGGTCGAGGAACTCGAACGCCAGAAGATGGAACTGATGCGGCTGCGCTTCGACGAGCAGGTGCGTCACGAGAAGCGCAAAGCCGCGGGAGCGATGACCGAGGGACAGCCCGTCGCCGGCCTGAAGCCGTGGCGTGAGGTGATCGTGCCCCACCCGGATGTTGCCTCCGGGAAGTACCAGCAGGCTGAGTTCGCCGCCGACCTTTGGCAGGTGTATCTCGGCGAGGGCTCGCCGGAGTATCGCGATCCCGCAGAATTTTTCCGGCGCACGTACTTGACCACCGGCCTCAAGGACCTGCTCGCGCGGGCCATGCTCCGACTGGGTGGCAAAGGGGGCGATCCGGTGGTGGAGTTACAGACCAACTTCGGCGGCGGGAAGACGCACTCGATGCTGGCGCTGTTCCACCTGTTTTCGGGGGTGGCGGCGCGGGAACTGGTTGGGTTGGAGCCGGTGTTCGAGCGGACGAAACCGGAGATTCCCAGCGGCGTCCGGCGCGCGGTGATCGTGGGCAACAAACTCTCGCCCGGCCAGCCGCATCGGAAGAAGGACGGCACGGTCATCCACACGCTCTGGGGCGAGTTGGCTTGGCAACTCGGAGGCAAGGAAGGCTACGCCATGCTCAGGCAGGCGGACGAAACGGCCACGAACCCGGGTGATGTGCTTCGCGACCTGTTCAACAAGTACGCGCCGTGCCTGGTGTTGATTGACGAATGGGTGGCGTACGCACGACAGCTCCATGACGCCAGCGATCTGCCCGGAGGGAGTTTCGAGACACACTTCACCTTTGCGCAGACCTTGAGCGAGGCGGCGAAAGCGGCGAAGCAGACGCTGCTGGTGGTCAGCATCCCCGCGTCCACGTCGCCGGGTGGTGTGTCGCCGGATGCCGGGGTCTCGGACGAGGAGGTGGGCGGGAAGCGCGGTCGGGAGGCATTGGTCGCCCTGCGCAATGCCCTGGGACGGGTCGAGGCGCCTTGGAAGCCCGCGAACGCCGAAGAAAGTTTCGAGATCGTGCGGCGGCGCCTGTTCCAGCCTATTGCCGACCCGCAGTTGTACGTGGTGCGGGACGCAGTGGCCAAGGCGTTTTGCGACCTGTACCGGACTCAACACCAGGAGTTCCCGCCGGAGTGCCGGGAAGGCGACTACGAACGAAGGATGAAGACCGCCTATCCGATTCACCCCGAGATCTTTGAACGGCTCTACCAGGACTGGTCGAGTTTGGTGAAATTCCAGCGCACGCGTGGCGTGTTGCGTCTGATGGCGTCCGTCATCCACACGCTCTGGGAGCGGGAGGACAAGAGCGTGCTCATCATGCCCGGCAACCTGCCTTTGGATGAACCTCGGGTGCAGTCGGAGATGACCCGCTACCTCCCGGACGGATGGGACACGGTGATCGAGAAAGACGTGGACGGTGAGACATCGCTTCCGTTGAAGATGGACCGGGAGAAGCTCAACCTCGGCCGGGTATCTGCCTGTCGGCGCGTGGCGCGGACGGTGTTTCTCGGCTCAGCGCCGACTGCTCAGGCGGCCAATCGCGGTGTTGAAGACCGTCGCATCAAGCTGGGCTGCGTTCAGCCCGGCGAGTCGCCGGCGCTGTTCGGCGATGCGCTTCGGCACTTGAGCCAGGCGGCGACTTACCTTTACCTCGATGCGGGGCGCTACTGGTATTCGACTCAACCGACGGTCACCAAATTGGCCGACGACCGGGCGGAGCAGTTGAAGCGCGACCCAGACAAGGTGAACGACGAGATCAAACGCCGCGTCCGGCTCGACCTCCAGAACCGCGGTGAGTTTGCGAAGATTCATGCCTTCCCGGCGGCCAGCGGGGAAGTGTCCGACGAACTCGAAGTCCGGCTGGTGATTTTGGGTGTCGAGCACACCCATTCGCGTGAAGGGGACAGCCCGGCCGTCGAGCAGGCGCAGAAAGTCCTTGATACGCGCGGGAACAGCCCGCGGCTGTACAAGAACACGGTCGTGTTCCTGGCGGCCGACCGTGCCCGGCTGCTCGAACTCGACGAGGCGGTGCGGTACTTCCTCGCCTGGCAGTCCATCGAACAGGACGCTCAGTGTGATCCGCCGTCGCTGAATCTCGACAATTTCCAGAAGCGGCAGACGGCGACGCTGAAGGCGAATGCCGACGCCGCCGCGAAGGCGCGCATTCCCGAGACGTTCCATTGGCTTCTGGTGCCAACGCAATCGGACCCGAAGGTGTCGAAGGTGGAATGGCAGGCGACTCGCCTGCAGGGCCAGGACCCGCTGGCGGTACGTGTCTCCAAGAAGCTGAGGAACGATGGATTGCTGGCGCTGCAATACGGTCCGACGCTGTTGCGGCAGGACCTTGACCGAATTCCCCTCTGGCGCCTGGCTGCCTCCGGCGGTCAGGCAGGCGGCAGCCACGTTGCGGTGAAGCAGATCGTAGAGGACTTCGCGCAATACCTCTACTTGCAGCGTTTGCGGGACCCGGAGGTCCTGCTCAATGCGATCCGCGACGGCGTGAACCTCATGACCTGGCCGACAGATACGTTTGCGTATGCGGAGGCGTGGGATGAGGGGAAGACGCGATATGTCGGCTTGCAGGCGGGACGATTGGTGGCCATCGGCCGGGACAGCACCGGCCTCTTGGTCAAGCCCGACGTTGCTGAGGCCCAGATGAAGGCCGAAGTTCCGCCTTCGGCCCAGGCTCCTGCGCCCAGCGGTGGGCAAGCGCCGCCCGCGATACCTGGCGGGAAGACTACCGTCTCCCCCGCCCCGGCGCCTGCGGCGCCCAAGCCGCCCACACGCTTCTACGGGTCGGTGAAGGTTGATGCTCTGCGCTTGGTACGCGACGCCGGCACGCTCTCGAAGGAAGTGGTCGAACACCTGACCAGCCAACTCGGAGCGGAGGTCGAGATCACGGTCGAAATCCAGGCGCATGTCCCCGGCGGTGTCGCTGAGAAAACGGTCCGTGACGTGAGCGAGAACTGCCGGACGCTCAAGTTCAAGACCGCCGAATTCGAGGCGGAGTAGCCCTGGGTCTACCTTCCTGACGTGCAGCAATGCCTCGGCGTGGCCTCTTACATCTTCCACGGGATTGTGCGTATACCGCGTGCAGTCGGAACTGCTTCCGCTCTGTCGCCTACAGTAATGTCAACTGTTGCGCCGTAGGCTCGCGCAGGTTGCTGACGCCCAGACCGAGAAGTCGCAAGGGACGTGACACCAGCTTCTTTCGCCCCAGCAGGTGACACGCAAGCCGATACATGTCCTTGGCTTCCGTGATCGGTTCCTCGACCGTGAGTTGGCGCGTCAGCGTCGTGAAGTCGCCGTACCGCACTTTCACCTGGATCGTATGCGCCGCCAGGTGTCGCCGCTTGAGCTTGGCCGCGATCTCCGCCGCTTGCTCCCGCAGACACGCCCGGAGCACAGGCCGGTCGTCGGTGTCGTGAAGAAAGGTCTCCTCACCGCTGATGCTCTTGATCTCCTCCCCCAACTCCAGCGGACGGTCATCCTCACCCACCGCGAACTGCTTCAGCTTCGGGCCAAATGACCCGACCAGCGCCCTCAGATCGCCGCTGTAATCCTGCAAGTCGCCCACCGTCCGGATGCCAACTCGCACCAGCACCTGCTCCGTGACCCGGCCCACGCCATACAGGACGCGCGCCGGCAGCGGACGCAGGAATTGGACCTTGTCCCGTTCGGAAACCACGGTGAGCCCGTCCGGCTTCTCGAAATCGCTTGCGATCTTGGCCAGCAGCTTGTTCGAGGCAATGCCGACGGTCGCCGTCAAATCACGTTCCAACCGGATGCGCTGTTTCAACTGCCGGGCAATGGGCACGCACTGGAGCAGCGAGGCGTCGGCGTCCTCCCCCTGGCAGCGCGCGGACAAGTCGAGGTACGCCTCGTCGATGGACATCGGTTCGATCACCGCGCCCGTCTCGGCCATGATCTTGAGAATGAAGCCGGACTCCTCCTTGTACCGGTCCATTCTGGGGCGGACGAAGACGCCCTTGGGGCAGAGGCGACCAGCGGTGGCGCTGGGCATGGCGGAGCGGACGCCGAACTTGCGCGCCTCGTAGCTGGCGGCGCAAACCACACCGCGCTGCGTGGGCGGGGCGCCGACGATGACCGGCTTACCGCGCAAGGCCGGATCATCGCGCTGCTCGACCGAAGCGAAAAACGCGTCCATATCAAGATGGGCGATCACGCGGTGCACTGGGAGGCAGAATGCCATTTCCGGGACGATGAACCAAGGCTTGGACTTTCGCGCGAGATGCGCCCCCTGCAAGATGCTGGCTGGGGAAGACAAGACGCGCAGAAACGCTCAACGTGAAACGTCCAACTCCCGGCTCTTGGCCGTGCGAAGGCTGGTCGAGGACTTGCGCCGCGGGGGCTGCACTGTCACGGGTGGGCATTGAGTCGTCGGAACGGGCAGCAGCCCGGCCAAACGCTTTGTCGCCGTCGGCGGAAGGGACAGCCGTTATCACCGCCCAAGCCCGAGGAGAACGACGACGACGATCACGAACGCCACGAGCAGGATACCCCCACCGGCTCGGACCCGCCGTCGCTGCGCCTCCAGGAAGGTCCTGGCGGCCTCTTTGTTCATGTAGAAACGATCGTGATCGAGTCTGACGAATACGCCGCGTGAGAACATCTGGTCGAAGACCCACGAGCGTCGCATTCCGACATCGGCAAAGGAAATCGCCCTGTCTGGGGAGGTTGCGCCCAGCTCCGCGAACCTGCGGATGAACTTCTTCCGGCGGAGGATGATGACGGCGGCAGCGCTCATGGCCTGACTTCACGATTCTCTGGCTTCACAGGCTCGAGCAGCACGATCAGCAGTGTTGCCAGGGGTCCCAGGAACAGAGACGCGAACCACCAGGCCAGCCCGCTGCGGCCCTTGCCCTGGGCCAGACCAGCATTGATTAAGGCCAGCGTGAACCAGCCCACGGCATATTGGGTCGGCATCGAGCCCATTTGAATTGCGGCGAGTGTCATCATACTCAATTCAGGCGAGAGTCTGGGGCTATGCACATCGTGAATCCACTATAACCGGACGCAACTCTTAGAACCGGTGGGCAACCAGCTTGGAGACTCCTCACCCACGGCGAATCGTCTTTGCGTAGAGACACGCTGCTTCCGGTGCCCGAGTCACTCGCCACGAGCTTGAAGTGCGCCGTACGAATCGCGATGGTTGCGAGCGACCACATGAAAACCCCAATGAACCGCAGAACTTTCGTCCAGACGCTGCCAGGACTCGCCGTTCTCGCTGCGCCTCGAACCCAGTCGGCCCAGGAAGTCGCCCCTGCTGCCACCGGCCTGTCGCCAATCACACTGCCCAAACCGCAGACCGAGGGTGGCAAATCTATGCTGGCCGCCCTGCAAGAGCGTCGGACCATCCGCAACATCCGCCCGGACTCCCTGCCTCCGCAGGTGCTCTCGAATCTCCTCTGGGCGGCCTTCGGGGTGAACCGGGACCGCGGCTCCCTTGGCAAGCCCGGCCGCACCGCGGCGTCGGCCAGCAATTCACAGGAGATCGATCTCTACGTGGCCCTGCCCGAAGGCGTGTATCTGTACGAGGCGGTGCCGCACCGGCTCGCTCCCGTCGTCGCGGGGGACTTCCGAGCAAGGGCCGGACGCGGGGCGGCGGCGACGGCGCCGGTGAACCTCTTCTTCGTGGCGGACCTCACGCGCTACGATCAAGCGGAACTTCCATTAAGATCTGAGGTCGAAATCGTGGTTTCGGCCTTATTTTTCAAGGGGTTTGCGCACGTGGTCAATTTTCTTGCGCGTGCCTACGGTGACTTGGGCTTCCGGTACCGTCCCGGGGAGAACCAACTTCAGTGCCTGGAGCAGTTGCTGCTGGCGGGCACTGGGTTCGGGCACCTGGCGCGCCACGACCTTGCCGCTGCCCGAGTGAACCAGTTCCATGACGCAGAGCTGTTCGAGTTGGCGCAAGCCTTCTTCCACCGTGACTTCCAACGACCACCAGGCTTGCTCCAAATGACGGCGCACTTTTAAGGCCAGCATCGCTGTCAAGGCGTGGGCTTGGGTGTTGTCTTCAGTGCAGACAAACCACGGTCGCATTTCCAGGTGCCCGGTCTTGAGCGTGCGGAAATCCCGTTCCACCAGGGCCAGGTCTTTGTACCGGTCATGGATCGTTTGCGCGTCGGCGGCCGCCGTTTTGAGATCCGTCTCGACCACATAGCAACCGTCCAACTGCGCGGCGGCTTGCAGCGCCGCAGCGTCGAGGGTCAAGACCAACCGTTGTTGACTGACGCTCAGTTTGAGCCAGTCCTGCACCTTGAAACTCGCCAGCCGGGCGGCCAACTGTCGGTGCTGGGTGGCGACTTTGGCGCGCGGGTGCTCATCCAGATAGGTGTTGGCTTTCTTGAGGGCGGCTTCCAGCGCCTGCTGTTTCTCTTCGCGAGCCCGTTGGACTTCGGCTTGCCGGACGGGGTTGCGGCGCAACACAAAACGCCGCCCGTCTTCGCCGAGCACCTCGTGGACTTTCTCCTCGAACAACTCCAGTTGGAGCACCTTGTCTGCCAGAAGCTTCTGGATCTGCGGCTTGGTCAGGGCGGTGAGGAAATGAAACTGCGCCTTCTGCGCGGCCGCTTTCTGGTCGGTGCGAATCATGCCCCGGTCGCCCACCAGGGTGACGCCCGTGCAGCCCAGCTCCTTTTTGATCTTATGGACTTGGCGGCCGAAGGTTTTGAGATCGCTGGTGTTGCCGCGATAAACCTGGATCGAGACCGGCTCCCCCTGGCTGTCGGTCAAAAGCCCGACGACGACTTGTTTCTTGCCCTCCTTGTGGTCCCGATTATAGCCCCAAGCCGCCAAGGCGTTGGAGTCGCCCTCCAAATAGCTGCTGGTCACATCGTAGAGAAAGAGTTGGTCCTTGGGAGGCGCGGGCCGAGCGTGCCACAGGCGCCGTTCGATGAGGGCGTGACGGCCTTCGAGCCAGGCGCCGTTGGCATAGAGATCGTCTTCGGTGAAAGCGCGCTTCCAGCCCAAGAGCGCGGCTGCCGCACAGTGGGTGGCCAAGCGGACCATGGCCAGCAAGGAGGGGCCGGGGCGCAGCACGCGGGCCACAACCTGCCAATAGCTCAACTGGGCCTGGCGCGTGACCCCGAGGGCCTGCTTGATCCCCAGGCGCTGGGCCACTTGGTCGATGGTCCAGAGCGCACCCATGCTGGGGCCTTGACGCAGTCGCAACGAGCCCTCGGAGGTGTCGGCCAGTTTGGCCAGTGAGTCAGCGGGTTGGGCGAGGGCGCGGCGGACGGCCTCCAGGACATGGGCTGGCAGGTGGGTCAAGACGGCGAGGGTCTTGGATTTGACGGAGGAGCCGACGCGGAAAGACTCGCGCAAGAGGATCGAGGTGTAGGACTTGCCCTGCTTGCCTTTGGAGACGACTTCGGCAATGAACATGCCTACACCATATACCTCTATTGATCATTGTCAATATAATTATTCAAGAAGTGTGTGAATAATCACATGCCTACATTTGGCACAAAGTTGAAGGTGCATGCAACCCGCGTCAGATCGAGGCCCAATGAAGGTTTAGGGCCAAAAACTCACTGGAAGCTCCGTCCCAAGTCCGCGCAACAGCCAGTCGAAGGATGCCGTGCAGCCACGGAACTCTCTTCAGGACGGCAGAGCGTACGCGGTCAACCGGGAACACATGTCGTCATAGTTCCCTGTCCCGACGTAGAGAATTGACCCCACAATCAGGAAGCGCAGCACCTCGCCGCCTTCCATCTGATACCTGGCGACTTCCGTCAGCGTCCCTGGATCAACGGCAATCACGAATTGGCCGGCGCCGACGAACAGGAGATTGTTGTAAGGGATGATGGAGGAGGGATATGCAACAAACGGAAGACCCAGGCCCCTGGGTCGTCTCGGACATGTGATTTGGGGATCGATCGCCAATGGGCTCAGGGGCACCCCGCTTTCGCGATGAAACCCGTGCAGGGTATTGGCGCTCCCACAATACACGTAATCATCCAGGAGGGTGAGGTACGTGTGAGGACTTGAGTCCAGGGGCCTGAACCACTTCACAACCCCGGTCTCGGCATACAGGGCATACACGCGTTCCAACGGTGCCCCAGACTGTTGTACGTCCGCGGGGATGAAGACCACCCCGTTCTCCACGCGACATATGCCGGTGTCGCTGATTCGCGTGAGCCCCGGACGTTGCCACTTCGGCTGTCCGGAATCCGCGTAGAAAGCGCCAACGATTCCATCGACAAATCCTGCGTAGACGATCCCATCCACGATGGTTGCCGAGCATGCGTGTCCGCCCCCGATTCTCTTGCCCCACGCGATCGTTCCGTCCACAGGCGAGACTTTGGCTAGGCAGTCGCGGTTCGCATCCCATGTGCTGCAATAGAG
>Ga0209717_1004308_pt1 | contig 11776 bp, 10 predicted proteins | sample AD_UKC048_MetaG_FD_184418 | JGI IMG/M metagenome (GOLD analysis project Ga0209717, IMG submission 184418) | Active sludge microbial communities of municipal wastewater-treating anaerobic digesters from USA - AD_UKC048_MetaG (SPAdes) (version 2) | ecosystem: Engineered > Bioreactor > Anaerobic >... | reverse complement strand
TTCAGCAACAGTCCGGAAAGCAATATCAATGGCATTTTCGACCCCATAACAGAACCCGAAATGGCGGGCCAGGGAAATCTGTACCGGGCCGAAATCAAGCAGGGTGGGGCTGAAATCCTTTTTCATTTTATCAGCCTCTTTCCGCTTTTTTTTAATTGCAGCGATCAGGGGACTGCGGTAAAAATCCGGTACATCGAATTGCTTCATGGAACAAAGTTAATGATTGGAAAACGGATGCTCCTACAACAGTAAACTTCCTCAAATGTTCTTCTTATCTTGCCCAAAACATGACCATGCGCTGGTTAACGGTTGTTTCACTGCTGCTTCTTTTATCCGCCTGCGATATGCGGGAAAAAAGCAAGGAACCCAAAATTAATAAAACAATGACAGATCGGTTTAGTCCACCGGATTGGGTGCGGGGCACCACGATTTATGAAGTAAATATCCGCCAATATACCCCGGAAGGCACATTCAATGCTTTTGCACAACACTTGCCCCGTTTAAAAGAACTGGGTGTGGAAACACTCTGGTTTATGCCGGTTACACCCATAGCGCAAAAGAATAAAAAGGGAAGCCTGGGCAGTTATTATGCCTGTTCGGATTATACCTCTGTTAATCCGGAATTCGGAACCATGGAGGACTTTAAATCGCTGGTCAGCCTGGCCCACCAGTTGGGATTTAAAGTCATACTGGACTGGGTCGCCAATCATACAGGCTGGGATCATCACTGGACGGTGAATCATCCGGGTTATTACCTGAAAGACACCGCTACCAATGATTTCCTGAAAGCCTCGGGTATGGACGATATCATTGAGCTTGATTTCAATAACCCGGCGCTGCGAAAGGAAATGACAGCTGCCATGCAATTCTGGGTAAAGGAATGTGATATTGACGGTTACCGATGCGACCTGGCCTCCTGGGTGGAACTGGATTACTGGCTGGAAGCAAGACCACAAGTGGATGCCGTAAAGCCGTTGTTCTGGCTGGGTGAATACGATGAACTGGAAAAGCCGGATTACGGCAAAGCATTTGACGCGAGCTACTCCTGGGGCTGGATGCATCTGACGGAAGATTTTTTTAAGAAGCAATTGCCACTGGATACACTGACGCGATTGCTCCATCAATACGACGTCTTGGGAGATTCGACCATGAGGGCCTGGTTTACCACCAATCATGACGAGAATAGCTGGAACGGAACCGAATTTGAAAAATACGGATCCATGTTCAAAGCCCTGGCCGTATTCAGTTTTACCTGGAATGGTATTCCTTTATTGTATTCCGGCCAGGAACTGGGGAATACCAAACGGATTGATTTCTTTGATAAGGATACTATTGTGGCTGGCCCATGGGCAGCAGAACTCACTGGATTCTATCAGTCTTTAATCAAGCTCAAATCGACTAATCCGGCATTGAAGGCGGGCGATCCTTCCGTCACCACTTACCGCCTGACTACGACCGATGACCGGCATGTGCTGGCATTCTTACGAAAAAAAGGAAATCATGAAGTTTTGGTTGTACTCAACCTGTCTGATCAAAAGGACCTTCATTTCGAGATCACCGGTACTGAAGTAACCGGCCTGTATAAAAATGCGTTCTCTGGAGCGGCCAATGATTTTACCAATGAAAGAAGCTTTGAGTTGCAGGACTGGGAGTTTGCGGTGTATGAGAAGTGAGTGGTGAGTGGTGAGTGGGGAATAGGAATTAGGGAATAGGAATTAGGGAATAGGGAATAAAGGTGATTACAAATAAAAAAGGCGGTCTGAAGTTCAGGCCGCCTTTTTTTTATGGGTGAGTCATTCATTATTATTCATCTCCGGCACTCAGCTTAACCGGGTAGCGGTACATGCCGTCAAATCCATCATAGAATCCTTCAAGGTTCACGCTTTCACTTTGACTGCGTGCCAATGCCCTGCCAAGGTCTTCTATATTTTTAACTTCCACGCCGTTCACATTGGTAATAATAAATTCATCCTGCATCCGGGTTTTGCTGAAGGCACCACCTGGCCTGATTTTCTTAACCAGTACTCCGCCTTCCACTTCATTTTTAATCGCGGTTTTCTTATCCAGATTTTCAAGGTCTGCCCCTAGTATATCTCCCAGGTTATTGGCTGCCAGGTTAGCATAAGTACCCTGATCCGCTTTCAGTGTGGCACTGGTGGTATATTCCTTTCCATCTCTCTTATAGGTGATGGCTATTTTATCCCCCGTATTCAGGGAGGCTACGGTGCCTTGTAATTCGGTCCAGGAACTGATATTCACATCATTGATCTTGCGGATGATATCTCCTTTTTTCAGACCGGCAGAAGCGGCTGCACCATCAGGAGCAACTGTACCAACATAGGCGCCGTCTGTGGAATTAACTTTGGTATTATCAGCTGCAATACCAAGGTATGGTCTTTTTACATCGCCGAATTTGATCAGGTCATTGACAATCTTTTTGGCCAGGTTGACTGGTATGGCAAACGAATAACCGGCATAAGTCCCGGTAGGGGCATAAATAGCCGAATTGATACCGATCAGTTGTCCATCCGTGGTAATCAGTGCACCACCACTGTTTCCCTGGTTTACAGCTGCATCGGTCTGTATAAAGGATTCAATCGGGGTTTCACTCTGACGTCCATTGATTCCAATCGAACGTCCCTTAGCACTGATGATACCGGCTGTAACAGTGGTTTCAAGGGTCAGAGGATAACCGATCGCCAGTACCCATTGTCCCAGTTTTATGTTATCCGAGTTGCCATAAAGCAGGAAGGGGAAGCCGGTGCCATCAATTTTTAACACGGCTATGTCGCTGCTGGCGTCTTTGCCGATTACCCGGGCTTTGTATGTTTTTTTATTACTCAGGGTTACGGTGATTTCTTCAGCCACCCCTTGTCCGCCATCTGAGATGACGTGATTGTTAGTGACGATATATCCATCATCGCTGATAATGACTCCGCTGCCGGAGGCACGCTGCTCTGGTTGGATCTGCGGTCCCATATTGAAAAACTGCTCAAACAGGTCTTCAAAACCATTTCCATTACCACGGCTGCGGGGCAATTGGTTGGTGATTTTTTTGGCCGGCGTTTTTGTTTTGATATGTACTACGGCAGGTACGGCTGCATTGGCTGCCTTGGTAAAATCCGTGGCTTCGCCCAACGGAGCAGCATTGTCGAGGAAACCGGCATAATTGACCGGGACCTTTCCATCTGAAGACTGGTTAAACGCGGCTGTATATTGGCGGGCAACCACTTTACTGTAGATCCACACACTGCCTACAGCGGAAACTGCACTGACTGCAACGATCAATAGAAGCTGTTTAAATTTCATAGTGCTTTTTATTTTTTTCAGTTTAAATTTTACAAATCCTGTGCCTTTGACGTACAAAATAACAAACTGTCAGTAGTTCTTTGTTTACCATTGGGTTAGTTTAACAAATCTTTACTAAAGCCTTCGTACTTTGGCCATCCGGCTGTAATTTATATAAACAATTCAGATTCAGATTGTGTTCAGAAAAGCCAGGGTATTGATTCCGTCAGCAAAATCCGCCAATTCAGGATACTGACTTTGTCCAAAAGGTACGAAACCCCTGCCGGTAATAGATTGAACCTGACCGGAATTCCTGAGCGATTCCGTCAATTTGTCGGCCTCCGTATAATATTCGTAATTCAGCTGGCTGATCGGGGAGAAAAGCGCGGGTTCTTCCACCAACAGCAGGGAGCCATTGGTCATGTAGTATTTTTTATTGAGCAGGTGAAGGGCCAGGTTATAGTCAAAATTGTTTTTGTACTTGTGGTGGTCGGAAAGGAAACTGTATTTCCTGAAAGCTTCCAGCAAAGGCACAAAATCATACCCTTCGGGAACGTATATTTTTGTGATGTTCCGGCAACCCAGGCCGAAATACAAGTACACATCATCTGCCAGTCCTTCCAGTTCGTCAGCCGTTTCCTTGCCATTCAGGATTGCAACGGAAGTCCTGTTCTTCCGGATTATATGTGGGTACCTGCTGAAGTAATATTCAAAATACCGGGAGGAATTATTACTGCCGGTAGCAATGTAGGCATCACATCCTTTCAACATATCCGCAAATTCCGTCCGGGTTGCTGCTGCAGGATCCCATGCTTCAATTTTACCGGCCAGGTGCCTGATCAGCACACTATCCCGGGATGAAGGTTTTACAACCACATAATGCCCGCTGATAAAAACGGAAAGCCAGTCGTGAAAACCAACAAGCGGGATATTGCCGGCCATAATTAAGCCCACTTTTTTGGGGGAATTAGTACGATCGGGGACATGATTTTCGTCAGCCCAGGCAACCAGTTTTTCACTGCTTAAATAGGATTTTGCAATGTTTTCCACCGCTGAATCCACAAATTCGGGTATAAACCAGCCATTTTCGTAGCCCGCTTTTTCCACGACCTGACGCCAGTCAGGTGAATTGCCCAAAATATATTCACCAAGCCTTGATAATAAATAAATTCTGTGTTGTAAATTCATCCCTGTCTACTAATTTTGTAAGGCAAAAGTAACCCTGAACCCGTTAATTTAGTTTATTATGGCTATTAAGATTACCGAAGAATGTATCAATTGCGGCGCTTGCGAGCCCGAATGTCCGAACAATGCGATCTATGAAGGTGGTGTGGAGTGGGCCATGGCTGATGGCACATCCGTTAAAGGATCCTATACGTTAGTGGACGGATCTGTAGTGGATGCTGATCAGAAAAATGCACCAGTTGCCACAGACACTTATTACATCACGCCCAACAAGTGTACGGAATGCCAGGGCTTCCATGAAGAACCCCAGTGTGCCGCTGTATGCCCTGTTGATTGTTGTGTTCCGGATGAAATGTATGAGGAAACTGTGGAACAGTTAATGGAGAAGAAGAGCAAACTGCATTTATAATCCAAAAAGTGCCTGAAATGTGCAAAAAATCCGGCTGCCGCATGGCGGGTACGGATTTTTTTTCTGTAACTTTCAGGTATACTCATAAACAGCGAGAGCTGTTCTTCAAGTGGCGGGTGATATGTCCCGTCGTAAAAAGGTGAAGGGGCAACAACCTTCACCTTTCTTATTTTCAGCCACATAGGCCATCATTAACTGCTTTCGGACCATTAAATTTTGTTAATGATGGCGCTTTGGGGGAATTGACGTTGTGCATCTTATTTTTTTCCGCAATATTTGCATATCCGGATCTGTTCAAACCGGGCTTAATCAAGACTTTACAATGAAAAAAAATATAGCGCTGGTTACCGGCGGTTTTTCCGGGGAGGCTGTCATATCCTACCGGTCCGCCAGAACCATTGATACTCACCTTGACCGTTCACTTTTTACTGTTTATAAAATTGATATTAATTCCCAGGGCTGGTTTTATGAACTGGTGGATGGACGTAAAGTGGAAGTAGATAAGAATGATTTCTCCCTTCAGCTCGACAACGAAAAAGTAAATTTTGACGCGGTTTTTATTGGCATGCATGGCACGCCTGGAGAAGACGGAAAATTACAGGGCTATTTTGATACACTGAAAATTCCTTATACCGGATGCGATGCCGCTTCTTCTGCCATTACATTTAATAAGCGATATGCTACTGCTGTAGCAGGGGCTTCCGGAATTCCTGTTGCTAAATCTGTCTTATTGATCCGGAACCTCCTGGGTTCTGCTGAGCAGGTTATGGACCAGCTGAAGTTCCCGGTTTTTGTAAAACCGAATAATGGGGGTTCAAGTATCGGGATGTCGAAGGTAAATGAACCAGACAGCAAGCTGCTGAATACAGCAATAGAAAAAGCTTTTCAGGAAGACAGCCAGGTATTGGTGGAAGAGATGGTAATGGGAAGAGAGTTTACTGTGGGCGTTTTCCGTACAAAAGGGAATATAATAGTCCTGCCGCTGACTGAAGTCAGAGCGGATGCAGATATGGCTTTCTTTGATTTTGAAGCCAAATATCAGGGGAAGTCCTCTGAAACCACACCGGCAGAAATTGATGAAGTAACAGCTGATAAGATCCGGGATATTGCAAAGCAGGTTTATTCTGCCTTCAATTGCCGGGGAGTGGTACGGATTGATTTTATTTACAATGAAGCAGAAGGCCGGCCTTATATGCTGGAAGTGAATACCATTCCCGGACAGAGTGATGCCAGTATCATTCCGCAACAGGTTCGTGCGATGGGCTGGAGTCTGAAAGAATTTTACACAAAACTGGTAATGGAGTGTTTTGGTGAATAACCCTGTCCAATTTAAAAACCATCTGATGTTAAAAATTATTACAGGTCGTCCTTTATGGGTAAATGTGCTGGTCGGTTTATTACTGGCCATCGGCCTTTTTGCCTTTTTCCTTTTGTCATTGAACTGGATCACCGGTCATGGCCAGTCAGCTACGGTACCTGCTGTTGCAGGAAAGTCGTATGAACAGGCAAAAGCGATATTGAAAAAAGCCGGATTTGATGTGGAGATTCAGGATTCCATCTATGTAGATTCGGTGCCGGCCCTGCATGTGATAAAACAAATACCGGATGCGGATGAAGTGGTGAAGTCCAATCGTACCGTCTTCCTTGTGATCCGCAGAGCCGTTCCACCCGAAGTGGAAATGCCAAATCTTTCTGGTTATAGTTTCCGTAATGCAGAGATGGTATTGAAAGGCATGGATCTGCGTGTGGGAGATACCACTTTCAAACCTGATTTTGCACGAAACGCCGTACTGGAACAGTTGTATAATGGTTCCATTATAAAGCCAGGTACAAAAATCAGAAAAGGGTCCGTCATCTCACTTGTACTGGGTGATGGAATCGGCAACCAGGAATTCCCGGTACCCATTATTACAGGCATGACGTTTTGTGATGCAAAAGCGGAGTTGGAGTCGATGGGACTTTCAATCGGTGCAATCGTCCTGGATGGAGTTACGGATACCTGTAATGCATTTATTTATAAACAGGTTCCGGGACGTTACGATGATGAGAAACGGATTTTGCGGATCCGTTCGGGTCAGACCATTGACCTTTTCCTGCAGTCGGATCGTCCTGTGGCCGATACAACAATGAAGATTCCGGAGTAAAAAACAAAAACCAATATGGAGCATATTACAGTCGAAGCGTTAAAATCCCGGATGGATGCCGGCGAAAAATTAAACCTGATTGATTGTCGTGAACCGTCGGAATTTGCCGAGTTCAATATCGGGGCCAAACTGATTCCGTTGGGCATGATACAGACGATGCAGTCCGATGAACTCAATGACCTCAGGGAAGAGGAAGTGATTATTCATTGCCGCAGTGGAAAAAGGAGCATGATGGCCTGTATGTTTCTCGACTCATTGGGCTTTAAGAATACCGTAAATGTAACCGGTGGTGTGCTGGCCTGGCAGGAGAAGTTCGGAGGGAAATAATTAGCCAATTAGCCAATGTGCCTATGGGTTTCTTAGCAATGATCTTTTTTAATAGCACATTTTTCTTTATTAAATTTTTCGGTTATTAATTAGCCAATATGCCAATGTGCCAATGAATGAAGTGTATGAAAGATTGAAATTTCATTATGTTATTGAAAGCGTATATATAAAAAAAAGCCCATCGGGCTTTTTTTTATATATAATCTGATGATTGGTTTATTTGAATATTCAATCGGGTAATACTCTTCGACCTGTAAGCAATTGGCACATTGGCACATTGGCATATTGGCACATTATAACCGGTTAAACTAAAATTGAAAATAGTTCTAACCTGAAACTGTATTACTAAGAGCATAATTGACTAAAGCCGCACATTCACCCCGATCATATAGTTAATCCCCGCCATCGGGAAATAATAATTCTCCGTGGTCTGTTGTCCGCCATAAATATAACTGAAGGTATACCCGTTGGGTTCATACGCGTTATTAAAAACATTGTTCAACTGGCCAATGATACTCAGCTCCTTTATTTTTTTAGCTTTAATGGTATAGCTCAGCCGGAGATCCTGTACAAAAAACGGATCCAGTGAACGGGCTATATTGCTGGTATTGTCGAGATACTGCCGGCCCACATACTTACTGATCAGGTTGATCGAAATCTGTTTTAAAGGAATAAGTTCGATCATTGCCCCACCAGTAATGGCCGGCGAATAGGCGATATCGGCGGAAGGATAACGGTTGAGTTTTTGCCCGCCATTATCATAATCATCTATATACTCTTCCATATCCAGTACTTTATTCCGGCTAATGGTAAGATTGCCCGACAGATTCAACCAGCTCTGCAGATTAGCCGCTCCCTGTAGTTCTATACCGGCCCGGTAGCTTTTTGGAATATTGGTACGGGTATAGGCACCCACATCATTGATCCGGCCGGTGAGTACCAGCTGGTCTTTGTAACGCATGTAATAAAGGGTGGCACCCCAGTTGTATTTTTTTCCGGTCCGCTCCACGCCGGCTTCGATATCGTGTAACTGTTCAGGGCGTGGTTGTAAGGTAGCGCCTGCTTCAAAATCATCCCGGTTGGGCTCCTTATTCGCCATTCCATACGAGAGGTAGGTCTTCCAGTTATTCTTCTTTAACGTGATACCGGCTTTGGGGTTGAAAAAATGCCAGTCATTGTTTATCACCAGCCCCGGATTATCCCGGAAACCATTGATATCGTAGTTGACATAGCGGTATTGCAGGTCATAGAACAGGTAAACTCCGGATGTGATCTCTGTTTGCTGTTTGCCATAGAGATTAAAATCTGTTTTGAAGGCATCCAGGTTATACCAGGTATCCACCCCGGTGAGCCCATTGGAAGCCCAGTTTACTTTTCCGTAATGTTTTCCATCATACCGGGTCAGCCCGCCACCCAGGGTCAGTTGAGTTTTGGGGGATTTATATTGCAGGGAAAAGACCGAGCCATAGAAATAATTATCGAGCCATAACTGGCGGATAAAGTCGGAAGTGAAAGTCGTGTCATTTCCGTTGACAGGGTAGGGCAGGTTGTATTTTGAATAGTCCTCATCCGCTTTGTATTGTTCATAATACCCCTTTCCCCTGGTGAGGAAACCGGCTACATGCAGGCTGAGACGATCATTGAGTACCTGGTTAAAGAAGAGCTGGTAATGCGACTGCTTGTAATTATCTGTTTCGTTGGCATAAGGGCCACCTGGTCTTTCAGTACCTGCATAGTTAACCGTTCTGTTTCCGGCAAGCAGGTCAGTTTCTGAAATACCATACCAGGCCTGGTAGGTTTTTTCTTTACCGGTAAAGGCATTGAAACGTACCGATGTTTTATTATTCATCCAGGCAGTGGAAATAAAAAAGGATTGCAGGTTTGTACTGGCCCGGTCAATAAATCCGTCACTGCTGATCCGGGATAAACGGATATCCGTGGTAAAGCCATTTACCAGCCCGCTGCTGTATTTGAGGGTGTTTTTCCAGGAATTAAAGGAACCGGCACTGTTATTTAATTCGATAGCTGATTCTTTCACTACTTCATTTGTACTGAAATTCATACTGGCCCCAAATGCCCCGGCCCCGTTGGAGGAGGTGCCCACCCCGCGTTGAACCTGTATACTGCCTGCGGAGGAACTGAGATCAGGCAGGTTGACAAAGAACAATCCCTGGCTTTCTGCGTCATTGTACGGGATGCCATTGATGGTCATATTGATCCGTGTGGCATCTGTACCCCTGATCCGGATACCGGTATATCCGATCCCGTTACCGGCATCAGCATTCACCACTACTGAAGGGGTCTGGTTGAGCAAATAGGGGATATCCTGCCCGAGATTGGAAGTCACAATCGCTTTGCGGCTCAGGTTCGATTTGGTAAAGGGGGCATTTTCCCCGGCACGGATCGCTTTCACTTCCACCGGAGATAAGGTGTAGAAACTGTCTCTGACGCTTTCTTTTTGCTGCGCGAGACTGCAGATTGCTGCCCCTGTGAGGCAGGCGGACATAAAAATCCTCTTCATTTTTTTACATTTAACCGTTAAAAAATAAGAGGGAAACGCTGTGGAGAAAGGACAACTATTGACTCCTTCCCTTCGCAGGCATTACCCTGACCAGGTTCTACGGGTTTAATCTCAGATTCCGGCTTAAGCCGGAAACACCCCGGGAAACACTGAAAATCAGGTCTTTTTGGTAAAAGACCCTTTACAGGTACGAAATTACGAAGAAAATTATTACGCGGACTGTAACTTTTCTACGCTGCCTTTCGTATTACATCTAAACCATCGTTTATGAAGAAGTTATATTTATCCTTGTTGCTCCTGACCGGCGTTGCCTCCTACCTGGGAGCCCAGCAAACCATTAATGACCCCAATGTGGTTAAAGTGGATGTGGCCTCTTTCCATGCAATCGAAGTCGCTACCGGAATAGAATTATTCCTATCGGCCGGCAATGTGGAAGAAGTTGCCGTGAGCGCTTCCACCACAGAATACCGCGACCGCATCGTAGCTAAAGTGGAGGATGGTGTTTTGAAATTATACTATGATTCAAAACTGAAAGCCATCAACAAAAAAAAGGAAAGCAAGCAATTGAAAGCGTATGTATCCTACCGGCAACTGGATAAACTGAATGCCAATACCGGGGCCCTGGTTAAAATTCAGGGGGTTCTGAAAACAACGGCACTGGAACTGAATGTGAATACGGGTGCCCAGGTGATGGGTGAAGTTGAAATACAAAACCTGAGTGTAAAACAAAACACCGGTTCACAGGTAAGCCTGACGGGTAAAGCGCAGCAACTGAAAGTGGATGGAGATACAGGCAGTAAATTCAAAGGTGAGGGGATGGCTACACAATCCTGTGATGTTACTGTAAGTACCGGGGCCAATGTGACTATTGATGCTGAAAAAGAAATTATGGTGAAAGCCAGTACCGGGGGGATTGTAAAATATAAAGGCAATGCCGCTATCCGGGAAATAAAAACCAGTACGGGTGGCACAGTAAAAAAGATTAGTTAAACCCTGTAATTTTATAAGTATGAAAAAAATAGTTTCAGCACTGGCTATTCTTGTTTTATCATTTACTGTAAATGCTCAGATCAATGATGAGCATGCACAGGTGCGTCCGGCCAGCGGATATCACGGCATACATGTTTCCAGTGCTTTTAATGTTTACCTGAGTCAGAGTAATGAAGAAGCGGTGGCCGTCAGTGCGGCGAGTGTAAAAGACCGGGATATGATCACGGTGGAAGTAAAGAGCGGTATTTTACATATCGGTCTCAGTAAAGCCTGGAAATGGAGTAATGGTAATAAAAAGCTACGGGCCTATATTTCGTTCAAACAACTGAATGAACTGAATATATCCGGTGCCTGTGATGTGTTTATTAATGGCGTATTGAAAACCGATGAACTCCGGGTGCAACAGTCAGGTGCCAGCGACCTGAAGGGTAAAATGGATGTAGCCAAATTACATGTTGATCTCAGCGGAGCCAGCGATATGACCATAACCGGCACAGCCACCCGTTTATATGTGGAAGCCAGCGGGGCCAGTGATTTTAAGGGATTTGACCTGGTGGCTGAGTCCTGTGAAGCCAAAGCCAGCGGCGCCAGTGATATCCGCATCACTGTAAACAAAGAACTTTCCGCTGAAGCCAGTGGCGCCAGTGATGTAAAATACCGGGGGGCCTGCACCATCCGGGAAGTGAAAAGCAGTGGGTCTGCCACTGTATCCAGAGGACGATAAACAATTAAGCAGTATAGTCATGAAAAGCGCCCTGATTAATTAGGGCGCTTTTTCTTTGGTGGGTATCCGGAATAACCGTACCTTTGCCGTCCAACATCGCGAAGTAGAGCAGCGGTAGCTCGTTGGGCTCATAACCCAAAGGTCGGGAGTTCGATCCTCCCCTTCGCAACAACGAAAGCCATCCGCTA
>Ga0209717_1004303_pt1 | contig 11784 bp, 7 predicted proteins | sample AD_UKC048_MetaG_FD_184418 | JGI IMG/M metagenome (GOLD analysis project Ga0209717, IMG submission 184418) | Active sludge microbial communities of municipal wastewater-treating anaerobic digesters from USA - AD_UKC048_MetaG (SPAdes) (version 2) | ecosystem: Engineered > Bioreactor > Anaerobic >... | reverse complement strand
TGTAGGATTACCATACATCTTGGACAATGAGTAAGAAAAGGAAAGCAGGAAATGGACTACCATAAAGGTTAGAGCACCACCTCAACCCAAATGGAGGAACCAGATCCTGCTATGAATACGATAACACAAGAAATGAAATACAGACAGTCAATTGTAAAGTACGCCTTAGCCAATAGCGTCAATCAAGCGAGCCGAAAATACAACAAATGCAGGTCCTATATCTACTTCTGGTTAGGGCGATATGATGGCAGCTTGGAATCACTAGCCAGCCAGTCGCGCAGACCTCACCACCACCCCAAACAGCACACTTCTGAAGAGCTGCGTCTGATCCATCAAATGAGGCAGAAGAACCAGGAAACAGGCTTGTATGAGTTCTGGTTCAAATTGCGGGAGCGAGCGTATACCCGCAGCGTGAGCAGTCTGTTCCGGGTGATGGGAAGGGAAGGTTTGTTGGGGACAAAAAAGAAGGACAAGAAGAAGTATCAGCCAAAACCGTACGAAGCCATGCAATATCCTGGTCAACGCGTCCAGATTGATGTCAAAGTGGTACCAGCTTATTGCATGAAGGACAAAACCTGGAAACAGTATTACCAGTACACTGCCATCGATGAATATTGCCGTCTCAGATTTCTTGAAGCCTATCTACAGGCCAATACCTGGTCTTCGGCTGATTTTGTACAGAAATTGGTCCGTCACTTCAAAAGATATCACATCAAGATCGAGGTTATCCAAACAGATAATGGCTCAGAGTTTACCTCCTTTTATAGTCGCAACGACCACACGCATTTGTCTCTGTTTGAGCAAACTCTGGAGCGGTTCGGAATCCAACACAAGCGCATCAAGCCATACACCCCCAGACACAATGGCAAGGTGGAAAGGAGCCACAGGGAAGATCAAAAACGTTTTTATAGCCAAGCGGTGTTCTATTCCTTCAAGGACTTTAGAACCCAACTAAAACGTCACAATTATCGCTCTAACCGGATCCCTATGAAACCCTTGGGTTTCGTTTCCCCCATTTCTTTTTTAGCTCAGAGTGTCCAATATGTTTGACAATCCTACACATCCCTTCCTCCCTGTACTTCCTCCGCAACTTGCCGATTTTGGGTGGGCAAGGTATAGTTTACAATTATCTAAGAACCATTACCGGAGACAAATTTATGTCCGTTGAAAGCCTGGCTTCCCCCAACAAAACCCGCAATGACCGCTGGCTCGACAAAGCCGTCTTTCCCTGGTGGCCCAACTTCACAGTAGAACAACTGCTGATCGCGCTTATCATCATCCTCACCCTCATTACGCGCTTCTACGACCTTGGCGCCCGCACCATGGCGCACGACGAGATCAACCACGTCGTTCCAGCCTATACCATCGAAAACTACGTTTACGATCCTGTCACCCACGGACCTTTCCAGTTCCATGCCCTGGCGCTCTCGTATTTCCTTTTCGGCGATTCGGACTTCTCTGCCCGCGTGCCTGCTGCCCTGTTCGGGATCGGGGTGGTGATCTTTACCCTCTTCGCCTGGCGCCGCTACCTGGGGCGGGTTGGGTCGCTTTGCGCGGCCACCCTGTTCATGATCTCGCCTTTTATTCTCTTTTACAGCCGCTATACTCGCAACGAGATTTTCATTGTCTTCTGGGGGCTCGTGATGCTCTGGCTATTCCTGCGCTACATGGAGGACGGGCAGCCTAAATGGCTGTTGTGGCTGACCTTTATCACTGCCATGCACTACGCAGACAAAGCCACCTCGTACATCTTTACCGCGGAAGCCTCCATTTTCCTAGCATTATTGTTCATTTTCGAGTCGCTTCGACGCAGCTGGAAGTCCGAATTTTCCAAAAATCGATTTCAGATTGCCGTGGTTGTCACCCTGGCAATGATCCTTGTTACACTCGGCGTGTATGTGCTTGGGAAGACCCCTGCCCCGATGCAGGGCGGCGTCGTTCCACCCGAAGCCGGCGTTGAAGGCGTTACCCACCTGATCAACTCAAAGCTCCCCTTATATGCAGCCGGAGCAGTAACGGGCGCGTCAGCCATTGCCGCGATCGTGTTCCTTGTTCTGGGTCTTGGTTGGAAGCAAATCCGTTCTTCCCGAACCTTTGACCTGATCGTCCTGCCTCTGATTCTGATCCTGCCACTGCTGGTTGCCCTGCCGCTCAGGCTCCTGGGCTTCGACGCCACCGATTACAGTCAAACTGGCATCATTCGTTCCGGGATCGTTTTCTCTCTTCTGATAGCAGTTTCACTCATGCTCGGCATGCTCTGGAATCGTAAAACCTTCCTGCGCAGCGCGGCAATTTTCTGGGGAATTTTTATCGTCTTTTACACCACCTTTTTCAGCCACGGTGAAGGCTTTTTCAAGGGCATCGTCGGCGCGCTCGGCTACTGGATGCAGCAGCAAGCCGTTGAACGCGGCACCCAGCCACTCTACTATTACGCTTTGGTTCAAATCCCCGTTTACGAGTACTTGCCTGCTTTGGGGGTTATGGTTGCTTTTATAACCGGATTTTCGCGAAAACTCTTTTTCGGCAAAGTCGATGAACCTTTCACTCAAGCGGAATCAGTTCCGGTCGAATCCGGAGAGGACCCGGCTGCTGTGTTGGAGGCTGAGGGGGAGCAAAACTCCGTTTCTGACCACGAAAGCGAAATCGCCCTGCCTTTGGAAGCACAGCCCCTCTCAGAGGATTTGGAACTTGTGGATGAACAGCCCGGCGACAAACTTGAACAGGTAGAGCCGGACCTTCCTCGAGCTATTGGCCGATTCTTCACCGATCCACCGGTGGATGCAAGCCGTGCTGAAAAGCTCCCGACGCTTGCCTTGCTGCTATTCTGGTCGGGGATGAGCTTGCTGGCGTTTTCTTTCGCCGGCGAACGCATGCCCTGGCTGACCACGCACATCACCATGCCGATGATCCTGACCACAGGCTGGGTTTTGGGCTACCTGATCGAGAAGATCAACTGGCAGGAAGTCCGCGAGAAACGCGGCTGGCTGATTTTGCTCTTGAGTGGCGTTTTCCTAGTTGCCTTTGGCAGCTTGCTCGGCAGTCTACTGGGGAATGAGCCACCCTTCCAGGGCAAAGAGTTACTCCAGCTCCAGGCAACCAGTGATTTCCTGCTTGCCCTGATAGGCACTCTGGGCGCTGGCTCCGGCTTGTTCGCACTGCTGAGAAACTGGGGAGGGTCAAACTTCTGGAGAGCTGCCCTGCTGGCGTTCTTCGGACTGCTCAGCCTGCAAACCGCCCGCACAGCCTATCGCGCGGCCTATATCAACTACGACAACGCGATGGAGCTGCTGGTTTACGCCCATGCCACCCGCGACATGAAAGACACCGTCGAGCAGATTGAAACCATCTCGAAACGGCTCTATGGCGACAAAACCATTAAGGTCGCCTACGATAATGACGTGCGCTATCCCTATTGGTGGTACATGCGCGATTACCCCAACAAGGTTGATTTTGACACCAACGTCACCAAATCGCTGCAGGATTCCCCCATCATCGTGGTCGGCTCATCGAATTTCTCAAAAATCGAGCCGGTCGTACGCGATAGTTACTACCGCTTTGACTACAAGCGCATGTGGTGGCCAAACGAGTCCCTCTATCGTGATTGGTCAATCTCAAGCGTCCTGCGCGATTGGAAAGACCCTGCCAAGCGCTCTGCCATCTGGCAGCTTTGGTTCAATCGCGACTATACGGAGTACGCCACCGCATTCAACAACCCCTCGCTAACCATCGCCACCTGGTCGCCCAGCGACACCGCGCGCATGTACATCAAAAAAGACGTCGCCGCCATGATCTGGGAATATGGCGTCAGCCCCGAACCGGAAGAACCGCGCGTGGACCCATACGCCGGCAACACCGTCAGCCTCGAACCATTGAGCGTGATCAATTTTGCAGGTGAGACAACCTTCAATGCCCCCCGTGATATCGCCACGGCTGCCGATGGCAGCCTGTTTGTGGCAGACTCACGCAACCATCGCATCGTGCATCTCGACGCACAGGGGCTGTTCTTGAATGCTTTTGGCGGCTATGGCAATGTCATGGACGGAGAAATCCCTGGCGGGCTGATGAACGAGCCCTGGGGTGTTGCAGTGGGTCCAGATGGAAATGTCTACATTGCGGACACCTGGAACCATCGCATTCAAGTCTTCACGCCGGATGGGCAATTCCTGCGGATGTGGAGCAGTTTTGAGGTTAATGGTCTGCCAGATGGCTTCTGGGGTCCCCGCGGGATTGCGATCGACCAAACCGGGCGCGTTTTCGTGACCGACACCGGTAAGCAGCGCGTGGTTGTATTCGACGCGAATGGCACCTACCTGACCCAATTTGGTGGTCTGGGGCTGGAAGCCGGTAACCTCGACGAACCAGTCGGGATCGAGATCAGTCTGGATGGCAAGATTTACATCGCCGACACCTGGAACTACCGCGTGCAGGTCTTTGAACCGGACCCAACCGGGCTGCAATTCCGCTCGGCCAGGCTGTGGGAAGTGGACGCCTGGAGCTCCGACTCCCTGGACAACAAGCCCTTCCTGGCGCTGGATAAAGACGGCAACGTGTATATCACGGATCCCGATCGCGGACGCGTGATTGGGTTCGACAGCGAAGGGTCCTTCAAAGTCCTATGGGGTGGGTTCGACAACAGCTACTTGATGGGTGTCATCAGCGGTATCACCACTACCGCCGACGGCAAGGTTTGGGTTTCCGACTCTACCAGCAACACCCTGCTGCTCTTCCAACCGGCTGAGTAACTCCCTTTTAGCTTGAGTTTTGTCATAATGAAATAGCCCTGTGAAGGGCTATTTCTTATGTTTCCATTGCCAATGTGTAGGTCAGGTTCCTCTTCCTGCCCCTGAGCAGAGCGAATGGGGTTGAACCTGACGTTACAAATGGTGGGAAATCAGGCCTTCAAAAATCCAGACTTCCTACGTCAGGTTGAACTGCGCAACCTGACCTGCGGTTGAAAAAAAATAGCCCTTCCGGGCGATTTTTTTACTCTTTCATCGTCTGGTAGAGTTCCAGGTGAGCCTGGCGCAGGATGTTCGGATCCATTTTCTCAACCTTGCGGTCGTAGGTTAGATAACCATTGATCTCGGTCTCGATGTCGGTCGTTTGGGTGTAGATCGTCACGGAAAGACCCAGCGGGATCAGGGGCTTCACCTGCTCTTCCAGTAGGCGCAGGTAGGCTGCTGTTAGTGAAGCAGCATCCTGGTAGTGACCGTAGCCAAAGCGCTTCTTTTCGGTGTAGACGTGCCCGTCCACCTGCAGGGTGTATCCGCCAAACTCGGTCACAGCCAAAATGCGCTCATCCGGTTGGGAGGCGCTCAGGGCTTTCACATAGACGTGCCGGCTCTGAAAATCCCCGCCTCCCTGGTCAAACCAGCCTGAAGCGTGATCCACCAGGCGGGTGGGGTCGTAACCTTTCACCCAATAAGAAGTAAGAATTGCGTGGAATTGCCCCCAGCTTTCGTTGAAAGGCACCCAAACGGCGATGCAAGGGAAGTGATAGAGGCTGTCAATAAGATGTTTAAGTTCCTGGCGATATTCCTCGCGGTTTTCGGAGTCTTCCCTGCCAAAGCGGTGCAAACGGCGGATGTCGGAGCGGTGCACACCGGATGTGAAGGTGAAGGCGACGATTGCGTCCTTGGTGGTACGCCCGCCATTGGGCATGTCCTGCCAGACGATCATGCCGAGACGGTCGCAGGCGTAATACCAGCGCGCCGGCTCGACCTTGACATGCTTCCGGATCATGTTGCAGCCGATTTTTTTGGCATATTCAATGTCAAACAGCATGGCTTCCTCAGAAGGCGCGGTGTAGAGCCCCTCGGGGAAGTAGCCCTGGTCCAGCGGACCAAACTGGAAGATGGGTTCATCGTTGAGCGTGAAGCGCCAGAAGCCCTTCCCGTCGCGCGTTTTGCCAAATTTGCGCATGCCAAAGTAGCTGCCGACTTCGTCAACCACCGCCCCATCAATTTTCAGCTTTACGATTAAATCGTAAAGATAAGGATGGTCGGGATGCCATTTTTTGGGGTCCGGGATGTGCAGCAGCATCTGGCTGGCGGAAGTGATGCTGGCACGAGTCACTTCCTGACCCTCAAACGAAGCGATCGCTTCCAACTCGGCGTGCAATAGATCGACCGTTCCGGATAACGCTACCTCAACTAACAGGTTGCTTGCGTCCAGGTTGGGCGTCAACTTCAAAGTGTGGATATGTTGGCTGGGCATGACTTCCAACCAAACCGTCTGCCAGATACCTGAGACAGCCGAGTACCAGATGCCGCCCGGTTTGAGGCGTTGTTTGCCCTTTTGGTGGAAATCAGCTTCAGTGGCATCAGTGACGGATAAGACTAATTCATTTTCACCCTCAACCAGGAAGGTGGTGATGTCAAAATCGAAGGGTAAGTAGCCACCCCAGTGCTCTCCAACCTTGCTGCTATTAAGCCACAACTCACAGGCAAAGTCGACCGCGTCAAAGTGCAAGAGCACCACTTCATCTTCATCGTGACTAACAACGAAAGTTCGCCGATACCAGAGTTTTTCGTCCGGTTGCAGGACGTGCTCCACGCCCGAAAGCCTGGATTCCGGCGCATAGGGCACGAGGATTTTCTCCTCGAAAGCTGCTGGCTGCGGGGCATTCAAATTCCGGATGGCGCAATCCCACCAGCCGTTTAGGTTCTGCCAGTTTCCCCGCACCAGTTGCGGGCGTGGGTACTCTGGCAAGGGGATCGGCTGATCGACCTTCCATGGTGTTGTCAGTTCATGGTGGACCAATTCAGGCATCTTGTTCCTCAGTTACATAAACCATTGTATCAAATGGTAAGAATACCAGGGGAATCAGTGCCAGCAGACCCAAAACCGCGCCGACCTGGAAGATAAGGGGCACCGGAATAAAGCCAGCCTGTCCATTGAGCGTGGTTGGGATGCCGAAGCTTTGAATTAGAGTTGAACCGATGCCTGGGCCAATCAACATTGGCAGCAAAACCAGGAAGATCATCCGGATACCAAGGAAGCGTCCACGGCTCGCTGCAGGCAACAATTCCTTCAGCCAGGACATGGCAGCAATCGAAGCAGACATGTTGAACATTTGCCATACCAGTCCAGCAAGAGCGAGCAGTGGGATGCTGCGTACGAACGAAAAGGCGAAGCAGCCAAGGCAAGTGAGCATTATCGAGCTCGCCATCATCAGACGCTTGTTAATTTTGTCAGCCAGGATCCCCAGTGGAATGGCGGCAATGGCGCTTCCGATGATCACCGCGCCGCCAACAATGGCGTATTCTGTCTTGCTGACGCCGATGAAGTTGTTGATGTAAATGATCATGTACGGGAAAGCCACCTGGAAGCCAACCCCGAGCAGCATTGCTGAAAACAGGATGATGAAGAGTTTTGAATTTTCTCTCAGGGTCGCGACACGGAAGAGCTCCCGGACCTCCTGCCAAATTCCCCTTTCACTTCTCGGCAGATTGTCACTGGGCTGGTCGGGCAATGCCCCACCGGCAAGCAGACCCACGACCATCACAATCCCACCAAGCACATAGAAGAAAGTGAAATATCCAACGCTGTCGATTAACGCGCCTGCCGCGACAATGGCTACCAACTGGGCGATAAACAGGCTGAGGCTGAGCACACCTTCCACCCTGCCGCGCTGATCTGCCGGAGCCACATCCGCCGTCCAGGCATTGAAGGCGGCATCGTTGGCAGTAGAGCCAAAAAAGGTCATCAGGCAGTCCAGTAAGACCACCATTAAAATCGCCAGGGAAATATTCTTAATCAGGGCAGTCGTTGGGAAAAGCGCCGTCATCACACCCCACAAAACGTACCCGAAAAGGATGTAAGGTTTACGCCGACCCCACTTCGCGCGGGTGCGGTCGCTGAGGGTGCCGATGAAAATAGTGGTGATGGTGGCAATGATCGCGCTGGCAGCCACCATCCAGGAAACCGGTCGGGGGTCTGGAGTAATGGTATCGAACACGAATGTGTTGAACCAGGTGTTCTCTACTGCCCAGGCAATTTGCCCGGTGACAGCGAGGGCGATCATAACGATCCAGGTTCTGCGAGATATTTGTGACGTTGTTTTTGGTTCAGTGGTCAAGATTTTGTCCTCGTAATCGTGGTGGCCTAATTCTAAGTTACTCTAAAGGTTTTGTGGTTGAGCCCATCACTTTTCATCAGATATTCGCCAAGGGTGAGTATCCCCAAGCCCGGGTTACCAAAGCACCCTTGTACCTAAGATAATCTACTGAATTTAGTGCTCAACTTCCTAAAACGCTGTTATGATGGGAGATGTAAAGATTCTTTTTGACCATTGAAACGGAGCACTATGTCAACAATTATTGTAGATAAGATCGCCAAAAGTTTCGGCGCTACCCAAGCAGTCAAAGATGTTTCTTTCGAAGTTCGTCCTGGCGAAATTTTTGGTTTGCTTGGACCCAATGGCTCCGGAAAAACCACCTCCATCCGCATCATCTTGGACATCTACCAACCGGATTCGGGCAGTGTGACCATCCTCGACGGTCCCATGACCAACGATAAACTTAACCATATCGGGTACATCCCTGAGGAACGCGGACTCTACCAGGACGTACCGCTTGATCGCTGCCTGACCTATCTCGCTACCCTCAAAGGGCTAACTGAAGAGCAAATTAAGGAACGCTTACCAAAATACCTGGCCAAGTTTGATCTCACTGATCATGCCAAAAAGAAATCCAAGGAACTCAGCAAGGGCATGCAGCAAAAAGCGCAGCTCATCGCTGCTCTGATCCACGACCCGGAGATCATCATCATTGATGAACCTTTCTCCGCGCTGGACCCCGTCAACACGCAGTTGGTCAAAGACCTGCTGCTTGAACAGCGCAACGCTGGCAAAACTATCGTCATGTGCACCCACCAGATGAACCAGGTGGAGCAGCTCTGCGATCGTCTCGTGCTCATTGACCACGGTCAGGTGCTTCTCCAGGGCGAGCTCTCCGAGATCCGCGACCGCTTTCGCACCAATGAGGTGATCATCGATGCGCTCAATCCCTTACCTGAGCAAATAAATGGCGTTTCAAAGATCGAGCAGCTCAATGATGCTTACCGTCTCACCCCGCAGGAAGGTCTCTCTGCCCACGATCTGCTCAACCAACTGGTTGCGCAAGGTATTGAACTCAATTCTTTCGAAGTGGCAGTACCGACCCTGGATGAAATCTTCATCCGGGTGGTGAAGGAAGGCAACGGTTTCCATGAATAAAACCATTGATGTCGCCAGGTACGAATACCTGCACCATGTTGCCAACAAACGCTTCTGGCTCTCTCTGATCGGCGTGCCACTTGGGTTTATATTGATTTTTGTGGCCTCAATGGTACTTTCGTTTCTTTCCTTTGATACCCGCCCGGTTGGAATCGTAGATAACGCAAATTTGATCCAAATCGAGCCTGACAACACGCAGAAATCGACCATTTTTGATACACAAATACACCTCTACGTTTATCCCGATGAAAGCGCCGCACGTGCCGCTGCTTCAGCGGATGAGATTCAGGGCTTTGCGGTAATCCCAGAAGATTATGCTTCGCGCTTTGAGTTGACCTATTGGACCAACAAGCAGCCTGGCAACGACGTCCAATCGGCAATTGCCAATTTCATAAGCAGAAATCTGATGGTCGCAGAAAACATAGATTCGGCAGTCTTGAAGCGCGTCAATGAAGGAAGCGCCGTCAGCCTGCAGTCTTTGGATGGCAGCCAAACCTCCGACGGAACCGGCTGGCATCGCATCATTGTACCGGTGGTGATCGGTATGCTCAACTTCATCGTGGTGATGAGCAGTGGTGGCTATTTACTCAAAGCTCTGGTGGAAGAAAAAGAAAATCGTACCATTGAGATCATGCTTACTTCTGTGCCCTCGCGGGAGATCATGGCTGGCAAAATTGTTGGCAACCTCGGCGTCGGTCTGACCCAAATCGCCGCCTGGATCATTCTGCTTGGCATCGCGGGATTTCTCTTCCGCGACAGGCTCGGATTTCTGGCAGATATCAACCTTTCAGGCTCCTATCTGGCGATCAGTGTGGCTTTGATGATCCTTTCTTTCCTCTTCACTGCCGCCCTGATGGCCACCATCGGCGCGGCAATGACCAGTACCGAAGAATCGCAGGGGATCATCGGACTGATGGTGTTGCCGATGATGTTCCCGTTCTACTTCTTTACGGTCTTCCTCAATAGTCCCAATGGCATCCTCGCCAGAGTTCTAAGCTTCATTCCACTCAGTGCACCGCTGGCGCTCTCCCTTCGCATGGCTTTCAGCTCAGTCTCGCCACTCGAGATTGCTGGCGTGTTCGTGGTCATTATCAGTTTTTCGCTGCTAATGTTCTGGTTGGCGGGGGTTGTCTTCAAACGCGGCATGCTGCAATATAGCAAGCGGCTCTCGCTCAAAGAAATCTTCAGCAAGGAGACCCGCAATGCGTGACATCGTAAACGTCTTCAAATTTGAATTTTTGACGGTTCTCCGGCGCAGGTCCTTCATCCTCAGCCTGATCCTCGTGCCTCTGATTCCTGCTTTGCTCCTGGGAATCTTGAAGCTCATCAACCAGGATAAATCTCAATCCGTTCAGGAATTGGTCATCCAGGAAGTCGGTAACCCTTTGCCCATTGGGGTAGTGGACCGGGGCAACGTGATCAAGGAGTATCCCGAGTGGCTCACACAAGGCAGGCTTGTGGCGGTAGCTTCTGAGGAAGACGCGCGCCAGAAAACCGCCGCGGGTGAACTTCAGGGCTTTTATGTGGTCGAACCTGATTACCTTGAAACCGGTAGGATGCGCTTTATCAAACCTCAGATCAGCATGATCACTGAGCTTCTGCAGCAGGACGTTCTCAAGGACCTGGTCAATTACAACCTGCTCGGGGCTGACCAGCAGCGTTACATGCGCTTTATGAACCCTGCCAATTTTACTTTTGAGTACCTCAACCCCGAAAGTGCGGACACGCGCGACCAAGCCAACGCAGCCACCTATTGGGTGCCATATGCGGTCACAATGTTCTTCTACATGATCATTCTGATCAGCTCCGGTTTGATGCTGAACGCCGTCACCAAAGACAAAGAGAACAAAACAATTGAGATCCTGCTTTCTTCCGCTAAACCCCTTGACCTTTTCATTGGCAAAATCCTGGCGTTTGGTTCCCTCAGCCTGGTGCAGATGGTGGTTTGGTTTGGCACGTTGGTTATTATCGCTAAAGTCGGCAAAACCACGCTGCCATTCCTGGAAGCCATCAGCATACCGACCAGTGTGCTCGTGGCAAGCGTGCCGTTCTTCATTGGCGGCTTCTTGCTTTACGGCAGCCTGATGGCGGGTATGGGTGCCGTGGCGCCCAACCTCAGGGAAGGAAACCAGTCCACCTTTGTATTAAGTCTTCCGCTGATCTTTACGGTCATGTCAATCAACCAGTTGATTGAGACACCCTTCTCCACCTTTACCACCTTCCTGACGCTTTTCCCCTTCACGTCCCCGGTGGTCATGCTCACGAGGCTGTCCGTTGGTCCGGTCCCGGTTTGGCAGCTAATCGCCAGCATCGCATTATTGATTGGGGCAGTCATCATCGTCATCCGCGGTGTTTCGAACCTGTTCAGTTCTCAATACCTGCTCAGCGGGCAAAAGATGAACATTGGCCTGTTTTTCAGGACGGTATTCATCGGTCACCGCCGGGCTTGATCCTGTGTCACCAAAACAGCAGACCTTACGGTCTGCTGTTTTTTTGGCGTTATACTTGAAACATCACTCTCTTATGAGTTTATTATGAAACCGCAAAAGACCTTACTTCTGATCTTA
>Ga0209717_1004297_pt1 | contig 11800 bp, 5 predicted proteins | sample AD_UKC048_MetaG_FD_184418 | JGI IMG/M metagenome (GOLD analysis project Ga0209717, IMG submission 184418) | Active sludge microbial communities of municipal wastewater-treating anaerobic digesters from USA - AD_UKC048_MetaG (SPAdes) (version 2) | ecosystem: Engineered > Bioreactor > Anaerobic >... | reverse complement strand
GCATGACTTAACTAAGCTTCTAAATGAAGTCAATCAGCAATTGATAATGTTGAACTTGGAGCAACAAAAACTACTAAGGGAACAAAATACTTTATTAAATACATTGTTAAATAAAGACCTAGATAATAAATCCTAAAAACATGCGCCACTGTATTTTCATCCTCTTGATCATCAGCTCAATTACATCTGCTTTCACCCAAACTATCAAGTTCGAATCCGGGCAAATCCATTTCCACAGCGGGGAAAAAAAAGAAGGGTTAATCGCCGGAGAATTTCAGCTCTCGGAACCCAAAGGGCTTTATTTTAAACCCACCGAAGATGCTAAAGAAGAATATTTGGCCTACGCAGCAATAAAAGAAGTTCGCTTGGGAGAACAGTTGCGGTACATTACCCATTGTGATCAGCCTCAAGGCCAAAAGCAGTGCTACTGGTTGCAAATCATGGTACAAGGCCAGGCAAGTTTGTACCTCAGTGGAGCCTATAACAAGCTGTATTTCTTTGAGGAAAATGGCGTATTTACACCCATCCAATACAAAACGCTGCCTGGTTTGGTCAATCTGCTGAAAAAAAATTGCGACGGCTTCCTCCCAAACTCCAATCCGAAACTGGATAAAAAATCCATGATTGATTTGGTTACACAATACAATGACTGCAAAAAAAACGGCACTCAAACCCAGACTTATTATAACCCCGTTCCTCCTAAGTTTTACTGGGGACCAAAACTGGGCATCAATGACGGGAATGCCTATATTTTTGAAACGCCTTTCTACCACATCACCGATTATCGAGGAAAGCCCAATGTGAGTATTGGCGTCGTATTGAATCTTCAAACCAAATCCAATTGGGCCGTTGCAAGCGAACTCAATTACCTAAGCCGCAACATTACCAACGACACTTTCAATTTCGGATCGCTTACCGATCCTAATTTACAAACCCTCAAGGCGAAGCTTTCTTATTTGGAGTTGCCTTTATTTATTCAATATCGGTTTTTAAAGGGCAAAATCAAACCCTACCTTCAGGGAGGTGTTCATACCTTATTTCCCATAAAGCGTTCTTTTTTAAACCAAGCTTTGACTGATCCATCCCGTCCACCTATTGCTGATCCCAGCACTAAATTCACTGGTTTGGGCTTCGGTTATAGCTTTGCTGCTGGGCTTCAAATGCAGTTGACAGAACAAAGCCTGTTACAAATCAACGCCAAACGTGCCCTGTTTAGCAATAATTTGAATACCAGGTTGAATATTTATCCCGAGCGCCAAATGAGCTTTTATTTTCAGCAATTCCAGATAGAAGGCTCCTGGCTTTTTCGACTATAAAATGACTTAGACCCGCTATTGATTAAACAAAATCCTCGCAAAATCCTTATCATTGAATAACTTAGCCTAAAGTAGTCCGTCTAGAAAAAACGCTTTGAGCATGTCTAAACATTTTTGTTTTAAGCGAAAATGTTTAGACATGCTCGTATTCACCAGAACACTTACACTCATGCAAAGTCTCAAGTTTAGCTCCGTACTTACGTTGACTTTTATCGTTATTGGAATGGCTGTAAAAGCGCAAACAGATACGCTGGTTTTACCGAACATCCCTTTGACTAATGATACAACTATTTTTCTCGATCAGGGTTTTGGGGATACAGCGGGAGTGCTAACTTTTCGCTCCTCAAAAATTATTGCAAAAGATTTCAATCGGGGCAACCGCTACGACCCCTACCAACTCATCCAGGGCAAAATCCCCGGCGTAGTCATTTCCCGCCCCGGCGGTGATCCCAATTACGGCTATCAGGTACAAATTCGCGGCTTACACTCCGCCATTTACAACGGGTTTGCCTATTTCCCCACCACCAATGGCTACACCCAGCAGTTCAATCAAACCCAGCCCCTGGTTGTAGTAGACGGCATTCCGGGGGCAAGTTTACAAACCATCGATCCACAGGACATTGCCAGCATCGAAGTCATCAAAGATGCCGCCTCCCTGGCCGTTTATGGCATGCGCGGTGCCAATGGAGTCGTTTTGATCGAGACCAAAAAAGGAAATTTAGGTGAGCGCAGTCTCCAGTACTCAAGCTACGTCGCCATCGACGAAGCCCTTAACCCCGAATTGGGTATTGATGCAGCGACCTACCGCCGCTTAATCGGTCCTAACGGTACTTTTCAAGGATTTAGCCAAGACCTGGGTGCAACCACCGATTGGTACCAACCGCTGCTGCGCAGCGGTTTTAGCCAAGCGCACAACCTCGCTTTGAATGGCACTGCACTAAACGCTGCTTATCGTTTGGCCATCAATTTCCGAAACGTCAACGGAATTGCCCAAAAATCGGGCTTCGAACAAGTCAATGCATTGTTCAACATTCAAAAAAAACTGGCCAAAGGAAAGGGTCAACTGGATGGATTATTGGCCATCAATACACGCAATACCACTGAAGTCAATCCCGATATTTTCCGTAATGCGGCCCTGATGAACCCCACCGCCCCGGTTTTTTCCGATACAGCAGCCTTGAGTGGCAGCTACTACAACCCCAATTTATTTGCCTTGTTCAATCCCATCGAGATGTTGAATCTCCAGACACGGGAGAACAATCACCAGGTGTTGACAACCGGATTAACCGGCACCATGGAATTGTTCAAAGGGGTAAGTGCCAAAGTGCAATCGGCATTTCAACACAATCGGGATGCCTATGGTTGGGCCTTGGCCAAAAGGGTATTTGGGGGGTATTCTGGCAACACGACCTGGGAAGAACGCAAATTGAGCCACTGGTACTTGAATGCCGCGCTACAAGGCAACTGGACTTGGCAACGCCATCAACTGCAAACCCAGTTAGGGTATACCTATCAGCGCTGGGATGGTCGCGGGGTACTTCGGGAAGGTTACGACATTACGGAGGCATTGCCCTCGTATCGCCCACTGATTGACGTAAAAGGAAACCCAGACTTTCTGGTTTCCGATGATCCATATCGGGAAAGCGACGAATTGCTCGGGGTGTACGTTCAAACGCAGTACTCGTTCAAGCAGCGTTGGTTTGTTCAAGGCAGTTTGCGCAGGGAAGGGTTTACCCGCCTGGGTGAAAACAAATGGGCGCTGTATCCCGCATTTACGCTGGGAGGTTTTATCATTCCTCAGAACAACGCGGGCAATTACCTCAAAATTCACACCGGCTTTGGCATGACGGGGAACATCCCGCCAAAAAATTACATTACCCAGCAAATAATCCTTACCGGTGGCCCCAATGCTTTCATCAACGGGGAATTTAAACCCGGGATTTATTACCCCTTTGTCCAAAATCCCAATCTGCAAGCCGAGTTGCGCAAAGAGCTTAACGTTGGGCTTGATTTTGCCTTGTTCAAACAACGTTTACAGGGGCAAATTCAAGTTTACCAAAGCCGTTCTTCCAACTTGCTCTGGCAATATTCAAATCCCGAACGCAATGGTTTTTCCGATGTGCATTTTGAAAACCTTATGGCCTTAAAAAATCAGGGCGTAGAGGTACAACTCAATCTAAATGCCATTCAGAGTAGTTCGCTGAATTGGCAAAGCAACCTGAGTTTGGCGCACAATCAAACCGTACTGGATGCTCCTTTTCCCAAGACTCGTGCACAAAGTGAGGTCAATAGTTTAGAGGTAGGCTTGGTGGGTAGCCCCGGTTTTTGTTGTGGTTTCCTGCAAAAACTGGAATACCAACAACCGATTGGCCAATTTTATACCTTAAAGAGCGGTGGGATTGGTGCCGACGGCCAGTGGATCATTCAAGACCAGGGTAAAAAAACCTTGACGGGTAACGCTCAGGCTTCGGTAACCCTGGGCTGGGACAATACCTTACAATGGCACAGACTCTCGGTCAATGTGTTCTGGCGCGCCGTGATCGGACACGATTTGATGAATATATTTGATCTGTTTTACGCCAATCCCCAAAACCTGTTGAACATACCCGGTTTCAACATTCCAGCCGTCGCACTATCCGACAGATACGCCAAGCTCAGGGCGCCTTTCAACTACGTTTCTGATTATTACATCCAAAATGCTTCTTTCTTGCGTTTAGACAACCTCAGTCTGGGCTATGATGTGCCTTGGTCTAAGGCTAATGCAAAGCGGAGTCTGTTCATTTACCTGAGTGCCCAAAACCTGCTGACCATTACTCAATTTAACGGCAACGACCCTGAAATACGCCTGTCAAATGCTGGCGCAACGCTGATACCAGGATTGGTTAACCCGAATTATTGGGGCGATCGGCGCGATTTAAGCGGCATCGACCGGGGTAGGTATCCGCTGACCCAAATCTGGGTTTTGGGTGTAAAAATGAAATTGTAATCCTAATCTCCAGTTTTTTTACCACCATGACTACAAAGGCCTAATCTTGCCATTATCTTTGTAATTCAAAAGGATTGACGCACATGATGTTTTTGCTAAAAAAAGGCCAGCTGCTGGTGTATGGATGCCTCTGCTGCTTGCTGATTGCTTGTCAAAAGACCGATACAAAAACCCTGTTTACATCGATTCCGGTCAGTCAGTCCAAGGTCGACTTTTCCAATGTTTTAACCGAAACCGAAGGCCTCAACATCATCGAATATCTTTACTACTACAATGGCGGCGGGGTGGCCGCAGGTGATGTAACGGGGGATGGCCTTCCCGATCTGTTTTTTACGGCCAATCAAGGGGCAAACAAACTCTATGTCAATCAAGGTGGACTGCGCTTCAAAGACGCCACTGCCGCTTCGGGTATTCAGCAAAATGGCGGCTGGTCTACCGGCGTAACCATGGCCGATGTCAACGGCGATGGTGCACTCGATATTTACGTGTGCCAGGTGGGACAATACAAAACCATGCGGGGTAAAAACCAGCTGTACATCAACGACGGCAAAGGAAATTTCAAAGAACAAGCTGCCAAATACGGCCTAGATTTTGTGGGGTTTTCTACCCAGGCTGCTTTTTTTGACTACGATCACGATGGAGATCTGGATTGTTACCTCCTCAACCACTCCATCCACGATGCCGAAAATTACAGCCGCGCAGACATCCGCAATACCCGCGATGCCCTCTCGGGAGACCAACTGTTGCGCAACAACGGGGATGCCTTTGAAGACGTCAGCGCCGCAGCGGGCATTTATGGCAGCAAAATTGGCTTTGGCTTGGGCATTGCCATTGGCGACCTCAACAACGACGGCTGGCCGGATATTTACGTGTCCAACGATTTTCACGAAAACGACTACCTCTATTACAACCGTGGCGATGGTACTTTTGTAGAGTCCATCACCACTTCGATGGGGCATACCAGTACTTTTTCGATGGGCAACGACCTGGCCGATGTCAACAACGATGGTTGGCTTGATGTCATCACCATGGACATGAAACCCAACGATGAGGTGGTCAACAAAAGTTCAGTAGGCGCCGACCCCTACAACATCTATCAAACCAAACTCAGCTACGGCTATCACTACCAGTACCCCCGCAACATGTTGCAACTCAACCGGGGAATGGTCAGGGGTCAATCCAATCCCGGCTTTTCGGAAATTGGCCATTTGTCCGGCATCAATGCCAGCGATTGGAGTTGGGCGCCCTTACTCAGTGATTTTGACAACGATGGCTGGAAAGACCTTTTCATAGGCAACGGCATTTGGCGGAGGCCCAATGACCTGGATTACCTCAAGTTCATCTCCAACTCCACGGTGCAGCGTTCGGCGTCTGATCAGGTATTGACCGAAAAAATGCCTTTGGGGAAAGTGGCCAATTTTGCCTACCGCAACCGGGGCGATTTGACTTTCGAAGACGTATCCGCTGTATGGGGACTCAATTTTGAAGGCTGTTCCAATGGCGCGGCGTACGCCGACCTGGATCGCGATGGCGACCTCGATCTGATCTTGAATAACCTCAACGAACCTGCCAGCATTTTTGAAAACCAGTCACAAAACAGGCCGAATCAGCACTGGTTGCAAATTACCTTGAGCGCTCCGGGCAAAAATCCTTTGGCTTATGGGGCCAGAGTACGCATCGTTGCGGATGGACAGGAGCAAACTCAGGAGTTGTACAGCACGCGTGGTTTTTTGTCGGCGGTAGAACCCTTGTTGCACTTTGGCCTGGGCACGAGTAGAAAGGTCGAACTACTGGAGATCCGTTGGCCGGATGGAAGAACTCAACAACTCAAAAACCTGCCCGCCAATCAGCGTTTAAACATCAACTATCAGGGCATTATACCCGGTGGCAAGCCATTACCCCAGGTACTCATCGCCGACCATACTGATCAATTCGGTTTGAACTTCATCCACCAGGAAAACGAACACATCGACTTTGACCACGAACAACTTATGCCCCACATGTTGTCTACCCAGGGCCCTGCCTTGGCCGTAGGTGACGTGGACGGTAATGGACTGGAAGACGTGCTCATTGGTGGACGGCAGTTATTTTTGTACCGCCAGCTTGTCAAAGGCAAATTCACAGGGCAGGATTTGCTGCTCGATCCACAATGCGAAATGGTGGACGCGGCTTTTTTTGACGCCGATGGGGATGGTGATTTGGATGCATACCTTGTCAGCGGGGGGCATGAATACATCGGAAAAAATCCGGCACTACTGGATGTTTTGCTGATCAACGATGGCAAGGGCAAATTCACCCAGAACCCTCGTGCGCTTCCGCAGGATTACGCCGATGGGTCTTGTGTGGTTCCGCTCGATTTTAACCAGGATGGCGCCATGGATTTGTTTGTAGGGAGCCGGTCCATTTTTTCTTCCTACGGCCTTGTTCCTGCAAGTTTTCTCTACCAAAATGACGGCAAAGGGAATTTTAACGAGGTGAGTGCTCAAGTTGCCCCTGAACTACAAAAAATCGGCATGGTCAGCGCGGCCTGCACCATTCAGCAAGCCGATGGGTTGCAACTGGCCGTGGTAGGCGAATGGATGCCCCTGAGTATTTTCTCCATCCAAAAAGGCAAACTGAGCCTGAGCCAAATCCCCAACTCCGAGGGTTGGTGGAACACAGTGTCTATCGCTGATTACGACCGGGATGGCCAGCCCGATTTACTGCTCGGCAATCTGGGACTCAACACTGAGCTGAAAGCAGCCACGGAGCAGCCCGTTGAATTGTTTGTAAAAGATTTTGACCAGAATTATCAAACCGACCCCATCCTCGCCTACTTCAAACAAGGGCGCCGCTATACTTACATGAACAAAGACGAGCTGACCAGCCAGTTGACCATCCTCAAAAAACAGTTCTTGGAATATCGCCCTTTTGCCGAATGTGGGTTTGAGCAGGTATTTTCAGCTGATATGTTGAAAGGAGCCGTTCAACACAAGGCCGTTACTTTTGCTTCTTCCTGGGGCAAATACCTCGGTAATGGCCAATATGCACTCGAAGCCCTGCCCATAGAAGCCCAATTTGCTCCCATCTTCAATTTCACCCAAATCGACCTGGATGGCGATGGCCAAAAGGAAATCCTGAGTGTAGGCAATTGGCACGGCATCCGGCCAAGTTTAGGCCGTTACGATGCCGATTACGGCTGCGTGCTGACCCGCAAAGGCAAAAAGTGGATGGCGATGAACCCGGCCCAAAGCGGATTTTGGGTCAATGGACAAGGCCGAAAACTGGCGACTTTGGCGGATGGGTCGGTTTTGGTGGCGCGGAACAATTTGGGGCTGATGATTTGGGGGAAATAAAACTTAAAAGTTGAGGTGGTTGAGGAGTTGAGAAGGTTGAGGCTACCGCGAGCTATATGGCTCCGCAAGCGCCATTGTAAGGAGTGGCAGTTGTGTCGCTTGCGGTAGCCTCAACCTCCTCAACTTTCTCAACTTTTACAAATTAGCATATAGCCTCCTTTACATTCCCGCAAATTTGGCTTTTTACCCCCAAAAGGGTGAATTTTACCCCAAAATAATAACCTAATATTGCTGCTGACAATTGTACTGTCGAGCAGCAATCAAATGCACCAACCATGTCATTTAAAACCAAACACCTCTTGCTGCTCATTGGCTGTATTGGCTCCTTTTTTGCCCGCAGCCAAAGCATTCAAATCCTCAGTACAGGCACCAAAACTTCCATCCGTGGCCTCAGTGTGGTCGACGATCAAACGATTTGGGTCAGTGGCAGTGCGGGTACTGTAGGCAGATCTACCGATGGTGGTCAAAACTGGCAGTGGATGAACGTCAAAGGTTACGAAAAAACTGATTTCCGCGACATCGAAGCCTTTGATGCCCAAACGGCGGTCATCATGGGCATTGCTTCACCGGCTTATATTTTGAAAACAAACGACGGCGGCCAAAACTGGCAACGGGTCTACGAAAACCGCGATACCTCCATGTTTATGGACGCCATGGATTTTTTTGACGCAAAAAATGGGATGGTGATCGGCGATCCCCTGCAAGGCCGGGTATTCATCGCCAAAACCCAGGATGGTGGCAACAGCTGGCAAAACCTCCCCGACAATAAATTACCTGTGGCAGCAGAAGGTGAAGCATTTTTTGCCAGTAGTGGCACCAACATCCGGATGTACAGCAAAACGGGATTTGTATTTGCGAGTGGCGGCAAAAAAGCTAGTCTGTTTATGCCCGGTTCTAAAAAAGAACTGCCGCTCATCCAAGGCAAAGAAACGACTGGTGCCAATTCGATCGCCATCAAGAATAAAAAAATGATGATCATCGTCGGAGGTGATTTTATGACCAAAGACTCTACCTCGAAAAATTGCTACCTCAGTACGAATGGTGGAAAAACCTTCAGTGCACCCCAGATTGGCCCACATGGATACCGCAGTTGTGTGGAATATTTAGGCGGTAAAAACTGGATCACTTGTGGCTTGAACGGTGTGGATTTTACCAGCGACGATGGCAAAAACTGGAACTGGATCAGCAAAGAGGGTTTTCATGTATGCCGCAAAGCGAAAAATGGTACAGCGCTGTATTTTGCGGGTGGCGGCGGCCGGATTGGAAAATTGATTATAAATTGATAGATAAAAAATCATGCAGCAATACCTAAGCATTTTTTTCCTGTTGGCCTGCGTTGGCTTTTGCTGGGGGCAAGGACCTTCAGCCGAGGCTGCTTTCACGCTTACGGTAGTTGATGAAAAGCAGGAGCCGCTCATTGGCGCAACCGTTGAACTCCTCACTTCAACCCAACCCAACGCCCCCCAAATGGCCGTTACGGACGAAAAAGGTTTGGCTGTTTTTTCTCTAAAATCATTCGCTACTTTCAGCATCAAAGTCCGTTTTGTTGGGTATGCCGAAGTGAGCGCAGTACTAAGCCCTGAGGCCATTGCAACCCAAAAACTGACCCTTACCCTACAACCTGATAGCAAAACCCTGGAAGGCGTAACGGTTTCTGGCCGCAAAGCGCTCATCCAACGCGTGCAAGGCAAAACCATCGTCAATGTTGATGCGGCGGTGACCAATGCCGGAACCACCGTACTAGAAGTTTTGGAAAAGTCCCCCGGCGTGATGGTTGACCGCAACGGCGGCCTCAGCCTGATGGGCAAAACAGGCGTCTTGGTGCTCATCGACGACAAACAAACCTACTTGTCGGGGGCTGAACTCAACAACCTGCTGAGCGGCATGAGCTCCAACCAGGTCGATCAAATTGAACTGATCACCAATCCCTCCGCCAAGTACGACGCCAGCGGCAACGCGGGCATCATCAACATCAAAACCAAAAAAAACAAGCAGAAAGGTTTTAATGGTACACTCACCAATTCTCTGGGGCAAGGCGTATACGTCAAAAGCAACAACAGTTTGGTACTGAATTACCGCAACGGACGCTTCAATACTTTTTTGACCTACAGCAGCAACTACAACGAGAGTTTTATCAAAATTTATGCCCTGCGTGAGTATTTCAATGCCCAAGATCAAGTCGATGCAGGGCTGGATCAACTGTGGACCTTGATCAACTCCAGTTTCAACAATACGCTCAAAACGGGACTCGACTATTCTATTTCCGACAAAACAACCCTGGGCTTTGCCCTTACGGGTATCACCAGTCCTCGTAAAGGCCGTGGTACGGCATACGCCAACTGGGAAAACCCACAGGGAATGGTAGATTCAACCATTGAAACCAACAGTACCAGCAAGGCTCGTTTTAAAACTGGCGGACTCAACTTGTATGCAAAGCATAGTTTCAGCAAAAAACAACAGCTTTCGGTTGATTTTGATTGGTTGAGCTATAACATCAACAATGAGCAGTTTTTCAACAATACTTTGGTCGCAAATGGGGGGTATAACGAAGGTACTCGTGGATTTTTGCCTTCTACCTTGGAAATTTCTTCGCTCAAAATAGACCACAGTTTGCAAATTGGTGAAAACGGAAAACTCGAAACGGGCTACAAAAATTCGCACATCAATACCGACAATACCGCCGATTACCAGAACGGCAACGGCGGCATCTGGAAGCAGGACTACGGCAAAACCAACCGCTTCCTGTACGCAGAAAACATCCACGCCTTGTACAGCAGTTACGAACAAAAAATGGATCGTTTTTCTTTGCAGTTGGGCCTGCGCTACGAAAGCACCAATTACGACGCCAACCAGTTGGGCAACATCGAGCGCCCCGATTCGGCTTTTTCGCGCCAGTACATCGGCTTTTTTCCTTCCGGCTACCTCTCTTACCAGTTGGATTCTGCCAATACGTTCAGCCTCACCGCTGGCCGCAGACTGGATCGCCCGCCGTTTCAACAACTCAATCCTTTTGTCAACATCATCAACAAATACACCTACGAGCGGGGCAATCCCTTCTCTTTGCCGCAGTACACCTGGAACCTGGAGTTGAGTCACCAATACAAAGATTTCCTCAGCACCTCGGTTTCTTACAGCATCATCCGCAATTATTTCTCCCAACTCTTCATCTCTGAAGGCGAGGACATCCTCATCTATACCAAAGGCAACGTGGGCAAAATGTACAACTTCGGTGTTTCGGTTGCCCTTCAACTTTCGCCTTTCAAATGGTGGTCGTTTAATGGCCAGGTAATGTTCAACTACAAAGAATTAAATGGTTACCAAAACATTGACTATACCTCCTCCATTTCGCAGGTGAACTTCAGCATCAGCAATCAGTTCCGTTTGAACGACGTGTACAGCGCCGAAATTTCAGGCTTTTATACCACCCGGGCGCGCAACGATTTACAAGAATTGCTCTACGACACCGGGCAATTGTCGTTGGGCATTTCCCGCCCGGTATTCAAGAAAAAAGCGACCCTCAAACTCAGCATCCGCGACCTCTTTTACACCCAGGTCATGGAGGGTTTAACGGATTTTCCCGACGCCGAAGAGTATTTCCTTTTGACCCGAGATTCCCGGGTGCTGAACCTGGCGTTTTCGTACCGGTTTGGGAAGCCGCTGAAGTCGGCGCGGCGGAATGGTGGCGCAGCGAGTGATGAGATGGAACGAGTGGGGAATTGAGGAAAAAATCTCTTTCCAAAAAATAAATCTCCCCCACCCGGTGATATTTCTCCCCTAACTTGCACCTACTCTTAAACGGCTCAATCCGATGGAAGCAGCAACTGCAAATATACCGATTTTCAAAACCCAGGCCTCCAAAGAGCAACCCATCGAGGAGCTCTACGAAGCTGCTTTTCCCAATGTGGCCCGCTTTGTCAAAAAAATGGGGGGTGATGTGGAAGACGCAAAAGATGTATTCCATGATGCCCTGGTGATTTATCAGGAGCGTTGCGACCAGCCGGAGTTTCGCCTGCAACATTCCCCCGAAGGCTACCTCTTGGGCATTGCCAAACACCTCTGGATCAGGAAGCACCACCAGCAACGCAAATTGGTGCCCTTGAGCAGCATTGAGCGCGAGATCAGCTTGCCGGAGGATTATTTCCCCAGCTACAAGACCCAACGCC